>Ga0164293_10003213_pt1 | contig 13937 bp, 14 predicted proteins | sample GEODES118metaG_FD_111487 | JGI IMG/M metagenome (GOLD analysis project Ga0164293, IMG submission 111487) | Eutrophic lake water microbial communities from Lake Mendota, Wisconsin, USA - GEODES118 metaG | ecosystem: Environmental > Aquatic > Freshwater > Lake | place: USA: Lake Mendota...
CTCACGGAACTGGGCGAGGTCGAGCTTCAGGGTTCCCGAGACGCTCTTCATCGACTTGATCTGGGCGGCACCACCCACGCGCGACACCGAGATGCCCACGTCGACGGCGGGACGCACACCGGACTTGAAAAGGTTGTCCTGCAGGTACACCTGGCCATCGGTGATCGAGATCACGTTGGTGGGAATGTAGGCCGACACGTCACCGGCCTTGGTCTCGATGACCGGCAGTGCAGTGAGCGAACCAGCACCGTTGGCGTCACTCAACTTGGCGGCACGCTCGAGGAGACGGCTGTGGAGATAGAAGACGTCACCGGGGTACGCCTCGCGGCCCGGCGGACGACGCAGAAGGAGCGACATCTGACGATAGGCCTCTGCCTGCTTCGACAGGTCGTCGTACACCACGAGCGCATGCTCGCCGTTCTCCATCCAGTGCTGTCCGAGTGCGCAACCCGCGTACGGGGCCAGATACTTGAAGGGTGCCGGGTCGGAGGCCGGAGCGGCCACGACCACGGTGTACTCGAGTGCTCCCGCCTGGCGAAGGGTCTCGACGGTCTGGGCGACCGTGGAGCCCTTCTGGCCGATGGCGACGTAGATGCACTTCACGCCGAGACCGCGCTGGTTGATGATGGTGTCGATGGCAACCGTGGTCTTGCCGGTCTTGCGGTCACCGATGATCAGCTCGCGCTGACCACGACCGATCGGGATCATCGCGTCGATGGCCTTGATGCCGGTCTGCAGCGGCTCGTGCACGGGCTTGCGACCCATGATGCCCGGTGCCTGCACCTCGACGCGGCGCATGATGCCACCGACGATGTCACCCTTGCCGTCGATCGGCTGTCCGAGAGCGTTGACCACGCGACCGAGAAGTGCGTCACCGACCGGCACCGACAAGATGCGTCCGGTGGCCTTCACGGGCTGACCTTCTTCGATGTGTTCGGCCTCACCGAGAACCACCGCACCAATCGACTCTTCGTCGAGGTTGAGTGCGAGGCCGATGGTGCCGTCGGCGAACTCGAGGAGTTCGTTCACGGCGCAGTCGGGAAGACCCGACACGCGTGCAATACCGTCTCCGACTTCGGCAACGCGGCCCACCGTGCGGGCCTCGAGCGAGGGCGCGTAGCCCTCGAGACCCTTGGTGATCGCCGCGGCGATGTCACTTGCTGACAACGTGATGTCTGCCATGTGCTGTTCCCTTCGTAAGACTTCCGGCCGGCCTAGAGACGGCTCTTCACCTGGTCGAGGCGGCTACGGACACTTCCGTCGATGACCGTGTCACCCACGGTGGCAACCACGCCACCGAGGATCGACGGGTCGACGACGACCTTGAGATTGACTTGCTTGCCGGTGGCGCGCTCGAGCGCGGCGGCGAGACGGGCCTGCTGATCGGCGGTGAGTTCGACGGCGGAGCGCACTTCGGCGACTTCCTTGCCCTGCGAACTGGCCGCACGCTTCACGACTTTGTCGATGATGGCCGGCAGGTCACGACCGCGACCCGACCCGATGACCATTCCCACCAGCTGGGTGGTGGTGTTCGATGCCGAACCGAGCAGTGCTTCCACCACTGCCTGGCGGCGCACCGCAGGAATGGTCTCGTCGGTGAGCGTGGCGCGGAGCTGGTCGCTCGACTCCACGGCGCGAGCGACGCGGAAGAGTTCGTTCTCGACGACGGCCAGGTTGCCTTCGGCTTCGGCGATTTCGACGATGGCGTGGGCGTAGGCCTCGATACGTGCGTCACTCATCGTGCTGCTCCCACTCCGTTGATGAATCCTTCGATGAGGTCCTGTTGCGTGCCGGGCGTGAGGGAAGCAGAGACCGCGGAGTTGGCGGCAACTGCGGCCAACTGGGCGATTTCTGCGCGCAGCTCGTCGCTGGATCGCGAGCGCGAGGCTGCGATGTCGGCATCGGCCTTCGCCTCGAGATCCGCGATCTCTGCCGAAACGCGGGCACGACCCTCGGCGAGAATCGCCGCGGCTTGGCTGTCGGCTTCGGCGAGCAAACGGGCGCGTTCGCCCGAGATGTCCCCGATGGCCTGACGGATGCTGGTGGCCTCCGCTTCCGCGGCGGCACGGGTGTCGGCGGCGTTCTTCAACTGATCGCCGATCTTGGCACTGCGAGCGGCGAGCGCCTTCTTCATCTCCGGGAGCGCGAACTTCCAGAGACCCGTCGCCACGATCAGGAATGCCAGACCGCCGTAGATGATTTCGGCTGTTTCGGGCAACAGCCAGTGGTGTGTTTGGGTGGGATCTTCGGCTGCAATCAAACTCAAGAGTCTCATCACCGGGCTCCTACTGTTTGCATGGCCTGTGTGACCGCCTGCGAGACCACGCTCGGGTCTGCGGGCTTGCCCACCGCCATCGACGTTGCAGCCGTTGCCACCGTGGACACCGCTGCACTGATCTGATCCTTCACCGCCGCACGCTCGGCGGCAGCCGCTGCTTCTGCCTCGGCTTTCTTTGCCGCGATGCGGGCGTTGGCCTCGGCGACGGCACGCGAACGCTCCTGGTCGACCGTCGCCCGAGCCGCGTCGAGTTTCGCCGCGGCTTCGGCGCGGACCTCGACAAGTGCGGCTTCGTACTTGGCCACGTCGGAGCGCGCATCGGCTTTGGCCGTGTCGGCACCTTCGATGTCGCTACGAATGCCCTCGTATCGGGCGTCCATTCCCTTGCGCAGGCGCGGGTACAGCACATAACGCATGACGACCAAGAAGATGAGGAAAGGAATGAAGCTCCAGAGGATCTCCTTCATTTCCGGTGCAATGGGATTCGGAATGCTCTTCTCTTCGGTTGCGGCCTCGCCGGTCTCGGCCTCGACGCCGTTGGCGCCGACGACCTTGACTGCGACCGCCGATTCACCCGACCGGGTGACGATTGCTGTCAACATGCGTTCTCCTGAACCTGCTCACGCAGGGCGTTGGATGTGGATGATGGTGTTCCCAGGCTCGCGATCAGGCGAACTTGAGAAGAATGAACACGACGAAGCCGATGAGGGCGAGTGCTTCGGTGAAGGCGATACCGAGGAACATCGTGGTACGAACCATGCCGGCCGCTTCGGGCTGACGGGCCATTGCCTCGACCGACTTGCCGACGAGGAATCCGATGCCGAGGCCGGGTCCGAGCGTTGCGAGACCGTAGGCGTAACCGGCGGAACCGGCAGCTGCAGTGTTCTTCGCGTCAGCCGGATCGACTGCTGCTTCAGCCGCCTTGGCGACAATCTTGGCTAGTGCTTCCATTGTGTTTTCTCCTGGTGTGATGATGATGAATAGGGAGATCTTGTTGCTGGTTGTCGTTTCCGACTAGTGCTCCGGATGGACGGCGCCACCGATGTACACCGCTGTCAGGATCACGAAGATGTAGGCCTGCAGGAAGGCCACGAGAACCTCGAAGCCGGTCAGGAAGACCAACATGAAGAACGGCAGGATGCCGAACGGAATGAGGATCTTGTCCTTCGCCTGGAAGAGCGCCTCGGACAAGAGGGCGAAGGTCACGAGAAGAATGTGACCGGCGAGCATGTTGGCGAAGAGACGCACGGCGAGCGAGAACGGACGGACGATGATCGCCGAAATGAACTCGATGGGCGTGATGAGGATGTAGAGAGCCTTCGGAACACCGGGCGGGAAAAGAACGGACTTCATGTATCCGCCGAAGCCTTGGTGCTTGATGCCGGCACCGTTGTAGACGAACCACACCATCAAGGCGAGCGCCGCAGGAAGAGCCATACGCGCCGTTGCCGGCATCTGCAGGAACGGAATGATTCCCGGAACGTTGCAGAGGTAGATGAACAAGAAGAGCGAGAGAAGGAAGGGCGTCCAGCCGAGACCGTCGCGACCCATGGTCTGCATGACGACGCCGTTCTCGATGAAGTCGACAGTGCTCTCGGCGAGGTTGCGCACACCGCGCGGCGCAGTGCGGTGGTCTTGCTTGCTCGCGAGAAGGAAGATCGTCATGCCGATCAACATCGCTGCGATCGCGATGAGAGAGATCTTGTTGAAGGATCCGAAAAGTTCCTTCCAACGAAGGATGGCGTTAATCGGCGGGAACTCAAGAGCGATCACGTGCGATTCCGTTTCGTAGTGGTGATTAGTTCGTTGACGGGTTGGGCGAGTCGTTCATGCCCGGCTTCGGCTTCAGCCCCGGAAAGGCCAGCGTGGCAGAGACATGGCGCATCTCCCAGAAGAGAAGACCAAGGTGCGTGACGATAATGGTGCATCCGAGGGCCGGAAGTGAAATCCATCCGGTGTCCTTCACCAACATGACGGCGGCGAAGATGATTCCGAGTCGGATGACGTAGCCGAAGAGGACGGCCCCCATCATGAGCGCTAGTGAAATCCGGGCGGTGATCGAGATCAGCGACGCGGCCAGAACGTAGTTGAAAATCACGAGTCCGATGCCGAAGAGTGCCGACCAGGCGCCGTTCAAACCCCAGATGAAGCCGGCCAAGGCCACCAAGAACGGCGAGACCATGAGTCCTCGCACGGCCATGTGACGGGAAATTTGACCTTCCGGAGCGTCTCCTTGCGCGGGAGCATGCATCGGGTTGACCGTCTGCTGACTCATTGGCCGTCCACCCTGCTGCTCACGCCGTGCGACGAGTGGCTGTTCGCGGCTCGGGCCTCTTCGTGACGACGCATTTCGTTGTCGTAGCCGTACCACATCTTCAGCATCTGGCCGACGGCGTAGAAGACGACGGCCACGATCATGAACACCGGCATGGTTCCCAGCCACTTGTCGAGACCGAAGCCGATCCCGAGGAAAACCAGCAATCCCACGGCCATTTCGGCACCCTTGCCAATGCCGTCGCCACCCGACAACGCGCCCTTGGGCAGTGGCTTGGGAGTGGGGAGAAGTTTCACGTGCGTGTCAGGTGTGGGGAGTTTTTCGTGTCCAGAGACGAGTCACATCGGCTTGTGAACGTTTGAACAATCTAGGCGAAGTCGTTCTCCGGCGACAAGTCCAACTGCTCGTCCCCCTCTTGGCGGCCCTTCCGGCGCACGCTCGGGTGCAGGACCGTGTACAGGCCGAGGGCAACCGCGGCGACACCGAACGGGGCGATGTTGCCCCCCGAGGTGGAGATGGCGGGATAGAGGGCCATCCCCGACAACAACGCGGTCCACAGCCAGAGGATGAGCACGCTACGTCGCTGTCCGTGTCCGAGGTTCATCAGACGATGATGGAGGTGTCCTTTGTCGGCCGTTGCGAAGCTCTGTCGCTTGTAGGCACGCCGCACGATGGCGAACGCCACGTCGAACAGGGGCACGCCGAGAATGAGCAGCGGAATGAACAGAGGCGCCAGGAAAAAGTAAGTCTGGCTGGAATAGTCCTGCGTCGCCGGGTCGGCACGGCCTCCCACGACACTGGTGGACACCGCCAGCATGAGACCGAGGAGCAACGCTCCGCTGTCCCCCATGAAGATCTTCGCCGGATTGAAGTTGTGCGGCAGGAATCCGATGCATGCGCCGCACGTGATGGCGGCGATCAGCGGCCCGATGTTGGGCTCGGCGAGCAGGCCGAGATCCCCCAGGTGTCGGCTGTACACGAAGAAGGCAGCCGACGCGATGGCCACGATGCCGGTGGCGAGTCCGTCGAGACCGTCGATGAGATTGATCGCTTCGGTCATGACGAGCAACCAGAGGATGGTGACGAGCGGGATCCAGTCGTTTGAGAGAACGAAGACGTCGAAGTACGGAACACGGAAGTAGAACATCGTGACGCCCGCCCAGACGAGTACGAGTCCCGCCACTGCGGTTCCGGCAACCTTGGCAGGGGCCGAGATGTCACGAATGTCGTCGACCAGCCCGAGTCCGCAGATGAAGACCGCGGCGATGACGACGCCGACGAGTTCGGAGTTGCCGTCGAAGAGGTCACCGAAACGGTCCATCTGCCACGCGAGAAGAAGCGCAGCGAGAATGCCGATGAGCAACGCAATGCCACCGATGTCGGGCGTCGGAGTCGTGTGGACCTTCCGCGGATCGGGTTGCGCCATCCAGTTGCGTGCTTTTGCGAGCGTCATCACCAACGGCGTCACGGCGAACGTGGCGAGCGCGGCACACACCGCCACGATGAGATAGCCGTTGGTGTCACCCATTCGTCACGACACTAGAGGCTCGAACGAAGTCGAACGGATCAGCTGGCCGTGTACACGGGGAACTTGGCGCAGAGGGCCGCGACCTTGCCGCGGACGGTGGCCAATGCGGCCGGATCGGAACGATGTCGCAACGCTTCGGTGATGAGTTCGGCGATCATCTTCATCTCCGGCTCCTTCATGCCCTGCGTGGTGACCGACGGCGTACCGATGCGCACGCCCGAGGTGACGAAGGGGCTGCGTGGGTCGTTCGGAATGGTGTTCTTGTTGAGCGTGATTCCCGCAGAATCGAGCACCAACTGCGCCTCCTTGCCCGTGAGTTCCGCATCGAACGGCGTGAGGTCGACCACCATCATGTGAGTGTCGGTGCCTCCCGAAACCAGACGGAAGCCCAGTTGGGCGAGTGCTTCTGCGAGTGCACTCGCGTTCTTCACGATCTGGTGCGCGTACTCGCGGAACGACGGATGCAGCGCCTCTCCGAAGGCAACCGCTTTTGCTGCCACCGCATTTTCCAACGGTCCACCTTGACTGCCGGGAAAGATGCCCTTGTCGATCTTCTGCGCATGCTCTGCCTTGCAGAGAATGCAACCTCCACGCGGGCCGCGCAACGTCTTGTGCGTGGTGAAAGTGACCACATCGGCGTACGGCACCGGGTTCGGATGCGCACCGCCCGCCACGAGACCGGCCAGGTGTGCGATGTCGAACATGAGAAGCGCCCCGACTTCGTCGGCGATCTTGCGGAACGGCTCGGGCTCGAGTCGACGCGTGTACGACGTGGTTCCTGCAACGATCATCTTCGGACGATGCGTGAGAGCGAGCTGGCGAACTTCCTCCATGTCGATGCGCTCGTCTCCGGCACTGACCTTGTACGAGACGAAATTGTAGAGAATGCCGCTCGCATTCACCGGGGAGCCGTGAGTGAGATGCCCACCATGATCGAGGCTGAGTCCGAGAACCGTGTCTCCGGGATTCAGCAGTGCCAGGTAGACCGCCATGTTGGCGCTGGCGCCGGAGTGCGGCTGCACGTTGGCATGGTCGGCACCGAACAACTTCTTCACACGGTCGATGGCGATGGACTCGATGTCGTCGACCACGTCGTTGCCGCCGTAGTAACGCTTGCCCGGATATCCCTCGCTGTACTTGTTGGTCAGCACCGACCCCGTGGCACGCATCACTGCAGGCGACGTGAAGTTCTCGCTGGCGATGAGCTGCAGACCCGTGGTCTGGCGCTCGCACTCCTTGTCGATGAGGGCGAACACCGGATCGACGTCACCCAACTCTGACGGCCAGTTCTTTGCGGCGGCGTTGACGATTGCGCTCATGATCATGCTCCAGTGGTGTGGGATTCTTCTCGTTCGATGTCGGCGAGCTGGGCGACACGCCGCTCGTGACGACCTCCTTCGAACTGCGTCGAAAGAAAAGTGGTGACGATTTCCTCGGCCAATCCGACGCCGACGACGCGGGCGCCCATCGAGAGCACGTTGGCGTCGTTGTGCGACCGGGCCATGCGCGCGGTGTAGAGGCAGTTGCACAGCGCCGCGCGTACCCCGTGCACCTTGTTGGCGGCGAGCTGTTCCCCCTGACCGCTGCCCCCGAGGACGATGCCGAGGTCGGCCTTGCTGTCGCGCACCATGCGACCCACGGCCGCGCAGATCGGCGGGTAGTCACAACTTTCGGTGGAGTGGGTACCGAGATCGCTCACCTGGTGGCCTGCCGCCGTGAGAAAACCCACGAGGTGGGACTTCAGTTCGAAGCCGGCATGGTCGGACCCGATGGCGATGTGGAGGGGTGCTGACATCCCCGTGAGCATACGTTCCGGCCACCGCCGACCGCATAGCCTGCGAACCATGTCAGATTCGACGTCAACTTCATCGGTGCTCGGTTCTGTGGATCCGCGCACACCGGTTCTCATCGGCTGCGGACAATCACTCCAGCGCCCCGACGACCCCCGCACGGCATCGTTCGACACCGCCGCCGATCCCGTCGCCCTCATGGTCGAAGCCGTTCGCTCGGCCGCCGCCGACGCCGGCCTGTCGCGCGTTCCCGACGTCGACGCACTGCGCGTCGTCAGCCTTCTCTCGTGGCGCTACGGCGGCAATCCGGCGCTCTTCGTCGCCCGCGATCTCGGCATCTCCACGCGCCAGTACGGGCTCAGCGCGAACGGTGGCAACACTCCCCAGACGCTCGTGAACAACGCGGCGCTCGAGATCTCGTCCGGCAAGGCGGACATCATCATCCTCACGGGTGGCGAAACCTCTCGTACCAAGGCGCGGGCGAAGAAGGCCGGCCACGACCTGACCTGGCGCAAGACAGAACCCGACGATCCCGCCGCCGAACTCGTGAGCGAAGACCTGGACATGGTCGGCGAACAGGAACTGAAGCGCCGACTTGTGATGCCCGTACAGATCTACCCGATGTTCGAGACCGCGATCCGGGCTGCGGCTGGTCGCGGCATCGAGGAACACCAGGTGCACATCTCCGAACTCTGGTCGCGCTTCAGCCGGGTGGCCGCTGGAAATCCGAATGCCTGGTCGCGCACCGCTCTCACGGCGGAACAGATCCGCACCCCCGGCCCCGACAATCGCATGATCGGCTTCCCGTATCCGAAGTTCATGAACTCGAACAACGACGTCGACATGGGGGCCGCACTCATCGTTTGCTCTGCAGAGAAGGCTGCTTCGCTCGGAGTTCCGAAGGATCGATGGGTGTTCATCCATTCCGGCACCGACTGCCACGAGCACCAGTACGTGTCGAACCGATGGACCTTCGCCAGGACCCCGGCGATCGAACTCGGCGGCAAACGCGCGCTCGAACTCGCCGGCGTCGACATCGACGACATCGGCATCGTCGACCTCTATTCGTGTTTCCCCTCTGCAGTGCAGCTCGGCGCGCAGTCACTCGGCCTCGACATCAACCGCCAACTCACCCGCACCGGGGGCCTTCCGTTCGCCGGTGGACCGTGGAACAACTACGTGATGCACGCCATCGCAACGGTGATGAACGACGTGCGCAATGCCCCCGGGGAACTCGGCCTCGTGTGGGCCAACGGCGGCTACACGACCAAGCATGCCTTCGGCATCTACAGCACGACTCCCCCGAAGGGTGGCTTCAAGCACCAGTACCCGCAGGACGAGATCGACGCGATGCCGCGCCGCGACATCGCCACACCCGAGGAGGCCAGGGGCAAGGCCACGCTCGAGGCCTACTCGGTGATGCACGGTCGTGACGGCGCACCAGAGATCATCCACGCCGCCTGCCTGCTGGCCGACGGTCGACGCGCATGGGGCGAAAGCGCCGACAAGGTTCTCGGTCGCGAAATGTGCGCGGCGGAGTTCGTCGGTCGAGCAGTGGAACTCGATGCGAACGGCGTGTTCCACGTCGCCTGATCACAACGACCGAAATGGACTCCTTTCCCCGCCAGCACGCCCGCACCCAGCGTCTCACGCTGGGTGAGCCGCGCAACTTCACCGTGTCGCCCGACGGATCACGCGTCGTCTTCGCGCGTTCCGCGGCGGGCAGCGATCCGGTGAACATGCTGTGGGTGCTCGATCTCGCCGACGGGAAGAACATCGAGCGTTGCGTGTTCGATCCGAAGGCGGCGGTGGAGTCGTCGGAGTCCGTCACCCCCGAAGAGGCACGTCGACGCGAACGCGCCCGGGAGGGGGCAGGTGGAGTCGTCTCGTACGCCTGCGACAACGACGTCACTCGCGCAGTGACGGTGCTGGCCGGACAGGTGTTTCTCGTCGATCTCGCAACGCAGGCCGTCGATGCGGTGTCCGCATTGCCCGTTGCGCCCGGCGTCTTCGACGCGCGACTCTCGCCGGACGGCTCGCGTGTCGCATACACGCGCGGCGGCGACCTCTTCGTCTGCGACGTCGCCGACGCCCTTGTCGGCAAAGTCGGATCCGAACGCTGCATCGCAGGCTCCGATGATCCGCTCGTCACCTGGGGCCTGGCGGAGTTCATCGCCGCCGAAGAGATGGGCCGCCAACGCGGCTATTGGTGGTCACCCGACGGCCGCAGGATCACCGCATGCCGGGTGGACAACTCCCCCGTCGCGGTGTGGCACATCGCCGATCCGGCGCGACCCGATCGCGCCCCGACGGAACATCGCTACCCCGCCACGGGCACCACGAATGCTTCGGTGACGCTGCACGTCGTCGACCTCGACACCGACGTGATGGTCGACGTTGCGCTGCCGACCGGACACGAATACCTCAACTCGGTCAACTGGACCTCTGCAGGTCTGATCGCCCAGGTCCAGACCCGCGACCAAAGAGACATCACCATCGTTCGCATCGATCCCGCAACGGGCTCGTGCGCCACCATCGCCTCCGACCACGACGACACATGGGTGGAGTTGGTACCCGGAGTTCCGTCACTGCGGCCGAACGGTGACCTTGTCACGTGCGCCGATCGTGACGGCATGCGTCGTGTTCTCGTGAACGGCAACCCCGTCACCCCCGACTCCGTGCAGGTTCGCTCGGTCTTGTCGGTCGGGGACGACATCGTTGCGGTCGTCAACGATCCGGCGACCCCGTGGTTCCACTCGGTCGTGAGAATCGATGCGAACAATGCGATGTCGGTCGTGATCGGAGGCGAGGTGGTGGCATCCGCTTCCTTCGGAGGCGGCCGCATCGTCGTCCGCGAAGCCACCATGGGTTCGCCCAGCGCACGATTTCGCATCGTCGATGGGCCGTCCATCGCCTCTTTCGCCGAGGAGATGCTGGTCTCCCCGAACGTCTCGATCCGAACGCTCACACGCGCCACGGGCGACGTCTCCGTCGCCGTACTCACGCCCCGTGACGGATCAAAACATCCGTTGCCGGTTCTGTTCGACCCCTACGGCGGGCCACACGCACAACGCGTCCTCGGCTCCCAACTCGCATTCGCCACTTCCCAATGGTTCGCCGATCAGGGCTTCGTCGTGGTCGTGGCTGACGGCCGCGGCACACCGGGTCGTGGCAGTCACTACGAACGCGCTGTTCACCTGGATCTCGCCACACCCGTTCTCGACGACCAGGTTGCCGTACTCGACGCACTGCCGACGTGGGAACCGCGTGCAGATCTGTCGCGCGTGGCGATCCGCGGATGGAGCTTCGGCGGCTATCTCGCAGCGCTCGCCGTTCTGCGTCGTCCCGACAAGTTCCATTGCGGCATCGCCGGCGCCCCGGTCACCGATTGGTTGCTCTACGACACCCACTACACCGAGCGCTATCTCGGCAATCCGGACACGAACGAAGCCGCCTACCGCGCCACGTCCTTGCTCGAAGATGCCGACAAACTCACCCGACCGCTGCTCTTGATCCACGGCCTTGCCGACGACAACGTCGTTGCCGCACACACATTGCAACTGTCGAGCGCCTTGCTGTCGGCGGGACGTGACCACGAAGTACTGCCACTTTCCGGCGTCACGCACATGACTCCACAGGAAGTCGTGGCGGAGAACCTGCTGTTGCATCAACTCGCGTTCATGAGACGCGCGATGGCGATTCGATCGCGCTGAGCAAGATCACGGCGGATCTCGACGTCGACGTATCCCCGTTCGACGAAGATTCGACGGACAGCGTCACCCTGACGGTGTCCGATCTCCAGCACCAGCCAGCCACCCTCGACGAGCCAATCGCGTGCCTGTGCGACGATCGTCTCGATGTCGGCAAGGCCGTCGTTCGAGGCGAAGAGAGCCGAGGCAGGTTCCCACTCGCGAACGCTGCCGTCGACTTCCGGATCGGACTGGTCGATGTAGGGCGGATTCGACACGATGACATGAACACCACGCCGGCGCTCTTCGGGCAGCGCCTCGCACCAGCTCCCTTGCGCCACGCGAACATTGGCGGCATTGCGACCGATACCGGAGATGTTCGCCCTCGCAACGTCGAGGGCATCGGACGAGAGGTCTGTGATCCACACCTCGACACCGGTGATCGGCAGTTCGCTGGCAAGCGACAGACCGATGGCCCCGCTCCCCGTGCCGAGGTCCGCCACCACGACCGTGTCCGCTCCGCCGCGCTCCCGACGCCAGGACCGGGCCATTTCGAGTGCAACCTCGGCGACCAATTCCGTCTCCGGTCGCGGAATGAGAACCCGGGTGTCGACGAGCAGGTCGACGTGACGAAAGGGCCAGTGCCCGATCACGTACTGGACCGGCTCCCCCGCAAGAACTCGACCGACCATCGACTGAAGCGACAGACCCATGCGCATCGTCGCCACCTCGTCGAGAGCATCGAGAAACTCCTCGCCCTCGAGACCACTGGCTTCTTCGCACAGCCACCGAGCAACGGTGCGATCACCGACCGCCTCGGCGGTCTCTTCCCACAGCTCCCGCCAGACAGAAAAAGTCTCGGTCATGCTTCGCCGGCGGCGAGCTGACGAGTGCGCTCGTCCTGGATGAGGGCGTCGCTCACCTCTGCGAGGTTGCCACCGAGGATGTCTTGCAGTCGATACAGCGTGAGGCCGATGCGGTGATCCGTGACACGGTTCTCCTTGAAGTTGTAGGTGCGGATCTTCTCGCTTCGTCCGCCACCACCAACCTGCGCCTTGCGTTGCGCAGAAGCCGCTAGTTCCTGTTCTTCCTGGCGCAGTTTCAGGATGCGCGCCCGCAACACGGTCATCGCTCGCGCACGGTTCTGCAACTGGCTGCGTTCGTCCTGCATCGCCACCACGACACCGGTCGGCTTGTGTGTGATGCGCACCGCGGAGTCGGTGGTGTTCACGTGCTGACCACCTGCGCCCGACGAGCGGTAGACGTCGATCTCGAGATCCTTCTCGTCGATCTCGATGTCGACCTCTTCAGCCTCGGGCATGACGGTGACCGTGGCGGACGAGGTGTGGATGCGACCCTGGCTCTCGGTGACGGGAACACGCTGCACGCGGTGCGGGCCACCTTCGAATTTGAGATGGTTCCATGCAGAATCGCCGCTGAACATGAGTGTCACCTGGTTGATACCGCCGAGAGGTGACTCGTCGAGAGACATGATCTCGCACTTCCAGCCCTGGTTGGCCGCGTAACCGCGGTACATCTCCATGAGATCAGCCGCGAAGAGGTTCGCTTCCTCACCGCCCTCGGCCCCGCGAATCTCCATGATGACGCCCTTGCCGTCGTTCGGATCGCGAGGAAGAAGCAACAACTTGAGTTGCGCTTCGAGCGAGGCGAGTTCGGCATCCGCACTCGCCAGTTCCTCGCGCAAGAGATCCTTTTCGTCGCCCGTGGCCTGTTCGAGCAGCTCACGAGCAGCCTCGGCATTCCCTTTCGTGGCCTTGATGGTCCGGATGCAGTCGACGATCGGGGTCATCTGTTTGTAGCGCTGGGAGGCTTCCTTCAGTCTCGCCTGGTCGTTCAGTACCGCCGGATCACTGAGGCTGGCTTCGAGATCGGCAAAGTCACGCTCAATGCTCTCGAGGCGATCCATCATGATGCGTCAGGCTAACTGGGCGTCACGGGACTGAACCGCACCGGCACCGTGGCAAGTGCCATGGCGGCACGATTCGTGGGCGTCATGTGCGAGTCGGGCATGGCGATGACGAGATCGGATTTCGTTGCGTGAACGAAATCGACAAAGGCCCGCGCATCGAGCGCGAACGGAACGATGTCGGGATCCGCACCCGATGTGAAGACCACGACGAGCGGGCGTCCGGCGTCGTCGAGACCCCTCGCGACGCACGGCACGGTGTCGAGGACGTTCGTCCGCGGCACCGGAGGGTCACAGACCTCCAGACTCACCGCACCGATGAGACCGGGTTCGGCGATCACCCTGGCGCGCAAGCCCCGCTCGGGAGCAATGCGGTTGAACGGATGCGCCAAAGCTCCGGGTCGACGGTGTTCGCGAACAGACGAAACGACGTCGCTGAGGGCCTCGAGA
>Ga0164293_10003214_pt1 | contig 13936 bp, 9 predicted proteins | sample GEODES118metaG_FD_111487 | JGI IMG/M metagenome (GOLD analysis project Ga0164293, IMG submission 111487) | Eutrophic lake water microbial communities from Lake Mendota, Wisconsin, USA - GEODES118 metaG | ecosystem: Environmental > Aquatic > Freshwater > Lake | place: USA: Lake Mendota, Wisconsin...
ATGGCGCAAAATTACTGGTCGGTGGGTATCGGTGCCGGCATCGCCATGTATGGTTTTGCCTATTTTTTAGTCCACGAAATTATAATTCACCAGCGGTTTAAATTATTTACCAGATCTAATAATAAATACATCAAAGCCATTAGATGGGCGCATAAAATGCACCATAAGCACCTCGGCAAAGAGGATGGTGAAAGCTTTGGTATGCTAATTGTCGCAAAAAAATACTGGGACAAAGTGCGCAAAGACGAAGCCCTTCAAAATCAAGCATAGGCTTTTTTGAAATCTCATTACGATTATATTATTACAGGCGCGGGATTAGCGGGGTTAAGTTTACTTATGCGCATGATGCAGCATCCGTTTTTTGATACGGCTCAAATTTTGGTGATTGATGCAGCTCAAAAAAATATCAATGACCGAACCTGGTGTTTTTGGGAAAATGAACCAGACATTTTTGAACCTATTGTAATCAAAAAATGGAAGCATGTTTCTTTTATTGCTCCCTCTTATAAAAGTGAATTGAACTTATCGCCCTTTGTTTATAAAATGATAAGAGGAATTGATTTGTATACGCATGTTTTATCACTCGCTGCTAGCAAATCAAACATTACATTTTGCACAGAACCCGTTTTGTCGGTTCAAACCACGCAAACTGGTGCTAGCGTTGAACTCAAAAATCAAACACTTACCACCAATAAAGTTTTTAATAGTATTTTATTTGAACCGGTAAATTTATTGGCGCAAAAGGCGTCTGATTATTTTTTATGGCAGCATTTTAAAGGCTTTGAAATTAAAACAGCTTCGCCTGTTTTTAATGATGCGGTGGCCACACTTATGGATTTTACCGTAGATCAAGAGCAGGGTACTACCTTTATGTATGTGATGCCCACCTCGTCTACTACCGCACTTGTAGAGTATACATTATTTACCCCAAGCATTTTAGAAGACAAAAAGTACGATAAAGCCATTACGGATTATATCCAAAAAACTTATGGCAGTATTGATTATGAGGTTACGCATCAAGAGTTTGGTCAAATACCGATGACTAATTTTTCTTTTTCGGGTGGCGCTGGAAACATCATTAACATGGGTGTTGCAGGTGGTCAAGTAAAAGGAAGTAGTGGTTATGCGTTTCATTTTATTCAAGAAAAAACAAAAGCGATTATAGCTGATGTAGTGGCGGGTAAAAATCCATTAAGGGCCCTGGGTTTTTCACAAAAAAAGTTTGGCTTATACGACGCCGTACTACTTAGGGTATTACAATACAAAAAATTAGATGGCGCTACTATTTTTACTCATATATTTTCTAAAAATCCGCCAGACCGTGTATTTCGTTTTTTAAACAATGAATCTTCTTTAATTGACGATTTGTATATAATGGCTTCTGTGCCTACACGCGTTTTTTTGCCAGCGGCCATTAAAGCACTGCTAGGAGTAAAGCGGCGGTGAGGCCTTAATTAATACGCGCGGGTATTTGCAATTGATTTATTTTTGCTACCCACCTTGCAATTGGCCTCGTAGTACAATGGATAGTATAAGAGTTTCCGAAGCTCCAGATTCAGGTTCGATTCCTGACGAGGCCACCAATAATCTTTTATTTTTTCTTCTATTTTTCGCTACTAATTCAGTAATATTAAGGACTCAATTTGAGTTCATCCTTACTACTGTATTGTATGTTATTATTAGGAATAGATTTAGGCACTTCTTCTGTAAAAGTTTCTGTACTTGACGCCAGTAATGGTAAGGTGTTGGCTACTGCACAACATCCCGAAACCGAGGCTGCAATTATTTCTCACCAGCCGGGCTGGGCAGAACAGTCACCCAATGTATGGTGGCAAGATGTTAAGGCTGCCATTTTAAAAGTAAATGCCACAGGTGCTTTTAATCCAGCTCATATTGGTGCGATTGGCATTGCGTATCAGATGCATGGACTGGTATTAGTAGATAACCATCACAACGTAATTAGAGATAGTATTATTTGGTGTGATAATAGAGCTGTGCCATTAGGTGAAAAAGCATTTGAACAAATCGGTAATGATTACTGCTTATCGCATTTATTAAATTCGCCAGGAAATTTTACGGCGTCAAAACTTGCATGGGTCAAGCAAAATGAACCTGAGCATTATGCCCGGATACATAAAATGATGCTCCCCGGCGATTTTATTTCGATGAAATTTACTGGTGAAATTACTACCACCATCGCTGCGTTATCGGAAGGGATGTTTTGGGATTTTAAAAATAATTGTTTGTCTGAGGCAGTTATGAATTATTACGGCCTCGATGCACAGCATATACCTGCTATCAAAAATGTATTTGAAACACACGGATATGTAACTGAACATATTGCCAGTGAACTTGGTATTCCAAAAGGGATTCCAGTAACCTATAAAGCGGGGGATCAACAAAACAATGCACTTTCATTAAACGTATTAAATCCTGGCGAAGTTGCTGCCACTGCTGGTACGTCAGCAGTGATATATGCAGTATCAGATAGTTTGCAAGCCGATACAGCGTCTAGGGTTAATTCATTTGCACACGTGAATCATACACTTGAACAAAACAGTATGGGTGTGCTTTTATGCATAAATGGTGCAGGCATTTCAAATAGTTGGATCAAAAATAAATTGGGTGCTAGTAGTTACAACGAGATGAATTCACTCGCGGCATCTGTTGCGCCAGGATCAGATGGTGTGGCTGTACTTCCATTTGGTAATGGGTCGGAGCGTATGCTCAATAATAAAAATATTGGCGCTCATATTTTGGGGCTCGATTTTAATAGACATCAAGCAGCGCATTTATTTCGTGCAGTTCAGGAAGGCGTTGTATTTGCTATGCGATATGGTTTTAAGGTATTGCAGCAAAATGGAGTGCAACCAACAGTTATTAGAGCTGGTAAAGCCAATATGTTTTTAAGTGATGTTTTTGCAGACTGTTTTGTCAATACATTAGGGGTGCCGTTAGAGCTCTATCATACCGATGGAAGTAAGGGTACCGCTATTGGAGCTGGCTATGGCGCCAAGGTATATGCTACAATTGAGGAAGCTTTTGGTAATAGTAAGCCAGTTACGATCATTGAGCCTTCTAGAACCAAAGACTATGAAGCCGCTTATGAAAATTGGGCACAACAATTAGCGCTTCAAATCAAAAACAATCAATAAATTTAAAGTCTTAAAATATAATGTATGTCAGTAGTTACAGGATCTAAAGAATTTTTTAAAGGGATTGAAAAAATTAAATACGAAGGAACTGCTTCTCATAATCCACTAGCATTTAGATGGTACAATGAAAATCAAGTAGTGGCAGGCAAAACCATGAAAGAGCATTTTAGATTTGCGTGTGCATACTGGCATAGCTTTTGTGGTTCTGGTGCCGATCCTTTTGGTGAACCAACGCATTTATTTGAGTGGGACACAAAATCAGATCCTATTGAAAGAGCAAAAGACAAAGCAGATGCTGCATTTGAATTCATGACAAAATTAGGCGTGCCTTATTATTGTTTTCATGATGTAGATGCCGTTGAATATACAAATGATGTTCATGAAAACGAAAGGCGCTTACAAGCCATTACGGCGTATTTAAAAGAAAAGCAAGCGGCGAGTGGCATCAAATTACTTTGGGGTACGGCCAATTTATTTTCTAGTAGAAAATATATGAACGGTGCAGCTACCAATCCAGATTTTACCGTGCTCGCACATGCTGGGGCGCAGGTTAAAGCTGCACTTGATGCAACCATTGCACTCGGTGGGGAAAATTATGTTTTTTGGGGTGGAAGAGAAGGTTATATGAGCCTTTTAAACACCAACATGAAGCGAGAAAAAGAGCATTTAGCAAGGTTTTTAAAAACAGCCAGAGATTATGGTAGAAAAAATGGTTTTACCGGAAAGTTTTTTATTGAACCTAAGCCTTGTGAACCATCTAAACATCAATACGATTATGATTGTGAAACCGTGATTGGTTTTTTACGTGAACACGATTTATTAAAAGATTTTAGTTTAAATATTGAAGTAAATCATGCAACCCTTGCAGGACACACGTTTACGCATGAGTTGCAAGTAGCTGCCGATGCTGGACTATTAGGTAGTATGGATGCCAACAGAGGCGATTATCAAAATGGTTGGGATACCGATCAGTTCCCTTCTGATATCAATGAATTAACAGAAGCCCTACTTATTATTTTAGAAGCAGGTGGGTTTAAAGGAGGCGGCATTAATTTTGATGCAAAAATTAGACGTAACTCCACAGATCCCGCCGATTTATTTTATGCACATATTGGAGGCATGGATGTTTTTGCAAGAGCGCTCCTAACAGCAGATGCTATTTTACAGCAGTCTGATTATAAAAAAATTAGAGCCGAGCGTTACGCAAGTTATGATGCTGGAAAAGGAAAAGATTTTGAACAAGGAAAACTTTCATTAGAAGATTTAAGAGACATAGCAATTGCCTCAGGGGAGCCAGCAACCATTAGTGGTAAGCAAGAGTTCATCGAAAATTTAATTAACCGTTATATTTAATGAATAAGGCGGAAGTAAGCACGCTATTTGCCCAGCAGTTTAATGAAGCGCCTTCATTTGTTATAGCGTCACCAGGACGTATTAATTTAATAGGGGAACACGTAGACTATAATAGTGGTTTTGTGCTTCCCGCAGCTATTGATAAGTATATGTATGTGGCCGTTTCGAAAAGAAACGATCACCAAATTGTATTACACGCTGCGGATATCCCTCAACATTATCAAACTAGCCTTGATGCTGCTTTGCAACCTTCTAATTTGGGCTGGCCTAATTATGTGTTAGGAGTTGTTGATGAACTTAAAAAGAATGGGCATTCTATTTCAGGCTTTAATATCCTCATTACGGGTAATATTCCAGTTGGTGCAGGGGTGTCATCATCTGCAGCACTTGAGTGTGCTACCGTGTTTGCATGCAAGCATCTTTTTGATCTAGATATAAGTAAACAATTGATGGTGCAAGTTGCCCAACGTGCCGAAAATAATTTTGTTGGTGTTAACTGTGGTGTGATGGATCAGTTTGCGAGTATGTTTGGTAAAGTAGATCATGTTATAAAATTAGATTGTGCCGATTTATCTTATACTTATTTCCCATTTAAACTAGAAGGTATTAGTATTGTGCTTTTTGACACACTTGTAAAACATTCACTAGCATCATCGGAGTATAATACTAGAAGACAGGAATGTGAAACAGGTATGGCAGCGCTTCGTCAAAAATTTTCTATTACATCATTTAGAGAAGCGACGCTATCTATGTTGGATGCAGTAGCTGACACTATTTCAAGGGATGTGTTTAATAGATGTACCTATGTGATTGAAGAAATTGCTAGAATGGAAGTCGCTTGTAATCATTTGCTTGCTGGTGAAATAAATGCATTTGGTGCACGTATGTATGAAACACATACTGGTTTAAGTAAACTGTATAAAGTAAGTTGCCCAGAGCTGGATCTAATTGTAGAAAACTGCATCAAAGAGGAAGCTATTATTGGCGCAAGAATGATGGGTGGTGGCTTTGGTGGTTGTGTAATTGCGCTTGTGCAAACAACGGAACTCGAAGCTGTATACAGCCGCATCAACACTGTTTTCGAAAATACATTTGGGCGCAGTATGGGCAAATATGTGATGCAGATAGGTGATGGCACCAGCTTTTTATGAGATTCATTTTGAAATAATACAATGATGAAAAGAAGAAATTTTATACAATTATCGTCTATATTAAGTTTTGTGGGTCTTGCGCCCGTTATTACAAGCGCTAGTGTAGTTGATGCAAATGTGTTAGACACTGCATTAGATGCAAACGGACTAAAAGACCGCATCTACTGGGTAAAGCTACTTGACAAAATAGCTTCACCCATTTTATCATCGATGAGTAAAGGGGAACTCAAAAAAACAATGCCCATGGAATATAGTCCTACCTGGGATAATCGAAATAAGGATGTTGCTTATATGGAAGCTATTGGACGTTTAATTGTTGGTATAGCCCCATTTGTTGCCTTACCGGATGATGATACAGAAGAAGGGCGTATTAGAAAAAAAATGCGGGATCAAATACATGCATCACTCGCACATGCCGTGGATCCGGAAAGTCCAGATTATTTATATTGGGGTTCACCAAAAGTAGCGCAACCACTTGTAGATGCTGCATTTTTAGCCGAGGCGTTATTATTAGCGCCTGCTGCACTTTGGGAACCGCTTAGTAAGCAAACCAAAGAGCGTTTCATTGCAGAATTTACTAAACTTCGCGCCATTAAGCCTTCCAATAATAACTGGGTTTTATTTGCTGCGATTGTAGAAACATTTTTATTAAGTATTGATGCGCCTATTGACGCTGCCCGAATTGATGCCGGTATTGATAAGATACAAGGTTGGTATGTGGGTGATGGTTGGTATAGCGATGGTGTTAAATTTCATTTTGATCATTACAATGGTTTTGTAATTCAGCCCATGCTAGTAACTGTACTTCGTGTAAATGTTAGTAAAGGAAGAAGAACACAAGCGGAACTAGATCTTGCGTATAAAAGAATGCAGCGTTATGCTTCATTTCAAGAACGTTTTATTTCTCCAGAAGGAACCTTTCCGGTGTTTGGAAGATCTTCGACATATCGGGTAGGTGCTTTTTGGCCTCTGGCTACATTAGCACTAGAAAATAATTTGCCAGTGGGCGTATTGCCATCACAAGTAAGGCCGGCTTTAACAGCGGTATTAAAAAGGGTTTTTGTAAAAGATACATTTACTGCAAATGGCTTACTGACACTTGGTTTTGTGGGTGCTAATCAATCCAATATTGCAGATTCCTATTCTAACACGGGCAGCATGTATCTAGCGTCTTTTGCATTTATGCCTCTTGGGCTACCTGCATCTCATGCATTTTGGACAGATCCAGCAACTAATTGGACACAAAAAAGGGCATGGAATGGAGAAGTATTTCCCAAAGATTACGCCGTCGATTATTAACTTTATTAGAATATAAAATTTCGAACATGAAAAAATATATCCTTGGTTTTGCATTTTTGCTTGTGATAGCTCAACCTGGTAATGCACAAACTGCTTCTTTAAAAAATAAAATGGCAGCGCTGATTCAAGATAATTTTGTTTTTGCTACTAAACAGTATCAGTATTTAAAAGAAAATACGCCAGATTCTTTAATGCCTCGTAGTTATGTGGCTGCAACAAATACCTCTGTAACAAGTGACACCAAATGGTGGTGTAGTGGATTTTATCCCGGCACTTTATGGTATTTATATGCTTATACCAAAGATGAAAACATTAGAAAAGAAGCAGAAAAACGACTCGGTATTTTAGAAAAAGAAAAATACTATACGGGTAATCATGATTTAGGATTCATGATTTATTGTTCTTTTGGAACCGCCTATAAATACACCAACAACCCCGCGTATAAAGACGTTGTAAGTATTGCAGCTAAATCTTTGTCTACGCGTTATAGACCCGCTATTAAATCGATTCAGTCTTGGAATTCAAGTGCGCGCCTAAGTTGTCCGGTGATTATTGACAATATGATGAATCTTGAATTACTACACTGGGTAAGTGATCATGGTGGTGATCCGGTGTATAAAGAAATTGCAGTAACCCATGCCAATACGACCATTGAACATCAATTTAGGCCAGACAATAGTTCGGTACACGTAGTTGATTGGGATTTGGCCAATGCAAAAATCTTAAAAAAAGTAACATGGCAAGGCGCTTCCGATTCGTCGGCGTGGTCGAGAGGTCAAACATGGGGATTGTATGGATATACCTTGATGTACCGGTTTACAAAAAATCCTGCTTACCTAAACCAAGCTAAAAAAATTGCTAAATTTATATTGTCTCATCCTAACCTACCAGCAGATAAAATACCTTATTGGGATTTTAATGCACCGGGAATACCGAATGTGCCTCGTGATGCGTCTAGTGGCGCCATTATGGCCTCTGCTTTGTTAGAACTTGGACAATATACCAGTGGTGCAGAAAAAAAGCAATACCTACAAACAGCCGAAACCATTTTGATGGCTTTGTCATCGGAGGCGTATAGAGCAAAGCTTGGTCAAAATGGAGGTTTTTTACTCATGCACAGCGTGGGATCGCTTCCGCATAAGTCGGAAGTAGATGCACCATTAACCTACGCCGACTATTATTTTATCGAAGGTCTTACGCGTTATAAAGACTGGTATTTGAAATAATACACATTAATGGCATTTATTTGCCGTTCGTCTATTTTAACAGCTTGTTTTGCAATACTTTGTAAAGTAGAAGGTACTTTTGTGCAGCATTTTTCAGAATGCACCCCTAAGAACCAAACAAACTGCATGAATTTATCATTTCAAGGACAAAAAAGCCTAGCGCTTACGCTATTTTCATTTTTAATTTCATTCGCCACATTTGCGCAAATCAGTTCCATTAAGGGAACGGTAAAAGATACCACCGAAAAAAAGAATTTGTCGCTGGCTTCTGTTAATATTTTAAGAGCCAAAGATTCGATACTTGTAAAAACAGTAAGAACTTCAAGTAAAGGTGAATTTGCAATAGCAAGCCTACCAGTTGGTAATTACATAATCATGGTGAGCTATCCGCAATATGCCGATTTTACAGATAAAATTGAACTTGGAAGTACACCACTAATACTCAGTATTGCCATTGATACCAAAGCCCATATACTTAAAGAAGTAATTGTGAAAAATACAGTATTGGCCATTCGGGTTAAAGGTGATACCACCGAATATAAAGCCGATAGTTTTTATGTTACCCCTAATGCCGACGTACAAGAATTATTAAAAAAGATGCCGGGTATTCAGGTAAACGCACGTGGAGAAATTACGGCACAAGGAGAAAAGGTAAATAAGGTACTTGTGGATGGTGAAGAATTTTTTAGTGATGACCCTGCTGTGGTGACTAAAAATTTAAGAGCCGATGTAGTTGACAAAGTACAAGTATTTGATAAAAAATCGGATCAAGCGGTATTTACCGGCATTGATGATGGGCAAAAGTCTAAAACCATTAATCTTCAATTAAAGGAAGATAAGAAAAATGGATACTTTGGTAAAGCAGAGGCTGGAAGCAACTTTAACCAGTTTGGTAATGGTAAATTAATGACCAATGCTTTTAAAGGTAAACGAAAAATTGCTGGTTATGTTACCACCGACAACACCAAATTTGATAATTTAAATTGGGATGAAGCTCAAAATTACGGTGACGGTAGTGGGATGGTTACAGAATTTGGAGATGGTGGTATGACAATGATTATGACAAGTGGCGATGGCGAAGATGGCGGCGGATCGACAGGTTTTCCTAACCAGCAGTCGGCGGGTGCTACCTATAGTAATAAATTTGATAAAGGTTCTATTAATACGAGTGCGCAGTACAATAGACTTATAGTAAACGGTTTAACAAGTTCATACAGCAAAACTATTTTGCCTACAAATTCTATTATTAACAATACCAATAGTTCAAACCGCAACGAAAAAAAGAAATACAAGTTTACCACCACTGATCAGTGGGGCACCGATAGCACAGGGCTCTTTAAATTAACATTAAAGGCAGCTAATGTTTTATCGGATAACATTACAAATTTTAGCGGGGGCTCTTATATAGCTGAAAGTAGCACTCCACTAAATAATACTGAACGTACCACAACTAGTAGTACCAATGATAAAATACTGAATGGTACAATAAGTTACCGTATGCGCTTTGCAAAAAAAGGCAGAACTATTTCTGTAAATTCTGATTTTAATTTTGGAGACAAAACACAAGACGGACTTTTAAATGCGCAAAATGATTTTTTTAATACGTCTAACTTAATTGTTAAACAGGAAACTATTGCGCAAACCAAATCTTTATCTCAACTTACCTCTGCGGGCAGCGTAAGTACGGTCTATACCGAGCCGCTTGGTAAAAATTCTTTTTTGATTTTTAATTATAAAATAGGGTTGGCGGGAAACAATTCAGAAAGGAACACATTTGATGCAAAAGCTGGGCAGCCAAAAATTAAAGTAGACACTTTAAGTAACCATTTTAAATTTAATACGGTAAATAACAGTGGAAATATCAGTTACAGCTATGCAGTAAAAAAACTAAATTTTAATATTGGTACAGGTGTTGGTACAGCAAATTATAGCATGTTTGATTATGCTACAAATGCTAGTAGAGCAGTCAATTTTACTAACTTTATTCCATCCGCCACATTTAACTTTACCCCCAAGCAACAAAAAAAATTCATACTTAGTTATGTAGGAAATACGCAAAACCCTTCTCTACTTCAAATACAACCTATTATTGACAATACAGATCCGCTTAATATCACGGTGGGTAATGCTAACTTAAGACAGTCATTCACCAACAGGTTTTCGTTCAACTATAATAGTTTTAAAGTCATGAAAAGCAAGTATGTACAGCTAAGTGGTAGTTTCTCCAACACCAATGATGCTATTGCAACTGCTTCAACGATTGATGCTTTTGGAAAGTCAGTTAATCAGTATGTAAACGTAACTGGTAATTACAATTATGGTGCCATGTTATATTATGGTTTTGATTTGTATAAGGGGATTAATTTTGGTACAAGTGCGGGTATCAATGGCGGTCGTTATAATAATATTGTTAATGGTATTCAAAATACCAACGATAACATTTCTTCTAGGTTAAGTGTTGAGTTGTCTTATTGGGGTGATAAGAAAATAAATTTTTGGAGTAATTTTGAGGCTTCCAATAATAAAACGGTATCTAGTATTAGGCCTGGTACTTCTACAAACTTTTGGTCGTACCGTAATAATTCAAACCTTCAATTTAAGTTTAAAAAAGCTAAGTTTTTCATAGACCTAAGTACAGATATTACGGTGTATCAAAAGTCGGTGGCATTCCCGAGTCAGCGTAATATATTATTAGTGCACCCTTCTATGCGAAAAGTGATTTCTAAAAATGACAAGTTGGAAGCTAAACTTATGATCTACGACATTTTCAATCAAAACCAATTTGTAGATAGAAGTATCACAAGCAACTTTATTTCTGAAACCGCTAATAATGGTATTAGACGTTATGCATTATTTAGTATCGTCTATAATTTTTCAAAAAATGGTAAGCCTGTTTCTATGGGCTTCTAATTTTACAGTATCCTTAATTTGATTTTATGAGAATTCTTTATATCGTTATTTTATCTTTTTTTGTTAGCGTAAGTTCTGCTCAGGTAAATTTTGTAAAAGCTGGTACCATTTCCTATGAGCGCCGTATTAGCCAGTTTGCTGCGCTTGGTAATTCGGAAGACGATTCCAATATGTGGATGGAAGAACTTAAAAAGCAGTTTCCAAAAGTGGTAGCGGATAATTTTACGTTACAGTTTAATAGTAAAGAAAGCTTTTATTATTTAACCAAAGAAAATTCGGATAACAAGTATATAAATATGTTATTTAAACCTTCCGAAACAAATTACGTCAACCAAAAGCACGAATCTGGTGCGGTTATAAGTGCTGCGACCATTTTTGAAAATACGTATTTAGTAAATGACAGTCTAGTCAAATACGAATGGAAGATTACTGGTGAGGTTAGAGATATTGCAGGTTTCGAATGTAAAAAAGCAATCACTAAAATTTGCGACTCGGTGGTGGTAGTGGCATTTTACACTGATCAAATTCCGGTGCAAGCAGGTCCCGAAAATTTTAATGGACTACCAGGTATGATACTCGGTATAGCCGTACCGCGTTTAGGCACTACCATTTTTGCTACGAGTATCTCTTTACAATCTGCACCCAATTATGTTTTGCCAACACTTAGCAAACCTAAAAAATCAACCATCAAACAATTAGACGCCGATCTTGTAAAAACCACCAAAGACTGGGGTAAAGAAGCAGCTGCTATTTTGTGGTTTTTAAAATTATAATGAACGTTTAACCAAGTCCACCCTTTCCTCTATACAGTTTAATAGGTTTATCTAGGGTTACTTTTAATACAGTGATATACGTGTCTAATGAAGTTGCTGGAACATCTATGTAAACAAGCCCCGGTACAGGACTCCAAGAAATTTTTCCGACAACCTTTGATTTTAATGTCGCACCGTTTCCTAGCACCTCTACCGATTTGATTTTATTATCTAGGCCCTTCACCATAACTGGCCCACTTGTTTTACCATGTAAGAATAAATACAGCGTGGTAGAATCTTTGGATAAAGTAGTAGGCCCATAAAAATGGCCTTGTGGAATACCCCCAATCGTACCAAAAATGGATTCACCGTGTTTGCGGTTCCACTTACCTAGCTCCTTTAAAATGTTTACCTGCTCGTCCGGGATGGTGCCATCTGCTTTTGGACCAATATCTAATAATAAGTTACCGCCATTTGAAACCGCGTCTACGAATATTGAAATCACTTCGTAAGGTGTTTTCCAGTTGGTATCTGATTTTCTATAACCCCAATTATCGTTGGTTGTCATACAAAGCTCCCACCATTTAAAACTAGGTCTTGTAACTGGGAAATTTTGCTCTGGTGTTTCATAATCGCCATAGCCTTGTAAACGGCCGTTGATAATGGTTGCAGGGTTGCGCGCCAATAAATTGGTCCTTACTTTACTGCTTTCCCACTCTTCGGCACTGTGCTCCCAATCACCATCAAACCACCATAAATCGGGATTGAATTTTGTAGATAGTTCCGATAATTGATTTTGAAAAAACCCTTGGAATATTTTCCAACGCGTTGGTTCGTTGGCTACTTTATACCTACTGCTATCTTTTAAAAATCCTGGATAATCAGGGTGGCTCCAATCTATAAGTGAAAAATAAGCACCCACTTTAATATTGTTTTTGCGCAGTGCAGTAACAAGTGGATCAATCAAATCTCTTTTTGCAGGTGTATTTCTAATAACATCATAATGTTTTTCTTTAGTATCCCATAGTGCAACGCCGTCATGGTGTTTGGTAGTAATAACAGTGTAGCGCGCGCCGGCTTCTTTAAATAAATTAGCCCAAGCAGTAGGGTCGTATTTACTTGCAGTAAAGCCACTTAATTGACTCATGTATGCAGGCCAGGTTACTTGTTTGTTATGAAAACTCCAACTCTCTGAAACATCATTTACTGCATAGATACCGTAGTGAATAAAAATGCCAAGTTTAGCATCTTCAAACCAACCCATTTTATGTGCAATACTATCTTGGTTAATTTTGCTTTGTGCATTTGTAGGTGTTGCAAATGTGGTACAAAGTAGTACTGCAATAAATGAAGCAGTAATTTTTATGAAACGTTTCATAGGTGATTGTTTGTGGCATTAAAAATCGACTATTTTTAATCGCTTCCTCACTTTATTTGAAAAAATATTTTTATCTTATCATCGGTTAATCAATTTGAATCTATTTGAATTGTTCCTGCTATTATTTTAACCCAATCTACCAATATGCCTCGTTTCCCTGTTCTTATTACCGCTTTATTTTTGTTCATAGCAAATAGCTTGAGTGCTCAATTGCAAAAAAGCAACCTTCAATTTTTAAGTTTACCTACACGGTGGGACGAGTCATTACCCCTTGGTAATGGTATGCTTGGTGCGATGGTTTGGCAAAAAGAAAATCATTTGCGCTTTTCTTTAGACTGTGCTACGCTCTGGGACGAACGTCCAATGAAGGATTTACACCGAAATGAATTTAGTTTTAAATGGGTAGAAGAGCAGTATCAAAAAAATAATTACGCAGCGGTACAAAAACTTTTTGATGAACCTTATGATAGAGAGCCGGCACCCAGTAAAATACCAGGCGCGGCTTTAGAGTTTGATACCCGCCATTTAGGTCCCGTTACTAGTGCGCAACTAGATATTTCAAAAGCATTGTGCACGGTTAAGTGGCAATCAGGCGCAGCGTTACAAACTTTTGTTGACGCCACCGGGCAGCTTGGTTGGTTTTCGTTTTCAAATATCTCAGATAGTGTTGCGCTACAATTAATAGCACCAGCCTATGGCGGTAAAGCAAGTG
>Ga0164293_10003215_pt1 | contig 13933 bp, 16 predicted proteins | sample GEODES118metaG_FD_111487 | JGI IMG/M metagenome (GOLD analysis project Ga0164293, IMG submission 111487) | Eutrophic lake water microbial communities from Lake Mendota, Wisconsin, USA - GEODES118 metaG | ecosystem: Environmental > Aquatic > Freshwater > Lake | place: USA: Lake Mendota...
ATGAAAAAGACAAAGTTAAATTTAATTTAATTACAATAGGTCACAATTTATCTTCTATAAGTGGATTAGACTTAGATTATAGACTAATTGAAACTCATAAAAAATTGGGGTTGAATCCGATTATAGGAGAAATTGAGGTTCAATCTAAAAGGTTGGATTGGTGTATAGAAAACTATTTTAACCATGAAAAAATTGATTTTATATCTATCGATACTGAGGGCAGTGAGCTCGATGTTTTGAAAAGCTTTGACGTAAACAAATACAATATTAGATTATTGGTAATTGAGAATAATTACAATGACAGTGATATTGAAAATTACTTAAACAACTTAGGTTGGATAAAAGATAAAAGAATTGAAGTTAACGATTTTTATATTAAAAAATAACATTATGCAGGAATTATTTAGTTTGGGTAATCTATATGTTTCAGATTTTATAGAAAAAAACTCAAAAAAAGAAAAGGAAAAGTTTGAACTAAAGATGATGCTAGACGAAAGTACGGGTGTTGTTCGTTTAGAAAAGTCGGCTCCCCTACATTCAATGTATGGTAAATACTGGTATCGTTCAGGTATTAATAATACAATGAAAATGGAATTAAAAGATATTGTAGAATCAGTACAAAATGTTTTTAAACTTAAAGAAAATGACGTGTGGGTTGACATTGCCTGTAATGACGGCACATTACTAAGTTACGTTCCAAAAAATTTGATTAGAATTGGTGTAGACCCCGCTGACGATTCTTTTGTAAACGAATCAATTAATCATTCTAATCTCATAATACAAGATTATTTTACTTATGATGGATATGAGAAAAGTAAATTTGGTAGTCTTAAAGCAAAAGTAATTACATCAATAGCAATGTTCTATGATTTGGAAAATCCTGAAAATTTTGTTAATGATATATACAAAACTTTAGATGATAATGGTCTTTGGGTTTTGCAACTATCATATACTCCTTTAATGTTAAAACAACTGGCCTTTGATAATATCTGTCACGAACACATTTATTATTATTCATTATTTAACCTAAAAAAAATGTTTGATAAATGTGGATTTGATGTTGTTGATGTACAGTTAAATGACATTAATGGGGGTTCATTTAGAGTTTATTGTATGAAAAAAAATGCGGATAAAACTAAATTTTCTACCCAACCAAACAGAGATGTATGTGATTTTAGAATAAATTCACTTTTAGAGTATGAAAAAAAGTTAAATTTAGATAAAACAGAGACTTGGGTTGATTTTTACAATCAAATTAATGAATTAAAAGAAAAAACTGTTAATTTTATTAAAACAGAAAAAGAAAAAGGAAAGAAAATTTGGGCTTACGGAGCATCAACTAAAGGTAATACTCTCTTACAGTATTTTAATTTAGATAATACTTTAATTGACGGAATTGCGGAAAGAAGTATATATAAATTTGGATTAAAAACTATAGGTACTAATATACCAATATATTCAGAAGATGAAATGAGAAAAGAAAATCCTGATTATTTGTTAGTTTTACCTTGGCATTTTATAAATGAGTTTGTAGAGAGAGAGTCTGAATATTTAAAAAACGGAGGTAAATTTATAGTACCTTGTCCAAAATTTCAAATAATATAAAATTAAAAATTAAAAATTATAATAATGTATAACGCTGAATTTAATACTGACAAATATATCAGAGAAACTTTTTTTTCTGATTTTGATTATAAAGGCACCATGATTGAGGTTGGCGCTGGTCCCACTACTTTTTTTAGTATGTCTAAACATTTTAGAGATACTGGATGGAGGTGTATATGTATCGACCCTAATCCTAAATTTGTGGAGGCACATAAAAAAATAGGTAATGAAATTTACCAATTAGCATGTTCAAATTTTGAAGGGACAAATAATTTTAAAATTGTCTCCACTGGTTGGCCTGAAGAAAATGACGGAATAAGTTATTCTTCATTAGAAATAAAATACGACATGCCAAACCATCCTTTCCAAGAAATTACTGTCAATGTAACCAAATTAGATACTCTTTTGGAGAGTTTAAATGTAAATAAAATAGATTTTGTTTCTATAGACGTTGAAGGTTGGGAATTGGAGGTAATGCAAGGGTTTTCTCCTGAAAAATACACTCCAAAAGTAATTTTATTAGAGAATTATACTCACAAAAATGAATACATAGAATATATGGATTCTATTGGATATACTTTAAAAGAAAAAATTAAATATAATTATATTTTTGAAAAAAGATAAAAAATGGAGACATTAGGTAATTTAATCGACAAACTAACTATTGTGAATCTTAGGATATGGATGGCCGAGGATATAAAAAGAGACCCTGAAGCCTCCGACTCTAAAATTGCAAATGCTACAAAATTAACAAACATTGCCAATTCACAAAGAAATGATTTAATTCAAGAAATTGATGAATTGATAAATAATATTGTTATATCTGAAAAACCTCAAAAATTATACAAACAGGGTGACACTAAAATGTACGGAAAATGAAAAAATGTTTAATTACCGGTATAAATGGTCAAGACGGTTCTTATTTATCAGAATTTTTATTAGAAAAAGGATACGAAGTTCATGGTATTTTAAAAAGAAATTCTGTATCTGAAAACCAAACATATAGACTAAATAATATTTACGATAAAATAAATTTGCATTACGGAGACTTAACAGATATGTCATCTTTGATTTCTGTAATACAAAAAGTTATGCCAGATGAAATTTATAATTTAGCGGCACAATCACACGTTAGAATTTCATTTGACCAACCAATATACACCGCAAATGTAACTGGATTAGGTACTTTAAATCTGTTAGAGGCGGTAAAATTAATAAAACCAAATACTAAAATATATCAAGCATCTTCATCAGAAATGTTTGGTAATTCTATCGATTTAGATGGGTTTCAGAGAGAAACTACTCCAATGAATCCTGTTTCACCATACGGATGTGCTAAAGTTTTTAGTTACAATATTTGTCGTAATTATAGAAATTCTTACGGTATGTTTATCTCAAATGGTATTTTGTTTAATCATGAGTCTCCAAGAAGAGGAACAAATTTTGTTACAAATAAAGTTTGTAAAGAAGCGGTTAAAATAAAATTAGGTTTATCTAATGAATTAAAATTAGGTAATCTAGATGCAACTCGAGATTGGGGTCACGCTAAAGATTATGTAAAAGCCATGTGGGAAATTTTACAATTAGATGAACCAGACGATTTTGTTTGTTCAACAGGAGTTTCCCATTCTGTAAGAGAACTTGTAAATTATGTTTTTACTAGATTAGGATTACATTGGTCTGAGTATGTTAAACAAGATGAAAAATTTTTGAGACCTGAAGAATTACACGACTTAAAAGGTGATAGTACAAAATTAGTTAACACAACTGGATGGTCACACGATTACACCTTTGAAACTATGCTAGATGAGATGATTGACTATTGGAAATTTTATTATTCAAATAGTAAAAATATTTAAGTTATTTAACAGATGATGAAATTAGTTGATTGCACTGAAGAACATTGGGAATTTGTCAGAAAGTTAAGGACAGACAAAAACAATTCAATATGGTTTTATACCCAGATTGAAATTACCCCAAGTCAACAAAAAATTTTTATGGAAAATAATTCTTATAAATATAAAATTTGTTTGCTTGATGAAAAACCAGTCGGGTACATTGGAATCATGGATAACAATGAAATTACATATTGTGTTGACAATTTTTATAAGAACAGAGGAATTGGCACATTTATGGTTTCTAAATTTATTGAGAAATATGATGAGGTTAATGCATTCGTGATTCCTAGTAATAATTCAAGTATCAGAGTTTTTGAAAAACTTGGATTTGAGAAACACATATTTTTTAAGTATAAAAAATGAAATTATTAAAATTTGAAATAATTTTACTTTATTATAAAAGACCTGAGATTGTAAAAAATTCTTTAGACTCAATTAAAAAATCTAGTTACAATAATTGGCATTTGACATTTATAGATGACTCAGGAGATAATTCATTTGAAAAAAATTTAGATGAATTTGGTTTTGATAAATCTAAAATAACTTATGTGCCGATAATGATGTCTGATGATGAAAAAATAAAATTGCAAGGTTCCCTTAATGGGAAATATATGAACGATGCAATTTACCTCACAGATGCTGACATCATCATACCGATTTGTGACGATGATGCGTTAGTTAGTGATTATATGGAAAAATTAAACGAATATTATAACAAAAATGATTCAGTAGTGTGGTCATATTGTTATTTAAATTTTTATGACCCATATAGAGAAAGTTACTTAGAGTCTAAATCTGAATCTGAAAATCCGGCGCTTAACTACCCTTATTTAAATGACCACAAAAGTCCTTTAAATCCTTATATGTGCAAAGATTTTTCCCAAGTTACTTTCAGAAAAAATGCATTAGTAGAAAAAGAAATAAAATACTTGTACCCAAAAAACCACGATTTGGACGCCGCAATTTTTAACGATTTTTTTGAAGTGTGGGGACCGTGTCACTTTAATGGGCTCAGAGGTCAACACAAGGGATGGCATGAAGAACAATTAGGAGTAAGAATAAGAACTGGCAGAGGACATTTTTTTTCTCCACAAAAATACCTATAATTAACTAAAAAATATGACAAGAAGAAAAACACAAAATAAAGATATTCTTTCAGAGAATATTGAATATAGACAAAAGATTTCAAAAAAAGACCAAATTTGTAACATAATTAAAAAAACAAAGGACAAATTTTTAACTCAAGGTCAAAGAAAATATTATGACACACTTAGACATAATCAAATAACCATTTGTTCAGGACCCGCAGGTGTTGGTAAAAGTTATATAGCCATGAAAGCGGCTGTTGATTTATTATCTGACCCTGATAGTTCTTATGAAAAAATAGTAATAGTTAGACCAGCTGTTGAGGCTGAGGAAAAACTTGGTTCTCTTCCAGGTAATATGGAAGAAAAACTTGACCCATATATTTTCCCTTCTTATTACCTTTTAAATAAAATAATCGGTAAAGAAGCGAGAGAAAAACTTAAGCAAATGGAAGTTGTTGAAGTGTTTGCCTTGGCATATATGAGAGGTATGAACATTGACAATACTATTTTAATTTTTGAAGAAGCCCAAAACGCAACTCCAAAGCAAATGAAACTTTTGTTAACAAGAATTGGCACAAATTCTAAATTCTTTATTTCAGGTGACTTAGAACAAACCGATAGATACAAAAATATCAAAGATTCAGGTTTGTATGACGCAATTGAGAGACTAAAAAATGTTTCTGAAATAGGAATTCACGAATTTGGAGAAGAAGATATCGTAAGGAACGCTATTATCGGAGACATTTTAAAACGTTACGAATAATGAAAATTGCAATTGAAATAAATGGAGTCCTAAGGGACACTATTGAAAAATTCAAGCAGGTATATGAAAAACATATGATTGATGAAGATTTAGATGAATCTTATGTTTTACCAACTACTTTTAATATAGATGAATCAGGTAATACTGAGTATAATGAAGTCGAAAGAAAATTTGAATACAGAATTTTGGGAGAAGTGACAAGCTTGGATTTATCTGAACATTTTTCATTTAGGTCAAAGGAAGACTATTTTTCTTTTATGTACGAAGAATTTCCTATGAATATATTTGGGCATGCTCCTTCTACTGAAATGACAACCTTTAATGATTTAAATGATTTCTATAATGAATTTAGGGATGAACACGAAATTACCATCATATCTGATGAAATGGGTAAAAGTAAGCCAGCCTCACTCTTTTTCTTATCTAAATTTGGATGTTTAGTCGAGAATATCATTTTCTATAATTCAGTAACAAAGGATAAAGTATTATCTTCTTTTGATTTAATAGTTACTTCTAACCCTGAATTAATTATTAATTATTCTAATAAAGTATCTGTGATTAAATACAATACTTCATATAATAAACAAGTTGATGCAAAAAATTCAATTTCAAGATTGAGGGAACTTGCAGACACAATAAAATCAATTGCTAATGTTGAAATTATTTAACGAAAACTATTTTATTGATATTAATGAGATAGAAAAATTTGTTAATCTTGAAATTGTTGAGATGTCAGGAGGCACAAGTGAACAACAAATAAAGTATGTAAAGTACGAAATGGTGAAAATAATGATGGAGGTTTTGATGACTGAAAGAGAGGACGCTGACGAAATGTTAGGTAACAAATCAGCAGTTTCAATACCATTTAAACTAGCATTTAACACATTACTAAACGAAAATATATTAAAACAATACTAATTTATGAACGAATTAATTAAAAAATTAGAACAATCAATCGAAAACCTCAAAGAAAAAAAATCAAGGGTTTTCTTCTTCGTACAAGATACGAAAGGAAATGCAAGAGCATCTATTAGATATACCTATCAAATGGCAATGTCTCTGAAAAATTCAGGTTATGATGCCATTATTTTACATGAAAAACCTGATTACTTTGGTGTACAGGATTGGCTTGGTGGAGACTATATGGAAAAACTTCAACACATTTCTGTTGAGGGACAAAATTTGGAGGTAGCTCCTGAGGATACAATTGTTGTTCCTGAGTTATACGGATATGTAATGTCCCAACTTGCTAATTTGCCATGTGCTAAAATTGTTTTATGCCAATCATATGATTACATTTTTGAAACATTACAGCCAGGTCAAACGTGGAGTCAGTTTGGGTTTACAAAGTGTATTACAACATCTGAAAAGATGAAAGAATATATCTCCCAAGTAATGAGAGGAACGTCAATTGATGTTATTGAACCAAACATTTCTAAAAATTTCAGTCCATCTAAATTTCCACCAAAACCAATGATTGCAATTCATTCAAGAGAACAAAGAGATGCTATTAATCTAATCAAATCTTTTTATGTAAAATACCCTCAATACAGATGGATAGCATTTAGAGACATGAGAGGAGTTTCTGAAAATGAATTTGCAGCTAATTTAAGAGATTGTATGTTATCAGTTTGGATGGATGAGAAAAGTTCATTTGGAACTTATCCTATCGAATCCATGGCGAGTGGAGTTCCTGTTATGTCAAAAGCTCCCAATTTAATTCCTGAGTGGATTACCGCTGAAAATGGACTATGGATTGACGATACTATGAAACTTCAAGACTACATTGCTGAATTTGTTCAAAATTGGCTTGAGGATAATATCTCTGAAAATCTTTACAGGACGGGAATTGAAACCGCTGAAAAATATTCTAATAATAACAAATTTACAGAAAACGTTGTAACTAAGTTTGAAGGGTATAACACAGTAAGATTAGATTTATTTCAAGAAGAATATAATAAACACGTAGAAACACAAAACGCATAATATGGAAACGAATTTTAATATCTCAATTATATTACCTGTAAACTCATCAAAGGTTAAAGATTTTAGTGACTTTTTTGGAAAGGCAGTTGAATCAGTTAAAAATCAATTAGTTAAAGTAAATGAACTTGTAATTGTTCATACAGATGAAGAAGCTTTAATTGAATTTTTAAATGGTTTTGATTTTTCTGATTTGAATGTTAAAAAAGTTTTAAACACTGGTAAGTCGGATTACGCATCTCAAATTAATTTGGGAGTTAAAGAAAGTAGTTCTGCATGGGTTTCTTTTTTTGAATTTGATGATGAGTACTCTCAAATTTGGATTAAAAATGTTCAAAAATATTCAGAGATTTACTCAGATGTAGAAGCATTTTTACCTATTGTTGTCGATGTTAATGATAAATCTGTATTTGCAGGTTTCACAAACGAGGCCACATTTGCCGCAAGTTTTGCGCAAGAAATGGGAATCCTCACAAATGAGATGCTCCACAACTATCAGAATTTCCAAAGCTCCGGAATGGTAATTAAAAAGTCAGTGATTGAGTCTTTCGGAGGATTTAAAGAGAGTATAAAACTAACTTTTGTTTACGAATTTTTACTTAGAATGACTTATAACTCTGTTAAAATGATGACTATACCAAAAATTGGTTACAAGCACATGAATATGAGACCTGAGTCAATATTTTGGGATTTAAAATTTGGTAATGATAAATTGACTGAAAACGAAAGTAAGTTTTGGATTTCTACCTCAAAGAAAGAGTATTTTTTTGTTGACGATAGAAACATAAAATACACAGAAACAGTTTAATGTCCCCAAATGGAGAGTCTAACCCAAATAAAATAATTAAAACTAAAAAGGGAAAAAGCTCCCAAGGTGAGAATTATTTTGATGTAAGAGAAGAGATGGCGGTGAGGATGTTCCTCACCGCAACTACTTATGATGAAAAAAATAAGATTTATAACGAATATCTTAGATATCCATTAGATAAAATGATTTCATCAATTATTCGTCGTTACAAACTTTACAGAAAAGATATGGATTTTTTAGAAATCCATACAGATACGCATTCTTTTTTAATGACAAAAGTAGACAAATTTGTGCCGAGTAAAGAAAAAAAGGCTTACTCATATTTTGGTACATTTTGCAAGAATTATTTGATGGGTCAGATACTCAAAGACCAAAAAGAATTTAATAGAAAAATTTCATATGAAGATATATCGTCAGATTTAGAAAATAATATCAATATGACATATTATATTGATATTGAGCCAGAAAAAACTGATAACATTATTCCTAATTTAATTAAATCAATTAAAGATATACTTGAATCTGAGGACCTAAATGAAAATGAATATAAATTAGGTTTAGCATTAAGTGATATTTTTGATAAGTATGAAATTATATTCCCCGCAACAGACAATAATAAATTCAATAAGAATTTTATTTTGTTATCATTAAGGGAAATTACTAATATGTCAACTAAAGAAATTAGGTCGTCTATGAAAAAGTTTAAAAAGATTTATTTGGGTTTAATCTCACCAGACGAATCATAAATAATAAATTTTATATTTATTGTTATGGCAAAACCAAAAAGAAAAGAAATTAATTTTACTAAAGATTCAATCCTGACATTAATGCAGGAAATCTATAATGAATTAGTTGAGCAAAGGTCAACAGCAATTAGAATTCAAAATAAAATGATTTCTATGATGAAAGAACCTGAAGATATGACCGTAATTGGCCCTGTGATTGAAAAACAACAAAAAATTATAAACGATTGTGTTGAAAAAAAATTAAGTCTTTCTAAACTTCAGTCGGGAATTTGGGAAAAACAAAATTCTAGAGAGGAGGTTTTTGATATTACTGAAATGGACGAATCTATTTTACAGGGTCTGATTGAGAAAGACATACAATCAGGTGAAGAAAAGTTTGAATTATAATGGCATTAGACTTAGATAATAGTTACAAAAAATCACAAGATAAACTAAGAGCTTTAAAAACTTTTAGTGAGGTGAAGTCTGGAGTTAATAAAGCTATTGCTCAGACTGAAACTAATACTACACCTAATTTTGATTTATCGTCATTTAATTTAGATGAGGCGGAAATACAAAGACAAATCAAAAAGAAGATGGAATCACAATTTGACCAGCTTCTTAAATTGGTTCAGTCAAATAGAGGTTCGGGGCCGGCAACTGGACAATTTTTAATAAAAAAATTCGTACAGGCCATAAAAATTCTTAATAAAAAATTACCCGACATTTTAGCGAGAGAAATCATAAAGGCCTTAGGTTGTGATTTTGAACAAACATTTACAGGTGGTCAAGAAGTTTGGGTAAAAATGAAATCAATAGATTTATCCAAACTTTTGTTTGTAAATCCTGATTCGAAAGTAGGTAGATTAAAATATGAGAGGACCCCATATACCACCACTAATATTCCGAGTTCTATTAATAGAATGTTATATGAAAGAACTCAAAATGAAGGAGAATCTTTATCTGCTGCATATGGGTCACCATTATTAGGTAACTCTACTAATCCGTTATTTGATATCACATATGAACAAGTATATTTAACGGATGTTACAGGATGGTTCAGGGTTAATTTGAGCAACAGACCAGGGGTTGCACCTGGCTCACAAATAAAAGTTTCCGAATTTTTAACAGACTATTATAAAACAATAAAAGTTTTAGACTTTAAGGCACTTACAGCTGCATTATTGGATTTAGTGTTGGGGGCAGTATCCATAAAATTAAGAATGGCACAAGGTACTATAGACGACTCTACTCGATTTGGATTGTTAGTACAAAGAATTTTAGGAATGTGTTTTGACGAGGGGGACGAAATCTCAATCGCCGGACAAGCAAAAACACCAGAACTTGATGATACAACTGACACTTTTTTCGAAATGACAGATGTTGATTTCGGTATAATTGAACAGCGTACATCTCAAATATTAAAGGGAGTTGTTTCATTTGAAACCTGTGATAATGTAGAACTACCTGTTGATGCCGAGGTGATTTTAGACTTAATTGAAGAAAATTTAAACAAATTTGAGGAAGGTGAAGGTTTAGAAGAAACTCTAAATGCAATATCAACTTACTTATCGAACGACCCAAATTGGTCATTAGCATTTCCTTTCCCTGACCAACTAAAAATTACCTTAGATTTTAGTTTTATAAAACAACTACCTCAAGCAGTTGTTTCATGTGGGTTAGGTCCAAAGGTAATATTGCCTTTTATGATTATGATTAAAGCTTTAGGAATACCTTATGATGAAGATTCTACAGGACTTGCCAATTTTATAAGGAAAAACAGAGCTCTGATGAATCAACTAATTTCACAAATTGGAGCCGAATTTGTAAGAATACTTTTTGAGGAAATAAAAAAAGATATAAGAAATCTAATAAGAGCTATTATCACGGATATTAGTAAAGATGAGAGTGGTACTACAGCGGCTATGATTGATAAATTAATTAGTATTGCACTTATAGTGGTAACAATCATAAAAGATTATCGAAGATGTAAAAGTGTAATAGATTCAATATTGGCACTTTTAAACTTTATACCATTAAAAAGGCCAAGTATTCCAATACCATTATTACAATTCTCAGCCTTACTTCCTGGTTATTCCCCTAATAAAGCCTTCATTAATGCAATAGAAAAAATGCAACAACTAGGTTTACCAACAGGGCCATTACCAGATGGAAGTCCTAACTTGGGATTACAAGCAATATACTCACAGATGAAAGGGGCAGATACTGAACAAAAAGAAAATGGAAAATTAGAACTTACTGTGACAACTCCATTTGGAGTATTTAAAGGAAACGGAAAATCAGTTTAAAATGAAAGAAGAAGTTTTAGAAATAATAAAAGATTTTAAAAATAGACCTAGTAAAGATTTAATAAAGGCCATGGATTTACTAAGTCAAGATTTTGAGTATACTAAAAATACTGTAATAGAATTGACTAAACATTTAGATAAACTAGAGTATACATATAATCAAATATTAAAAGAATTTAATGGTAGGAAAAGCTAAACTATTTTACTACGGTATAGTAATTGACAATCAGGACATTTATGGACTTAATAGGGTAAGAGTTTTTCCCGAAACAGAGGATGCCATAAGATTAATTTTGAAAAAAACTAAACCTGAACTTTTAGATAACATTGAAAGTCCTACAGATATTATAGAGGAAGCTTGGTATACACTAAATGACCCTTTTGCCTTTTACCCCTTATTACCACCTTATCTAAGTTTTATCCCCAAAATAGGTGAAATGGTTTGGGTCGTGTATTCAATGCTCGGGGACAAACAACAGAGGAAAGAACAGTTTTATATACCAGGCCCAAAAACAAGTCCATTTAATATTGCTTTTGAGGAATATAATAACTCCAAGGTAAACACATCACAAGGTTTTAATACTAGAATAAAACCACCTCTTAAATCAGTTACAATTAATGGCCCTGGATTAAAACCTTGGTCTCCTACTCATTTATACGGTATTTGGGCCGAGCCAGGTGATAATGCAATTTACGGTCAAGGTACGACAGATTTAATTTTAAAACGTGATGAAATTTTACTAAGGGCGGGTAAAAAATCTACCATGCAACCTAATGACATTCCAAATGATGAAGACAAGAGGAATTTAAATTTAGGATTTTTACAAATTTCTAATTATAGAACTAAACCATTTACTTTAGCGGAGGAAAGTACCACAACAGATGAAATTGACGAATCTCCTTTAAAATTTTTAATAGAATACGAATTGATAAATCCTGAAAATGCTCAAGATGTATATAGTGGTATAATAACATTGTTAGAAATTTCTAAGGCGGCTGAAAAAAACAATAAATTTACTGCGGGTACTCCAGTGAACCCAAATAATGTAAATCAATATTGGAGTTATCAATTTAATCTTGAACCTATGACAAATGTTGTTAGAATAATTAACGATGTTATTAATGGTTTAAATAAAGGAAAGATTGTAATATCAGGAACTACTACCAGTCCTGAATCAACTCTTATATTATGTGACGATGTTGACGCAAATGGTGAATGCGGATATTGTGGAAGATGTTTTCCATTTTACTACCGACCCACAGCTAGAATGAGGACAATATTAGGAAAATTACCTGATTTTGCAGATAATCCCTACGCATACGCTGAACTATACAGTGTTAGTAGTATGGTTACACAAGTAAGGTTTACATACGCATTTTTAGATGTAAATGGTGACGGGCTAGTGTCAAAAAAAGACAAGTTTGGACCATCAAAAAAGAAAAAGAAATATAAAAATATACCACAAGTTTCTGAAGTTAAACCAAACAGTGTTTCTATTTTAGGTAGTAACAAAATAATTTTATATTCACAAGATTCTCAAATTGATGACAAAAAAATAAATTTAAGTGGAGATTCAATATATGGACTTAGTCAAAATACAATTTTTAAAGAAGTATTACCTAAAACAGACGCAATGGTAAGAGGAGATAAACTAAAAGAATTTTTGACTCTTCTTATGAGATTTACGTTAACCCACTGCCACGCATATCACGGATTACCTCCAAATCCTACATCATTTTCACAAGTTGAAATTGCTCAAATTGAACAAGAGTTTCTAAACTATGATTCTAAAGTATTAAATCAAAACATTCGAATTAATTGATATTTATCTATAAAAGATAATGTCAGTACATTTTTCATATTTTAGTAGAAATAATACATTACTCTCCGGGAGTTACACAAACACCGGAAGAGCTCCGTATACTCAGTTATATTTTGGAGCGTCTCTCGACACATTAGCCAATTCAGCATATAGTAGATTTATTTTTGATTTTGATTTAACTGATTTAATTCAAAAATTCTCAGACGGTACCATATCCACAGGATGTACAGGATTTAGTGGTATTACTCATAAATTAAAAATGATTAATACGTCTTCTTTTGATAGAGCACAATTAAGAGCCACTTCATTTGATTTAAACTTAATTAGAATACCTCTAACATCAGGCGATACAGGAACAGTACAATCTTGGGATGAAGGTGTTGGTTATGATTATTATGACGTTAAAAAAACAATAAATACCCAATTTGCACAGCTTTCCCCAACAAATTTTACAGATGACCTTTCACTGTCTAATAGACCGTCAAACTTTTACGAAAGAACCACTTTATATACTTGGAGCGAACCTGGTATCTACTCAAATATTAATACAGGAGTTACCCCATTTTCATCAATGACAATAATTGACACCCAACATTTTGAGGAGGGTAATGAAAATCTTGAGTTTGATATGACAAGTGAAATTAATTCAATTATTGAGGGTACAATTACCGGAAATACTGGATGGATTATATCATTCCCTCCTGAGCTTGAATTAATCACGGGTCTTACTGAAAACTACTCTGTTGGATTTTTTAGTCGGAACACTCAAACTTTTTACGAGCCTTATTTGGAAACAACTTATGATGATTTAATCGAGGACGATAGAAATACTTTTTACAAGAATAGAATAAATAAACTATACCTTTATTCGTATATCGATGGTGATTTAGTTAATTTAGACACACCTCCATCTACAATAATTGTTGACTCA
>Ga0164293_10003217_pt1 | contig 13924 bp, 10 predicted proteins | sample GEODES118metaG_FD_111487 | JGI IMG/M metagenome (GOLD analysis project Ga0164293, IMG submission 111487) | Eutrophic lake water microbial communities from Lake Mendota, Wisconsin, USA - GEODES118 metaG | ecosystem: Environmental > Aquatic > Freshwater > Lake | place: USA: Lake Mendota...
ACGGCCACATCGCTCTCGGATTTTTTTGCCGATCAACGTCGGCAGCATCCCACTCAAAAGATCAGCAATGGAAAATTGCAGCCAATCCCTCAGCGGCTGTGGGATTTCTTTTTATCGCAAGCCGGCATCGCAGCCGATCGAAGATGGGCCGATCTCTCTCGCAGAGAGGAAAATCTGCTGATACGCCTGTTGACCGATATGTCTATGCATATAGAGGGAAAGACCACGTTCAAAGAAGAATTTGTAACAGCAGGCGGGGTCTCAATTACAGAAATAGACAAGGATACCATGGAGTGTAAGAAAATACCGGGTCTGTTTTTTGCCGGCGAAATCATTGACCTAGACGGTGTTACCGGTGGGTTTAATTTTCAGGCGGCCTGGTGTACCGGATACCTTGCAGGCGTTCGGGCCATCGAAAAATCCTGAGTCTTTTTATTTTTCTAATGTACTTTTTTCTTCTGCCTCTTTAAGAAGCTGTGCTGCTTTATCACTTGCCTCTCGCTCTATTTTATCGGCATTTCTATCCGCTTCTCCCTGCATCTGAGTGGCCCTTTTCGTAGTTTCTTCTTCTGTTTGCCTGGCCCTCAGATTAAATTCCCCCCTGGCTGCCTCAGCTTTCTTTCGGCCCTCATCTCTAACCTTGTCGGCCGCCTTTTTGGCAACGGCTTTTTGTAAGGGATCGGTGGCTTTGGCTTCAATCGCTACAGCTTGTTTCTGTGCCTCAGTATTAATCCTTTCAGCCGCTTTTTCACCTTCCTGACGAATTAGATTGGCCTTTTGTTGGCCTTCACCGGTTAATTGTGCCGCCCGCTTTCTTCCTTCCTCTCGAATCTGTGACGCTCTTTTGGCTGCTTCGTTTTTCAATAATTCGCCCTTTTCACGAGCCAGTTTCAGGGCTTCAGCCCGTTTTTTCTCCAATGCCACTGTAGCTGCGTCTTTCAGATTTTCCTTCACGGATTTAGCAAAACCTTTCAAAGAAATTGAAACTAAGGGTTTGGTAATGGTACCGGAAATGCGAATATCAACCGGAATTTCTTCCTGTGTTTTCGCATTAAGGCCAGTCTTTTGGTTCCATTCCCTTAGGAGTGCATTCCCTGTCCCAAGGTTTTTTGCAGGTACTTTTAACCAGCCGCCATAGGAAATGGTCTGGTCAAGTTTTGTATGTCCAGACAATCTCATCACACCGCCGCTCGGCAAGGATAAGTTCAGACTGTCTAATAGCTCAAAAGCTCCGTCATGTATACGGAAATTGATTTTCTGGGGTTTAATATTTAATCTATCCAGAGAACTGGTGTTTAGTTGTTTGCCAAGCTGTTTTAAAAACTCGGTTCCTTGTATGCCGGACTGACTCAGGGATAATTTTCCGGTTAGGTTCAAATCCTTATAATCGGGTTGCATTTTGCTGTCCAGCGAACTCTTTAATTCAATTCCAGCGTCAAATAAACCTTCCAACTTGCTGAAAATAGGAGCATATTTCTGAATCATTGGGAAGTTCGCTGCCGTGGTAGATGGAGTGAATCCAGTGGCAGTAGTATTTATTTCAGTTATTGGATGTTTGGTGTCTCGGCTGTCATAGTTTCCGTTCAGCACAACGTGTCCACCCAACATGTCCGCTTGCAGTTTGTTGAGGTTGAGGATACCGTCTTTAGCCGCCACATTTCCTGAAATACCGGTTAGCGTGTATTTTTCATAAATGAGTTTATCAATGCTGGTATTCAGCGTTAAATCAAGGTTTTTGGGTATTTCTATAATGGGAAGTTCTGTGCTTCCTTCCTGGCTTGCGGGTGTTTCTGAGGCAGACATCAGACTGTTTATATTGATGAATTTACTCGTGAATGAGAGGGTTCCCTGCAGGGCTTCATCATTGAACAAATAACCCGGTAATTGATTAAGTATACCGCTTACATTGAAATCATTGCCATTTACGTTTCCAATACAAGTGGGCATGGAAATTTTCTGTGAGGTAAATTGCAGGGCAAAATCGCTGAGCTGAGCAGATTCTTTGGCATTTTTCCAAACAAGATTTTTAATTTCCAGCTTCCCGCCCGCCTGTAAATTTTGAACTTGTGTTTTACTCAACTGACTGTAATATCCTTTCATAGACAAATCGGCATTCACCATGCCGGCTATGTCAGTCCCTTTTTCCAATGGAAGCAGATTTTTAATTTTTGACAGTTCTATACTGCCTTTGGCTTCCGCATCGATGTAGGGATTGCTTTCAGGTGTTTTCAGAAGGCACTTTACTGATATGGGTGCCCCGGCCAAATTCATCTGCAGTCTTTTGAGGTTAATTATACTATTGTCAGGCACACCATCCGGATTGGAGAATACAAAATCTATATTAATATTTTGGGCAGACTGTGATAATTGAGGATAGTGGAAGGCCCCATTAATCACCTGCAATCCAATTTCGGTTTTGGGCATCTTGGCATCGGTCATTGTGCCTTTGAGTGAACCTTGCAACGCCAATGCTCCGCTTACTTCTGCTTTTTCAAAGTCTTTGCTATACATGCCTGGTACGATACTCAGGAAGCTTTTGAATGTATTTTGAAGCGCTTTAAAAGAAATATCCATTTCTATGTCTTCTTCGTTCAAATCCACAAAGCCATTGCTTTGAATATCCAGTTCATTCAATCGCGCTTTGGCCTTTTTGAAGCTGAATTTCATTTGCTTCATATTCATACCGAGTTCTGCATCAATGTTGGATTTTATTCCTTGTAACCAGTCCATTCCACCGTATGTAAGTGTTAATGCATCTGTTTCAGTATGGGTTTTTAGCGTGAACTCGTCCTGGGTAAAATCGCCTGAACTCTCATGATTCATACCTGTTATCAGCGTTCTGAAACCGATACTTCTATCATTGTAGTCCACGGTTGCATCTTCTATTTCCAGCAATTGAAGGGCGAGTTTGAAGCCTTTTCCGGAAGTATCTGTAGCCACTTTTGCCGCAGTATCTGATTTCACAATATCCCAATTGGCTATTCCGCTTTCAAGGGTCTGCAAAAAAATACGCGGACGTCTCAATCCTATTTTTTGCAACGCTACAGGTCCTTCACCTATGGCGCTCATTAAATCAACGGTTAATGATAGTTTGGGTATGTATGCCAAGGTATCTCCCTCAAAGCTGTCTTTGCCAATGATACATATATTGTTTATGCCAACAGATAAATCGGGGAAATTGCGAATCAGACCCAAACTGATGTCTTCATCAAAAGCAACTTGCGCATTTACCTGCTCATTGATGACTTTCTTGATGGCTTTCAATGCAGGGCCTTTGAGAAAAAATGGGATAATCAGCAATAATATGAATATAACCCCAAGGGAAATGCCTGTATATTTAATAAACTTCTTTTGCATTTTTAGTGTAACGAAATTACTGCAAAAATAGTGCGGAATGAAAGGCATGTATAGATGAACTGATGTAGATTTGCGACAGGATGGAACAATATTGGTGGGAACAGGCAATGGTCATCATTTCGGTGCCCGTTTATACGGTTACCATTCTGGCCGAAATTTTGGCAAGCGTTTATCTCAAAAGGGAGCTCTACACAACCAAAGATACCCTCAACAATTTTTTAATGACCAGTTTGAATATCCTGCTGGATACTGCAATGCGGGGTGCGTTTCTGCTATTGATGAGCTGGTCTTTTCCCAACCGATTCATCAGCTGGAATGAGCATGGTGTCCTGTATTGGGTAGCCGCTATTGTACTCACAGACCTTGTGTACTGGTTCGTGCACTGGATGAGCCACATGGTTCGATTTTTCTGGGCAGTCCATACGGTTCACCACAGCAGCGAGAAATACAATATCACAGTGGGTTTTCGCAGTTCTGTTTTTGAGCCGCTATATCGGTTTTTATTCTTCATACCGCTGGGGTTTATTGGGTTTGAAGCTGCCGACATAGTGTTGGCATTTTCCATTCAGCAGCTCTATGGATCTATCATTCATACAGAACTCATCCGACGCATACCGGTATGGGACTGGATTTTTGTGAGTCCCAGCCATCATGCGGTTCATCACGCCAGTAATCCTCGTTACCTTGATAAAAACATGGGTATGATACTGATTGTATGGGATAAGATTTTTGGCACGTTTGAGCCGGAAGATGAGAAGTATGATAAAATCAAATATGGTTTAACCACCAACTTAAATACCTATAATCCCGGCAATATTCTTTTTAATGAGTGGAGACAAATGTGGCATGATGTAAAATCCGCACCCGGCATTCGCGAAAAGTTTATGTATGTTTTTGGTCCGCCCGGTTGGAGTCATGACGGAAGCCGTAAAACAAGCCAACAGCTTAGATTTGAGGAAGAACAAAGTTAATTCAGCCGGCAACCGGCTGTTTTACGTGGGTTGTTGTCATTAATAATAAAACAACAATTTAGTGGGTAGCGTCTACAGTGCCGGTTACCACACCTCGCTTGCGCAATTCTCTCTCGATTTTCAAAGCAAAGAAGGCCAGATAGGCAAAACACAGTACGCCTATCCAGTATGAATGTTGAATACCTAACAGTTTGTCGTCGGCCAGTGCGCCCTGTGCCAATGGAATAATTCCTCCACCCATAATCATCATGATAAGCAAACTTGATGCGGTATTGGTTTTGTTACCCAAACCTGCAATGCTAAGTGTGAATATACATGGCCAGAGTGTACTGCAAAACAAACCCACCGAAATAAAAGCAAACACGCTGATGATTCCATGGGTAAGAATGCCGGTAATGAGAGCAGCCATCCCAAGTAGGGAATAGATGAATAGCTGTCTGGCAGGGTTACCGTCGCTGATGGTATCAGCCGTAGCCAGCAGTATTACAATAAACAAGTACGGGTAAAATTGGGAAATATCGTAGCCGGCAATAAAGTTTACCAAGGCAAAAATGCTGAATGCGGCAAAAGGCAACAAAATGCTAAGTTTTTGCTTAGCACCTTCTTTTAAACTGAATGCACCTGCCGCACTGGTCCAGCGACCTATCATAAGGCTGGCCCAGAAAAGTGAAACAAATGGGGCAATATCCTGCTCTCGTGTTCCCAGTTTTTGTTTCATAAATTCAGGTAAATTGCTGGCGGTAGAAACCTCCACACCTACATAAACGAATATTGCAATCATGCCCAGCAGCACTTGTGGCATTGTGATGATGTCCGCTATAGAGGTGGTGGATTTTTCTTCTTCAATGTTGGCTTTATCCGGAATATTCGAAAATTTAAAAATAGCAGCAACCAGCAGAAATGCAGCACCCAAAACGAGATAGGGAATTTGAACGGCTTCCAGATTTAGCTCGGTTTCACCCGAATTTACTTTCCCAAATATGGCAAAAGCAACAATTACCGGCCCAATGGTTGTGCCTATATTGTTGATACCACCGGCCAGACTTAAACGCATGTTACCCTCCTTGGGATTGCCCAGATTGATGGCCAGTGGATTGGCTGCTATCTGTTGAAGTGAAAATCCCAATCCTACAATAAACAGACCCGATATGAGTAAATTGAATGATGCAGAATTGGCGGCCGGAATAAACAGAAGGGTTCCTACGGCGGATAAGCATAAGCCCAGCGCCAGTCCATTACGGTATCCTATGGTATGGAGGATATCTTCCTTCCGTATAGAGGAGATGATAAAATAACCCAGGGAACCTACTGTATAGGCAATATAGAAAGCAAATGAGATCAGCTGAGACTGCAGCTGTGTAAGATTTAACGCTTTTTTGAAAACCGGTATTAAAATATCATTGCTGGCTGCAACAAAGCCCCAGAAGAAGAAAACCGAGATTAACGTTAAAAAAGCACCTGTATTGTTTTTCTGCATAACATTTTTTCAAATGTATCAGCGTCTTTCCAGTTTTTCCAAGCGTTCTTCCAGATTTTTTATTCTTGTTTCCTGTTCCCTGATAATACTGAGCAAATAAACAGGCAGTCTGTCGTAGTGTACTGAGTAGGGAACCATTTTGTTGTGGTTCAGAATCTCTCTACCATTAGCATCAGTTTCGGCTATACCTGTGTTGCCTTTCCATTTCCTCTCGGGACCAAAAACAACAAGTTCGGGTATGAATTCTGCTACTTCCTCTGCAATCAATCCTATTTCATGATCCCCACCCAAAGCTGGTTTCAGATTGTATGATACCGGCCTGAGTGACAATAATTTCTCTTTAGAAAATTGAAGATTCTTAACATTTTCCTTCACATGTATGGTGGAGGAGGTGGGTCTTAATTCACCGCCGGATGTACGTACAACCGTAGTTCCGGTTCCGGTAGTGCTTGAGTTCATGATAAAACGCGCATTGGTTTCTATCACTCCATTGGCCATAATACCACCCGTGGCGGGCGCTGATGTTGTGCCTACCCTCAGACCTCCGGTCAAGTATCCATCGCCATCAACTTGCAGGTCATAACTGGTGGTGGATGTGCTGCCTATGCGGACCCTTCCTGCAAAGTTGGAAGTAGTGGTGGAACCGTTTACCAGAAGGCCCGATGTACCAACAGATAAGTCGAAGGAGGAAGATGGTGAGGTGGTTCCGATACCAACATTTTTCGTGCTATTGATCCAAATGGCATCGGTACATTCCCAGCTTCCGCTACCAGTACCACGCACTGTGTAATTGGTATTAAACGATGTTCCGCAGCTGATACTGCTGCCGCTTCCGCCGGTACCCGGTGCCCAGCTGCTGCCATTCCATTTCAATACATCATTGGTGGATGGGGCAGTAGAAGATACGCTTCTGCCCTGAAGCAGATTGGCGTTCCACATGGCTGTATTGTTCAATGCGTCCAGTGTATCACCATTTTTGGATAATCCTGTGCCGGCGAAAACGCTCATACCGGTTAGTGCTGCAGGTGCCCAGATTGAGCCGTTGTATTGCAGAACATCGTTGGCTGCGGGCTTGGCAGACGAAACGGAATTGTCTTGTAAATAGGCAGCATTCCACATGGCGAAATTGGCTCTTGCCGACAGAGTGTCACCATTTTTTAACAGGCCAAATCCGGCCACTGTAGGATTGCTGCCGCCACCTCCGCCTGTAATTGCCGATGGAGCCCACGCAGTCCCATTCCAACGGTATACATCATCCTTGGCAGGAGTAGCTGTTGAAATACTTCTCCCCATTATATCACCCGCACTCCATATAGCTTGTTTGTTTAATGCACTTAGAGTATCCCCACTTTTTTTAAGGCCGTTTCCTGCTATCACATTCAATGTTCCTCCTCCGCCACCTGCGCTGATTTTGGCAGGTATCCATTCCGTTCCATTCCACTGCAAAACATCGTCTTTGGCAGGTGAAATTCCTGAAACAGCTTTACCTTTGATTTTACCGGCATTCCAAATATCATTTTCTGAATTTGCATGCAGGGTGTCGCCGCTCTTTCTCATTCCCTGACCCGCTATAATAGCTGTTGTTACAGCATTGCCTGATTTTGCGGCATATAGTGCGTATGGCACAGACAATAGCTGCGTTGTCCCTTTGATAGTGTAGTTGTTGCCCCCGGTAGCATCAGAATTACTTTCCAGGAAATAGGGTCCTTTGCTCCAGTCTATACTGTTTATATTACCACTCACAACATTACCGGCTCCTATTTGGGCTGTGATTAATCCATTGGCGTTGCTGTTGACTTTTTGCGTTTCGCTGTAAACTACAGTTCCGGTAGAACTACCCTGTCGGATAACTAATTCCATTCCAATGCCTGAATTGATGACAAGTGTGCCGCTGCCATCCCGGATAACCGCTTGGTATGAAAACAAATTGGGGGCCTGCGCATTAGATATACCCATGTACCCAAGAATGCACAGGAAAACCAGTATTGATTGTTTTTTCATGTTGCTAAAAAAAACAAATATATGTTTTTTTGGCAACAGATAATAGATGTGTGAATTAGCTAATTAGCTCTTTACGTAGAAATCTACCCGTATGACTGAATTTTACTTTAATAATTTCTTCCGGTGTGCCGGTAGCCAAAATGGTTCCACCGCCGGTGCCTCCTTCCGGGCCCAGATCGATTACATGGTCTGCCACTTTTATTACGTCCATGTTGTGTTCTATGACCAGTACCGTATTGCCTTTATCGGTCAGTTCCTGCAATACAGACAGTAACTGTCTGATGTCATCAAAATGAAGTCCTGTTGTGGGTTCGTCTAATATGTAAACCGTTTTTCCGGTGTCTTTTTTGCTTAATTCAGTGGCCAGTTTTACCCGTTGTGCCTCACCACCGCTTAGGGTTGTGCTGCTTTGTCCTAAAGTTATATAGCCAAGACCTACATCCACCATGGTTTTTATTTTTCGGTGAATGAGTGGTAAATGCTCAAAAAAAACAACGGCCTGTGCAATCGACATTTCCAGCACATCGTATATACTTTTGCCCCTATACCTTACTTCCAGCGTTTCACGATTGTATCGCTTTCCCTGGCAAACATCGCATTTCACCTCCACATTGGGCAAAAAGTTCATTTCAATGACTTTTTTCCCGCCACCGCCGCAGCCCTCACAACGGCCTCCTTTAACGTTGAAGCTGAACCTGCCGGGTTTGTAGCCACGTATTCTTGCTTCTGGCAGTTCGGCAAATAAATTTCTGATTTCGGTGAATACCCCAACATAGGTCGCAGGATTGCTTCGTGGGGTCCTGCCAATCGGACTTTGGTCTATGCGGATAACCTTATCAATGTGCTCCAGCCCTTTGATAGAGGCGTGTTCCAAAGGTCTGTAGTGGGTACTGTAAACATGATTGTGTAAAATAGGGAAGAGGGTTTCATTGATTAATGATGATTTACCACTGCCACTTACACCACTGATACAAACCAGCAGCCCCAGCGGAATTTCCACATCCACGTTTTTTAAATTGTGCCCTTTGCAACCTTTCAAAACCAGTTTTTCTTTACCCGGTTTTCTTCTTTTTGAAGGAACAGCAATGCTTATTCGGTCAGCAAGGTATGAGGCAGTTACACTATCGGATTTTACAAACTCTTCGGGGACTGCAGATGCTACTATTTCTCCGCCATGGGCTCCGGCTCCGGGACCAATCTCCACGAGCCAGTCGCTTGCCAGCATCATGTCTTTGTCGTGTTCCACCACCAGCACTGTGTTGCCCAGATCGCGCAACTCTTTCAGACTGTCAATGAGTTTTTCATTATCACGTTGATGAAGTCCTATGCTGGGTTCATCCAGTATATACAGCACATTCACCAGTTTGCTGCCTATCTGGGTGGCAAGACGTATACGCTGGGCTTCACCTCCACTCAGGGTTCTGGCCGGACTGTTCAAGCTCAGATAATCCAGCCCGACAGCATTGAGAAAACCAACCCTGGCACCAATTTCTTTCAATAGCTCTGCCGCGATAATCTTTTGGCGATCTGAAATACTGGCATCAATGTTTTTAATCCAAAGGGCCAGGTCACCGAGATTCATGGAAGCTACTTCTGAAATGTTTTTTTCGCCAAAACGGAAAAACAGCGATTGTTTTTTTAATCGACTGCCGCCACAATCAGGGCAGGACTGGGTATGCATAAATTCCTCTGCCCACTGCCTTAGTTTATCATCATCGCTCTCGAAAAAATTCTCATTTATGTAGTGCACTACCCCTTTCCACTGGCTTTGGTATTTGTGTTTCTTACCGTCATTGCCTGTGTATTCCAAGGTGATTTTGTCTTTTAGTCCATATAAAACAGCATCTACCTGCTCTTGGGAAAGCTTTTCGATGGTATCCGCCAGACTGAAGTTGAGGTGTTTGGCAACAGCCCTCAGTTGGGTAAATGTCCAGTTATCCCTTAGCTCACCCACAGGAATAATAGCTCCTTTGTTAATGCTTTTGGTTCTGTCGGGGATGATGTAATCAATATTTACTTCTGCTACTTCTCCCAGACCTTCGCAATGTTCGCATGCTCCATAAGGACTGTTAAAAGAAAAGCTATTGGGCTGAGGTTCCTCATAACTGATACCGGAAACAGGATCCATTAAAAACCTGGAATAGGGATGAACATTGTTATCGGTGAGAATCATCAGATAGCCATGCCCCATTTTCAGTGCTGTACCTACACTGTCATTCAATCGTTGTGTATCGAGTCCATTTACCTGTATCCTGTCCACTACCGCCTCTATATCATGGATTTTATAGCGGTCCACCTGCATGCCGGGTTTGATGTCCAGAATTTCACCGTCAACCCTCACTTTATTGTACCCTCGCTTGAGTGTTTGTTCAAAAAGCTCCCGATAGTGGCCTTTTCTACCTTTCACAAGGGGGGCAAGCATGGTTACTTTTTCGCCATTAAAGCGCTCAATGATGGATGCGATAATCTGGGCTTCCGTAAACCGAACCATTTTCTCTCCTGAAACATAGCTGAAGGCCTCACCGGCACGGGCAAACAGCAGGCGCAGAAAATCATAAACTTCAGTAACGGTTCCCACCGTGCTTCGGGGATTGCGCGAAACGGTTTTTTGTTCTATGCTGATTACAGGGCTAAGACCGGTGATTTTGTCTACATCCGGCCGCTTCATATCACCAATAAATTGGCGGGCATACGCGCTGAAACTTTCCAGATAACGGCGCTGCCCCTCCGCAAATAGGGTGTCAAAGGCAAGCGAGCTTTTGCCTGAACCGGATAATCCTGTGAAAACAACCAATTTGTTTCTGGGTATAACCAGATCCAGGTTTTTCAAGTTGTGTTCCCTGGCACCAATGACGGTGATTTCACCTTTGTCTATATAATTGATTTCCGGCTCCAAAACAGGGGTGCAAAGGTACTGAAAAAGCGGTGCTAATTGAAGATTTGGACAATAATAAAGTAGTGTATACGCAATCTGAATTACCAGCCACCATCAGAGCCACCGCCGTCAAATCCTCCGCCACCGCCCATGCCGCCCCAACTGCTTCCTGAGCTTCCTCCGCTCCCAAAACCGCCTCCAAATCCGCCACCCCAGAAATAGGGGCCCATTCCGCCGTAACCGCGACTTCTGCCTCTGCGTCCAAAAGAGGATGCAATAAAAATGATCAATAAAACGATGAATAGGATTATAAAGCCGGGGGCGTCACTCTGTTTTGTTTTTCCATCAGCTTTGAATTCACCGGCAAGGGCCTGCATTACAGCCCGGCTTCCTCCGTCAAACGCTTCGAAGTATTTGCCCTGTTTGAGCAATGGCTGCATAATGTTTCTCCGGATTTGCCCGGATTCGCCATCAGTGAGTGCGCCCTGTGTGGCATTGGCAGTGCGGATACTTAGTTTGCGTTCTTCAAGGGCCAGGTATATCACCACACCGTTGTTTTTATCCTTTTGGCCTACACCCCACAGGCGGGCAAAATCCATACTTCGGTCAAACTGGTCGCGTCCGTTAAGGGTCTTTTCTGTCACAACCACAATTTGCGTGCTGCTGCTGTCTTCGTATGCCCTTAAAGTTTTTTCAAGTTGCTGAACTTCGTCTGCCGACAACAGCCCGGCAAAGTCATTCACCAGACCGCGATAATCCGGTACCGGTTTTCTGGCAATATCATCTTCTGTTTGCGCCTTTAATAACCCATGGCTGCTGCAACAAAGCAGCACTGCGAGTAATATGTTAATCCCTCGAAATTTCATTGCTCAATTCATTGGGATTGTGATCTCCTGCAGGGAAGTATTGTTGCAGTTTTTCACCTGCAAGGTTTATTCCATGGCAAATGGCTTCTGTAAGCTTACCCGTTTTCATCAGATCCTGCATTTCAGATTTTACATGTTCCCAAAATGCATCATTCACATGTTGGTGTATGCCAATATCACCGAGTATGGCAAACTTTTTTTCGCCGGGGCAAACAAAAATCAACACTCCGTTTCGAAGTTCAGTGCGGTGCATGCCAAGTTCGTTAAAAGTGGCCTGCGCCGCGGCTAACGTACCTGTTTTCCCGATTTTTCGGGCCACATGCACCCGTATTTCGGCCCTGGACCGACTTTCTGCGCTGCGGATCGCCTCCAATATGGAGGCCTCATCAAGGCTTACTGTTTTTTGAAAGAATGGAAACACCCGGATTATTCTTTGCCTTTATCCCAGGCCTTGTCGTAATCAGGCGCTTTCTCACTACCCGCCTCGGCTTTGAATTCTTCCTTTACGGTGAATCCGCCAAATCCTGCCACGATATTGCCGGGGAAGGTGCGAACTGCAACGTTGTATTGCCTCACTGCGAAATTATAGTCATCCCTAGAAGTCTTAATTCGCTTTTCAACACCTGAAAATTCATTTTGAAATTGTAAGTATGCCTCCGTACTCCTAATCTGCGGATATGCCTCTACAGCAAGCGTAAAAGCGCTGCTGATTTTGGCATTGGCGCGATCAAGATCTGCAGGCGTTTTTGCATTTGAAATTCCGGCTCTTGCATTAGTGACAGTTTCCAAGATTTCTTTTTCATTTTTTCCTGCTTCTTTTACTGACCTTATTAAGCCGGGTAAGAAGTCAAGACGATATTGGTAAGTCGCCTGAACATTCCCCCAGGCATTTTTAACCTTTTCATCCTTGTCAATAATGCCGTTGTACTTATTACAGCCCCAGAAGAAGATGATGGCAAAAAAGCCCACCACCGAAAGTAAAATAATGTTATTGCGGTTCATCGTTGTATTGTAATCCAAATATAGATGCAAAATGCTTGCCTAATGTGTTTTTTACGACAAACATGTCAATTTGTCGGCCCAGTTCGCCCTCCATACTGCAAACCTGCTTGTCAGAGATGCCACACGGAACAATATGGTTAAACATGGATAGGTTGGTGTTAACATTCAGTGCAAGTCCATGCATACTGACAAAGCGACTGCACTTTATTCCAATGGCGGCAATTTTCCTTTCACGTGGCTTGTCTTTATCTAACCATACCCCAATTCTGCCCGGAATCGTTTCTGCCACAATGTCCCAGTCCGCCAATGTGCGCATGATGGCAGTTTCAATGCCTTCCACAAAAACTTTAACGCCCACCCCCAGTTGCTCCAGGTCGAAAATGGGGTATGCCACCAACTGCCCGGGTCCATGGTAGGTAATATCACCGCCACGCTCAATATCATATACGCCGGCACCTATTTGAGACAAGGTTTCTGCATCGGCGAGCAGGTTGCTGCGTTCCGCACTTTTCCCAAACGTGTATACATGAGGATGTTCTACTAAAAGTAAATCATGCTGCGGCTTTTCGCCGTTTGTTTTTGCCTTGATTTTTTCTTCAAATAACGACAGCTGCAAATCCCACGCATCCTTGTAGTCCATCAAACCCAAATCTTTTCGGTTGCACATTTGCATGCTTGCAAAAATACGTGATTTTAAAATACTTGCTTTTTTGTAGAATATTTCGTATATTTGATTTGTGGGGACTTCAAAGCAAGTGGGAGATGCCGGTGAAAACTACGCCACAGACTTTCTCCGTTTCAAAGGTTTCGAAATCATCCATAGAAACTGGAGGTCAGGTAAACTGGAAATTGACATCGTGGCCAAAGACAGGCACAGACTGGTTTTTGTAGAGGTAAAATCAAGATTAATGGTAGATGATAGGGTCCATCCTGAGGATAGGGTAAATCCCGATAAACAGCGAAAATTAATACTGGCTGCGCAAAATTATTTGATACAAAATCCGCACAACGGGCCATTGCGTTTCGACATTGTATCGGTTGTTATTACCCATTTTAGCAGGCATCTTTATTATCATCCTGATGCCTTTTTCCCTATGGGTATTTAGGGTCATTTTACTGTCATGCACGAAAATTTCGAAAACCAAGCAACATCAAAAAGGTTATTTTTGCACCCATTCATGAAGAAAATATTTACCGCGGCGGCTTTACTGGTTTCCTTCCTTTTACCTTTATCAGCCCAGTTTCACCATGAGCATTCGTGCGGAACAGAGTTGCACTATCAGCAAATGCTGAAGCAAGATCCTACACTGGCAGCCAAGCGCGAAGCATACAATGCCGAGGCGCGCGCCGCCAGAAATAATCCGGTTAGAAGAGC
>Ga0164293_10003218_pt1 | contig 13923 bp, 14 predicted proteins | sample GEODES118metaG_FD_111487 | JGI IMG/M metagenome (GOLD analysis project Ga0164293, IMG submission 111487) | Eutrophic lake water microbial communities from Lake Mendota, Wisconsin, USA - GEODES118 metaG | ecosystem: Environmental > Aquatic > Freshwater > Lake | place: USA: Lake Mendota...
AATAGAATAGAATTAAATGAATTTGAAAAAAATAAAACAATAAAATACTTTTTAAAAAAACTTAAAATTTACAAATGAAACTAGCTACAAAATATATTCACGCAGGTGCGCATCCAGATCCAAGTACCGGCGCCATCATGACGCCTATTTATCAAACCTCTACCTATGTACAATCCGCTCCTGGCGTACATCAGGGCTATGAGTATGCAAGAAGCCAGAACCCTACAAGGTTTGCTTTGGAAGAAGCTTTTGCAGCGATTGAAAATGGAAAATTTGGATTGGCCTTTGCCAGTGGTGTGGCTGCAACAGACGCAGTAATGCGTTTACTAGTAACAGGAGACGAAGTAGTGGCTGCCCATGATATGTATGGAGGTTCTTTCAGGTTGTTCTCTAAAGTGCATGAAAAAATGGGTATCAAATTTATTTATGTAGATACTTCTGAAGCAACGAATGTAGAAAAGGCCATGACCCCTGCTACTAAATTAATTTGGTTAGAAACACCCACTAACCCCTTAATGAATATTAGCGATATTGAAGCGATATCTACTATTGGTAAAAAACATAATTGCATGGTTTGTGTTGACAATACTTTTGCATCGCCCTATTTACAAAACCCACTAGACTTTGGGGCCACTATTGTAATGCACTCAGCTACTAAATATTTAGGCGGTCATAGTGATGTGATACAAGGTTGTTTAGTCATGAATGATCAAGCCTTAAGAGATCAATTATATTTTATTCAAAAAAGTACAGGCGCCGTTCCAGGCCCACAAGATTGCTTTTTAGTATTGAGAGGCATTAAAACATTGCATGTACGTATGCAAAGACATTGTGAGAATGGTATTCAAGTAGCTGCTTATTTAAGACAACATCCTAAAGTAGGTAAGGTATACTGGTGTGGATTTCCAGACCATCACAACCATGACATTGCTAAAAAACAAATGCGTGGCTTTGGGGGTATGATGAGCTTCACTTTAAAAACGGATACCATTGAAGCGGCTACTAAAGTGCTCTCTAGCACCAAGGTATTTTCTTTAGCGGAAAGCCTGGGAGGTGTGGAGTCACTAATTAATCATCCAGCAAGTATGACCCATGCTTCTATACCACGTGAACAAAGAATTGCCAATGGTTTATCTGATGGGCTTATTCGCTTAAGTGTGGGTATTGAAGATGCAGACGACTTAATAGCAGATTTAGCACAAGCCATTGGGTAATGAAGGATGAGATCCATAAACTATTAGACCAAAAAGTAAAGCAGTATAACCATATTGATTTTATTGAGAAGGATCCCATTTGTATCCCTCATTTATTTACAAAGCAGCAGGATATTGAAATTGCTGGTTTTTTCGCAGCCATTTTTGCCTGGGGCAATAGAACCACTATTATTAATAAAAGCAAGGAGCTTCTTCAAAGAATGGACAATGCACCCTATGCATTTTGTACAGAGCATCAAGTTAAAGATTTAAAAAAATTACTAGGCTTTGCGCACCGTACTTTCAACGATACCGATTTACTCTATTGTATTGAATTTTTTAAACAGCATTATAGTAAAAATGAAAGTTTAGAATCAGCCTTTTTTAAAACTGGAGGTATTGGTTCAATAAACAAGACCAGCGCTGTTGAACAAGCACTAAATCATTTTCAAGATTATTTTTTCTCCATAGAAGATGCTCCCGCAAGAACCAAGAAACATATATCAAGTCCATTATCGGGATCTACTTGTAAAAGGTTGAATATGTTTTTACGCTGGATGGTCAGAAAAGATAAGCAAGGGGTAGACTTTGGTATTTGGAAAAAGATAAGCCCTGCAGATTTAATTATGCCCATTGATGTACATGTAGCAAGGGTTTCAAGAGGATTAGGTATTGTCAAAAGAACCCAAACCGATTGGCAAACAGCTATTGAATTAACCCATTATTGTCGAACTTTAGACCCTAAGGACCCTGTCAAATATGATTTCGCATTGTTTAGCCTGGGTGTCATAGAAAAATATAATTAAAGCAAATGGAGATGAACTTATTAGCATTAGAAAAATTAAGTGGTTCGGAATTAGAGACTCTAATCAATGATTTGATTAAAGAAGATTTTTCTAAACTAGTGCAACTGCTTTACCGAATAGATGTTTCAGAAGCAAAATTGAAAAATGTATTGAAAGAGCACCCCAATGAAGATGCAGGAAAATTAATTGCACAAATTGTTATAGAAAGATTAGCCGCTACTAAAAAAGCGAGAGAAAGTTTTTCAACTAAATCAACTTCTATTGAAGACGATGCAGAAAGGTTGTAGTGCTAATAATATAGATAATAGATAGAAAAATAGATAAGATTTTATAGTAAAACTATAAATCTCCTAAAAGCGGTCTCATTACAATATCTTCCACCACTGCTTGTGGACTTAATTGCGTAGCTGCCAAAATCATTTTAGCTATATCACTTGATTCCATTATACGACTAGGCGCTACCCCACTGCCCGCCCAGCTATTCGTATAAGTAGCCCCAGGATAAACGCCTGTTACTTTAATGCCTTTATCTTTTAATTCTTCTCTTAAGTTTTTTGAAAACCCCTCTAAAGCATACTTACTAATACTATAAGAACCTCCTTGTGGATAGGCATGTAAAGAAGCAATAGAACAAATATTAAAAATATGTCCGCTGCCTGCTTTAATCATTGCAGGGACAATGGCACGAGAACTATGATAAGCAGAATATAAGTTAGCCGCTATTTGTGTTTCTAAAATGCCTGACTCTTCTTCCATTAAATTGCCTGGTAAAAAAAAGCCTGCATTATTAATTAAAATAGAGGGTGTACCAAAACTCAAACACCAACTACCAAAGGTCTTACAATCTTCAGGTTTTGCTAAGTCGGCCTGCATACTATGAATAGTAGCTGCAGGATATTTTTTTACTAGACTTTCAGTAGCCTCCTTCAAACGAGAAGCTGTTTTACTACAAATACATAATGTATGACCTTCCGCTGCAAAAGCTTCTGCCACTGCATATCCAATTCCTTGAGAAGCCCCTGTAATAACAACCAGCATATAAATAATTTATAGTTAACCTAAATAAAGAATAAAGATAAGAAGCAAAATTGTAAATTCGTCCAATACAATTAGCAATTGATGCCTTATAAAGACCTATTTTTTGACCTTGACCATACCATTTGGGACTTTGAATTAAATTCAAAAGAAACTTTATGGGACCTGCATCAAAAATACCAACTAGAGTCTAAGGGCATTGACAATTTCGATGTTTTTTATAATAGCTACAGTATACATAATCACCGTTTATGGGATAGGTATACCAAGGGCTTTATTAAGCAAGAGGAATTAAGATGGAAGCGTATTTACTTAAGTTTGCTAGAATATAAAATAGCGGACGAAGCCTTGTCTAAAGAAATGTCCGTTGACTATTTAGATATACTCCCTAATAAAAAGAATTTATTTCCCTACACCATTGAGATTTTGGACTACTTGAAAAATAAGGACTACAAAATGCATTTAATTACCAATGGATTTGAATCGGTACAGTTTAAAAAAATTAAGAACTCAAATATAGCGGACTACTTTATAGAAGTAATTACTTCAGAGGCTAGTAATAGCTTAAAACCGAATAAAGAAATTTTTGATTACGCTTTAAAAGCTTCTAATGCAAAATTAGAATCTAGTATTATGATTGGAGACAATGAGTCGGCAGATATTCAAGGTGCCATTAATGCAGGCATGGACTCCATCTTTGTGAATCATTTGCAAGTAGAACCTACTGTACCTGCAACACATACCATTACACATTTAAAGGAATTGGAAAATATATTCTAAGGACTAAGAATAACAAAGTTTTTATTTATAAAAACTAGTAGCCCGCATTACCAACTAGCTAGTACAGTAACGCCGCCTTTTACTACATCGCCAATCTTTGCATGAATTTTAGTTCCCACTGGTAATAGTAAATCAACCCTACTACCAAATTTTATAAAACCATATTCATCACATTGTTTAAAGGACTGACCTACAGTGCTGTAATTACAAATTCTTCTCGCTAAAGCCCCTGCAATTTGTTTACATAAAATACTACCCTTGCTATTTTCAATGACTACCGACCATCTTTCATTATCGGTAGAAGATTTTGGATGCCATGCCACTAAAAATTTACCAGGATGATATTTATTATAAACAATATTTCCAGCAATAGGTAAGCGGTTCACATGCACATTCGCAGGACTCATAAATACACTTAACTGTATTCTTCTTTCTTTATAAAATTCATCAGGCTCTACTTCTTCAATCACCACTACTTTACCATCTGCAGGAGAAACAATAGCCTCATCGTTAATTGTTAACCTACGAACGGGCATTCTAAAAAAAGAAACTATAAATAAGAAAAAGGCAACTGTAATAATAAATACAGCCCATGCAGCAATTAGGGAGATAGGAAATAAATAAGAGAAATTAAGAATATTCAAAACGCCTACGAATATCGCAATCAATGAAATAGTAGCCGTGCCTTCTTTATGTATAGTCATTATGTAAATTTATTTGCAAATGTAAAACATCTAAAACAGAATTTGAAGAATTAGCCATACAAATGGGGTAGCAAATAAGATAGAATCAAACCTGTCTAAGAAGCCTCCATGGCCTGGCATCATGCTGCCACTATCTTTTACGCCGGCTAACCTTTTTAATTTACTTTCTAATAAATCTCCAAAATTGCCAGCAATAGAGGCAATTAAACTAACATAGAAAATGTATTTATCTTGATTAGGCACCACCATGGCCATTACCATAGAGACAATAAATACTGATAAAATAATACCCGCAATAGTGCCCTCCCATGTTTTATTAGGTGATATGGGAGATAAAGGCGTTTTACCAATACGGGAACCCACTAAATAAGCCATAGTATCATTCAACCAAATGGAAACAATTAACAATAAGGGTATAGAAAAAGGCCAACTACCAAAATTGATATTGGGCATAAAACTTTTTAATGGAAAAAATAAAGATAAACACAAGGGTATGTAAACTAAGCCTGCAAAAGATATAGCCCAGTTTTGTAGGTTAATTTTCTTAGTAAGAATATCTACGATCAACATGAAACCAAGTACGAAAGGAAGCGCTCTAAAACCTATATATTTAATACTTATTCCACTAATGGCTAAATCTAAAGGTCCTAATGACATCATCATTAAACAACCCACTACTAATAAGCCCCACTTGTGCACAGCGCTTATGTTTTGATAGCTTGGATAAATAAGTGCTAATAATTTTTGATACTCATATAAACAACCTAATTGAATGATTAAAAATAAAGTAAAAAAAGACCAAGCATTCCAAATCAAACCTGCAAGCATTATTATGACAAAAACAATGGCAGATAGGGTTCTTTGTTTTAAAACAGATGCGCTAGAGGCCATAGAAAAAATATATTTGTAAAGAATATTTTATAATTGAACCGAATTAATTTGAATCGTTGCAATAAGCGCTTGGGCTTTTTCATACATGTCCAAAGGTACATATACTTCCACTTCTCCTAAAAAAACATAGGAAGAGTCTTGCTTATTGAGTGTTTTAGCAGGAATTTCATTTTCGTTTAAAATACCCATCACCATGGAGGAAGCAGCTAACTGAGTACTGCTAAATATTTTTTTCCAATCCTGCATTTGTGTAATTATTTTTTAATTGTTTTAATAAATAGTAAATACCTACCAGTGCTATGACACCCCAATAAATAGGTAAATTATCATCCATCATCTTTTCAACATTCGCTGGATTATTTTTAATGCTATATAAAATAACTACGGCTATTCCATTGTTTAAAAAATGAAGTAAGATAGGAAGCCATATAGTTTTTGAATAATGATAAACATATCCTAGCACAATACCCAATGCCATTCTAGATAAAAAACCAAAAAAAGAAAAATGGATGGCACTAAAAAAAATGGCCGTTAAAATAATAGCAGCATAGGGCTTACCCGTTAAATCCAATACTATTTTTTGAAGTGTACCTCTAAAATAAACCTCTTCAATAATGGAGGGTATAATGGCCACTGCTAATAAAGCAAAGGCTAAATCCTTCAATGAACTCATATGCGTCATCGACAACATGGCTTTTTTATATTGGGCTTCTAATCCTTCTGCCCAATGTTTAAAATCCGTAGGAATAGGAATTTTTTCTGTCAAACTGCCTAAGGCGCCGCTCAAAATCATACCCGTTAAGGCCACTAAAATAACAATGCCTAGAGATTGATAAGATTTCATAGGCGCAAAACCCATATTCGCCATCCAGTTTCCTTTTACTAAAATAGCAAGGACTATGCTGGGAAGTCCAAAGGCAATAATGGAGGCTAGTGCATTGGCCAACTGTGCCATGGAAGCATATTCGGGTTGCATGATCACTTTTTGCATCTCAGAAAAAGGAATATGTAATATCGCCGAAACAATAGAAAAACTAATTAAGGCCCCTAGTATCATGCCGATTCCTGTTAAGCCTAAAAAAAGGGCCATTCGCATAGGAGGTCTCATATCAAATAATTGGTACATTTGCAATCGTATCAGTTAGATGCAAGATAATGAATTCATATGGTTTCTATAGGCCCTATTCAATTACCCGATTTTCCTCTATTACTCGCTCCTATGGAGGATGTAAGCGATCCGCCTTTTAGAGCCGTTTGTAAAGAAAACGGGGCCGACCTCATGTATACCGAATTTATTAGCAGTGAGGGTTTAATTCGTGATGCCATCAAGAGTAGACAAAAACTAGACATATTTGATTACGAGCGTCCCATAGGTATTCAAATTTTTGGTGGCGATGAAGAGGCCATGGCCCTTTGTACCAAAATTGTAGACACAGTGAATCCCGATTTAATTGATATTAATTTCGGATGCCCTGTAAAAAAAGTAGTCACCAAGGGAGCAGGTGCAGGTGTTTTAAAAGATTTAGATTTAATGGTACGCTTAACTGAAGCAGTGGTGAAAAGTACCAACCTACCTGTGACTGTAAAAACAAGATTAGGTTGGGATGAGAGTACTAAGAATATTCATGAAGTAGCTTTAAGATTACAAGACGTGGGCGTCAAGGCTTTAGCCATTCATGGTCGTACAAGAGTACAAATGTATAAAGGCGAAGCCGATTGGACTTTAATTGGTGAGATAAAAAATGATCCCCGCATACATATTCCCATTTTTGGAAATGGCGATATCAATTCTCCTGAAAAAGCACTAGAATATAAAAATAAATATGGCGTAGATGGTATCATGATTGGCCGCGCTGCCATTGGTTATCCTTGGATATTTAGAGAGATGAAACATTTTCTAGCCACAGGAGAAAGAAGAGCCGATCCTACTATTGAAGAGCGTGTAGAAGTGGCAAGACAACACTTAATTAAATCCATGGAGTGGAAAGGACCTATTGCAGGCATCAATGAAATGAGAAGACATTATGCTAATTATTTAAGAGGGCTTCCCAATATTAAAGAGTATAGAAATAAATTAGTGCGTATTACCACTCAAAAAGAGATTGAAGAAGTCTTAGATGAGATTAAAGAAAAGTACAAAGACATAGTCATTGAATCGGGTAAGATTGTTTTAGAAAACTACCATGAGCACTGCCCTATTTAGCGAGTCTAATTTTTAAATACCTAATTAACGTGCTTTATTTTTTTTCAATGGCATCAATCACTGAAGCGTCTAGTGGATCCACTGTCATAGGAAAGTAATGAGTAAGCGTTCCCTCTTCATCCACTAAATATTTACAAAAATTCCAAGCAGGCTCTTGTTCATTCCAGCCATTAATAGCCTTACTAGATAACCACTTAAATACTTCGTTTTGTTGATTCTTTTTTATAACGATGGACTTTGCCATTAAAGGAAAACTGACCCCATAGTTTTTCTTGCAAAAAGCAGCAATACTTTCATTGTCCTTGGTTTCTTGCTCCTTAAAGTCATTGGCAGGAAACCCAATCACTACAAGGTTTTCAGCATATTTTTCTTGTAACTTTTCAAGCCCTTCGTATTGTCCTGTGAAACCGCAATCGCTAGCGGTGTTTACTATTAATACTTTTTTCCCTTTTAAAGAAGCAAAATTAAAATCCTTACCATTGATATCTTTCGTAGTTAAACTATAAAAAGTAACGATGGGTGTTTTATTGTCTTTATTAAACTGAATTTGTTTTTTACCTGCAGCCTTACCCGACCACATAATAGCAGGATAAATTGTTTTCAAAATAGATTGGCGATAAGACATGCCTTGTTTTTTCATAAGTAGTGTTGCAGAAACTAAAACACCTAAAGCGATGGCAATTTTTATCATACTATTTTTTTTATTTTTCAATCTACCTTATTTAAAATTATATACTGTTAAAACTAATGACTACTTAAGTATATAAGAATGAACCTAAGTTAAGTATTAGCTACTCAGTGAATCTATCCTATTAATCTTTTTAATAACCAAGCCTTGCCTTTATAGGGAGGATATTTAAAACTAGGATCTATCCATGTAGGTGTTTTTAATACCGACTTCGTATGGGTAAAAGTGTCAAAGCTTAATTTACCATGATAGCCTCCTGTTCCGCTAAAACCCCTGCCACCAAAGGGTAATTCATGATTGGTAATATGCATGGTCGCATTGTTTACACAAGCACCCCCTGAAGGAACATTGGTTAACCAGTAGGCTTCGTCATTTTTATTTTCAGTGAAAACATAGAATGCTAATGGGTTGGGGTTTTTTTGAATGATGGCCAAGGCCTCTTCTCTGTTTTCATAAGTTAGAATTGGAAGAATGGGTCCAAAAATTTCGTCCTGCATAATTTTTGCATCTGCATGAACGCCCGTTAAAATAGTAGGCTCAATAAATAATTTTTCTCTATTCGACTTTCCTCCATACACAATTTCACCATCCCCTAAATAAGAAGTTAGACGCAACCATTGTTTATCATTGATAATTTTTCCATAATGTTCTGAATTTTCTGCATCTGCTCCATAGAATGATTGAATAGCAATAATTAATTCATTTATTAATTTATCTTTTAAATGAGTAGGCACTAATATATAGTCAGGTGCAATACACATTTGACCACAATTAGAAAATTTCGGATTCGCTAAACGACGCGCCGCCACTCTTAGATTGGCATCTGAACAAATCACTGCAGGGCTCTTCCCTCCTAACTCTAAGGTCACTGGCACTAACTGTTCAGCCGCTAATTTGTATATTATTTTTCCCACCATGGTACTACCTGTGTAAAAAATATGATCGAACCTATTTTCAGTAAGTAGTGGTGGAAGCACCGTTGCGCCATCCCCCTCTAAATACATCATATAATTTTCAGGAAATAAAGAATGTATTATTTTTTGCATCACCGCTGCAGTGGCTGGTGCAAACTCAGATGGTTTTAAGACCGCACAATTTCCACCCGCAATGGCTCCAATTAAGGGAGTGAATAATAATTGAAAAGGATAGTTCCAAGGTGCAATGATACAAACCACGCCCAAGGGCTCTTGAATGGTAAAACTGGAAGAGGGCATATTGACCAAGTTGGTGGCAACCGCATTAGGTTCCATCCACTCTTTCAAATGCTTCATGGTATAGTTTAATTCGCTTAAGAAGAACCCTATTTCCGTTGCCCAAGCATCTTCATCGGTTTTTTTCAAATCGGCATAAAGTGCTTCATACAACTGTTTTTCCGACTCTAGAACTGCCTTTTTTAAGCGTTCTAGCTGTTGGATTCTGAAGGCATAAGACTGGGTAGCACCCGTGGCAAAATACGAACGTAGGTTATGAATAGTAGCAGACATAAGCATTGATTATTAGGCAATTTAAGCCTAATTTTTGAAAGCAAACTGGCATTTATTCGCTTATCAAAATAATTGTGAAAATTCCGAAATTTTTAATAATTTAACGTATTCAATTTAACAACTATTATAAACCAAATAACGATTTGCTATGTCCAAGAAAAAATCAGACAACACAAGGAGGGATTTTATTAAAAATTCTGCGCTTGCATTAGGAGGCTTTTATATTTTACCTAGACACGTATTAGGTGGAAAAGGATTTATCGCACCAAGTGATAAATTACAAGTAGCTGGTATTGGCGCCGGCGGAAAAGGAGAGAGTGATTTATTTGCTTTCTATAATAGTGGTAAAGCAGATATTGCTTTCTTATGTGATGTAGATGATAGACAAGCTGTAAAAAGTCGTCAAAGATATCCAAAAGCAAAATACTATAAAGACTACAGAGAAATGTTAGAAAAAGAACATATGCATATTGATGCTTGTTCTGTTTCTACACCCGATCATATGCACGGTGTACAAGCCATGGCTGCTATGCAGTTAGGCAAACATGTGTATGTTCAAAAGCCAATTGCACATGATATTTATGAAGCGCGTATTATGACTAAGGCAGCAAACGATTATAAAGTAGTTACTCAAATGGGTAACCAAGGTGCATCTGGAGATGGCGTGCGTATGTTGCAAGACTGGCATACTGCTGGATTAATTGGTGATGTGCATACTATTTATTGTTACACCGATAGGCCAGTTTGGCCTCAAGGCGTAACCCGTCCTGTATTAACTACACCAACTGCCATTCCTAGTGAATTAGATTTTGATTTATGGTTAGGTACGGCTCCTCAAAAAGATTATTTTGAAGGTTTACTTCCATTTAACTGGAGAGGCTGGTGGGATTACGGAACCGGCGCTTTAGGTGATATGGCTTGTCATATTATGGCACCAGCCTTTGCAGTCTGTGGTTTAGGCTATCCTATTGCTGCAGAATGTAGTGTTGGAACTCGTTATACTGCACCTTGGCAAAAATTATATGCACCAGATTCTGGTCCAATGGGTTCTCATATTACTTTAACTTTCCAAGGACAGAACGGAAAGCCAAATGTAAAATTACATTGGATGGATGGTGGTATTCAACCAGAACGTCCAGCTGAATTAGGCCCTAACGAAATTATGGGTGACGGCGGCAATGGCGTTATTTTTGAAGGAACAAAAGGAAAGATGATGGCAGGTACTTATGGAGTCAATCCTCAATTATTACCAACCAACTTAACTAAAACTACTTCAGTACCAAAAACTGAAGATAGAGTGAAAGGCGGAGAAGGCGGACACTACGCTGTATGGGTAGAAGCTTGTCTTGCTGGTTTTGGTAGTAAAGAAGCGAATGCTTTAAGTTCTCGTTTTGATATTGCAGGTCCTTTAACAGAGTCTGTATTAATGGGTAATTTAGCCATCAGAAGTTATGATATCAAATCTACTAATAAGGCTGGAAGGGCTACTTATCCAGGTAGAAACATTCAATTATTATGGGATGGCCCAAATATGAAGATTACCAATTTCGACGAAGCGAATCAATTTGTTAAAAGAACATATCGCGATGGTTGGAGCTTGGGTGTATAGTATTGATTTACTTTACTCATTATATAACTCGGCTGCCTTTGGTAGCCGAGTTTTTTTTATGTTATCTTTAAATGGCAAAACCTAAAACATGGAAAATTTACGTGATCAGTTTTTATTAGACCCCAGTATTACTTTTTTAAATTTTGGATCCTTTGGTGCAACACCCAAACCTATTTTTGATACTTACCAAAAATGGCAAAGAGTACTAGAAGCAGAGCCTGTTCAATTCATTGCCTTTGACGGTGCAAATTATTTAGCTAATTCAAGAGCGGCCTTGGCTAAATTTATAGGATGTCCCGATAAAGATGATTTAGTACTTGTCACCAACCCTTCTTTTGCAATAAATTTAATTGCAAAAAACTTTCCTTTAAATGAAGGGGATGAAATTTTAGCTACCGATATAGAATACGGTGCCTGTGATCGTACCTGGGATTTTTATTGCAAAAAAAATAAAGCCACTTATAGAAGACAAAAAATAAATTTACCCATTACTAGCAAAGAAAAATTTATTGAAGATTTTTTTGAAGGACTAAGGCCTAGTACAAAAGCTATTTTTATTAGTCATATTACCAGCGCTACTGGTTTAATTTTTCCTGTGAAAGAAATTTGCGAAATAGCAAAATCTAAAGGACTTATTACCATCGTTGATGGAGCCCATGTACCAGCACATATTCCTTTTAACTTAACTGAAATACAAGCCGATTTTTATACAGGGGCTTGTCATAAATGGATGATGGCAGCCAAAGGTTGTAGCTTTTTATACGCCCATAAATCGGTTCAACCTTTATGTGATCCGCTTATTGTTAGTTGGGGCTATAAAGCTTTCAAGCCTTCTCATTCTAATTTTTTAGACTACCATCAAATGATTGGCACGCGCGATTTCTCTGCTTTTTTAACAGTGGAAGCCTCTATTGAGTTTATGGAGAAAAATAATTGGACGGCCGTTTCAAAAAAATGCCATGATATTGTACTTGCGAATGCAGAAAGGTTTTACAAGTTACTAGGTACAAAACCAATAAGCCCTTTAACCAGTGAATGGATTGGTCAAATGATTAGTATTCCAATAAATACCAATGAGCCGGAAGTTTTACAAAGAAAATTATTTATCGACTACAAAATTGAAATTCCCATCATGCGTCAAGAAAGTGATGTGTATATGCGTTATTCTATTAATGCATTTAATACGGTTGCCGATTTAGATACTTTATATCATGCACTAGAGGCTATTAAAAAAGAAGGCGTGCTAATTAAATAAGTTTTACTGAATTAGCAGCCTGATAATGAATTATACTTTACTAATTCAGCAGCGTCTTAAATAGTAAAATAGGCTTAGCGTATACTCAGTTAACTAAAATTATACTAAAGCAGCGTATAGAATTTCTACTGTGTGTAATGCTTTTTCACCGGTACCGTCTTTAATTTGATGACGACAACTTGTACCAGGGGCTGCAATGGTACAATTATTTTGATTTGCTCTTATTTTGGGAAATAAGACTAACTCTCCAATATTCATAGAAACTTCATAATGTTCTTTTTCATACCCAAAAGAACCGGCCATGCCGCAACAACCTGAAGCAATAGTTTCCACTTTATAGTTAGTAGGAAATGAAAGTACTTTTACAGAATCTGATAATGCACTCACTGCTTTTTGTTGACAATGACCATGTAGTAAAATAGATTTTTCATTATTAGTGAAACTATCTTTAGTAATATTACCTGCTTGCATTTCAGAAGCTAAAAATTCATCAATATAAAAACTATGCTTGGCTAAATGGTTAGCAGCATCTATATTTTCATCCAAGGCTAAGTCGGGGTACTCATCTCTGAAAGTAAGTATGGCAGAGGGTTCTAGGCCAACAATGGGGCTAGCCTCGCTCACCAAATGACTTAATAGCTCAATATTTTTGTTTGCAATAATTTTAGCCTTTCTTACCAAACCTTTCGACAACCAAGTTCTACCACTTTCTTCATGTGCAGGAATAATAACTTCATAACCCAAGGCCGTTAATAGTTGAACCGCTTTAATACCAATAGGCGCATCATTATAATTCGTGAATTCATCACAAAATAAATACACTGTTTTTAGGGGACTTTCAGGGGCTATATAATTTTTTTTGTACCAGCTTTCTAAAGTTTGTGTTGAAATACTTGGCATAGAACGCTTCAATGCAAAACCTGATACTAATTTAACCAAACTACCTGTAATATTATTTCCTACAAAGGCATTATATAAATTAGGGGCCATAGATCCTAATTTTGCAGCGGCCGTAAAGTTGGCAATTAACCTAGCTCTAAAAGGAATACCATTGGCATCATAATAGTGCTGTAAGAATTCTGCTTTTAATTTTGCCATATCTACATTCGAAGGGCATTCGCTTTTACAAGCCTTACAACTTAAACACAAACTCATCACTTCATAAATTTCTTTATGGTCGTATCTATTTTGTTTATCGGAATGCGTTAAAAATTCACGAAGTATATTGGCACGCGCGCGCGTGGTATCTTTTTCATCACGAGTGGCCATAAAAGA
>Ga0164293_10003221_pt1 | contig 13915 bp, 8 predicted proteins | sample GEODES118metaG_FD_111487 | JGI IMG/M metagenome (GOLD analysis project Ga0164293, IMG submission 111487) | Eutrophic lake water microbial communities from Lake Mendota, Wisconsin, USA - GEODES118 metaG | ecosystem: Environmental > Aquatic > Freshwater > Lake | place: USA: Lake Mendota, Wisconsin...
AGCAGCGTTAGCACCAGCAATTAAACCTTGGCCAGCAGCCTCTTCATAGCCTGAAGTCCCATTAACCTGACCCGCAAAGTACAAACCAGGAACAGACTGATGCTCCAGTGTTAAACCAAGCTCCGTTGTATCCACAACATCATACTCAACTGCATATCCATAGACGAGAATCTCAGAATTTTCTAGACCTTCAATAGATTGCACATATTCCCTCTGGACATCTTTCGGTAGTGAAGAAGATATTCCAGATGGATAAACAGTATCCAGCTCTAATCCTTCTGGTTCTATAAAAACGTGATGGACACTTTTCTCTGGATACCTGAAAGCCTTGTCTTCAATCGAGGGACAATAACGAGCGCCAGTCCCCTTTATCTGTCCGTTAAACATAGGACTTCGCTCTTTATTTGAACGAATGATTTCCATCGTGTTTTGATTTGTCCTCGCTAGGAAGCAAGAAACCTGTCGAGAAAAACGATTAAAGGGATGATGAAGGCAATGAAAGTTTCTAACTGCTGAATCCGATGGCTGTTCTTCAAGTTTGGAATAATCAATTGTCGCTTTATTAAGCCTGGGCGGTGTGCCGGTCTTAAATCTTTGGGACTGAGTCTTTATCTGGGAGAACAATTCATTCAATCCTCCCGATTTCTCGCAACCAACCCTTCCACCCGAAGTCGACTCACTCCCTGTATGAAGTTTACCATTGAGAAAGGTCCCAACCGTCATGATGACTTTTTTCGAATAGTACTTGTTTTCAGCAATGACTTCAAAAAAGTCATTCTTTGAAATTGTTACGACCTTTTCACGTATGACCGAAATATTAGGGATTGATGCAATAAGATTCTCGGCCTCAATTGAATATTGCTCTTTATCGATCTGAACACGTGAAGACTGAACAGCAAAACCCTTGGAGTCATTCAAGGTACGAAACTGAATTCCGGCCTTGTCTGCAAGAATCCCCATGGCACCACCAAGAGCATCTATCTCTCTTACAACTTGTCCCTTGCCAACGCCACCAACAGAAGGATTGCAAGGAGCAGACCCCAGCGGAATTCCAGGCATGGTAATAATCCCAACCTCTAACTGGAACTGACTTGCAATAAAAGCCGCCTCAACGCCAGCGTGGCCACCACCAACTACTAAGACATCAAAAATCTTCATGAGTTATTCCTAAAATGTTCCACGTGGAACAATTCTATTTTCCGATGCAAAATTTTGAGAAAATAGAATTCAAAACTTGATCTGGCGAAACTATACCCAGTATTTCTGAAAGACAAGAACCCAAGGTATTTAATTCATGGGATAAAATGGCAACATCTGTCTCGGAGATCGCAAGTGATTGATAACTCGAAAGAACGAGATTGGCTTGTAAAATCAATTCCTTATGCCTTTCCAATAAAATTGGTTTATCAGAAACAAGGTCTAAGTACTTTTTATTTATCTTGAATTTCAAACTATCTTCCCAGGCAGGGTTTACATCTAAAAGATTAATCGCCCCTATAGAACCAAGTGAAGGATACCTGGAAATCAAATTACCCCTAGCGGCATCAAAGCCAGGAAGATCACTATGTGTAAAAAGGATTAAATCAAAACTGTTTTCCAAAAGAGCATGAAGACCATCATCAATTTCTAGTGGATTAATGAGGAGTATCTTAAAAAAACCACCGAGAAGCTTAGACTTACTGCGCCTAATCCCCTCCGCCTCGATATCATCGCGGGAATCTCTAATTCCCGCTGTATCAACTAATTTGTATTTAACACCTTCAATTTCATAATATTCGGATAAGAAGTCCCGCGTTGTACCTGCGCGCGAAGAAACAATCGCCCTCTCTTCAGAGAGAAGAAAATTAAAAAGTGAACTTTTTCCAGAATTTGGTAAACCGGCAAGAACAATCTCCGGTTGAATGAGATTTGGTCCCATAGGACCAACCCTTTTTACAAGGGTTGAAAATTTATCTGAGAATTGCTTAAGACTCTTAAGAAAGTAGTCTCTCGCCGCTTCTTCTCCGATGTCGTCGGAAAAGTCGATGGATAGCTCTAGGGAAGATTTATGAACCAGGAAAAGATCGTAAAGTTCTAGATAAAATTCATGAAGGTTACCACTAAGAAGCGAGAGGCCCTGATCAAGTGCATAAGTCGACTGAGCGTTTAGAAAAAGATCTAATCCTTCAACCTGAGAAAGATTAAGTTTTTTATTTTTTAGGGCCCTGTAGGTGAACTCCCCCGCACTAGCGGAACGGCAACCAGCATGGCCTTGAAAAAGACCTAAAATCCTCTCTACATTCAGCACATTTCCATGAACAGAAAGCTCAAGGATATTTTCACCGTTGTAACTTTTAGGTCCTTCAAAATAGGTCAAACAAACATCATCAATAAATTGCCCCTGTAGGACCAGAGAAGTGTAATAAACTTTTCTTGGTTCTATAGGACCAGAAAGGTCTTTGGTGAAAAAATCTTTAAATTGATGGAGTGATTTAAAACCGGATATTCGGATGACCGCCATCGCCGCATTGGTATTGGTACCTGTGCTACAAGCAATGATCGGCCCATCCGAATAAAGAAACTTCATACAACAACTGGTGCACTACTCGACTTAGAATTAAACACTAAAGATTGCTGAATAATTCCAAACAAAGTTGAAACGAAAATATAAAGCGACAAACCAGAAGGAAGATCCTTCATAATGAAACCAAAAATGAGTGGCATGAAAGTCATGACTTTTTTCTGAACAGGATCTGTAATCGTGTTCGGAGTCATTTTTTGCTGAAGGAACATAGCAATTGTCATAAGAACCGGTAACACATAGTAAGGGTCTTTATTTGAAAGATCTCCAATCCAAAGGACAAAAGGAGCACCAACGAGTTCAACTGCAGAGTGAAGAACTTTATAGAAGGCAAAAAAGACAGGCATCTGTAAAAGAAGCGGAAGACATCCACCAAGTGGATTAGCTCCGGATTTCTTGAATAAATCCATGCTCTCTTTCTGCATTCTCTGAGGATCGTCCTTAAATTTTTCTCTAATTTTGTTAAGCTCAGGCTGAATAACTTGAAGCTTTTTCATGGAAACAAAAGATTTATATTGAAGTGGGAAAGTGATAAGTCTCACCAAGAGGGTAAGAAGAATAATACAAACCCCATAGTTACTTACGAAAGTATGAAAGAACTGTAGCCCCTTCAAAATCCAAACAGCAAAGAATCCCCAAATTCCAAAATCGACAGAATTATTCAGGTTATGCCCAAGGCTTGAAAGATAGTTATATTCTTTCTTCACAAAGACCAATGAGTAGCTCATTTGATTCGTGGATTTATTTGAGAACATTGTAAAAGTACTGTCCACTGCTGACTTAAAAAGGAGATCTTGTGGTTTATCAAAATAAGCAGCAAAAAGATGGTAGTTAAAATCAATCCCACCCCACTTTATTCCACGATCTCCAGCTTCTTCCTCACCAATAGTTGCGTGAGTCAACTCATCCGTGAACCATGCAAAAACTCTCTGTTGTCCATTCTCTAATTTTTTATCTTCGGTCTTAAAAATAAAACGGTATTTAAAAGGTCTTGTTGAAGTCGCATTAAAGCTCATAACACCTTTATCTGAAACAGTCGTTAGAACTGTGAGATCATTCGAGGCGTTAAAGAATTTATTCTCAGCTGCTTTAGAGAAAGCTAAAGATTGAAAACCGGAACCAAAATCAAACTCAATTTTCATAGGAGATTGATTGTTAACAGTGTCTTTGAAATTGAAAGCAGCTTGAGTATTTTCAAAGTTTTTTACAGTTAGAAAACTATCAAAAGTTAAGCCTACACCGGCACCGGCTAAATTAAACTCTTCAGTAGTCACTGGCTCTATAGGGGCAACCGAAGGAGCGGAAGTGGCAGTCGTTGGGGCCGGAGTTGAATTTGAAACATCACTAACGGTTGGTCCTACAGGGGCAGCCACTGGGGCCTTGGGAGGGGCAAAATAATATTGCCAACCAAAAAGGATTAAACCAGATAAAACAACCGCAACAAGTGCATTTCTTTGCTCAGAACCCATGTATTAACTCCAAAATGATCAAGGAACAGGATCAAACCCGCCCGGATGAAAAGGGTGACATTTACAAATACGCCGAGATGAATACCACAAAGCTTTCCCTATTGAAAACTTTTGAAAGCACTCTTTCGAATATTGTGAACAGGTAGGATAGAAGCGACAATTTCTCCCTATAAAGGGTGACAGAAAGACTTGATAAAGTCTGATGAGTAAAAGAGCTAGTGATTTCATTTCTTTTCAACTAACTGACGAGAAATCCTAGAAAAGGCTTGCTCGAGCTGCTCCCTAGATTCGGGAGCCTTTGTAATAACAAAAAGAAAGTCCAATCCTTGATTTTTTAACTGTGGGTTCAGCCGAAAAGCTTCCTTTAAAAGTCTTCTAAGACGATTTCTGTCATGGGACTTTCCAATTTTTCTAGAAATGGAGAAAGCTATTCGGGAAATAGGAAGTGAAAGACGGGAGGGCTTATAAAAGCACAACAATGGGTGAACAAAGCATCGACTGCTCTGTTCACGCAAATATTCAAAATCTTTTTTTTGGGTAAGTTTCAGAGATTTAGGAAAGCCGAAATTGGCAGAACTCATCTCAAAAAATTACTTTGTACCTGTAGAAACTGTAAGTTGCTTACGGCCTTTAGCACGACGACGGCTAATAACTTTCTTTCCACCAGCTGTGGCCATTCTAGCTAAAAAGCCATGATCACGTAGTCTTTTAAGTTTTTTTGGCTGCCAAGTTCTTTTTTGCATACTCATATTGAGGTCCTTAGGAAATTCACTAGGTAAAATTTTGGAATGTCTTTATTACAGGAAAAGTGGGCCCGGGTCAATAAGATTTATAAACACAAGCGTCAGAGTAAGGTCTTGTAAGAGGCCATTGATTGAAAATAATTTGGTGAAGTGCTACCTATCTTAAACTTTTTTAAAGCTTACCCAAGAGAATTTATTCACATGACACAAAAATTTCCTTTCAATCACTTTTTAAAACTTGATGGATTAAATGAAGGCGCCGCATCAGTAAAAAGTGAAGTTAGTCCTATTATTGTGGAAAAAACCCTCCAGAATCTTCCCATTAGTAATGAAAACAGCTCTTTATCTTCTGAATTTTCAACTGATGAACTTAAAACCATTACCGATGCATTATTGGAAAACATTAAAAACCTTATTAATCCAAATAAATTTCATGCCTATTTTGCTAATTCATTCACGGTGAGTGCTATCAGACAAAATATTGTTGAGGTCGTTGTCACAACAAGCTTTATAAAGAAGATGATTGAAACCCATTATCCTGAAACAATTAAGCAAGCTCTGCATGAGATTCTTGGAAAACAGTATCATTTGGAAGTCCAAGTTATTGGTTCACCATCAGCAAGCTTGAGCTCAAATTCTGAGAATATTTTGAATACAATTAGATCGAAAAAACCTGAATCGGTTAAAAGTTCATCTTTTTTTATAGAAGAATTAGAACCAACAAAAGATGACCTTTTTAAGGCTGTTGAATCCCAGGTGATAGAGCATCAAAACGCTAGTAACTCACACCAAATTGATATATCTAAAAATTTCAATAATTTTATTATTGGTCCATCAAATAATATTGCTCACGCTCTCTCAATGGCAGTTGCAAAAGATCCTGGTAAAACTTATCCAGCTCTTTATATTTACGGTAATTCAGGATTGGGTAAAACTCATTTAATCCATGCGATTGCTAACCATGTTCAATCTCATAAACCAAGTATGAGAATCTGTTTAACCTCAGCGAATAGATTCATGAATGAAATGGTGGATGCAATCAAAAAACAAAGAGTTAATGAGTTTAAACTTCAATACACCGATAATACTGATATTTTAATTATTGATGATATCCACGAATTAAAAAACAAAACAACAACACAAGAAATGTTCTTCCATATTTTTAACGATCTCATCAGTAAGGGAAAACAATTGGTTTTTACCTCTGATAAGACTCCAAAAGAAATTGATGGTATCGAGGATAGAATAAGAACACGACTCTCCTCTGCTCTACCTGTAGAAATTCAACAACCTGATTTTGAGACTCGAATTGCCATTCTTAAAAAGAAGGCCATAGAGAAAGACGTCTACTTAAGTGATGATGTTGTGAATCTTGTAGCAAAATGTGTGAAAAGTAATATCCGTGAACTTGAGGGATGCCTAATTAAGCTTGGCGCTGTAACCTCCATTTTAAAGGTCGATATTGATCTTGAAGTCGCAAAAGAACACTTAAAGCTTAATGAAGAACTAGAAAACCAAAAGAATTTAACGATAGAAACAATCACCAAGACTGTTGCCAATTATTATAAAATTCCGATGGGTGACATACGAGGAAAGGCGAAAACAAAAGAAGTAGCCCTTCCAAGACAAGTGGCGATGTATCTCGTAAGTAAGATGCTAAAACCCACTTTAAAAGATAATGGCCAGTTTTTTTCAGGTAGAGATCATTCAACAGTTCTGCACGCGATAAAGACCATTACAGATAAAATGAAGGTAGATGGTCAGCTTGCCCAGCAATTACTAGATATCGAAAAACAACTCTAAAATTTTTTAACATTTCTTCAAAATGGTGGGCCCGGATTAATTCCGGGCTTTTTTTTGCTTCCAAAATCAACAATCTAACACCTTCAACAGTGGGTAGATTGTTATAAACACAGAATCCATAAACAATGTGGAAAAAATTGTGGATAGAAAGTTTAAAAAATGGCTAGAAAGATAATTATATGATGTGTCATAAAAAGTTACCCACGGCCTAAGGAGAAAGAGCATGGAAGAAAGTTCAACGTCCAACAGTAGAATACTAATATACGAAATAAAAAAATGTCGTTTGGCCCTAGATCATGTTGAAAACTTAAGTCAAATTTTAGGTTAAACCACTAATATCTAAAGAAAACCTCAAGATTCATCCACACTTTCCCAGGTAATAATAAGAGAGAATATAAAGAAATATATAAGAAGGGAGAAAAGAAAATGAAAGAGGAGAAGACCTCTACTTGATTAACTGAATGCTTAAAGCTAAAACCATCTTCTATAGAGGGTAATTTATGAAATTAACGATTCAATCTCAAATTTTAAGAGATGCAATTAATAAAGTTTTATCTGTCGTGGATAAAAAAAATTCAAGACCCATTCTTACAAATTGTTTAATTAAAACCCAAGGTCAAAAATTAGAATTAATTGCAACTGACTTAGAGGTTTCTGCTAAAATCATCTTAAATGCAAACGTAGAAAAAGACGGAACCTTTTGTATTAACAGTAAGAATATAGCTGATATTCTTAGAGAACTACCAAATGATGATGTTGTTTTAAATGTTGATAACAACAACCTTTTAAATCTTAGCTGTAAAAACATCAATTACTCACTTTTAATCATTGGAGCTGAAGAGTTTCCACAATTAAGTTTCCAAAATCAAAGCTCAGAATTCAGATTAAAAACAAAACAGATCGCACATATCATCAATAAGACGTCTCATGCTATTTCTACAGATGAAACAAGATTGTACCTTAATGGTATTTATCTTCAGATGACGGATTCAAAACTACGATCTGTTGCTATTGATGGACATAGGTTAGCACTTCTAGATACCCACGAGTTTATTGGAGAAAATAAATTCCTCACTGATGGTGTTATTATTCCTAGAAAAGGTATTTCAGAATTAAAGAAAATTGCTGACACTTATCCAGAAGAAGATGTGTCAATGTCTCTTGATGAATCATTCATGTTTGTGAATGCACGAAATGAGTACTATTTATCAATTCGCCTTATCGCAAGAGAATATCCAAAATATCAAACAGTCATTCCATCAAAAACAACGAATCGTTTTTTGATTGATAGAAATGCTGTCTTAAATGCCGTTAAGAGAATAAAGATTCTTTCTAATGAAAAAACCAATGGTGTTAAGTTTAACATTCATCAAAATGAATTGGTTATTTCAACCAATCACCCAGCTTTAGGTCAGGCCACTGAAACATTACCAATTAGTTATGATGGGAAAGCTACGGAAATTGGCTTTAATGCAAAATATCTTATCGAGAGTCTTTCCGTTTTAAATGAAACTGACGTGACGTTTGAATTTAATAATGAATTGAGTCCAGTCGTTATAAAAGCAGATGATCTTCCTGAGTTTCTTGGGATTATCATGCCATTAAAACTGTAATTGTGGATGAATTGTTGGAAAATTAAAAAATTACAGACGCAAAACTTCAGAAATCTCAAAAATTCTATTTTTGATTTCTCTCCCTCGATAAACTGTATATTTGGACAAAATGGAAATGGTAAAACGAATCTTCTAGAGGCGATATTCTTTTTAACTAATAAAAAGTCCTTCAGAAAAAATACAGATTATGCCCAAATGATTAACATAGAGGGCGAAAACCCTGAGCTCATCCTTCAAGCAGTTTTTGACACTGTTGAAGAATTACTACCCTACTCCTTAAGAATGACTGAGAATCTCGAAGAGAGGTATTTGAATAATAAAATTGAAAAATCTAAAACACCTTCAACTTCAATTTTTATAAATCCTTTCGATTCGTATCAATTTCATACAAGTTCAACTTTCAGAAGACAGTGGCTCGATTCGCATATTTCAATCATGGATAAGGAATATAAACAGGTATTAGGTAAATTTCAAAAATCCATGAAGTTTAGAAATTCACTTTTATCATTTGGTGGGAGAACGGTATCCGCCCAATTATCGGCAATTGATTTACAGGTGTCGGAATATTCCGCTTTTATTACAAAAAAAAGATCAGAATTCTTAGCATCTCTTAATCAATTTATTACTCCGACATTTAAAGCGATTTTTGCTGAGGAGCATGCTTTAGAACTCACCTTAGATAGTTTATTTATCCACTGGGACGAAAAAAAGATTTTTGACTTCTATCGTCACCAGGAAAATTCTGACATAAAATCACAAGTGACACAGGTTGGTATTCATCGAGATGACTTTATTTTCAGTTTTGATGGACTCAACGCGTTTGAATTCTGTTCTTTGGGGCAACAGAAAATGGCCTTTCTGAGCTTGATATTTGCCTATATTGAGCTTTTTCGGTATAAATTTACCTCTTATCCCATAGTCTTAATTGACGACGTTTCAGGCGAGTTAGACAGCCTAAGATGGAAAAACTTGATTCAATACCTGGAAACAAAAAATTTTCAGGTTTTGATCACGACGGCAAATGAGAATTTTGGGAAGGAGCTGGAAAAGATTCCGGCTTCAAGGAAGTTTTATATTGAACATGGATCGCTCAAAAACCATGGATAGGAGCAGCTCGAATGAATCAAACTTCTGATTCGATTTCAAAAGTTAATACCGAATACAATGCTAACCAGATTAAAATTCTGGAAGGACTAGAGGCCGTTAGAAAACGCCCTGGGATGTACATTGGGGACACCGGTTTTCGCGGTTTTCACCACTGCGTTTATGAAATTGTGGATAACGCCGTTGATGAAGCACTTGCGGGTTACTGTAGTGAAATAAAAGTCGTCATTCATGTTGATAACTCACTCACTGTTGTTGATAACGGACGTGGTATCCCAACCGATATTCACCCAACAGAAAAAATTTCAGCAGCTGAAATTGTTTATACAAAACTTCACGCTGGTGGAAAGTTTAATGAAGAAGGCGGGGCCTATAAAGTTTCCGGTGGTCTTCACGGAGTGGGTGCATCCGTAGTGAATGCCCTCTCGAAATGGGTTCGTCTTGAAATTAAAAAACATGGGAAAATTCATCGCCTTGAATTTGTTCATGGAGCTGCGAAAGAACCGTTAAAAGTTATTGGAGAATGTGATCCAAAAGATACAGGTACAACGGTTACATTTAAATCAGATAACGAAATTTTTGAAGTTCATGAATATAGCTACGATACTCTTGCCAACAGATTTCGTGAGATGGCCTTCCTTAACAAGGGTCTCAAAATCGTTATATTCGATGAGCGAAGCGAGAAAACAGAAACCTTCCACTATGAGGGTGGGCTTGGTGAATTTGTTCAGTATTTGAACCGTGCTAAAACTCCGATTCATAAAGAGCCAATCTATTTCTTTCAATCCCGAGATAATTATGAAGTAGAAGTGGCCATGCAGTGGACTGATGGTTACACAGAAACCATGACCTCTTATGCCAACAATATTAATACTCCTGAAGGTGGGGTGCATGTTTCGGGCTTTAAAACGGCCCTCACACGTGTTCTTAATAACTACGCTAAAGATAATAATCTTCTAAAAAACATAAAGATTTCACTCACAGGTGATGATATGCGAGAGGGTTTAACAGCGATTGTTTCTGTTAAACTCACAAACCCACAATTTGAAGGTCAAACGAAGTCTAAACTTGGAAACTCCGAGGTAGAAGGGATTGTTAACTCACTGGTTGGTGATAGATTAAAAATTTATCTAGAAGAAAATCCAAATGTTGGTAAAACAATTCTTAAAAAATCGATTGATGCTGCTGCTGCTCGTGAAGCGGCTAGAAAAGCGAGAGAACTTACTCGTCGTAAAACGGCACTAGATTTCTCTGGTCTTCCGGGAAAGATGGCCGACTGTCAGGAAAAAAATCCTGAACTTTGTGAAATCTATATCGTTGAGGGTGACTCCGCGGGTGGATCAGCGAAACAAGGACGAGATCGTCGTACGCAAGCAGTTCTTCCTCTTAAAGGTAAAATTCTTAACGTAGAGAAAGCACGATACGATAAAATGCTAGGGAATGATGAAATTAAAATGCTCGTTCAAGCAATTGGAACAAGTATTGGAAAAGATTCCTTCGATATCTCAAAGCTTCGCTATTATAAAATCGTCATCATGACCGATGCGGACGTAGATGGCTCACACATTCGTACTCTTCTTTTAACATTATTCTATCGCCAGTTTCCTGAGATTGTTGAAAGAGGACACCTCTACATCGCTCAACCACCTCTTTATAAATATAAAAAAGGTAAAAATGAGCGCTATTTAAAAGATGGCGGAGAATTAGAGAACTATCTCGTTTCTAGCTCACTTTCTGACTGCGAAGTTGTGATTGATGGAAATAAACTTGAGCTTGAAACCCTTAAATCGGTTGTGAATAAGTTTAGAAATTACAACGATACTCTCGAGAGCTATGACCGCCACTACGACGCTCAATTCTTGAAAACGATTGTTGAAGATGCAACTCTGACTGCTGAAATGATGAAAGATAAAGCCAAGCTTCTAACGTATGCTGAAATGATCACTCATAAGGTTATGTCTGATGAGCATGTTAATTTAAAAAAATATAAGTTAACCGTTGAAGAGGATATGAAGAATCTTGGCTTCCAGCTAAGAGTTTCTGTGGCCTCGGCACTTAAGACAAAAAATTTCAGAATAGGTATGAATTTTGCGGATTCCCCTGAGTTTGCAGATCTTATTAACCAGTATGAAGGAATTAAGCGCTATATTAATTCTGAATTTACTCTAAAATCTCAAGGGCAAAGTCATAAACATACTGGTCTTTCAGCATTCGCTAGTTTTGTTTCTAACGAAGGAAGACAAGGGGCCTATATCCAGCGCTATAAGGGATTGGGAGAAATGAACCCAGAGCAGCTTTGGGAAACCACAATGAACCCAAATAACAGAACTCTTCTACAAGTTAAAATTGAAGATACGATCGATGCCGATCAAGTGTTCTCAGTCTTAATGGGTGATCAGGTTGATCCTCGTAGAGAATTTGTGGAAACAAATGCTCTTAATGTGCGTAACCTTGATATTTAATTTTTAAGGAAGAAAAATGAGCGAAGAAAATAATAATTCACAAGCTAACCACGGAAATATTTCCCCTCTTCTTATCCAAGATGAGATGAGAAATTGTTATCTCGATTATGCCATGTCAGTCATTGTGGGCCGTGCCCTACCAGATGTACGAGATGGACTTAAGCCAGTTCACAGGCGTGTTCTATTTGCCATGCACATGCTTAATAATTATCACAATCGCCCATACCTAAAATCAGCTCGTGTGGTGGGGGATGTAATCGGTAAATATCACCCGCATGGTGACTCGGCTGTTTATGGGGCCATGGTTCGACTCGCTCAAGATTTCTCCATGAGATATACGATTATTGATGGTCAAGGGAACTTCGGTTCAATTGATGGAGATAACGCAGCGGCCATGCGATACACCGAAGTGAGAATGCAAAAACTCACCAATGATATGTTGGGTGATATCGATAAAGAGACGGTTGATTGGCAAGATAACTATGACGGCTCTCTCCAAGAACCAACAGTTCTTCCAACGAAAGTTCCTAATTTATTAATCAATGGATCGGCCGGTATTGCTGTGGGGATGGCGACCAATATTCCTCCTCATAACCTGACAGAAATTTCGAATGGGCTACTCGCTCTTCTTGATAATCCAAATTTAACGGTTCATGACCTCATTAAGATTATTCCTGGACCTGACTTTCCAACAGCTGGGGCCATCCATGGTACTGCTGGAATTCAGCAAGCTTATCACACAGGTAAAGGTGTGATTCAGATCCGTGCTAAAGCCGATATTGAAATTGGAAAAAATGATAGAGAAAAAATCATTATTACAGAACTACCTTACCAGGTGAATAAAGCAAAACTTATTGAAAAAATTGCTGAGCTTGTGACAGAAAAAGCCATTGAAGGAATCTCTGATATTCGTGATGAATCGTCTCGTGAAGGAATCAGAGTTGTGATCGATATCAAACGTGGTGAGCAAGGTGCGGTTATTTTAAATCGCCTTTATAAGCAAACTCAGATGCAGGTTTCTTTCGGTATCATTTTCTTATCGATCTATAATGGTCAGCCGAAGGTGATGGATCTTAAAGAACAACTACACTGCTTCATTGAACACCGTCGTGAAATTGTTATCCGCAGAACAACATATGAATTAAAGAAAGCTCGCGAACGCGCTCACATTTTAGAGGGTTTAAAAATTGCAGTTGAAAATATCGACGCAATCGTTGAACTCATTAAGAAAGCTGAAGGTCCAGCACAAGCGAAAGATCAGTTAATGGCGAGATTCACTCTCTCGGCGATTCAGGCCCAAGCTGTACTCGATATGCGTTTACAACGCTTAACTGGTCTAGAAAGAGATAAAATCATCGCTGATTACGAAGCCATCATGAAAGAAATTTTCCGCTTAGAAGGGATATTAGGATCTGAAGATCAGATTAAAGATATTATCCGCGGCGAATTTGTTGAAATCCGTGAAAATTACGGGGATGCTCGTAGAACTGAGATCATTGCTCAAGCCGATGAAATTCAGATGGAAGATCTCATTAAAAACGAAGAAGTGATCGTGACGATTACTCAGAAGGGTTATCTAAAACGTATGGCCTCTGATACTTACCGTTCTCAAAAACGAGGTGGTAAAGGTGTTAAAGGTGCAGATTTAGATGACGATTTCTACACGTCAATATTTACTGCTGACACTCACGATACGTTGATGATCTTTACTGATAAGGGAACTGTCTTTTCAATTAAGGTTTACCAAATCCCAGAGGGACTTCGAACTTCTAAAGGTCGAAATATCGTCAACATTATTACTCTTCCTCAAGATGAGAAAGTAAAAGAAATTATCACTGTCCCTCGTGAAGCTGAAGGTCACTTCTTGGTCTTTGCTACTAAGCACGGGATTGTGAAAAAATCTGAACTCTCAGAATATAAAAATATGAGACAAAATGGTCTTAAGGCAATCAAGGTTGTCGATGGTGATGAAATTCTTGGCGTGAGAATCACTGACGGTAAGAAAGATGTTCTCCTCGCCTCTTCTGCTGGGAAATCAATTCGTTTCCATGAAGATGAGTGCCGCGCTCAAGGCCGTGTATCTCAAGGTGTAAAAGGGATGAGCCTAGATGAAGGTGAAGAAGTTATCGGTATGGAAATCATTGATGATAACTCTGAAATC
>Ga0164293_10003223_pt1 | contig 13913 bp, 16 predicted proteins | sample GEODES118metaG_FD_111487 | JGI IMG/M metagenome (GOLD analysis project Ga0164293, IMG submission 111487) | Eutrophic lake water microbial communities from Lake Mendota, Wisconsin, USA - GEODES118 metaG | ecosystem: Environmental > Aquatic > Freshwater > Lake | place: USA: Lake Mendota...
AAGATTTGAATCTAAATCTTGAGGTGTAATTTCATTTGATTCTGATTTGATGAAATGTCTTTCAACGGCACCTCGTAAATCCCTGACATTGCCTTTCCAGCGATGCTTTTTTAAAACTTCAAGACACTGGCGGCTGAATCTTTTTCTGAATTTGTATTGCTCACAAATCTCAGTAGTGAAAAGTTCGACCAAGGGCTCTATATCCTCTGGTCTTTCCCTAAGTGGTGTCGTTTTTAAAATCACCGTGTTGAGACGATAAAATAAATCTTCCCTGAATGTGCCATCTACGACCATCTTTTCTAAATTTCGATGAGTGGCTGCGATAATGCGAACATTGATGGGAATAGGTCTTGAAGCTCCCACTGGCACAATTTCTCGTTCCTGAATTACACGAAGAAGTTTTACTTGCATATCAAGACTTAAGTCACCGATCTCATCAAGAAAAATAGTTCCATTGTTGGCAAGTTTAAATTTTCCATCTTGATCGTTTGAGGCCCCAGTGAAAGATCCTTTTCTATGTCCAAATAATGAGGAATCAATAAGTGAGGCTTGTTCAGCAGCTACGTTAAAAGCGATGAAGGGACCTTTTGCTCTGAGGCTTAGTTTATGAATACTTTTTGCCACTACTTCTTTTCCAGTTCCAGTTTCGCCAAGAACAAGAAGGGTTGCATCTGTCGGGGCCACTTTGTGAATTTCTTTGCAAAGATCAAAAGTCTGATCGGCAACACCTGACATAAAAGTGTTTTGAATAAACTGAGCTTTCTCGCTTGGTTTAATATTTCCTGGGCTGATTGTGCGGCAATACTGTTCGTATTTAGCACAGGCATTCGCGACAGCCTTTAAGACAACTTCATTTTCAGAGTTTTTATCTAAAAAATCGGTCACTCCTGCTTTGAAGTTCTCGCGCATGACTTCGCGGGTATCATCCATAGAAAAAGCAAAAATTTGCTGACTTGGAACTAGCTTTTTAATCTCAGCCACCGCTTGGGCTCCATTGATTCCGCCAGGCATATGATAATCCATCAGCACCAATGCGAAGTCAGATCTGGCGTTTCTAACGATTTCAATGGCTTCCACAGCACCTTCTGCAGTGACGACAGAATATCCAGAAGCGGCTAAAAGGCGTTTATTGACGTTTAAGTTTTCCTTATCGTCATCAACCAGCAGTATTCTGTAACTCATGTCCCACCTCAATCTTTTGAAATTCAATTGTAATTGTTGTCCCTTGGCCTTCAGTAGACTCTAAATGAAGTTTTCCGCCATATTGGTCGCAGATCTGCTTCACAACAAAAAGACCAAGCCCTGTTCCCTGGTTAGGTCTTGACGTAAAACCAGGATTAAAAATTTTTGCTTTTATCAAGTCCGGTATCCCATGACCTTTGTCTTCAACTTTGATAAGGACTCTTCCGCTTTGAGATTTTACCGCCACGGAAACAGACCCACCCTGTTTTGAAGCTTGGATGCTATTTGAACAAATATTTTCAACCATTCTGCCAAGAGCGCCAATAGGAATTGAAATAAAATTTCGATCTTCAATATCAGCTTGAATTGATACCTGTTTATCTTGAGCCTCTGGGTGAAACCTGAGTTCTTTCACCAAGGATTCAATTTCTTCACTCACATTGACAGCGGTTAGTTTCTGTTCAGCTTCGCCTAGCTCTTGCTTATATAGAAATTTTAATTGCTCAGCGTAATTTGAAAGGCGTCTTGTATTAGCGTTAAGTCCATTGATAAGTTCAGGGTCACAAGCTTGATGACTATTATTTTCTAGTTGAATTGATCCAATAATTCGTTTCATCCGAGCTACGGGATTTAAAATATCATGGCCGACAGCTCTTAATGTCTCAAGAGCTCCCTCAGTCCTAGCAATCGAGTAGAGATCATCAATTTCACCTCGAAGGCGCGTTAAGGCCGACTCGATGGAAGCAATTTCTGAAAACGGTGCCTGAGCATAGTTCGTGCGATTTTTTGGGTTAAGTGAAATTTTTTGCGCCCAAGACTTAAGCGTTTGTCCAACAATTTTAATGGATCGCGTAAGCCCCAAATAAAATCCGATACTTTGAAAAAGCATCCCAGCAAATATTGCTAAGACCACTGAAAAAACCATTGTCCAGTTTGTGGCTGGATTTTTCTCAACGTATAAGTATCCCCAAAGATACTTGCTCTGATTATCAAAATAGATTGGGGCATAGTAGATAACCTTTTTATGAAGGTAGTCCCTGCATACATCATCCTTTTTAAGGCAAGTTTTAAGCGCAAGGGGCCTTGAGTCCTTAAGCCAGCGATCCATTTTTGAATCAAGGAAAACAGCTTGTTCATCTTCCTTTAAGTTAAGTTCCGATCTAATTTGCAACTCAATGGTTCTCACTTCACCTGAAAGAAGATCGGTTCTTCTCGATGAGATAGCCGCACTTGAAAGCTGCTTGATCTGATTTTCTGCATCCTTAAAGGGAAGCCAATAGAAAACTGACAGACTTAACCCCAAAGTCAGAAAAAGACCTGCAAGAGCCCAGCTCATCGCGAGTTTTTTCATATGACTTTCTAAAGAGGTCTGAGAAGTCTTCACTTTATTCTCACCTTTGAAAAATGAACGGTTTCATCAGTATTGGGAATTTCAGAAATATCCACTCCAGGTTTTGCAACAGCAATACTTGAAAAATGGAATAGCGGAAGAACATATCCCATTTCCTGCGCATGAATGATAATGTCCTTCATTTTTTCAGCTCGCTCTTTAACGGACTTTAATGATCTTGCAGATTTTATCTGAGACGCAAAATCAAAAGGTGCTGGACCTGATGGAATAAACGGAGGGTCTCTTTCAATAAAAAATGAGACGGCTCCTTCGAAGTTTGGATCAGCAACGGCAATACCTGTTGCAAGAATATCATAATCTTGAGCCTTCATCCGGTCGTTAATTTTAGATAACGGTACGATTTCAACAGTGACATGAGTTGTGCCTATAGCCTCTTTTACAATTTGAGGCAGTCTTTCCTTGGTCGGAACGGCATAGTAACTTTCAGGAACAATAATTTTGATAGCTCCATCGAACTTTTTAATTTTAGCTTTTTCAGTTTTTGGCTCAACGCTTGACCATAGGGCGTAGCCTCGTGGGAAAAACTGTTCCGCAATTGAATAACCTGAAAGTCCCGTTAATAAGCCTGTCGCCTTTTTTGATTCGCTCAAAAGTTTTATAACTTCAGAACCACCCCTGGTAGCAAAAGTTTTCGATGGATAGAGCGCAAATAATTTGTCGTCAGCTCTTTGCCAAGTTTTAAAACCCTCTTTTTTGAAACCATTTAAAATTTCTTCTTTGATAATTGAGTTTCCCGTGACGAGATTAGCCCAATTGTCTTGAGAAAATTCTGCTAAAACATCAGCGTTAGGAGTCGGCCTTTTTAATTCAATTTTTTCTGGCATTCCTTCTTTATATAGATACCAATGGCGGTTAACTCGAAGTGAAAGAAGATCCTTCGTATTTTTCTCAACAACAAAGGGTCCAGAAGATTTTGAAAGATCCAAATTGCCAGATTTATCCAAAGCAACAAGTCCATACATGGCTTCTGAAAGTTTCAGTAGGATTTCACTTGTGGTGATTTTATCTTTTGTTGTAATCACCAAAGTTAGTTCATTTGGTGATTCGATTTTTTCAATTGAATCAAAAAGAGGTCGCAAATCGTTTGGATACATTTTCTTCGCCCGCAAAAGAGATTGTTTGTATTGATCGGCGGTGATTTTGTCACCGCTCGACCATTTCAGGTTATCTCTGAATATGAACTCGATTTTATTTCCTTCGATTGGCTTCCAGACTTTGGCGATACCTGAAACAAGTTCCCTGTTCTCATCAAACATTACAAGAGTTGAGGAAAGGGAAATGGACAGTTCCAAGTCCGCCATTGTTAAAATATGAGCTGGATCGATGTTTTCGGAATAATTCATATAAGTTCTAACGGCTGACATCGAAGCTCCTTTCTTTATAGAGTCAAAGTTTAAAGCCCAAGCATCACTCTGGAATACAGCTTGGAGCCCCAAGAGTACCACGATCAAGAAGCGCCCCATCGAATACATAAATTATACCTTTCCCATCTAAACCGTTTTGAACTTCAGGACCTGCACCATCATGAGAGCCACTGTATTTTTCAATGCAACTCGGTGCCCCCAGAACTCCGGCCTTAGCCCATTTTTTATTCAAAACTAAAATGGCTCCTGATTCATGAACACCTAGAACATGATCGGGATTTAGAGCGATTTCAGGATTCTGATTCAGATGCTCAACAAGCCTTGAATAAATGTTCGCTCGGTATTGAACTGGCAATTCATCAATTAACTTAATTTTTGCAAAAACTTGTGCTTCCTGCGCCATAGCTGGAGCTCCTATTAGCCCAGCTGCTGTCAGTAATAGGCCTTTAACTTTTGTATTTTTCATGATCCCTCCCTTTATTAGCCCACGATATGTGGGTGCTTATTTGTGTTTTGATCTCTGTCATTTGTTCTTCCCCAATACATCTTAGAAATATTCTCAATTTCTGTTTTTACTACAATCCGGTCTGCCACTTTAAAAAATAATTGCCTAGCCTGATTCACCCATTTTGTGGCTTGTACTTTATGATTATTCCAAAATGAAATAATTGAAACCTCATCACAGTTTTCAAACGCAATTCTGTCAGGTAAGGAAGCCAGATAGGCATATGCCAAAGCATGTACGCCTGGTTCAAAAGGTTTTTCGTTTTCATATCCTGTTGAGTGAAGCCTTCTCACTTCGCCAAAATACTCAAACCTTAAAGCAAGATGTGCCGCCCGAAAACACTCTTGAGCTGCGGAGAGAATGGTATCAGTCAAATTTAATCCTGATGCATGGCCCGAAACAAAATTATTTTTACCATTTAAAAGTAAAACACTTACGCAAGCCCCATTTTGGTTATAGCTCAAGAGAACTTCAATTTTATTAAATTCAAGATCCCCAGGCTTACTCTTTTCCCATATGGCAAGTTGGCTCGGCCAAAGACTCTGTGGAATTCTTAAGTAAGGACCAAAATTTTGCCAAGCCTTTATCGCGACATCACGTTCGATAATTTCGTAAACCGCAGACTCCAACGCTAATTCGGAAGTTAGGTGACTGGCCCAACCATTACTGCTACCTGATTTAATCCCAAGTCTTGCGGAATAATAAAAAGCAAATCTCTCGTAAGCTTCTGACAGAGCTTTTGCATAGGCTATTTCGTAGGTGGAGGCTTCACCAAAGCCTTCAGCTTGAATTTGTTCGTACTGAACTTTGATAGCAACACAATGACTTAAAGGCAGTCTATACCCATCGGCTCGGTCAATGGTGCGAACTTCGATTACTGAAGGTTGTGGTAATTCCATCAGAGCGCTGTTAAAAGAGTCTATATTTATATCGACCAAATGATTTTTCATTGATCCCCCAAAATTCTTATAAAGCAAAGTCGAGACCAACTTTTTTGGGAAAGTTGTTGTCTCAAAACTACCCTTATTGGAAAATAGATTGGTTTTAAGGATTCTTAATGCCGTTCTTTTTGACGATCTTGCAAAAATTACTTCAAATTTTTTGAAACCATTCTCACAAGAGCGCTTGGACAATTTGGTTAAACACCTTGAAAGGACATAGAAATTTAAGAGTATTTTGACTGTTCAATTTTTTTGAATAGTTCTTGGAAGAAATACACATTCAAATTGTCTGAAAACCAACAATTTTTTTGAACGAGTTAACTCTGCGAAAGTACTTGCTAGTCACTTCATTCATTCAAATTATTTGAATAAAACAGACTCTCTTCAAATCTACAGAAATTTTATTTTATCAAATCAATTCAAGTTCTTAAGCCTTCTATCATCACATCGTTGGCACGCCTTGCAATTTAATAAGGTAAGAGGCCGAAGTTGAAAATACTTAAAGTCGGCCTCCAAAAAATTAAAAGGGGTTTTTATGAATTTTAGCAGGTGTCCTAGGTGTGGAACAAAAGCTTTTGAGAATCTACAGAGCTATTCACACTGCGTAGAGTGTCTATACTTTGAAGACAGATGGGTCAGTCCTTATGGGCTTATCACCGATACAATCGCCAAAGATACAAGTCACAAGACAGGCTCGATCATAGATCTTAGCGAGAAACGAAAACAGACTGTCACAGGCAATGAAACTGAAGAAGCATCCTAACACTGAAAAAAACTTATTTTGAATAGGAGAATTAAAATGGCATTAAAAATTGAACGACAAACAACAATTGGAAAACCAATTAAAAACCCAATGAGACTTGCTCAGTCTATTGAAACAGCTCAGCTAAAACCTAAAAGCTGGCTCAAGCGTTTAGTTAAAGCCCTCTTTTCAAGCTCTGACATGGATTACTCCCAGTGGGAAAAGCTTGAGAGCAAGCGCACGAGCTACCAAATGAAAAATCAGGGTCTCTTCTAGGGAAAGGTGGCTATATGAGGCATGAGCTTATGGCGACACGTATGCGTTATTTGCAGACGGCAGTTAAGAAGCTACGCAATTTGATATCAACCAATGAGCTTTCAACAAATCGTGTGCTTCTTTCGCAAATTGAACTTATCGAGGAACACTTAAAGAAAATGGAGCAGATTTATGTTTTTGGTAAAACCAATTGATGCCTTTCATAGAAGGCAAATCAGAATTACTGCAATGTTATTTTTGAATCTTGTTGGAGCGATCAGCCCAAAAGAGTTTCAGGGTAATAAATTACTCAAAGAGGAGTTTCGTAAGATTTTTAGACAGATTCAATTGATTCATGAATTAAATAAAAGTTTTGAAATTTAGCCATTTGATATTTTTTGAGCCTCAAGTTTTCAAAAATTTACGTTCGGAGGGACAATGAACCAAAATCGCTATGAAATTTACAGAGGTCGTGAAATGGGTGGTCAATTGGTAGGACTTAAGCTTTCTGGATACGCGTTTCAAAATGACGGAGACACGTACTACAGAATTAAGCTCCTTCTTTTGCCTGAAAATGTTTACTACATGTCAAAGAACCAAGGAGCGGGTTACACTATTTTTTCTAAAATGGTGACAAATGAAGATGGAAAAGTAGTTTTTCAAAATCCTGTTGGCTTTGCAAAACTAATGGATCATGTAAGAACTCACATTTATGTGAAATTTCCTGACTTGGCATCACATATGTTTATGAGTCTATTTCCTTCAGGAAAAGAAATGGCTGCTTAAGCATTAAATTTAAGTCTCACCAAATTAACAGTCACGCTCAATCCAAAAATTTATTTTTTTTCGGAGAATAGAGCATGTTGAAATATTTAGGGGCCTTTTTTTACGTTTTAGTTCCAGTTTTTGCGCACGCAACAGTTCAAACGTCGCTGCAAAATCTTCAGTCGCAGCTGTTGACCACTTTTTTGCCAATTGCAAGCGTGCTGGGTTTGATTTTCGCAGGACTGTCATACCTTGTGGGCTCACCCAATGCCCGTAGCTATCTCGGCTACGCCATTTTGGGCGCCGTGGTCGGTTTCGGTGCAGAAAGTTTTGTAACCCTCATCAGAAGTATCGTTCATTAATTTGAAATCCACGCACTTAAGGGCTCACGAAGACTTCGAGCCCTTAAGTGTCGATCTTAAGTCACGACATGTTCCCACATTTTTTTGAGAAAGGACAAGGGATGCTTGAAGTATCTCAGGTCAATCGAAGCTTAGACCGAAAGACCACAATTCTTTGGCTTGAGCTGATTGATATTTTTATTATCGTAACCTCTGCTTCGGTGTTGAATTTATTTTTCGGCCAGACTGGGCTGAAAATGTACTTGGTTTATTTACCGTCGTTAGCGCTCGCTATCACGATGATTCTAACCAAGCGAGGAAAGCCAGATAATTTCTTACTCCATTACCTTCGTTATCAATTGCGACCTAAGCACCTTACTTGTTTCGAAAAAGGCCCAGAAATTTATGTGTATTCACGAGCTGTTTTTAAAAAGCGAGGACTACTATGAATTTACAGAACTTATCATCATCACTTCAGCTTTGGGGTATTGAAGATGGTATCACACTTTTTCAAGATGGATCATTCGGGTTTTCATTTAAGATAAAGCCTGTTGATATTTCTTGCTACTCTGACGATGCAATCAATCAGATTCGCTCAAGGCTTAAGACATTTTTAAACGCCTTGCCAAAAAATATCGATATTCAATTTATGCAATCAATTGATCGAGCTGGAGTCTCTGACTTTGATCGGCATGAGTCACTAGCTCAGAATGCGCCAGCCCTTGTGAGAAGTCTAACCCATGAGCGAGCTGAAAAATTCAGGATGCTCGATTTCATGGGAGACTTGCCAAAACAAGACATTTTACTTCTTGTTAGGGCTTCATTGCCTCGCGAGCTTACACCTAAACGAGGATTATTTTCTTATTTTAGAAGCGAAAAATCCATAATGCAAATGCATGAGGATGATTTCAAAAACGCATTAAAATGGGTCAAGATTTTAAAACTCGATATTGAATCAAACCTGATTTCTACAGGACTAAGCATTGAGGATGTGTTAGAAACAGAAACTGTCAGAAAATCTTTTGATATTTGGAATCCAGGACATTCAATTGGAATTGGTCACTACGATACAGCAGATCTACGGGAAAGCATTCTCTGCTCTGAACTCGTAAAAGACATTAAGGGTTTTAGACTGGGAGCGACTCATCACCGAGTTGTTACGCTTAAAACACTTCCCGAACAAACATTTGCTGGTATGGCCTCATCACTTTTGGCGCTACCTTTTTCATCAAGACTTTATCTATCCATCCACGTTCCAGATCAGGATAAAGAAATTGAGTGGCTTAAATTAAACCGGCGTCTTGCATATTCGATGGTGATGGGAAAAAAGGGAGTCTCTGACCTAGAGAGCGAAACAAAATTAAAAGACATCGAAGTTTTACTCAATGAAGTCATTCAAGATGGAGAACGAATATTTCATACTTCGCTGTCTGTTGTTCTGAGGTCTGAGGATGAGTCTCAAGTGGATTTTCAAGTAAGTCAGGTCTTGCAAACAATCCGCGAGATGGCAAATTCGGAAGGGTTTTTAGAAACTTATGCGAGTTTTGATATTTTCTCAAAGCTTGCTTTTCCCCACGCTATTCAAAAAGAACGAACAAGACGGCTTAAAACATCAAATGTTGCGGACCTGATCCCTATTTATGGATTGTGGAATGGGTTTGAGTCCCCCTCGGTTTTAATGCGGACGCGTGCGGGTTCTTTGTTTAAATTCGACCCATTTTCAAATCGTACAACAAATGCCAACCAAATTATTTCCGGAGGATCCGGAAGTGGGAAATCATTTCTGACCAATCTACTCATTGGTCAGATGTTGTCCCAGAATCCGAAGGTTTTTATCGTGGACGTTGGAGCCTCCTATAAAAAGACATGTGATTTACTCGATGGTCAGTACGTTGGCCTTTCCACATCAGCCGGGTTTTCAATCAATCCTTTTGATATCGGAGAAGCTCTTATTCCTTCAGATGAAAAAATTAAGTTTTTGGTGGCTCTTGTTGAGGTTCTTACAAAAGAAGACGGAGAAGCAAGGCTTGGGCGTCTTGAGCGATCAGAAATCGAGATTTCCATTCAGGAAGTTTATCAAACGCATAAAAAACCAAGGCTTTCAAATTTAAGAGAAATTTTACTTAAAAACCCTAACCCTGAAGTCTGTCGTATTGGAAAAATTTTGTCTCCGTGGGTGGGCGATTCCCCATTTGGAAAAATCATTGATCGAGACACCACAATTTCTCTTGATAAACGACTTGTTTGTTTTGACTTAAAAAATTTGGAGTCTACCCCGGACCTTCAAGCGGCCTGTTTGCTGATTATTACAGATCTTGTTTGGCGCGAAGTCCAAAAAGATAGATCCGAAATGAAGTTTCTGGTTTTTGATGAATCTTGGCGCTTACTTGAAAGTGACGCTGGAAGTTCGTTCATAGGTGAGGTCTACCGAACTTTTAGAAAATATTTTGCAAGCGCCATTGCGATTTCTCAAAACATTGATGACTTTGCAAAAAGCAAAGCCGCAGCCGCTATTATGCCTAATGCCTCGATTAAATGGATTCTAAGGCAAAAAGGCGCTGACCGGGAAAGATTGAAATCAGTTCTTCACCTCAATGACCGCGAAGTTCAGCTGATTGATTCATTAAGCCAAGTTAAAGGCACATTTTCCGAAAGTTTTCTTATATGTGAGGACGATAAAGGGATTGTGTCAATTGAGGCCACTCCCTTGGAGTATTGGCTTGCCACCACAGACCCAAAAGATTTTTCGCTTATGAGTCAGGTTGAAAATTCTACGAGCTTAAAAGGTGAAGCACTGCTTAGGCACTTGGCAGACAAATTCCCGAAGGGAGCTGAAAGAGTATGAAAAAACGGCTGATCTGTATTATTTTATCAATCACAATTGGAAGCTCAAATATCGCGCGGGCAGATCTTTTTGGCGGAGACGTGGCGGTGTTGGTGCAAATTCTAGCACAGGCCATTCAACAATTAGCGCAGCTTAAAGCCATTCTTGATAATGGAAATGATACTTTAGGACTTCTTCGTGACATCAATCGCGGAATTAATGATTCCCTCAGTTTAATTCGAACAATAAGCCCATATATAAGCCCTGGCGTGTATGGAGATTTAAAAAAGGTTGAAGACGTTTTAAGAAAATTTTCTGACATTTACGGCATTGTCGTGGATTCACCAGACGCCAAGGCGCAGTCAAGTGTGGATCAATCCGTTGCTGAAGCTGTAGCCTTAAATGGTGCTATTTACGATTACACAAAGCAGATTGATCAAATTGGCGAAGACATCAAATCATTTTCACACTCAGTTTCTCCAGGTGGAGCACAAAAACTGACAGCTCAGTCTTTAGGAGTAGTCATTCACGTTCTAACCCAAAGTCTTCGCGCACAAGGAACGCTTTTAAAGCTCCAAGCGCAAAGTGTTGCGCTCGCCAATAAACACGAAAAAGACTCTACGGCTCAGTATTTATCAGCCGCCGGGACTCTCACAAAAGTCATGCAGTCAAATGAATCGCAATTTCAAAGGCCGAGGTTTTAAATGATGGATATGACATGGTTGGCAAGTGAGGCCCAGAAGCTTCATGCCATTTTTCAAAATGCGTATTTCGGTATTATGACAGTCTTGTTATTAATTGCCGTCGTTCTGGATTTTTTTAAAATTCCTATGGGAAATACCCCAGGCATTTCAACACTGCTTGGACGCTGCTTGATTGCGACACTTTTATTAATTGCACTTCCTGAAATTATGAATGCCATTGCCACGATCACGGACGCAGTTGCTCATGAAATTGGAGATCTGAACAACTTTAAGCTCGTCTTGTCCAGAATGGGAGAAAAACTTAAAACCCTTTCCTGGTCATGGACATCAGTTAAAGACATGGTGATTTTAGTAATCTCGTTTCTTTCGTTTTTTGCCTTATATATCACCGTGTATTTTTCGGACGCAGCATTTCTATATGCCTGGACTTTGATCTATGTGTTTTCGCCAATCATTCTTGCGCTGTATGTGCTTCCTGTAACCGCAGGAGCCACAACAGCAATGTTTAGATCTATGATCGAGGTAAGTCTCTGGAAGGTGGTCTGGGCCTCAATGTCAGCCCTCTTATGGAGTACGGCTCTTTCAGACATCAATAACCCTGAATATCAGGTCGATTTTTTAACGGCTATTGTTTTAAACCTCATGCTGACCCTATCAGTCTTAATGACTCCAATTTTAGTCAGAGGACTTTTTAGCACTGGAATTTCAGGCGTTGCCTCAAATTTACAAGGCATGTTGATGGCTGCGGCGGCTCTGACTCCAACAAGAGTTCTAGGAAATGCCAAATCCGCTGTCACCCCAGCCAGTTTACCGTCTTTTGGAAGTTCATCGAACCGCAAAAAGGATTTCAACAGTGAGGCAGAATACTACCAGTCACTCAACCGCAGAGGCAAGGCTCAGTTCAATAAAAATCCTAAAAAAGATAGGACGTAAATAATGAAATCGTTCCAACAAAATGCTCTTAATATGATTCAAAAAAGCTCTTTGCAAATTGCCCTGACAATCATGTCAGTAACGGCTTCAGTTTTTGGCATCATGAACGTTTTTTCAAGCATGAAAGATCCCCTTATTATTGAAAGAGGATGTGATTCAAAAGTTGCAGAAATCCAAAGCTCGAGCCAAACCAAAGAAGAAATTGAGAATTTTATTAAAATAGCGCTCTCCACAAGATTTGACTCTGATCTTAAAAACGATCCAGCTCTTTATTTAATGGAAAACCTTCAGACGGTTCGAAATAAAGAGCAAGCAGAACTTAAAAATAAAGGTATTGATCAACGTGTGATCGTGAGATCCATAAAATTTGATCAGAGTAAATATATTGTGGAAGCTGATCGGCTTATCAGTATTGGAAAAATCAGAACGGCAGTGCCTCTTGATTTGATCGTGGATATTTCCAGCAAAGTGAGATCAGTCTCAAATCCTTACGGCCTCATTTTGACTTTTGTGGACCAAATAAAGGATGAGCAAAATGGTAAGTAGACAGTGTTTCTTGCTATTCATATTCTTGGCGCAAATTTGTGCTGATGCGAAGACTCAGCCAAAGCCCAAACAAAAAATCATTCCCTGCGACGAGATCAAATCTCAACTCGTAGTTATTCCTTATGGACGAGTGACAGCTTTAAACTTTCCGGCGAGCCCCAAAGAAGTGATCCCTGGTGAATCAGGTTTTGATTTTAAAACGATTCGAAGTGATCTTGTGATTAAAGCACTTAGGCCTGGAGCCAAAACAAATTTATTAGTTTATCTGGAAGGACGGCGGTGTTCCTTTCATTTAGCAAGTGCCGCTGTAGGCGATGAAATCATTTTAGTTCGAGACCCCAAGGAAAAAACCTTTGAGGTGAAATTTCATGACAAATGATACACCTAGCCCTCGCATCGTCAGTGAAAAGTTTCTTCCAAGGCCTTTTGGAAAAAGATTTTTTGACCGATGTATTCAAACGAAAAAATATAAAAAGAAAGTCGTGCTCGGGATTTCAATTTCCTTGCTAACAGTCATGCTGATGGTTCTTTGGAAGAAACTGCCAAAGAATTTCATCTCAGCCTATCAGGTCAGTGAAATTAGCTTGAGCCTTGAGAAATTAACAGGAAAAGTTGTTTTAGTTCCACCTTTGGTTTTAAAAATTAAAATTGAGTCATCTCCATATGCAAATGGGACCTACAAGGCCTCAAAAATTAATGTCGTGAGTTTTGTAGGCTCTGGTAGCATTCCTCCTGGCGCTGAAGCTCGCGCCATCCTTCTAAGTGGCGCCACGAATGGCATGATCAAGGCCCAACTAACTGAGGCCTTGAAAGTTGATGGCGTAAGCCTTCTTGACTCTGGAACATTGCTCATTGGCGAAGGACAATCTTCTGATGAAAGGCTCTTTATCAGATTTAGTAAAGCCGTTTTCAAAAATGGAAAATTCATCAGAGTTTCGGCCCAAGGTTACGATTTAAGCGACAAGATCCTGGGGCTTAAAGGTTCACGAGTTGGCGATTACACCATGAAACTTGCTGCCAGTTCCGGCCTTTATTTTCTTTCCGGCCTTGCATCAGGAATGAAGGCTGAGGAAATACCACTTCCTGGCCAAGTCAAACGTCCTCAAGTGAGCGATGCGGCCCTTCAAGGTCTGTCTACAGCCGCTAGCGAACAAGCGAAGCAATATTTAGAACAAATGAAAAATAAAGGTCCCGTCATCGAAGTTAAATCAGGCTCAAGTTTTATTGTGACATTTGACGGAGGTGAACAGTGAACGTTGAAACCAAATCCAATCAGAATTGGCTTATGGATAGGCTTCTCTTAGGAACGCAGTTCTTAGTCCGAGTGGTTTATGAACCCTTCCGTGCGGCGTGGAGCGGAGACCCAGAAGTTATTTGGAAGTTTGCAGCCACATGCTTGA
>Ga0164293_10003224_pt1 | contig 13908 bp, 6 predicted proteins | sample GEODES118metaG_FD_111487 | JGI IMG/M metagenome (GOLD analysis project Ga0164293, IMG submission 111487) | Eutrophic lake water microbial communities from Lake Mendota, Wisconsin, USA - GEODES118 metaG | ecosystem: Environmental > Aquatic > Freshwater > Lake | place: USA: Lake Mendota, Wisconsin...
GTTTTGTTTACACCAATGCAGGTGCTACTACATTATTCGATGGCGCTTTCCTGTGGTATTTAATTAGAAAGTCAGGTATTACTTATGCTTGTTTGATTGCTGACACAGGTCAGATATTGAACTTATTAGCTTGCTCAGGTGTCACAACGACAACAACGACAACTACATTGCCTTTTTATTACTACAATGGGACTAAATGTGTAGGCGGAGCTGCTGTACTAATGAGATACCAAGGATTTGAGCCGTTAAGTTTGCCTAATTTTATAAAAGATAGTAACGGCGATTGTATAACAATTACATCAGTAGCTGGATCAGGCTCTCAAAATGGCGATATTTACTATGTGTATGGAAGTTGCTCTGAGTGTGCTGCCACAACAACTACCACTACCACAACGACTACATCAACAACGACGACAACTACAACAACTACAACCACGACAACTAGAGCTCCATTAACAACGCTTACGTTGTCTTATTCTTCTTCACAATCAACAGTTTGTTCTGTTCTTGATATTGATAATTATTACGTCAATGGCGCTATAGGTGTGCCTGGAAACTCTATCTTTACAAATCTATTAGGCACAGATCCTGCGCCTGCTGGTTGGTATTTGAATTTAATTATTAATGTCGCATACGAATGGAATGGTTCTAACTGGACCGGTGCGACTAAAGCTTGCTAATGAAGACATTAAGAATGTTGTCAGCGCAACCTGCGCTTGACTACTATGCTTGGCAGATTGAGGTATGCATACATAACTTTGCGTCTCTAGGTTACAATAATATTGACATCGTAGCTGGATATCAAGATGAGATACCGAAGTCGTGGAACAAGTTGTATCAGACATACTCTGACATAGCTAGATTCTTTTTCTATAAAGATACCATGGGAGATTGCAACTATCCTCCAGCAATCCAAGCACATTTACTTCAGAAACATTTTAAGAAACACCCTGATCTAACCAACGACGTATTCTTTTTCCATGACGCTGATTTCGTTTTTACTAAGTATATGGATTTCACACCATACATTAATGGCGACACATGGTACTTCTCAGACACTATTTCATACATAGGCTACGACTATATCATGAGCAAGGGAGAAGAGGTCTTAAAAGCAATGTGTAATCAAGTCGGTATATCACATAAACTAATTGAGTTCAATAAGAATAATAGCGGAGGAGCTCAGAAGCTTATGAAGAATCTGACGTCACACTATTGGAGAAAAGTTGAGCAAGACAGCAAGGATTTATATAACCTATTGACCGACATGCAGCACGTCCGAAAAGACGATGATCCAAACGGCATACAAGCCTGGACGGCAAGCATGTGGGCTGAGCTGTGGAACGCTTGGTTTTTTGGTCATCATGTTGAGGTGCCTAAGGACTTTGATTTCGCTTGGGCAACCTGCCCGGCCAATCGATGGGATGAGCTATACTTCTTTCATAATGCCGGTGTAGTAAATTCAACACAAGGTATGTTCCATAAGGCTTCATATATGAACAATCTTCCATTCGAAACAGACCTTCAGTTAGATCCAAATAGATGCTCATACAAGTACTACGAGATGATCAAAAGCATGAAAAGCTGCTTGGTCTAAAATTCGTAACTTTGTTATATGATTATAGATACGCTTACATTCTCTAACAAGGCTGAGGGATGGACCTCTAGGTGGACCTATCGACCAGAATGGATGATTGGTCTTAACAGCACTTTCTTTTCATTTAAAGGTGGTAATCTATATCAGCATGATACCAATCAGACTAGGACGCAGTTTTATAATCAACCTGTTAATGACCCATTATTTTATGGTTTTTCAATATCTACAGTGTTCAACCAAGAGCCAACAACAATTAAAATGTTCAAGACATTAGCTCTTGACTGCACATTTGGATTAGATACTACTGGAGCCACTGATCTTGATCAGATTGAAATGACTAAAGATAATTATGTCAATAAGGAGGGTGAGTTTTTCTCATATATGAGAAGACCTATCGGAGAGATTAATTTGCAGCTATTATCTTCGCAGGGATTAGGCACAGTTTTATCCGCAGCTGGTACCACCATTACAATGAACTCTTCATTTACAAATGTAAATCAAGGTGATTCAATTTATGAATTTATTGGATCAACCCCAATTTTAGTTGGCATTGTTCAATCTATATCTGGAAATAATATAACAGTTAACACTGTGTTTAGTAGCCCTTCTCCTGGAGATTATTTAATATGCGTAAAACAATCATCAGTAGAATCTTATGGAGCTAGAGGATATTTTATGGATGTTACATTATCATTGAGCGGAAATGATGCTACACCTGAAGTTGAGCTATTCGCTATCAAGACATCAATATTCAAAAGTTTTCCTTAAATTTGTTACATGGAAGTTAGGTATCTTGATGACCGCGACTACGATGTTTTGGCGTCATGGTGGAAAGACTGGAGATGGACTCCGCCACCTAAAGATATGCTACCTCAGGACGGCCGTGGAGGTCTGATGATTACAAAAGAAGGCGTAGATATTTGCGCTGGATTTATATACTTCACCAACTCCTCTACAGCATGGGTTGAGTTTATTGTATCTAACTTTCAATATAAAGATAAAGACCGAAAGGACGCTATTCTACTTTTGATTAACGCACTATCGGAGGTTGCTAAGGAGAATGGATGCAAGTATGTATACACCTCACTTAAAAATCAAAGCTTAATAAACTACTATGCAGAGTGTGGATTCGAAAAAGGATCCGAAAGCTGCACTGAAATGATAAAGATATGGCAGCAGTAACATCAACATTAGTGGCATTAGGAGGCGTAGGTCTCAGTGCCGCACAAGCCATCAAGGCAAACAAAGACATGAAGCAAGCTGCATCAGCAGCCGACCTAGCTAAAAACCAACTTAAGCAAATTAAAGAGACCAATCCATTTAAGGCTGTTCAGACGCCTATGCTTGGTTTTGAATTAGCTCAACAACAGCAATCACAAAGGGAAGCTCAAATGGTTGGAGCGCTTGAGGGCGCAGGAGCTGAAGGTATCATTGGCGGTATTGGCCAGGTAGCTCAAGCAGGAAACGAACAGGACATGCAGTTGGCAGCTCAAGCTAATCAAGCACAGTTTGGTAGAGATATGGCACAAGCTGAGGCTGAGTCAGGAATTGAAGCACGCAAAGCTGAAAGAGATTGGATGGCTGGTATTGGTGAGATTCAACAGCAGAATATGAGACGAGCAGAAGCAACTGCCAATAGAAATGCTGCTATTCAAGGAGCTTTTCAATCATTAGGAACTGCAGCCTTAGGTGCTGACAAAATGGTAGACTTGTATAGAAACACAGGAACTGATCAACAGACAATGGCTAAAGTTGCTCAATCAAGTCAAGGCCAAGATGCTCTTGGAAATCCATTTGCTAAAACAAATCCTTTAGATCAACCACTAACTAATTCTACTAAATTGAATTATTTATCTAACAATCCATTTATAGGGCTGCAGGGTAATTCAAATTATGATTATTTGTTTGAAAATCCTTTAACTTATAAAGGAAATCCAACCAGTAAGAGTTTATTATATAGCTTAAAATAAGATGGCAATCAATCAAAACATATTTGGGTACATGCCTGTCGAATCTATCGACTGGGCAAAACAAATGAACAGTTTGTCTGGTACTATATCTGGTATTGATGAGCGTCGTGAAAAAGAGAAAGAATATCTAGATCAGTTAAAGACTGACAATATAAAGACTATTCAACAATCGGACGCTAATTCAAGTCAGAATTTTGGGCAGATGATGCTTGGGGCTACTCAGGATGGTGTCAGTTTAATGAAGCAATGGAATGATGCTCTTAAAAGAGGTGAGCTAGATCCGAAGCAGTATAAGCAAAATATAAATAACTTCATGGAAAGCTGGGGTACTTTAGGCAATAGCATTAAGAGTTTTGATGCTAAGAATGCCGAGCTTCAGAAAAGACTTCAAGACGGAACTGCATCAAAGGCATCTGTAGAGGCCGCTCAATATTTTGCTAAAATGGGGGATATTAAAAACATGAAAGTTTTTATTGACCCATCTAATGGCACCGTTAGCACAGGTAGATTAGATCCTAGAACCGGTCAAGTTATTCCTGATACTATTGACAGCGCAAAAACAAGTGCTGATCCAAATAATGCTGTGTTCGATAAAGTTAAATTAGACGAGGCTGTTAGTGACATAACGAAACTATGGAAGCCTTATGTAATGGAGCAAGGTGTTAAGACTTTAACAGACTTAACAAGAAGACCTGGTTTTGCTAATAAGATGGCTGACGTAGTTGGATCATTAACTAGTAATGATAGAATGGTTCTTAGTATTCTTGGTGATAATACATCTGATAATTATCAAACATATTATACAGATCAAGATAGAGCGGATTTATTAATAGAAGCCATCCAGACAGAAAATAAATCAAGAAGATACCAAGACGAACCTGAACTTTCTGGAGAGAATCTTGATGCATTTCTACAAGATGCTGAGAAGCTACTTATTCCAATGAAAAAGGATCCATCTGGTGTATACCAACCAATGATTTCACAAGAGCAAAGAGAGAGAGCTGAAAAAGCTATAATGGATACCATTGAGATGCAGCTTGAGTTTAAATCATTAGAGGATGAGCCAAAATCCCCAACAGGTGGCGGTGGAAGTACTACCGTAAAAGCAGAAGACAAGCCTGAGTATTTTAGAATTGCTACTGATGTAAGAAATGCTTGGACAGATGGTAATATTGCTAGACTAAACAGCCTATCTGAAGGTAAGTATTTATTTGAGAAAAAAGGTGAGAACACATACTTAATTATTGACGCTCAGAACCCTAAAAAAGTCTTTGGACCTATCAGTAGGTTGGATGATGCTGGTAATTTCTTTGGAGAAACAAACAATACCTCATGGAGAAAGAAACTAGCTAAGGCTAGGGTTGCTGCTAAAACGCCTGCACAACCTGCCAAAATAACACAAGATGATTTCAATACCAAGTGGGCAAAATTAAAACCTGGGCAAACATTAGTTGGCCCTGATGGTAAAACATATACAAAAAAATAGATGGAAAACGAGTGGACACCCCCTAGCGATGCAGTAGAAGTAAAAGGATCATCTAGTTTTGTTCCTCCTTCAGATGCCGTTGAAGTAGTAAAAAAAAAAGATCTTACGGCATCTGGATCGGCAGGTTCTTCATCGGCGCGCTTAACCACAACGACAACAAAGCCTACGGTATCTTCGTCTTCAAAAGGAAAAAGTGACGGTGTATACTCATTCCCTGGTCAAGAAAATGCTGTTTATAAAAAAGAGGGGGGGCAGTGGTTTAAGGCTTCGAAGTCTGACTATAAATACTTTCCACTATCTAAAGGTGATGTTGAGGGGCGTATAGCTTCATTGGAAAAGAACTCTGTTTCACTAGAGCAATATGGTTTTGAAACAGAACCAAGAAAAGAAAAGCCGTTAAAATATACAGCAGTTGCAGCGCCTGCTCCTATAGCAAAACCAAAAACAGAAGCGCAGCAAAGAGAGCAAGAATTATTTGAAACTTCATTTAAAGCTCTCGAAAAGACAGACCCTGAGTATTTAAGAAGAAAGGCTCAGTCAGACGCTATTGATGCTAAGGTTAATCAAATCACAGCTGACTTTGTAAATGACAATGAAGAAGATGTTGTACCTAAAGTACAGCAGCTTATAAAAGACTATCCATATCTACAAGTCAGTCAATCAGGTGCTGGTTATGACGAACTAGAGATTGTCAACACAGTTACTAACGAGAGAAAAAAAATCAACTTAGAGAATTGGACATCGGACAGAGATAAAGAAGAGGCTAAGAGACTGCAAGGTTTTCTGGATGTTCAGATGACATCTAAGGATTATGTAGAGCAGTATCAAAAAGTAAATAGTATAAAGGAGCAGATGCAGTCAGCTACTCCTACAGAGCGTATTAATTTATCTCAACAATTATTAGAAGAGAAGGCTAAACTACAAGAGCTATCTAATGGTAGATATAACTATGCTAAAAATGATAAATATAAGTCATCAGCTATTTATGATAAGAATGCGAAAGAAAATATTAAAGTAGATTTTGCTAAACTACAGTTGCAGTCTATTGATTACGCAGAAAAAGCGAAGAGCTATGCTGAGTGGAATCAAACAGTAACTGAAGCTAGGCAAAAGGGATTGATTACTGAAGAGCAATATAACAACGATTACCTTCCTAAGTTAGCTCAAGAAAAGAATATGCTTATTGATGAGCGTAATAAAATCAATGAGGACTTTATACAAACAAAAGCCGACAGTACGTCTATTGATCGAATAGCAGCTGATGAGTTTGCTGTTGAAGCAGAGCGAGGAAACTTACTAACAGTAGCTACTTATTCAGCATTACAAGGAGCTGAAAACTCATTGAGATTTCTTCTTGAGACAGGTGACTTTAAAGATGGTGAGTTTAAAGGATTGCTTACTGAAGCGGCTCCTGGATCTATTAGCGATGAATACACATCTGGAGGCAAGATGAATTTTTTAGAGACTGTTGTATCAGGTCTAACAAACTCAGTTGCATCAGCTATAGTTGGAGCTGCAATAGGGGCACCAACACTTGGTTTATATGCTGCTTCTTATGTGAACACAAAGGATCAAATGAGTGGACCTGAGTTTGCTGACGTTCCTGAATATCAAAAGATATTATTCTCAGGAGCACTTGGTGCTACAGTTGGATTATTAGAAAAGTATGGAATAAGCAGAGTATTCTCCAAAACTCCAGCTGGAAAAGGTTTGACTAATTATATCCTTAAAAAAGTTTTAAGTGATGTTGGAAAAGAGGCTACATCTGAAACAATTGAACTAGCGGTAAAGAAAAACTTAAGTGCTGCGCTTACTCAAGGATTAATTCAGGTAACATCTGCTGGTCTTATTGAAGGATCTACTGAATTGCTTCAAGAAAGTGCAGATATGGTATATAAAGACATCTTTAATAAGATGTCAGAGACAGGTCAGTTTGATAATCCAAAATCATGGGCTGGTGTTGCTGATAGATTAAGCCAGTCTTTCTTACTTGGTTTTGCTGGAGGGGCTGGATTACAATCTGTCACACAGACATTACAAGTTGCGGCAGGAGAAATGAATAAAGCTCAGATTAATAGTATTGAGCAAATTATCGATAGCCCTGAACTTAAAGAGACGTTTAGACTTAATATTAAAGACCAAATACTTACAGGTCAGATAACCAAACAAGAAGGCCAAGCAATTGCTGAAAGACTTAATGAAGTAGAGGGTACACTTAATAAGATACCAAAGAATGTAGATAGATTTGAAGCGTTTAAGTTAATCAATGAGCGCGACGAAATAAATAAAGAAATTGCAGGAAAAGACCCTGATTTAGTCGTCGTTCAGACTGATCGAGTAAAAGAAATTAATGAACAACTAAAACAATTAAGCAAAGATGCCGTTCAAAAGCAAACAACAAGTGAAGTACCTGTACAGCCAGGAGCCGAAAGTGGCGGAGAAATGGCGCAAGGAGAACCCGAAGCAGGACCTCAAGAAGTTACCCAAGAAGGTGAGCAAGAAGAAATAGTAGACTTACCTCCCACTCAAAATGTTGGTGTATTAATTACGCCAGCTACTGTTAGAAATTTTAGTGAGGAAACTGGAAGGTTAAAAGAACTGTCTTTAGAGTATGACACACTTGTAAAAGAATATTCAGATACAAAAAACCCAGATACATGGGCTAAAGTAAAACAAATAGAATCTGAGATATTAGACAATGCTCAAAAAGAAATAGAGGCAGATGTAGCAAAAATGCCAGGTGTTGAAGTAGAGTTCGGTAAACCTAGAATGGGGTTATGGGATGGTAAATTTGAGCCATCATTCAACATGAACTTAAAGGTATCAGAAGGTTCAGATACTACAGCAACTAGTGAGATGCTGATTAATTTTGCTGAAAAATATTCTCAAGATGCTTTTATTTTAGAAACTAATTCTGACTTAGATACGGAAGTTTCAAACAGTAATATTGATGTACCTTATACTGAATTTGATGGTGATGGAATGATGCATTATCCACAAATAAATTATACATTTGCAAATAATCTATCAGATCAACAGATTGCAGATCTGTCAAATAAGCTGCAAGACTCTGGAATAACTGCATTCAGTTTAAATGATCAAGAGCTTAAAATATCAGTAATAACCTTCTTAGAAGATAATTTATCAGAAGATGAACAATTCACAAGAAAAGAGCAAGAATTTAGAGACAAGCTCGACAACTCAGCAGACGCCATTGAGAACATACTCGGAGATAATGGAGTATATGAGCAAGAGGTCGCTATCAAAAGGTCCTCTTACCAAGGAGCTAAAAACGAAGGCAGCTCAGACCAAACGAGACAATACGATAGAGGTGACGTTCTTAAGTCAATCTCGAAAAAAGAACAATCAGTAGCTGATTTATCTAAAAAGCTTTCAAGAGTAGCTCAAAAAGATAATCTAGTAACTAATGACAACATCAATGATATAATTGATAGTCAAGAGATAGAGACCAGACAAAAAATAGCTAAGAGCGCTAAGCTTGTAATGAAAGCTATTCCTGAAGCAAAAATATATCTTCATAATAATACAGATGAGTATAATAGAGCTATAGGTGAAGAGACAGATGGAACTGAAAAAGGTTCATTTATTGGAAAAGACATGGCTATTCATATTGACATGTCAGAAGCTTTTCCTCACACATTACTTCACGAAGCATTCCATTATGTTATCCTAAATAAAGGAATAGACGGAAAAACACTTAATGCTTGGGCTAAATCACTTAAATCTATCATTAAAGATAAAAAATTAATTAGCCGTCTTGATAAATTACTTAAAGAATATTCAGCTGAAAATCAGCCTGAAGAATTTATTTCAGAGCTAGGAGCTATTATTGGTGCTGCTAAAGGACAGTTAACAACAAGTGCCTTTCAGAAATTTAAAACACTTATCAATAAAATTGCTAAAGCAATTGGATTACCAGCTATATTTACAGCAGCATCTACAAGACAAGACGCAGTTGACTTTATAAATACTATTAGTCGACAACTAGTTACTGGTGATCAGATATTTGCCAACGGATTCCAAACAAAAATCGTTCCAGCTGATTTAGAGCGCAAAAAGCAAGTTAAAGTAACTGAAGATCAGAAGCTTACATTTGTTAAGCAATCAGATATTATAGATTTCAAATCGCTTATTGATGACATCATATCTAAAGACCAAACAGTTTGGTTTTGGGTTGCTGATCAACTTGGGCGTGGTGTTTACTTTGACTCTGAATTAAATGGTAATCACTATTTAGATGCAGGTCCATCATTTGCTTTAGATCCTGAGAATAGAAAAGATGGTATCATATGGGCTTCAGGAGCAAATAAATCAACTCTTGAAAAGAATATAAATAATAGCGATTACATATTCATAATTAGTGGGTCTCCGCAACAATCAAAGTTATTCAATAAGACTGTATCTAGTTTGGTTAGAAGCAAAATAGAGTCTAAAGTTGACTTTGATAAATTCAAATCATCTATACTAGAAGCTAAACCAACCAAAGCAATAAAAGAAATACTAGAGAAGTATAACTCTTATGATGATATTTTCCTTGGAGCTGACAGAAAGAAGTTTATTATAGCTATTAATGAGCAAAAAACTAAAGGCACTCCTGTTAAAAAGCTACTAGAGTCTTACGATGCATTCTTAGAAACAAACGAACTAAGAGATGGATTCTTTAAAGATAATGACTTCAAAATGGGTGATGTGATGCTTGTTCTGAAACCTACAGCTGTGGGTGGAAAATCTAAGCACTCTACATATGAGAATGACATATTAGGTGAAGTAATTGGTGTTCCTAATATCATTGTAAACTCTTATGATATTATGCCTGAAGAGATTCGTAATAAATATAGAGATGATCTAGATAGAGCTCAACAACAACAAGTTGTAGCTCCTTATGGTATTGGACTTAAGAAGATAAAGCAAGTTTCAGAGCGCAAGAAACAAAAAGGATTCAGTAAGCAAGAGGCCATTAGAAAGGCCAAAGAAAAGTATGTACTATCTGTAAAGGAAAGAGGTAACACACCAGAACAGGGTGTCACTTCAGCACTCGAAGACTTGAGAAAGTCAGAATGGTATAATGAGGCTGATGACTTAATGAGAGAAGAAGCCGAAAGAGAGCTCAAGAAGTTCTTCGGTGAGAAAATGAAAGCAGCTCCTTCTATCAAAAAAGTAATGGCTATTAAGCCAACTAAAATACAAGTAGAAGAGATGGCAGCCCTTAAGTCGCAAATTAGACTTGAAGCTAAGGCAGCTCGTGAAGCTAAGGGTGATTTAAATGCTAAAAGAAAGGCTCTTACTGTTGCCATCACTGGCATGGTAAGACAGGGCAAGATCACAGCCGTTCAAGCTAGAAGTATCATCAATAAGGTAAGCAGAGTAAACCTTGACAACCCTGTGATGGTTGATCGATTGATCAGCTATGCAGAGAGAGTGTTCGATAGAGCTGACTACCAAGAGACATTAAGCAAGGCTGCTAAGATCAGAAAGTCAATCAAAAAGGCCATGAAGTCAAAAGACCTACAGGCCGAGGTTGCTGGTATGGCTAAGAAGTTCTCAGGTGTTGATCCTTTTATGGTTGAGGATATTGATCAGTACATTGAGAATGCCGAGAAGGTGCTCAATGCTGTTCGTCCTGTCAGAGAAACAGCCGTACCACTTCGTCAAGCTGCTGATATTGAAGCTATTAGTGAATACACAACAGCTCAGGTTGAACGTCAAGAAGCGAATAAGAAAGCTGAATTACTTGCACTGAATAAGTACTTGGTTGAGGCAGGCGTCATTACTGACGACATGACTGCTAAGGAGATACAAGAAATGATCGACATCATTGCAGCTGAGGAGTATGAGGTTGAAAACGCTGACAAGAAGCTTAACTTTTTGAAAAATCGTTTTGATTTTATGGCTGGCGTAGTAGAAGAGATGATTGTGAACAACAGAGATATCTTTACAGATGAAGCACTTGATCTAACGCAAAGCCAAAAAGATTTGATGCGTGAGATTCTTAATTTTGACATTGATAAGTTGTCAGTTAAGCAAGCTGCTCAAGTTCTTGAGGCGATGGATAACTTCATCAACAATGGCATTACTAGTGGTCTTGAGGCTGTTGTAAAAGGATACATTGGAAATGAGAACGCTAATAAATTAGCTGCATCTGGTCTTAAGTCAAGACCACTAAAAATGTATTGGAACAAAGCTGTTGGAAAATTCTTTGGAGAGCAGTTTGTTTCATTACCATTGCTTGTTGAGAGAATGTTCCCAGGAATGAAGAAGGGTCTTAAGCTTATGTCAGAGATGGGCCTTACTGATGTAATCAGAGGTACAGCTAAAGCTGACAGAGAACATAAGATGATTATGAAAGACTATACTAGTCAGGAGTTCTCTAAAGGCAAAGGATTTAAAAAGGCTGAGAATGTATACGAGAGAGGTATGATTGCCTTCTTAAGTAGAAATTTAGCCGGAACCAAAACAGAGATGCGTAATGAATTCTTACGTCGCATCAAAATGGTTGAGGAATCTATCAATGCCTTGATGACTGGATCAGAAACAGAAAGAAAGATGGGAGAAGCTTATCAGAAAATTTTTGACAAGCTAAAAGTAAATAGCCAGGATCTTGATGTCATCAAAGCCAATGCCGAACAGATGAACATTGATGCTGTCAATTGGATGACACAGCAATGGGCTGAAAAGTACAGCGATCTATCTGACATTAGTTTGTCTGTGTACAACGCAATACTTGGAAGTGACACTAACTATACGCCTGATAGATACAAAGGACTTGATGAGTCTGACATTAAATTAGATGAAAAATTACTAGAGAGGGGCAGCGCATTTATGGGTGGTCTTGAGTACACTGACAAAAATAAGTCAGGTGTATTGATCGAGACGACTAGACCAAAGGTTTTACCAAAAGGTAGATTTGTTAGCCTTGACTTTGACGTCAATAACTTCTCGAGTCTTAAGGGTGCTATGATTGACATTGAAACAGCTCCTGCTATTCGTCAGGTTGATGGATTCATTAATTCAGACGGATATAATAAAATTATTAATGGTGACGACAGAAAGATTCTTAATCGTCGTATTAACAATTACATTATTGCTGTCAAAGGAAAGAATGCCTTCAATCGTGACAGCATGAAATCAGTTGAGCGCTTAGCTAACTTCTTGGGTAGCCTTGGTGTTGGTAAAGCTTTAGGTGGATTAGATCAAACGGTTAAGCAGACTGCTCCGGTTATCATCAACACATTGATAAATGCTGGGCGCTTTGATGGTCTTAACTTTGAAATGAATGCGGCTATCAACCGATCAGGAATGCCAATTGCCAACCGCGGTATTGAGGCCGTATCAGGTGTCGAATCTATTGATGCATTAATTGATAAGAAAGGAACAACAGCCGCTGAGATAGCTAAGGCCATTGAGAAGGTTAGTCAGATGTACATGAAGGCACTACTATCTAAGCCTGACGTATGGGTTGCTCGTTCATCATTTATTTCTTACTACAAGAATTACTTGAAGACAAACGGCATGTCAACTGACATCGACTGGCAAACACATGAGTGGAATCAAGAGGCTATGAACTACGCTCAGATGATGGTTGACCGTCAGCAAAACATATCTGATGAGAAACTTGCCGGTTCATTTATGAACTCACCTGATTCATGGAAGAGTGTTACTAGAAAGGTCATGCTTCCATTTGCTACGTTTATCATCAACCAGAAGAATCGTATGCATAACGACTTGATTGCTTTGTTTGGCATAGGCGCTGAAACTAGCACTGAAGATAAAAAGAGAGCAGCTAGATCACTAGTTGGATTAAGTGCTGAGATGTTGGCATACCAAGGTATTGCCTATTTCCTGAAAACGATGGTGTATGATCAAATTGCAGCATACATTACTGGTGAAGACGACGAGGAAGAGAAAAAAGAACGCTCATTCCTTGGCATTAAAATGACCAAAAAGCAATGGAACGCGACTAAGTTCCCTGTTAAGAGTTTAGTGTCTGATATTATATCTCCATTCCCATTACTTGATGATGCAGTTGTGTTTGGTTTTGATGAGTTGATGAGTAACTTCCCAATGATATCTGATGAAGATATTAAGAAAGCAATACAAGATCAAAACGATGCAAGAGCGCTCAAAGGTCAGGACCCAATGGATGCTGAGCAAGAGGCTAATCTTATTAAGAACCTTAAAGACAAAAACACATACGCTGTAACATTCCAAAAAGAAAGCTTGGGCCGTCAGTATGGTGTCCCTGGAATTGCATTCGACACATACACTGAGCTCGCAGATATGGCGCAACTAGCTTACACTGGTGAGTTTGAGGATGACATGGGATTTGGTCCGAAGAAAAAATACATCAGTAAGAAAGACCAAGAGCTTGTCAAGTGGACATTACTACCAATGGTATTATACTCAACAGGACTTGTACCTAAGGATGCTGGTGTGGTATCAAGAAAGGTTGTGGCTACAGTCAAAAAGAGATCAATTAGTGAGACTAAGTTTAATAATACTAGTGAACTAAAGACTGAACTTGGCCGTAAGCCAAAAGATTGGGAGGAAAGCTTGGTGATGAATACCACCAAGAAGGTGCCTACGCTTGTGGAGGCTATTAAATTTGCCGAAAGATTTGGCGGCCTGACAGAAAGTCAAGGCAAAGAATACGCCAAACTAATAGAGATTACCGGTGATTACGGTTACCTAGACTTGAAGAGAATTCAAGAAGGTGAGACGGCTGATCAGATATTAAAGAAGTAAGGCATAACTACCTTACGGTTAGAATTTAGGTCGATCTGGAAGAATACAAATCCTGATCGGCCTTTCTTAAAGTTGGTCTGAACCCACTCTGA
>Ga0164293_10003225_pt1 | contig 13904 bp, 20 predicted proteins | sample GEODES118metaG_FD_111487 | JGI IMG/M metagenome (GOLD analysis project Ga0164293, IMG submission 111487) | Eutrophic lake water microbial communities from Lake Mendota, Wisconsin, USA - GEODES118 metaG | ecosystem: Environmental > Aquatic > Freshwater > Lake | place: USA: Lake Mendota...
ACGGTTTCGGGTTTCGAGATACCGCGAGCAGCTGAACCGCCAGCCTTGATGATAAATCGATTGATGCCCGTTGATCCCTGGACTTCGATTTCCTCACTGCCGTGTGACCATCGAATTCGCTTCACACGTTTTGCAAGATCATCCGATGATTCAATCAGATTGACCAGTGACCGAAATTGTTCAAGCGATGTAGCCAATCGGTGAGCCGATGCCACCTGCAACGATTCATCCCAATGAAATAAACCCATCAAGATACGTGAAAGCATCAGTGTCGATTTTCCAGACTGACGTGCCACCACGATGCAGTTCAATGGCGTTGCCCATCGACCGTCAGGCTTGACTTTGTGTGCGTGGATTGCCACGTACTTTTGCCACGGCATAAACCCATCAGGAAAGATCGTGTCAGCAAAATCGATCAATTCCTGACCCCTGGACGGCAAATCATTGACTGGAGTATGGATTCTAGGCGTCGGACTGCCAATGAGTAGGGCTGATGACGGCTCTAAAACCGATGTGAGCCGATCTGAGACTATATCGACCTGATGATGACTATCTGTCACCTGAACCGCCTTGATCGTGACTTATAGACACGTTTTCGGGGATATAACGTTCCTGGAGAGTCGGGGGTGTCAAAGCCTGTTCAAAAAAACGACCACCCTTACTTAAATTGCAGAATTGACACAATACTTGCAAATTTTCCTCTAAGTCTGATCCACCTAGTCGCTTTGGCACTATGTGATCGATGTGCATCTTGCCATCAGTCTCACCACATCTTTGGCAGCAATGTCCATCCCTTGCAAGTATGCGTTCACGTATGCGTCGCCATCCCTTGCGATCACTATCCTTCCAGGCTTTGCTCATCAGTAATAACCCTTCACCTTATGGAACTCCCACGCTTTACACATCGAACCATATCGATGTTTGATGTACTTAATCGTTGCATCTATCTGACGATAGCCATCCAAATTCCGGTAATGCTTTGATCGCATCTGCCCTAGCCCGTAATGACTGCCATTCTTAGCATTTACATTCCATCTGGATTCTTTGTAAATGATCTTTGATAGGCATTGATATTGCACATCATTGATGATGCGTGAGTGTGCATACAATTTGTAGTGATCGATGCTTGATGCTGTTGCGTGTTGCATCTGTACTGATAGCAAGCCTATGCATAGGCATAACTGTGGCAATAGCCGAATACGCCTAAGCGAGCAATCCGCCTCAGCGGCTCGCTTTAAGCGAATCCAGCGTACCGAACGAGTCAAATACATTGCAAGAATGTGGATAAGTTGAACGGGGCTTCGGCGTGTTCTCCACAGGTTATCCACAGGCTTCATTGATGACCCCATCCCGTACCCTTGAAATGAATTGGCGTTGATGTCCATATTCGTTCCATTGAGACTAGGCAATATGGGCATCCAGGTGGTGTGAGATCAGCATCGAAATCAGCCTTGATTGGACTGATCGTGCTGCACACTGGGCATTTGAATTCATAGACTGGCATCTTGCACCTGGAATGATTGAATTCCCAATACGCCGCAAGATAAGCATTCCACGCAATGTACGTATGGCGGCAGATTATCTGCAACCTTTACGATTTTGTGATCTGTTGATTTCTTTTCAACGCGACAATCAAGCCTGATAATTTCTAGCATAAATACTCCGATTCAAATTCTCGATGGGGTTTAAGTCTGACGGATTGATCCAATATGAGCCATCACCACGCTTCCTCGATGGACGACGTGCCATTCCAATGACAATCCAGCCCACGATGTAGTAATTAGGTGAATTGCCAGTGACCAGCACTGCGATGTCATCAGCTCGATCTCGGTCTCTGAGGATCAGACATCCAGCCTTCCACGGTGTGTGCTTGACTTCAAGATTCCATCCGACATCTGCCTGATTCTTGAATGTATTGACTGTCGGTTTCCATTCGTCAATTTGAAAGTATTTGGCGACCGCATTTTCAGCACCGATGGATTCAGCCATTCGTGCAATGTCTTGAAATAGATTCAATTTCTGCACTGAATAGTCCGTCAATCCTTCTGCACCGACTGCTCGATCAAATGCGGCTTTGGCGCACATCATTTCCTCATCGTGATTGAGTTTGACCGGAATCATTTGCACTCCATACAAAACCAAAGCATCTTCAATCCCTGCGATCCGTCGTATCGACCAAATTCAAGCGGCTTCCACATTTCGCATTTGTCACACCAATCGATTGAAATTGGCTTTGGCTCTTTGACGATCGATCCGTCGATCTTGAATGTGGTTTGTTCGCCAGTGGTAAGTTTCGTCATTTTCATTTCACCCACGATTACACCTGTGGCTTCCACTGCATATCGGATGCTCTGACGTACCAAAGTGGCGCACATTGAGTCGCCTTTGATTTCTCGGTGCAGGAATAGTTTGCCCATTCCTTGCCCGTTTTTGCTGATACACCTTCACGCCATACCCGATGCCCGTGGACGCACGTTGGGGCTTCGGCGACTAGTTCACCACCTAACTGGGTTTTGATCTCATTGATGGCAGTTGATGCGGTAGTAAATCCATCCTCACCAAATGGACGTGACCAGGGATCGTCATCGATGAACGCCTTTGGCAGCGTTTCTACCTGTTCCATTGATTCGCGGCTGGGCTTTGTTTCTGTACCCAAAACCACGCTGGCGCAGCGTCCTATTGCACTGCTGACCGTATCCTCGACGTACCAGCGTTTCATTTGGACGTTATAGGCAGTGACCATCCCGTGTGCATAATCGATCGCGGCTGGCTTCTCATCCTCATAGTGACGATAAATACGGCACTCAATCAGGATGTATCCCTTTTCAGGACTCCAATCAATAATCGATGTCTCGATGCGATTGGTTGGGTATGTGGCGTGTAGGCGAATGACTTTTTGATTGACCGTTTCGTATCCGTCCAGGAATGACATTATTTCATCCCCTTACGTCCAGCGATCTTGCCTCGGATAAATCCTTCGCTGCGACCTGATTTGAACCCGTAGGTGTAACCAGCCATAAATCCGACTAGGACGCCAAATAGCAACCACATCGCTGTTTCGTTGAATGTGTACATTTTCTTACTCCCGACGGGAGATTTGTCTGAGTCTCCCTACGCATAAGGTGACGCATAGGGCTGACATTTGCAAGGATTCCGCGTGGGATTCGGCGTGTCTAACCCTTCGGATGATCCTTTAAATGCTCGATCAGCAGGGTACGGATTTCCCGTACATCGCCACGGATGCCATCGGCAAATCCATTGCTGACTGGTCGGGAATTCTTTTCAGCCTTAGCCGCAAATAGTGCAGCGATGGCAGATATGGTGGCAGCGGCGATCAATCCGATCGCTGTAATTGCTTCGGTCATTTGGCATTGACGCCAAAATTGGAATCATTAGGATTTAAGTATCGTAAAATGACCGGTACGACCGCTGCTGCGCCAGCCATCAAAATTGCCTTTGGATCAGTCACTCCAGCCATAAACACGGCTAGTCCAGCGGCTATGAATGAACGCAACCAAGATGCGCCAAGTGCTTTCCATTGTGTCATTTTGATTTTCCTAACTTCTCGATCAACGCAGCGGCTTTCGCTGGCGTCAAAGCAATTTCAAAGTGCATTTCATCCTTGCGATTTCGATAATCGCCACCCCAAATTAAACCGTATTTTTTAGCCAATGCACGAATCATTGGTACTTTTTCGATTGGGAATGTTCCCACCTTGCCCAATGGATGCTGAGTCGCATTTAGATCGATGGCAGTGCCACTGGAATGATTGCTGAGAGTTGTCGTCGATCCACGCACGTCGCGGTAGGCGTAGCCCCAATCATCCAGCGTTCCTTCATCGATCGGCTCAATCAATTCGTGGAATTCAGCTGCGAAACCGACCAGCAATGGCGCAACCGCTTTCGCACACGCCAATTTCACCTTTGTGCCTGGAATAGCAAATGACTCGATGCCGATTTCTGCTCGGACTTTCGATGCCGTCCATCCGTTAGCCGATTTGATCATTGCAGCAATAACGCCGCTTCATCGGCTGTGATTCCTAAACGATTTAATACTGCATTTTTTGCGTTTTCTTTAGAGGTCTCTTTTTCTAATTTCCAAGCGTCATATTTAGCAAACCCTGCTTCAAATGCTGCCTTCGTTATCGGTTTGGCTTCAATAAAAGTAATGCCTTCAAAATCGTCACCCGAAATAGCCCATCCGCCATTTGGTATAAGCATTGAAAGAACTTCTGCACCTGTTGCCATATTATGCTCCAATTTCAATAAGCGTTATAGATGAAAGTTTGTTGCCGCTTTGCGCAATTACGACTCCGCTGTTTGCCGTTGTATTAACTTTGACTTGTGTTTTGTATGTCGTTGCGCTTGTTGTATTTGGCGAATCTAGACAACTAGATGTCATCATTGTTGAGAGTGCAATAAAAGTAGCGGTATTTGCGTTAATCCCCATTGCATTTCCTAAATCTTGAATTGATGTAGCACCTCTTACCAATTGAACGCCCCCGCTAACACCAACTGCGCTTCTTTCAGCATCAAGAGTTTGACTGTAAATTACCAAAATTTTGCTAGTTGCCGCACTTGGTGTAATTGTCGCCGTTAAAGTTGAATCCGTGTAACTAGTACTCGCAACGGTTGTTGAGGTTGTTGTAGTTGCATTTACTACCTGCAAAACCTTTCCACCACCTGCCGCTGCTGCCCATTTTAGACCAGTTGCAGCACTTGAGTCGGCTGTCAATACTTGACCATTTGTACCGACTGCCAATCGTGAAACTGTGTCAGCCGCAGTTGCCGCAATTAGATCACCTTTGGCATCGACGATGGATTTTGCGACTGCGCCATCAGCCAGGTCATAAGCGGCTTTAACTGCTGTTGCTGTGGCTGCCACTGTTGATGATGTCGTCGATGTCGAATCGCTGAGTTGGACTGCACCTTTTTGTGATACGGATGCGTCTTGAATTCCCACTGTGATTGCGCCCGACGTGCCACCACCTGTCAACGGTGATGATGCCGTAACGCCAGTAATGTCACCTTGATCATTTGCGATCCAGGTAAAATCCATATCGGCATTGGTAGCCTTTGCAAGAATTTGTCCGGTCGTGCCGCCTAGCAGATCAGCCATTGATGTTGCCACGGCTTGACCAAAGACTTCAAAGTCAGCAGGTAAATCCGTGACCAAATCTGTGTTCGTCGGCATTTGCCAGTTGAATGGGGTGGTTGGATTGCTCATATTTTCTCCTTATGCTACGACTAGCGCATTTTCCCACGTGAGTGTGTTTGTGATGGTGTTCCAGGCTTCCGACACGCTGACCTCTTGCCATTTCAACGCCTGAATCGAATAAGCCAGTGGCGACAATAACGCCGTCACTGAAAGTGTGTTATATCCTGCTGAGAATTGCCAGCCCTCAACGAATCCTGCATATTGACCAGCGCTCATATTTGCTGGCAAATTTGAAATGCGCAATGGCAATCCCATAAATATGTTAATCAAAGCATCACGATCAATATCGTCCAATTCAGGGTTGGTCAATTCATAGGTGATTGACTGCATCATTGGCTGTGGAAATGCTCGCAGTGTCAGGTAAAACGCAGCCTGGGCAGTGGCATCAGCACTGTCGTGCAATGTCGTCGTGATGATTTGACCTAATCGACCGAATACCGAAATCGACGTCAAATCCTCATCGGATACTTCATTGTTTGAATTTGCGCCATATTTGATTGTGACATCATTGCGCACATCGCCTGATCGCGTTTGAATCTTGATGCCCTGTCCAAGTGCCTCAGCAGCTGAAACGTCTACATATCCATTTGCGGCAAGGTATTGGGTTCGATGCGTCGAATCGGCGTATGAAATCTGCCCCTGAGCATTTTCGTAAATGTAACCAAGTCCTGATGTGGCAATCGCTGAAACCAATGAATAGACATCGATCGGATTGGCTGATCGAGCCGCGATGTCGTAATTGCCAGGTGTATCGATTTCACCAAGTCCGACATTTTGAGCATTTGCCCACGTTTCGGTTGCTGGCGTGTACGTACCCCACGTCAATGCTGCTGGCACTTCCGACCAGTTATTGATCAGCAAATCGGTCAATACTTCAAGAATCTGATTTCCATCAAAATCACGATTGAGATTTGTCAGCCAGTTTGCCTTTGGTAGCCTTGAAAGCGCACCCAAAGCCACGATTGATATGACCTGGTTGATTGCTATCGATCCGCCTGATGTGACCTCGACTGATAAGTCAGTGACCGATCCACCCCAAATTGGCACGAAAGTATCGGTTGAATCTTTGATGGCAATTCCGACCGCATCATTGATATTGATGTTTACCTGAGATTGGGTCACATTGTAAAGTTGCAAATTCAAATAACCTGCCTGGGCTTGTTCATAAATATTGGATCGACCACTGGTCGCCGTTAAATTGGCAAGTACGTAATTCTCATAATTGACGCCATTAATGGTGACACGCCAAATCGGATTCCAAAGCGTCATCAGGATACCAATGCGGCTGCGCCGTTTGTGCCTCGATAATATGAATTATTCAAAACGTTAATGATGCTTCGGGCTGTACCTTCGGGGTCGATTGCGCCCGTCACGTTGAGATTTATTGTGGTATTGCCACCACCCAATTTATTGTTTGGCGTGATTACCCCATTGCTGGTTGGTGTAAATAATTCCGGACCGCGTTCACCGATTAAATATGACGTGCCACCCATTACTGGACCGCCAAGCGCCTTACCCCCACCAAATGCTGTTTCCAATGCCCCACCAATAAATTGAGTCACTGGATTGTTTTTGATAAAATTCACAATCGCTTTGATGGCATTGAACGCTTTATTTACCAAATCGACCAGGGTTGCAAATAGATCGATGACAATTCCAATCGCCGTACCCAATGCGCTAAATGCTGCACTTAGAATTTTGCCAATAACGGGTGCATAAATATCACGAACAAATGCGGCAATGACTTTAAATAGGGAAAACAATGGTTTGAGTTTTTCCTCATTCTCAGCAATTTTTCCTGTTACTGCTTCAAATGCTGATCGCAATCCATTAATTACTGGAGTTAAAAATTTGCCAAGTGCAGGAATTACGTATTCAGTAATGAATCCCCAAATGGCTTGAAATGTAGGAATAACGAAATCACGAATATATCCTGTCAATGCTTCAAAAACTGGAGTGAGTTTTGGACCAAGTTCCTCGGCTAACGCCTGGATCGTTGGAATTACCTTATCGACGAAACCGCTTACCAATGGCGTGATGGCATCGAGTATAAATGCACCGACTGTTTCTTTACCTTCATTGAAAGCGACCTGGAGACGTTGCATTTTGCCCTGGAATGTATCTGCTTGCTCTGATGCCTGACCGCCGAAAGTTTCAGCCAATGCAGCGGTGATTTCCGTCATTGACATTGTTTTGAGTTCGGCTGCGGATAATCCGACGCCTAATTTTGCCAGTGATGCGGCGTTGCCTTCCTGGGCTTTCGCCATTGCATTTGTGACGGCTTCCAGCGATTTTCCGCTACCAGCTGCGACATCGATGGCAAGTGATTGCAATTTCAAAGCAGCATCGGAATCACCCGTGGCTCTGACTAGCCTTTCAAAACTAGGACGCAATTCGTCATCGGTCAATCCAGTAAGCAATGATGTTTTTAGGATTTGCGATTCGACTGCCGCGATTTGTGCGTTGGTAGCGCCCGTGACATTGACCAGTGTGGTCGCCAATTTAGCCTGAGCCGCTTCATCCTCGATCGCAGACTTCACGCCATCGATGAGCAATTTGCCAGCGTAAGCCGCGGCGGCTACGCCAGCGGCTGCAAATGCAGCGCCAGCCACCTTGCCAAATTTGGTGATTTTGTCGCCAAATGTCGAAACTTCGGTCGTGCCTTGATTTAGGCTTTTTTTAAGGTTGTCGATGTCGCCTAATATTGAGAGTTTTAACGTTCTCGATCCTTGACCAGCCATCACCACTCCTTCGCAATTCTACTGAAAGCATTTTCCCATTCGTTGATGATATATCCCTGTTCGGCTCGCAGGGTTGGGTAGATAAACCATCCACGCGATCCGCGACCTTCTCGACCTGACCACACTGGGAATTGCTTGAATCTGTTTGATCCGAATTCTGATCCACCCCAAAGATCACGGGTAGTTGCACCACCCGAAAACTTCTGCGATACAAAACCGAATGAAATTTCACCGATCTTGCTGGATTTGCTGACCTTTGATCCATCGGCGATTCGACTGGCGACATTGCTCGATTGCAACGATCCAGCCGTCGATTTAATTTTGCCCTGGAGATAATCAGCCAAAGCATTTGATACGCCTTTGGCTTCCTGGATTGCTTGATCATCCATACCTTTGAAAGCACTGACGATTTTGCGCAGATCGGCTTTGTCATAAGCGATTGCATCCTCAGCCATTTCGTTTCTCCAATATTTCCATTGCGGTCAAAATATCCTCGGCAGATATCCATTCAGACATTGGGATTTGCGTGGCAATCGCTAGTTCAATGACTAGTCGGCTGAGACTGCCTCGCTGATGGCTTTTGGGTCTTGATCTCCAAAGGTTACATCCGAAACTGTTTCAGTCCACACTTCATACGGCTTGACTGGCTTTCCAGCGGCTTCACGCTTCATTGCGTTATATGCAAGGAATAGCAAATCGCTGATGCCGATTTCATTTGCCTGTTGAATTGTTTTGCCTGTTTTGATTTCCCATTTCATCCATTCAGGTGGTGCAGCCACGTAGGTGGCTACATCACCGGACGAATATTCGATTGTGATTGCTGTTTTCATACTCCCGATCTCCCTTTGTTTATAGCGTTGGTGTTGTCACGCAGGTGAATGATAGTGACACGGTTTGTGCATCTGGCGCTGTTCCACCTGCTGATGGAAATATTGGCTGCACATCAAAATTGAATACTGATCCTGATGCAGCCGTAAAAACCACCGCTAATGGTGTATTTGGTGCGGTGTCTGCCGCTGTCCATAAAGCGTTGCAAAGTGATCCGCCTGCTGGCCAATCTGCAAGCATTTCCACGGCGAAAGTTCCCTGGGTATCGGTGGTGTAATACGCCTTACCATCGAGAGTCTGATATGTATTGATCGTTGATTCGATGGTCAAAATTGCTGAGGTGGCTTGCGCATCAAAATCATCACCATCGATGGTGAATGTGATGTCTCTGCCCGTGACGATTGTTGTTGGCATTTTTTCTCCTAGGTGTTTATTTGGGTGAAATAGGTCGATACATTTAAATCTGCGACTAGCAAATTTGATGCACCGACTGAAATAATTGACGGACGTTGAACGTCACCGACGACGTACCCTGAGGGCATAGCCCCCAAAATGCTGATAATTAGGGCTTCCAGTTGATCCAAAGCCCCTGAGTTGCTGTTATTTGCCACGGCTGCCGTGACGACGAAATTGACCTTGACCTTTGTGACCGCACCATTGATCAGTGTGCTTTCAAGCCAGGGTGAATCGGGAATGATTACGCAAGCAGGTGGGATCACTGCTTCGGGTGCTACGGGATACACGGATGCAGCGACGCCAGCAAGTGCAGTTGCTAAGTCATTTCGTACATCCAGCAATGTGGTCATTGGCATATCGAATCCACATCGTAAAACGCTGAGATCAATCCGATGACACGATTCTGCAATGATCGACCCATTCGATATGGAGTCGGTGCAAAATCTACGCCTTCAATTTGTCCACCTGGCGCTGTGATGCTTTGAAATATTTCTACTGAAACGATGAGAATTGCTTTGTTTATTGCTGGCACATTTGCATAGATTTCAGCTGCTGAGCCACCATCTAGTGTGATCGTACCCGCTGGAATTACCGGAGTTAAAATTCGATCGGCTTCATCTACTATGGCAGTGACTTCAAAAGCATTGACGGAATGATCACTGACTGTATATGGTCCATCGAGTCCGTTACCTATTCCAGCGAGTACGACCTGTTGCCCCTGGACGAAATAATTTGGACGCAACGTGTCAATGTATAAAACGTCATTGACGACGCGTGTTGAAACTACTGCGCTTTGATATTGCGTAAGCATCGGCAGGATTGTGATCTCAGCCGAATCAATAATTGAATCAAGATATTCGTCAGAAAAAAGGGAATCGGAAACGCCAAGCACCTGACGCAATTCATCTGCGGTGACAATGTTTGGCATTTCCGATCCTTTCGTCTGCTCGGCTAGTTCGGGAGTGACCTAGCCGATGATTGGTTTTGGATTAATCTAGGTAACGAACAGCGCCGTAGCCAATTTTCGTGGCTGTTGCACCGTAGCCGTACATCAGAATTCCGATTGAACCATCTGAAATGATGTTTGTGCGGAGTTCTAGGCGTGGAGATTCGTACCAGGTATAAGCATCACGGTTGATGACGTACATTGAATCATCGGCTGTGCCTGATAGTGCAGTATCGACCCAAAGATCAAGTCCATTGACTGATCCACGGAGTGAACGTGGCTGAGCATTTCCAGCAGCGTTCTGTGGTTGCAATGCGTTGTAGATCGGACGACCATCAACGTTAAATGACATAATGCGACCCCACATTGCAGGAGAGACGACAATCGCATCAGCGAATTTATGTGTCTGCTCATAAACTGTCACTGATGAGGTTGCAACCCAAGAAAGCAATTCCTCGGCAGTAATGTCTGAGCCGAATCCTGTTGATGCTGCTGCTGAGTTTGCAATGATCTGCGCTGAGTTGTATTCATTGGTCGCACGTGCATATTGCGCAGTGAGATTTGAAATCAATTCAGTGAAAAATAGTGGATCGCTGCGATCTGCCAATTCAACGGACATAACCTGTGAACCCTTGAATGACTTCACATTTACGTTGATGAATTCTGATTCCATAACTGTTGGAGTTACTGGATCGAGTTCATCAATCTGAGCCACTGACGGGAGTTGGGTAATTTTAGGGATTTGAAAAACAAGCCCTGCGCCTGGGAGTGTTCCCGTTGAAATGGAATCGATTGAGGCTCTCACATTGTCTGCTAAGCCGTTTACGACCTCGCGGAGTTGGCGTGTTGGGATCAATCCTGGATTGTCTGTTGATGCTGTTGCTGCTGCGATGTATGCACGTGATGTTTCTGATCCACGGGCTGCTGCAACCTGGTGCATCAAGAATGTTTCAGGTGATACGACTGGGTTGCGTGATGCAATGAAATTAACTGGCTTTGGTGCTGCTGCTGCTGCTTGTACTTCTGCTGCCGCTTCTACCGTCTCGGCGGTAGTTGGCTCTGTGACGGTGTTTTCCACGGCGTCTCCTTCTGTTGATGGTGTGGGTGTTGCTTCCGCTTCATCGGATGATGTTTCGGAATTTTCTGGTGCGGTGTTCGCTGCGACATTTGATACACGTGCTGAATCAAATGCAGGATTATGCGTCAAAGCGACACCGACCAAATCTGCTTTACTGACGACCATTGTGCCGTCCTCGTTATATCCGAAATCGATTGCGTTTGCTTCAACGCTGAATCCATCGCGGAGTCCGTCCATTGCTTCCTGGATCGCATCTGATCCAGCAGTGGTTTTTGAAATCTTGAATGTTGCATTGATTGATTTTCCATCAGGTGAAAGTTCCATCGCCAAAGTTTTGCCGATTGGACGTGCTGAATCGTGTTCAAGATTCAATTTCACATTTGCTGGAGTGATCGATCCTGCTTTGAATAGGACTTTGCCTGTTGATGCTTTGGCAGCGGTATCAAATGCAACGATTTGTCCGGTGATTGTACGTGCCTCGGAATCAGCGGCAGTGATTGTGAATGGTGTATTGACCTTCATTTGATCATTTCCTCTGCTTGTCGGATTTCATCGATTGTGATTGCTGCATTGCCTTCGGCGTCCACAATCGAATTCAGGATTTTGTAAATATTGGCACGTTCAAGATCGCTGCCCCGTAGGTAATCTGATAAATCGTATTTGACCTGTTGCGTTGATGGAATGAAATCAGGCATTGAAAGTCTTTCGGTAATGCTCGTCATCAGCGGAATAAGTGAGAAATCCAGCAAGGTTTGGCGCTGAGTTGTCGCGTTGCTATAAGTCATCGATGATCCAGTTTCGGCATCGACGTAATATGCAGGGATTCCGCAAGCACGTGCAACCTCGGTGGCAATGTATGAACGGGCAGCCGCAAGTTGCAATTTCTCAGGATCGAATCCGACTGTCTCCAAAGTTACGTCAGCATTTAGAAACGCAGTGCCACGATTGCGTCGAGCAGTTGCCCACGAATCAAGCAATTTGGCGATTCTGTCAGCTGGTAAAGCCGTGCCGTTGGATTTCAACACCATTGATGGAATTGGCTCACGTGCGTACATCGCAGCGGCACGTTCTAGTTCCGCACCCGTGCGGATTGTTCGACCTGCTCGATTCAGGACGCCTTCATCATTGCCGTTAAACACGACCAGTGATCCAATACCGGAATTCGGTACTGGCGATCCATCAACCATATAATATTCAATTTGCGTCGCAAGTGAGTTCGTTTGAATCGTCACGCGAGTTGGTGAAACGCGTTCAACGCTGCGCACACGAAATGTGTCTGCAAATAATTCTGTGATCTGCCAATATCCGTATCCGTAAAGCAGAATGTCCTCTAGTGTCCACACATAAGTGGCTGATCCTGGCACACGTGGATCAGGTGTACGGATAACACGTGGGATTGCTTCCTCGATCTCCATTCCAGTTGATCGGTCAATGACTTCAAGTCCGATCGATGCGATCGATGAGCAGATAATATTTCTTGCACGTGCCGCAGTCGGGATCGACATAAATTCCTCACGGGTTGCGGTATTTGCACCGCCGAAAAATGGAGTGAGTGAATCAAGCGATGTGACTGGACCAAGTTGCGCAGATACGTCAGGTGATTGCGGCGTTGCCACCGTTTGAACCTGACGCGTTGCAAATATGTCACGAATTCCCATTTGCAAATTTTCTCAGTGAGATACCACTATCCGACCATAATATCCGTTTCCGTCTCTGGGCGTGTCGCAAAATGTGTGGCGAGCGCCGATGCCACGGCAGCGCACACCGCGGTCTGTGATGCTCGACGTCCTATGACCCATCCGCCATCGCCGCGACGTAATTGAACCGCTGAAAGCATTTGGGCAGTGAGTTCGGGTTGATTCGTATGACGCAACCTGCCGCTGTTGATCGCACCAAGCAATTCGTCACACGATTGTGGATAGGACGCGTCCATATCGTAGATCGGGATTCCTGCTGGCTGTAATCGAGCCGCTACCGCACCGCTAGTTTTGCGGCTGTATAGCAAATGTTCGATTGGATACTTTCGGCAGTAAAACGCGGCATCGTTGGCGATTGCTCGATCATCAAGTTGCCTTTCGTTTTCCCACGTGTGCAATAGTTTCAAGATAAATCGTTCATCGCCTAATTTCTGCGCCCCGACCAATGCGCAATGTTTTCTGTCCGGTGAAATATCCAAAGCAAGCCAGGTGAGTTTCTCAGGATCGAGATCGACGTCAGGATCGGCACATCCATCCCACGCGGCTTGACTGATCACTGACGAAATCGTCTGAACCCATCGGCATAGCACTTCGGTCTGTACGACCTCAGGTGGGTCTTTCAAAACGCTGCGAATATTGTCGATGTGGATCGTGTGACCCAATGCAGGATTTGCCATTGCGAAATTTTCGTCCGTCAATGCGTCGGATGCACCTGACCATTCGAAATATCCGATGTCATCAACCACACCCGACGCAGCGGCGATTCCCCGTTCGCGTAGCAAATTTAGCACTTTGGAATGTTGGTCGCCAGCGTTGGAATATGTCATCACCATCGGATTTTTTGCCGCAAGTAATGTGTATCGCAGCGATGCAAATGATTCGAGTTCGTGCATCTCACGCAATTCGTCCAGGTGGACGGTTTCGGGTTTCGAGATACCGCG
>Ga0164293_10003227_pt1 | contig 13903 bp, 17 predicted proteins | sample GEODES118metaG_FD_111487 | JGI IMG/M metagenome (GOLD analysis project Ga0164293, IMG submission 111487) | Eutrophic lake water microbial communities from Lake Mendota, Wisconsin, USA - GEODES118 metaG | ecosystem: Environmental > Aquatic > Freshwater > Lake | place: USA: Lake Mendota...
ACCGTGGCTCCGGGAAAGAAGGACACCACCTCGGCCGCGGTCTGCCGGTGGTCGTAGAAGTCGATCTCGGGAAGGTGGCCCGGCGGGTCTGAGGCGATCCCGGCCTGCAACGGCACTGACAGGTCGACGAACCGGCGAGCCGCCATGGCGCAATGGTAGCGGCGCGCACCGTGCCCCGGGGATGGTCTAATCGCGCCATGGGCAAACGCGGTATACCGGCCGGTCCCGATGAGGTCACCGCGGAGTGGCTCACCGGGGTTCTCAGCGAGCACGCGCACCTGGTCGCCATCGACGCCGTGGCGGTGACCCCGGTGGGAACCGGGCAGACCGGCGCCACCTACCGCATCGCCGTGAAGTACGCGGTCCCCGCCGACCTGCCGGACTCCTTCGTCATCAAGTTGCCGGCGCAGGAGCAGGCGGTGCGCGAACGGGTCGCGCTCAGTTACCGCTCGGAGCACGCCTTCTACACCGCCGTGGCCGATACCGTCGCTGTGCCGCTCCCCCGCTGCTACTTCTGCGCCTACGAGGATTCCGACTTCGCGCTGCTGCTCGCCGACATGGCGCCGGCGCAGCAGGGCGACCAAATTCGTGGCTGCTCTGCGGAGGAGGCGCAACTGGCGGTGACCGCCCTGGCCGGCCTGCACGGCCCGCGGTGGTGCGACCCGGCCTGGCTGTCGTTCGACGGAACGGTGATGCCCAAGCCGGACGAGGCCACCGCCCGCGGTCTGGGCGACATCACCCGACTGGCGGCCACGACGACGATCGAGAAGATCGGCGCGCGGCTGAGCCAGGAGGATCGCGCGACGGTTCTGGAGGCGGCGGATCTGATCGCCGACTGGCTGTTGGGTGCAGGCGATCGGTTCAGCATCCTGCACGGGGACTATCGGGCCGACAACCTGCTGTTCGACGCCCAGCGCGGCGAGGTGACCGTGGTGGACTGGCAGACGCTGGCCGTCGGTCTGCCGGCTCGCGACCTCGCCTACTTCATCGGGACCAGCCTGCAGCCCACCGAACGTGCCCGGCACGAACACGCCCTGGTGGAGGCTTACCACCGGGCGCTGACGGGCTACGGGGTCACCGATTACGACGCCGAAAGCTGTTGGCAGGATTACCGTTTCGGGATGCTGCAGATCCCGCTGATCAGTACGTTGGGATTTGCGTTCTCTGCCGCCACCGAGCGTGGCGACGACATGATGGTGACCATGCTGGAGCGCGGCAGCCGGGCGATCCGGGAGCTCGGCACGCTGGAGTTGGTGCGCTCCGGCGCGTAACTCACGCCTGGTCGGCGCGGGCGTCCGACGAGGGGCCGTCGGGGTCGGTGGAGATGTCCGGTGTGAAGTCGTCGGGAATCAACCCCGACGGCGCCGAGGCGGGTTCGCCTGGCGGCGCTACCGGCTGGGTTTCGACTCCGACAGGCGCCACGCCTCGCTCATACCGCCAATCCCGCAGCAACTGAATGATGCCCGCAGCCGCCAAGGCGATCACCACCACGGCCAGCGGCGTGCTGCCGGTCACAGCGGCAACGATCAGCGCCAGCAGACCCGCAATGGCCAAGCCCAGCACAGCGCGCACTCGTCCAGTCTGCCTGCGCGCCGCCGCTGCGGTGGTATGCCGCCCGGGCGGCGTGTTACCTCAGGCGGCGGGCCGCCGTCCCAGGGCGATGTGTACGACGGCGGCGGCCGGTTCGGCGCCGGGTTCGCTGCGAGTCAGCAACTCCGCGCTCTCCGGAAGCTCCCGCGGGTTGATCTCGCCATCGGCGATCTGCTGAAGCACCGTGTGGGCGTGGGCCAACTGGTGACGTTTGCGGTACTGGCCGCCGGGAAGTTTGACTCCGGCCCAGACGCCGTACTCCTCGGCGCCGTCGACGGCCCGCTGGGCGCAGAGCCGCTGTTGGGCCAGCGGGCAGCGGCGTAAACAGATGGTGCGGGCCTTCGCCGCCGACTGTTCGTAGACGCGGGCTTTGGCGGCGCCGTCGCTGGCGTCGTCGTCGGCGTAGCCGAACCACAGGTCGGGGTCGGTCGAACACGGGCGGATGTCCATCAGAGCCTCCTCTTCGGCGTTTCGATGACGGAAGCGTATATGCATGCGCGTCGTTCCGCAATCAAAACGTACACAGAAACGTATAAGCAATGGGGGCTGTGTACGATTCGGCCATGCTGGGAGCGCCACGGTGAGCCGCGAAGCGGCCGGTGCCGCGATCCGGGCGCTGCGGGAATCTCGGGACTGGTCGCTGGCTGACCTCGCCGCGGCCACCGGGGTGAGCATCATGGGCTTGAGTTACTTGGAACGCGGAGCCCGTAAACCTCACAAAGGCACAGTTCAGAAGGTCGAAAACGGTCTGGGCCTGCCACCGGGAACCTATGCGCGCCTGCTGGTGGCAGACGACCCGGACGCCGAACTGGGGCAACTGCAGACCGGCCCGGGGACAGCGCCGGCCCTACCCCGCGCGCCGGGACCAGTGGTGGTGAACCGGCACAACGACGCCGATGTGCTGGAGGCGCACGCCGAGGCGCACCTGGAATCACTGAATTCGTTGATAGCCCGCCTGCCGGCGGAGACATCAAACGAATATGAGACGTATATTCTGACCGTGATCGCTCAGTGCGTGAAGGCTGAAATGCTCGCTGCGAACTCCTGGCGGGTGGCTGTCAACGCCGGGTCGCCGTCCGCCGGTGGGCTGATGACCCACCTGATGACCCTCGAGACCATCCGCGGTGCACTGCTGGCCCGGATGCCGGGCAGTATCGGCGCCCGATTCGATCGGGCATGTGAACGCAGTGCCCTGCCCGACGCGGTGATCGCGGCCCTGCTCGGGGTGAGTGCCGAGGAGATGTGGGACATCCGCAACAGGGGGCTGATCCCCGCGGGAGCATTGCCGCGGGTGCGGGCATTCGTCGAGGCCGAGTCCTGATGGCCGACGAAGTGGAACTCCTCAGCCGTGCGCACGCGCTGTTCAGCGGTGCCGCCGATCCCCGACCCCTGGATGGCGGTTCCCCCGGCTACTCCCCCAGCCACTCCCCCGGCCACACCGGCATGACTGCCGCCGCCCATCGGCAGGCCGCGTCCTCTCGGTCGGCCGACTTGGTCACCGCCCGCGGCGTCGACGACGAGTTCGCCCGCATCGTGGCCCGCGCCCATCAGGCCCACCGCCTCGCGCAGCGCGACACCGCCGCGATACTCGCGGCCGCCCGCGCCGAGGCCGGGACCGCCGGTAGTCCGATTGCCGACCGAGAGTTGCTGCGCCGCAGGATCGCCCGGTTACGGGCGCAGCGGGCGCACGTGCTGGCCGCGCGGCGCCGTGCACAGCGCCGCCGCGCCGAACTGCGGGGATTGCGGTACCGGGGCGGCGGGCATCGTCGCCCTGGCGATCGGCGTGCCGAGGTTGCGGTGCGGGCCGCGCTGAGCCGCCTCGGCCGGCCCTACGTCTGGGGCGCCACCGGGCCGGATCGCTTCGACTGCTCGGGCCTGGTCCAGTGGGCGTACGCCCGGGCCGGAGTGCCGCTGCGCCGGACCACCTATGAGCAGATCGTGGACGGGACGCCGGTCGCACCGTCGCAGGTGCGGCCCGGGGATCTGGTGTTCCCGCACAACGGACACGTTCAGATGGCGATCGGCAACAACCTCGTCGTGGAAGCCCCGCAACCCGGGTCGACGGTGCAGATCAGCCGGATGGGGTCGAGCGTCGCGATACGACGTCCGGTCTGACGCCGCTCGCCTGGGCCGGGGTGAGTTGTTCGGTGCCCGGGCCGTGGGTACCGTCTGGGCCATGGTGCAGGCAGGTAACTCCGCCGACGCCCTTGCGGCGGCCCGACGGGCGTTGGCGGCCAGGGACGCTGACCTCGCCGACGCTGATCGTGCGCTGGCCGAGACGCTGGCCGGCGCGCACGCCATCGCGGTCGAGTCGATCGGCCGACTAGAGGCGATCAGCGCCGAGATCGATTCCGCCGCAACCGAACAATCGCACGACAGCGCCGCAGGGGCACGTGAGGTCGGCCGCCAACTGGTCGCCAGGAATCGGGAAATCACCGAGGTTATCAGTTCCGCGGGGGCCGCCGTGGACGCCAAAACCGTTGCTCTGAAGGAACTTACCGGCCGCTACCAGTGCTGATCGGCCATCCACAGCGGTGAATTGTCCGCCTGCGCGGCACTGCCTAGAGTCACCGGCATGAGAGGCCTGCGGTGGCGACCCACCAAGATCTGCTCGACGCGATAAACCGCGTCCGTGCCGCCACCGGCGACCGCGATGCCTGGCAGAGCGGCCTGTCCGGCGAGGACATCGCGTCGGCGTGCAACCCGTTGAGCTCACCGGCCGCCCTCGGGACGGTCCTCACCAAAATCGTCGCATCCCATCCGGAGGCCTTCACCTCAGCCGCCGGGCCCGCCGCACCACCACCCCGGGCGAACGAGGGCGCGGCCGCCGAGGCCATCCGGGAGGCCGAAACCGCTCTGGCGCATCAGAAGTCCACGGCCGCCCAGGTGGATCTGCAAGTCGTCACCGCGGTGCTCAACGCCCACTCCGCCAACGCCGCCGGCGCGGCCGAGCTTGACCGGCTGCAGCGCGAGATCGAGGCGGCCGTCCAGTCCCGCACCGATCTGGACACCCCGGCCGGGGCGCGTGAGTTCCAGCGCTTCCTGATCGGCAAACTGCGCGAGATCAGAACAGTCGTCGACACCGCGGGTCTGGACGCCACCTCCAAAGCGGCCCTCGCGGCGGCTTTGGCAGCGCTGTATGCCTCTGCGACAACGGACTCCGCCCCGCCGACGGCAACGGGGGAGGTCCGGGAATCGGAATCAGAACCACCACCGTCGGTTTCGACGTCGCGGGGACCCGGCGATGAACGCCCGCGACCGGACGAACCGGCGGTGTCGACGGGTCCGCGGGAGCCCGAACCGGCCCTTGCCCCGGAGTTCGGCGACCTGCCGGACATGAGCGCCTCGCCATGGGATGTCGGCGGCCCGTTGTTGGGTGTCGGCGGCCCGCCGTGGGATACCGGCAGCCTGCCACCGCAACCGATCCCCGCAGCGGCGATGCCGGTGCCGCCGGCGATGGCCCCACCCCCCATGACGGCGCCCGCGATGACACCGGCCCCCGCCTGGGGAGGGACTGCGCCATCCGGTGGCGGTGGGCTGCCGCCGTTACCTGACTTTGGCCGCCCGGACCTGTCCCGGGACTTCGACTTTGAGCCCGGCACCGATGAGCCACCGCCAGACCGCGACACCGACCCGCCGCCCCGTGCGGAGCAGGACGTCGATCCCGAGGGGGCCGCCGTGGAGGACGTCGGGCCTGACGAGGCGCCAGCACCCGCGGACCCCCACGCGGTGGAACTACCGGATGGGCAGACGGTCAGCGCGCCGAGCCCGCAGATCGCCGCCGCGATCACCGCCGCCGTCGCCGGAACCCCGATCCCAGAAGCCTTCCGGCAGCAAGGCATCGTCCTGCCGCCGCCGGGCTACCCCGTCGCCGCCCCGGTGGACGCCGCCATGCTGGCACCAGGCGACATCGGCGTGCTGGCCGACCGGCACGCACTGGCGCTCGGCAATGGAACGACTCTGCTGGACAACCAGATTCAGCCTATTGCCAACGTCGTGGGGCCGGGCTTTCTAGGCTGGCAGCATCCCCCCGGCCCGACCACCACCAACCCCCAACCGCCGGCAGTCCCGGCACCGATCGGGCCGGCGCAGACGGCCCCGTCCTGACAGGAGTGAGCAATGACAGAGCACCTCAACGTGGTGCCCGGGGAGCTTCGGCAGGCCGCCCACGAGCATCGGCGGACCGCCGAGCAACTCGGCGCCGTACCGGCCGGCCACGGCGAAGTGATGGCCACCCTGGACTCGCTCGGGCCGATCTTCGCAGAGTTCCGTGACGCCGGAGCAGAACTGCTGGATCAGCGTCGCGCATGCTACGAACAGCAGGCCGCGGCCCACGCTGAGATGGCCGACCGGCTCAATGAGGCCGCCGATGTCTGGGACAGTCAGGATATTGAGGCGGCACAACGACTACGGGGCCTATCGGGGGAGAGCGCGTGAGCGACGCGGATCCGCAGTTCGACGCGGTCCACCCCAGCGGCCACGTGCTGTTCCGGTCCAGCCGGGGCGGATACCTGCACAGCGTGGTCCTGTCCGAAGTGGTGCGGGACACCGACGGCCAGGCGCTGGCCGAGGCGGTGCTGAGGGCGGCAGACGTGTCGCACCTGAAGGCCGTCATGCAGATCCGTCACGAAATCCTTGACTCCGGGTGCAGTCCGTCCGCGGAGTTGCCCACGCCGGCCGATCTCAGCCGCGCCGAGGCTGCACTGGCAGGTCATCGGCTCGAAGATCGGGGCAGTTCGACCTAACCGGATTTTTCGGTGCCGGCCTGCGGGCGGATGTCGGCAGGCGGCGCAACGGGATTGGAGCCGAACAGGTCGCGGGCCCGCCGCAGCAGCGCGCGAACCTCATCGAGTTGTTGCTGCAGCATCGACTCAGCCATGCGGCCACGCTAACCGGATCGACGTCCAGCCGACAATTCAGCCCTGTGAAGATCGGCTTCAGGACCGCGCGATCTCGGCGTTGATCCGGTCCAGCACGGCGGAGTAACGCCCGGCTTCGGGATGGCGGCCCGGTTTGCCGCTGCTGACCAGGCCGACCGCAAGATCCCGGGACGGGTCGGCCCAGATTGCGATATTCGTCAGGCCGGTATGGCCGAACGCATCGGGGGCGTCGCGGCCGAACGGGCCGAACCGTGCAGAGCCCAGCATGTAGCCGGTGCCCCACCGGATCGGCATCAGCCCGGTCGCGATGTCGGGGCGCAGCCGCCGGCACTCCCGGGTCGCCGCCCGAAGGGTCTCCGGTCGCATCACCCGCACCCCGTCGAGTTCACCACCGCGGCAGAGCATCTCGGCGAACCGCGACAATTCCTCGGCGGTGGACACCGTGCTGGACGACGGCACCACGCTGGTCAGGAACATCGGTGAGTTCGAGAACCGAACGACCTGCTGCATCGAACCACCCAGCGCGGCCTTCATCGCCGCGGCGACCGGGGCGGGCAGTGGCTTGCCGGTCACATGGCTCGGTGCCACCAACGGCACGTCGGCCTCGGCGACGCCATAGTTGGTCCACCGGAAGCCGAGCGGGTCGAGGATCTCGGTCGCCAGGATCTCCCGGATGTCACGACCGGTGGCGGCTGAGACGATCTCCCGGACCAGCGGACCCCACGTCACGCCGTGGTAGATGTGCACCAGCCCGGGGCGGTGGATCGGCTTGAGTTCGCCGAGCCGTTCACGGGCGTAGTCGCTGTCGTTCATCCGTCGCAGGTCCGGCCGGGGGCCGGTGGCGAAGGGGATCCCGGCGCTATGGGTCATCACGTGCCGGATGGTGGTGCGTTCCTTGCCGTGACCGGTGTAGCTCGGCAGGTAGTCGCAGACCCGGTCGTCGAGGGAGAACGCGCCGCGCTCGACGAGCATGTGCACCACCGTGCTGGTGATCGCCTTGGCCGTCGAATACACGCAGAACGGCGTGCCGACCGTGACGGGAATCCGCTCGGCGTCCGGGGGATCGGTGGGCCCGTTACCCCAGGCGTGACCGATGGCCCGGTTGAGCACCACCCGTCCGTTGCGCCGTAGGCACAGCTGGATTGCGGGCTGCATCCCGGCGGCGTACCAGTGCCGCACGGAATCCCAGATCCGTTCCAGCGCAGCGGGGGAGAGGCCGCCGGGGTCCTCGGCACCGCGGTCGGTGACCGCGTCGAGGTCGGCCGGGACCCTGATGCGGCCGTCGGTCGTGGGTGTCACGGGCGCCGGAACAGCGTCGGGCATATCCGCTTAGACCGGCCCCACCAGTTCGACCCAGTTGCCGTCCGGGTCGGCCACGAAGCACCACCCCATGCCGGGCACCGCCGGGAAGGCGGTGGGTTCCTCGACCACCGGGTGCCCGGCGTCGGCGGCCTGCTTGGCGGCATCGCGGACGTCGGCGACGATCAGCGTGATGTAGCGGATCCCGCCCTGGGCACGTCCCCCGCCGGGCGTCTGCGGGGACGACGGCGGTTCGTCGTAGCCGACCAGTTTGAGCACCACATTGGCGCCGACGGCGTAGCGCTTCATGGAGCCGCCGGGGAAGTCCAGGTCGGCTTGGTGGGACAGGCCGAGGAAGCCCTCGTAGAACCCGACCATCGCGTCACGGTTGGTGGTCACCAGGCCGACCTCGATGCTGGGGGCGAGCAGTTGGACAGCCATTTGATTCGTGGTCCTTTCAGGCCTTGGTTCCGACGGTGATCAGGTCCGACACCATTCGGGTCCACACCGGCCGGTCGACGCGCCGCTGGTCGGTGACGGTGAACCCGGCATCGGTGAACAGTGTGCGCATCTCGGCCGGCCGCGGGCTGTGCAGCACGCCCGCGTCCTTGGACACGAACCGGTCCAGTGCTTTCGGGAGCGGCGGGACGATCGTGGCCACCGCTGCCAGACCGCCGGGGGCCAGGACGCGGTGGAACTCCCGCATCGCCGCAGGCTGGTCGAAGAAGTGGAATGCCGAGGTGGTGACCACCGCGTCCAGCGAGCCGTCCTCGAAGGGCAGTCGCTCGGCCGGGCCCTTCATCCAGCGCACCCGCGAGGAACGCGCCTTGGCCTGCTCGAGCATGCCGTCGGACATGTCCACCCCGTAGACCTCGTCGGGGCGCAGCTCATTGCAGAGGCGGGCGGTCAGAATGCCGGTACCGCAAGCGATGTCGGCAATCCGGCGGGATCGCGCGGCGCGCAGCTTGGTGACCACCTCGTCCTGGGCGGGCCGGTAGACCCACCGCTGCAGAAAGGGCAGGTCGTAGGCCGGCGCGGCGAAGCTCCAGAATCGGGTGACGGCAGAGTTGAATTGCCGACCGGGTGTCGTCATATGGCGGACCTCTTCCCCTGGGCTGTCCAAGGGGAAGTATGGCAGCCGGCCGGAACCGGGGGTCTCAGCAGACGCGTCTGGTGTGGCTGCGCGCGAGGGCGGCGACCGCCGAAACGATGTTGGGCGCGGTCGGCAGCAGCCCGTCGGGATCGCAGACCCGCGTTAGCCGCTGGACTTCCGGTCCCGGTACCAGCACCCAGTCCACGCCGGCCCGGGCGCACCGGCTGTGCACCCGATGCAGGACGGAGTAGCCGGCGGTGCCGAAGAACTCCAGCCGGGAGAGGTCCAAGACCAACTGTTGGTAGCCGGTGAGGTGGTGTTCTACGGACTCGGACAACCTGCCGGCGCTGGCTGCGTCGATCTCACCGAAGGCGGCCACCAGAACGGTGGTTGCGCTGAGTTCACGCGCGCGAACCGGTTCGGGGGCAGCCGGGGCCGGTGCCGTACGCGGGATTGCGAATGGAACCGCAGTGTTGGCGACGAGCATGTGAGCCTCCCAAATGTTGCAAATTCCCCGGGGGTGCAGCCGATGGCTGCTGAATGGCTGTGAGCTCAACCTGACGAGAAATCTACTACGGAATCAGTGGCCCGGCCAGAGAGGTAACCGAAGTAGTATCGAAACAGCTCAGTGCCGATTAAATCGATCCCCTCCGGGGTATATCGGAGCGATTTCAGGGGCGAGAATACCCCTGTGACCCATGAATCCGTTGCAGCGAAGTTCTACCCGCCTCGTTTCCTCGCTCTGAACAGCATCTACAGCCCGGTGCGGGTGCTTCCAGCGACGAAAAGAGACGCGATCCGCAGGCGCGCGTGCATTGGCGGGTGAACCGCTGCGGAGGCGCAGCCAGTATCGTCTCGGGAACCATGACCATGCCGTACCCAGCACAGACCCCTGCCGGGGCGCCCGCGTGCTATCGCCATCCCGACCGCCCGACCTCCGTGAGTTGCAATCGATGCAGCCGGCCGGTGTGCCCGGACTGCATGCGCAGTGCGGCGGTCGGGCATCAGTGCGTGGACTGCGTGAGTGTGGCCGCCGCAAGCGTGCCGCCGGTCCGGACGGGTGCCGGCGCGGTCGTCAGGCAGGGCGTCCCCGTCGTCACCTACACGCTGCTGGCGGCCAATATTGCGGTCTTCGTCATGCAGATGACATCGCGGATGGTGCAGTACAAATTCTCGCTCCTGCCGGGTGCAGTCGCGGCAGGGGAGTACTACCGCCTGATTTCATCGGCCTTCATCCACTACGGGATCGTGCACATCCTGTTCAACATGTGGGCGCTTTACATTCTGGGGCCGCCGCTGGAGCGGTATCTGGGACGGCTGCGGTTCGCCAGCCTGTATCTGTTGAGCGCACTGGGCGGTTCGGTTGTCGTCTACCTGTTTTCCTCCCCGATGACCGGAACCGGTGGCGCCTCCGGGGCGATCTTCGGATTGTTCGCGGCGACGATAGTCGCCGCCAGAAGGCTCAACCTCGACGTCCGCTGGCTGGTCGGCCTTGTTGTGGTCAACCTGGTGCTGACGTTCTCGATCCCCGGGATCAGCTGGCAAGGCCATATCGGCGGGCTGATCACCGGTGCGCTGGTCGGCGCCGCTTACGTCTATCCGCCGCGCGCCACACGGACCGCTGTTCAAGCAGCGGTCACCGTCGGACTGCTCGTGGTGTTCGCCGCACTGATCATGATGCGTACGGCCCAGTTGACGGGATGAGCCCGGGGTGAATCAGAGCCGCACCAGCCGCAACGGATAGGTGCGGGTGCCACCCGGGGCGTTGTCGCAACCGACCGCGAAGGTGGACTGCAGGGTGCCGGTCAGCGTCACCGCATCCCAGGTGTAGACGTCGTGGGTCGGGATCACCGGCCCGTAATAGACGTTGCCGCAGCGCAGTCCGTCGGGGACGTCGACGGTCATGGTGTAGGTGCCGCCCGACTGGTAGGCCTGGGCGTACCACTGGAAGGCCTTGGCGATCGGCATCGGGTTGGCCGAGACGTTGGCGCAGAATTCCACACTGTCCGGCGGGTTGCACGAGGTGAAGGTGAAGATCCAGGTGTGGAAGTCGTAGCGGCCATCGATCCAGGCGTTGTAGTGCCCGGGCATCAGGCCGGCATTGGCGGTCGGCGCGCACACGACCGCTGAGGCCGTTAAGGCAGCGAGGATGGACGGGGCTAACCCGCGCAGAATTCGTCGCACACCCCAAAACCTAGGCCCAACGGGCGCGGTGTCCAAGGGGTTTGGCGACATCGGCATCAGCCCCCTTTGCACCGTGCAGACGCTGTTCAACCGGCTCGCGGGTCGGGGTTTAGGGTTCAGGTGATGGCTGAGACGACGACCTGCGCGATCGTCGGCGGCGGTCCCGCCGGGATGGTGCTGGGCTTGCTGCTCGCCCGGGCGGGCGTCGAAGTCACGCTGCTGGAGAAGCACGCCGATTTCCTGCGCGACTTCCGCGGTGACACCGTGCATCCCAGTACGCTGCGGTTGCTCGACGACCTTGGATTGTGGGATCGGTTCGCCGCGCTGCCGCAGAGCCGCATTGATCACCTCGGTGTCGACGTGGACGGCCGCGCGGTGACGTTGGTCGATCTCCGGCGGCTGCGCCAACCGCATCCGTTCATCGCGATGGTCCCGCAGTGGGATCTGCTCAACCTCCTGGCCGAGGCCGCACAGTCCGAACCCACCTTCACGTTGCGGATGCGCCACGAGGTGACCGGCCTGCTTCGCAACGGCCCTGCGGTGACCGGCGTGCGATACCGCAGTCCCACCGGTGACGGCGAGTTGCTCGCCGACCTGGTCGTCGCCTGCGACGGCCGTACCTCGACGGTGCGACGGGAGTCCGGACTGCCCGTCCGAGAGTGGTCGGTGCCGTTCGATGTGTGGTGGTTCCGGCTACCCCGGGACGTCAACGCCGACTACTCGCTGGCGCCGCGCACCGCGCCGGGGAAACTGGCCGTGGTGATCCCGCGCGAGGGCTACTTCCAGATCGGCTACCTGATCCCCAAGGGCAGCGACGTGCAGTTGCGCGCCCGGGGGCTGGCATCGTTCCGTGCCGAGATCGCCGCCCTGATGCCGGAGGCGGACACCTCCGGGCTGTCGTCCTGGGATGACGTGAAACTGCTCGACGTCAAAGTCAACCGACTCAAGCGCTGGCACACCGGCGGCCTGCTGTGCATCGGGGACGCCGCCCACGCGATGTCTCCGATGGGTGGGGTGGGAATCAACCTCGCGGTCCAGGACGCGGTGGGGGCCGCCACCCTGTTGGCCGAGCCCCTGCGCCGTCGCGCGGTGACCGATGCCGACCTCGCCGCGGTGCGCCGGCGCCGACTGCCGCCGACCACGATCACCCAAGGGTTGCAGCGTTTCCTGCACCGCCGACTGGTGGTGCCGGTCTTCCGCGGCGCCGATGGCAAACCGCCGGCCGTCTTCGTGCAGGTGCTGCGGAGGCTGCCCTGGCTGACGGTGATACCGGCGCGGATCATCGGCGTCGGAATACGCCCGGAGCGCGCGCCGGTGTTCGCGCGCCGGTGACGGCCACTGAACCGCGACTGGGGTTGCGGCCCAACATCGTTCAGTTCAGCCTGCTGGTCGCGGTCAACGCTCTGGTGGGCGGCATGGTGGGCCAGGAACAGACGGTCCTGCCGCTGTTGGCCACTGAGGTCTTCGGACTGACCGGCTACACATTCCTGCTGACCTACGTCATGGCGTTCGGAATCACCAAGGCGATCACCAACTATCTGGCCGGCACCTGGTCGGATCGGTTCGGCCGCAAACCGGTGCTGGTCGCCGGGTGGCTGTTGGCCATTCCGGTTCCGCTGATGTTGATCTGGGCGCCGTCCTGGGGCTGGGTGGTGGCGGCCAACGTGCTGCTGGGTATCAATCAGGGCCTGACGTGGTCGACGACGGTGGTGATGAAGATCGACCTGGTCGGCCCGCGCCAACGTGGCCTGGCGATGGGTCTCAACGAAGCGGCGGGCTACGGCGCGGTGGCGATCACCGCCTGGCTGGCCGGCTATCTGGCCGCCAACCACGGGCTGCGGCCCGCGCCGTTCCTGCTCGGGCTGAGTTACGCGTTGATCGGTCTTGCGCTGTCGGTGGTGCTGGTTCGGGAGACCCGCGATTACGCCCGGCTGGAAGCCGCCAGTCACCCGGCAGGCACCGGTACCGACGCGGCGCTGTCCAATCGGGACATCTTCGTGCGCACCAGTTTCACCGAGCCGGCGCTGTCCTCGGCCAGTCAGGCCGGGCTGGTCAACAACCTCAATTTCGGTCTGTCGTGGGGGCTGTTCCCACTGCTGTTCGCCAGTGCCGGACTGGCCGTCGACCGGATTGGTCTGCTGATTGCGGTGTACCCCGCGGTGTGGGGGGTAGCGCAGATCCTCACCGGCGCGCTGTCGGACCGGTGGGGCCGCAAACACCTGATCACCGCCGGGATGCTCACTCAGGCGGTGGGTTTGGCGCTGATCGCCACCGGGCAGAGTTTCGGCTGGTGGCTGGCAGCGGGCGCGCTGCTCGGGGCCGGCACGGCGATGGTCTATCCGACGCTGCTGGCGGTGATCGGCGACGTCGCACACCCGCTGTGGCGGGCCCGGTCGGTGGGGGTGTACCGACTGTGGCGGGACAGCGGATACGCGGTCGGCGCGGTGGTCGGGGGAGTGGCCGCCGACCTGTGGGGGTTGCGCGCCGCGGTGTGGACCGCCGCGGCGATCACGGTGGTGTCGGCGGTGGCCGTCGCGGCGCGGATGTACGAGACGCATCCCAGGGACTGACCGGACGTTGTCGTGCGAGGCGAGTGGACGCCTAGCTGCTGTCAAGCCCGTCGCCGAGGCCGCCGTCGGGTAGCAGCCGTTCTGGGTGGTGGTAGTCGTTGGTGGCGGCGGTGAGGGGCAGGTGGGGTGGTGGGATCCATTGGGTTGTGCCGTCGGGGAGTTTTCGGGTTGTCCAGCCGCCGGGGCTGATGAGTGGGTGGTGGCCTTTGCAGGCGAAGGTGAGTGTGTCGATGTTGGTGTGTCCGCCGGTGGCCCATTCGTCGACGTGGTGCACTTGGGTGAGGTAG
>Ga0164293_10003231_pt1 | contig 13897 bp, 11 predicted proteins | sample GEODES118metaG_FD_111487 | JGI IMG/M metagenome (GOLD analysis project Ga0164293, IMG submission 111487) | Eutrophic lake water microbial communities from Lake Mendota, Wisconsin, USA - GEODES118 metaG | ecosystem: Environmental > Aquatic > Freshwater > Lake | place: USA: Lake Mendota...
AGGTCATCTCAAAAATATCTCCCGAAATCATCCCATTATATCCTCTTCTTATACCGTAAACCTCAATTCCATGATAGATAGCCCCACGCACTACTGCTCTTATGCAGGCGTTCATTCCTGGAGCATCTCCACCCGAAGTAAAAACCGCTATTTTTTTCATCCTTTACTTTTCTGCTTTTTATGATTAAGGGCAAAAATAAGGAGATTTATTATAACCTAAAAACTTAATTTTATTTTGTCCCGCCCTATTTTGAAGAAAGTTTATTCTGATTATCCTGATTTTACAAAATATTATTGGAAAAGTTATAAAATGACAGAAGAACTAAAATACACTAAATTTACATTTATAAAAATCTAACTTCCTCTATTTACATTAATTTTTAACACTAAACCTAATTTTACATAATTCCAAAACTCTAAAATTTGCTAAGATTCACCAAATTTACATGCACATCTCTAAAAAAATCCATATTTTTCCTATATTTGCCTAAACTGAATATAGTATTTGAAATAGATGAGCGACGAGAGTGCTAACTACGACCCTACCAAGCAAAACGAGGTTATTGATGACATGTTTGAGAAGTATTTCCTTGAATATGCTTCTTATGTAATTCTTGAAAGAGCCGTACCTGCCGGCGAAGATGGCCTAAAACCCGTGCAAAGAAGGCTTTTACATGCCCTTAAAGAGATGGACGATGGCCGATTTAACAAAGTGGCCAATGTAATAGGTTCAACCATGCAGTTCCACCCGCACGGAGATGCTTCGATTGGTGATGCCATTGTCAATATAGGCCAAAAAGAATTGCTTTTGGATATTCAGGGAAACTGGGGAGATATTCGCACAGGCGACTCAGCAGCAGCACCGAGATATATAGAAGTCCGTCTTTCGAAGTTTGCTCTAGAGGTACTTTTCAACGAAGACACCACCGAATGGCAAATGTCTTACGATGGTCGTAAACGTGAGCCTGTAACCCTGCCCGCCAAGTTTCCCTTGGTCCTGGAAATGGGCGTTGAGGGAATTGCGGTTGGCCTTTCTACCAAAATTCTTCCTCATAATTTCATAGAACTATGCGAAGCATCCATAAAACACCTCAAAAAGGAACCTTTTGTGCTTTATCCCGACTTCCTAACTGGTGGCCAAGTAGATGTGAGCAATTACAACGATGGTGCAAGAGGTGGAAAAGTAAAAATGCGGGCGAAGATTGTTGAAGCCGACAAAAAAACCCTCAAAATAACCGAGATTCCTTTTTCTACAACCACAGGTAGCATAATAGAGTCGATCATTAAAGCCAATGATGCAGGCAAAATAAAAATAAAGAAAGTAGAGGACAATACCGCCCGTGATGTGGAGATTATAATCCATTTGGCACCAAATACTTCTACTGACATAACGATAGACGCTCTTTACGCATTTACGAACTGTGAAATGTCCGTTTCGCCCAATGCCGTTGTCATCATTGACCAGAAACCGAGGTTTTTGGGTGTGAGCGAAATACTAAGAAGTTCAACTGACCAAACCCTGCATTTGCTCAAAAGAGAGCTACAAATCAGGAAGTCGGAACTGATGGAGAAGGTGCTATATAGTTCTTTGGAAAAGATATTTATAGAAAATCGAATATACAGAGACATAGAAGAATGTGAGACTTTTGATGCGGTTATAGAAACCATCGACAGAGGTTTGGAGCCATTCAAAAAGGAATTCTATCGCGAAATAATAAAAGAAGACATCTTGAGATTGACGGAGATCAGAATCAAGCGAATTTCGAAATACGACGGTTTCAAGGCAGACGAGCTCATGAAACGTCTACAGGAGGAACTTCTTGAGGTAGAAGATAACCTCAATAATATTGTACGATATACCGTCAATTTCTTCCAAGAATTAATTAAAAAATACGGAAAAGGAAGAGAAAGAAGAACAGAAATAATGCAGTTTGGAGAGGTTCAAGCTGCTGTAGTGGCGGCCAATAATCAGAAACTATATGTGGACAAAATCGGAGGTTTTGTGGGCTACGGCCTAAAAAAGGACGAGTTTGTGATGGAATGCTCTGATATTGACGACATTATTGTTTTCCGAGCAGATGGTAAATTATCTGTTGTTAAAATCCAAGAGAAAGTTTTTGTGGGCAAAGACATACTTTACAGTGCTGTTTTTCGCAAAAACGATGAAAGGCGAATATACAACGTCATTTATCTCGATGGCAAAACTGGTCGAACTTTTGCCAAGCGTTTTGCAGTAACCGGAATTACTCGTGATAAAGAATATGATATCACGAAAGGCTCTCCAAGGTCAAAAATCTTGTACTTTTCGGCCAACGAAAACGGAGAAGCTGAAACGATAACTATCAATTTAACAGCAAGCTCTACAGCCAAAAAGAAAATATTTGACTTTGATTTTACTGAATTGTTGATAAAAAACCGTTCGGCAATGGGCAATCTCGTCACCAAATATTCGGTGAGGAAAATTGCGTTTAAAACCGCCGGTAAATCTACTTTAGGTGGTGTGGATATTTGGTATACTGGTACTCTGGGTAGACTCAACAAGGACGAACACGGCATGTATTTGGGCAACTTTGGGGCAACTGATAAGATATTGGTAATATATAAATCAGGCGAGTACGAGCTCACAAACTTTGAGCTTACAAACCACTACGACCCAAGACAGGTGCATACTATAGCCAAGTTTAACGAAAAACGAGCTATTTCGTGTATCTATTACGACGGGGAACAGAAGAATTATCATATCAAGCGTTTCTTGATAGAGACCTCCACCTTGGACAAGAAGTTTATGTTTATCACGGACCACAACCGCTCAGAACTGCTGATGGCCTCGTACGATAAACGCCCGAGAATAGAGATTAAATTTAAGAAACAACGAAAATCGGAAGTCGAAAAGCTGCTTTTCAAAGTCGACGAAATGATTGAAGTTAAAGGCTGGAAAGCCCTTGGAAATAAGCTGGTTTACGAAAAAATCATTGAAATAAAAACCTTAGACCCTGAAGCTGAGGAAGAAGAAGATGAGGAATTGGACGATGCCGAAGTTCAAGAAATGGTAAACAGCGACATCGAAGAAAACGATGAAGAGTTAGCGATAGAGTCAGAAAATGAAGGAAATATAGAACCCGAAAAAGGTGAATTGAAACTTCCAGATTTACCATCTGACGAACATAACAAAACAGATAGTGCCGGCGAAGGAGAGCAATTGGGACTTTTTTAAATCGACCACATTTTTTTTCTGTAAAACCTTGTAAGGGTATGTAGTTCTCGTCATTACCCTAAGCCTTTTGCAAAGGGGGGTGTTATTAGGAGATAGCAGAAATACGCATATAACAATAATTGTAGTTTATTGAAGGGTATTTTAACTGTAAAACCTTAAGGTGGCGGAGGACCGACCTAAAGTCGAACGCAACCCCAGCCTCTCCTGAGGAGAGACTTGAAATAGGAGCTATATTAAACGACAACTATATAATAATTGTTAATTTATCAGCGAAATGATGGTAAAAGAATAAATAACCATTTTTTGTAAATAAAAACTCAAAACAGTAAATTTCTGTTTTTGAAATTGAAAAATTAGATGGTGTATGAGAATTTTTACTTGTAAAAATGGTATCCCCGTACATGTCACAATAGTTCGTTTTTTGTAGTTATTGACCATTCGAAATAAAAAAAACGAATTAGCGATTTTAGATTATTTTTATCTACACAAAAACGATATATGAAAAACATTGATGGTGAAACAATTCCAAGTACGGCCTCCAACATTTGTGATGATATATTACATATAGTTTCGGATTGTGATACTGAAATAGTTTGTTATTAAGTTGCGAAATTCTAGGTATAAAAAGTAATGAAATATCGGATGTCCCCAAACTATTGACAAGTCCAGTTTGGAATGGAGCTATTGTAAGAATTCATAAAAAGGGATATCAAAAAACAACACTCAGAATATATTAGACAAAAATGCAGTCTAAATTTTTCAACTAATAGATAATCAGAAAGATAGAAAGTACTAAGTCATTAAATTATTCGCAATAAATACAAATATCTTTTCTGATGTGAATGATGTTTTGGGGCTTGGTAGAACAGAAAAAAAGAACATGCGAGGCAATTTATGATTTGACTTTTTAGGTACTAAAAAAGTATGGAAAAATTAAGTCGGTAATCAAAACAAGCTCACATTTAATCAAAAAATGAATGGAAAAGAGCCTTAAAGCCAAAAACTCTGTATTCGTACTGCTAACGAAAATTGAAAAAAGAATCATTGCTCATATAATAGTACGTCTGTCTATAGAAAATAAACTGTAATGGAACTTAGATGATTTTTTAAAGTAAGAGACTTGGCACTAAAAAGAATGGAAAAATCAAGCAAAAGTTTTGAACTTATATCTAAACCAGGTTTATCAATGGTTGAAGCTGAAAAATAAATAAAAATTCTAACCCTCTAAAAAAATTAAAGAATACTCCCTCAGATAATCATCGACAATTAATTATGAAAATTTAAATGCGTATTCCCTAATCTTAATCCAAAAACATGTTCCAACCTGACAAACAAATTTTGTTAGAAATCGTAATAAACCAAATGCCATTTGGCAAATACAAAGGCACGCTTTTGTGTGATTTGCCCGTCAGCTATTTAGAATGGTTTCTCAGAAAAGGTGGCTTTCCAGAAGGCAAACTGGGTATGCAGCTTTCTACGGTTTACGAAATAAAATCAAACGGCTTGGACGAAATTCTTTGGACAATAAAGAAGATGAAACATTCATGACTTAGATTTCAGACACATAGAAATGACTATTTCTTAGCGTTTTTCCGGTAAATTAGAAATACCATTATTTGCCATAATGTTCACCTAGCACCTTTTCAGCCATTTTGCCTTGCGGAGAGAATGTTTCTCTTTCATGAAAATGATCGATTTCAGTCGGAAACCACTTCCAGATAAACGCACCTGCACACCATGACTGTTTCCAAGCACTTTCAAAGAAAGATTGATAGGCTTTAGCTTGAAGACTTTCATTTTTAGGTTTTGAATAATCAGTTTCCCAAGGCTTTTCTGTGCTATAATCGTTGCTCCTGTATCCTATTTCAGTAAACAATATAGACTTTTGCTGCTTCGCTGCGTATTTATCCAGTTTTTTTAGGTACGTTTTCCAACCTTGATTTAGTTGGTTAACACTTGGCTCTCGCTCATCAGAAAGTGGAAAATAACCATCGACTCCAATAAAATCCAACTCTTCCCAAAACGGTACTTTCTCAAAACAATCCCAATTTTCGGCATAGGTCAATTTCCCTTTATACACCTTTTTAATATCAGAAATCAAGCCAAACCAGTAGTCCTCTCTGCCTTGCACATGGCTGCCCATTTCGGTAGCTATACAAAAAACCTCCACTTTTTCTGACTCAGCCAAACGTGCAAAAGTGAGGATATATTCCTTAAAACTTTCCTCGAAAATCTTCCAATCTGACTCTTTTTCAAAATTCAAATCGCCGGTAAACTGGCCCCAACCTAGCCACAAATGAGGCTTGAGCATAACTTTCATGCCTTTTGAATGAGCCATTTCTATGCATCTTTTTACACCCGCTGGTGTTTCTCCCCACCATTGTTGTTTTTTTGTGGTGTCTATCTGAAACCTCACTTTGGCACTTCCTTTCGGCACAAACGCATAAGGCATTAATGAAACCCAATCGGCGTTTACATTTTGAATCGCATGAAAACAAGTGACATCGACTTCTCTGGGTGGTGCTACCAAAGATAGCCCCTTCATCTTCAAACCTTTGTACTGAAATGCCTTATCGCCAAAACCATAGAAATAAAAACCACCAAAAAGGAGAAGAATAAAAGCAGGAGTAAGTAGTTTTGTTTTCAATATATTAATTTCAAGAATGAAAGAATCGCTAGAAAGTGCCCATAAATTTAAAATCTGGAAAGCTAACCTACAAACTAATGGACTAAAAATAAATAATATACAAGAAATCTACACCAGACATAGATATAACGGAGAGGCTTTGTTTTCATTAGTAATGCTTGACGCAGAGACTCCCGAAGGGGATAAAATACCACCGATATGTTTCATAAAAGGCGAAGTAGTATGTATTTGTATTGTTTTGATTGATAAAGAAACCAAGGAAAAGTATTTACTTTTGGTAAAACAAAGAAGAATAGCTGAAGGTGGATTTACGTTTGAACATCCAGCTGGAATGGTTGATGGCACCAAGTCGCCGCTTGAAATAGCTGTAATGGAAGTAAAGGAAGAAACAGGAATAGTTGTGAGTGAAAATGACCTAATTGATCTTTCACCAAATAAAAGGCTGTTTCCGAGTACTGGAACCTCAGACGAAGCCATGTATTTTTACTTTTGTGAGATTACTTTAGACAAAAAAGAAATCGAAGCATTTGAAAATAAAGAAATGGGCACGGAGTATGAATTTGAACGAATAACAACACATGTTTATCCTTTCGTAGAAGGACATCAGAAAATAAACAATAGTAATGGACTCTTGCTCAATTACTTGTATTTATCAGCCGTAAAAGATTTTGAAACACTAAAAAGAATTTAACTTTATACTTAAATTAAACTTTCAAGACTAAGTCTTTAGACATACAGAAAAATCAATATTCCATATCGTCTTTGAGACTACGCTGTAAATGATAAACTAAAGCTTTGTGAAAAATTAAAGAACTGATTACAATCACCTGAAATAATAGCAAATTGTATAAAGCTATAATTATCAATACCTTACATCATTTAAAATAAATGCTATTTTTCTCCTATTTTTCTGTAGGGTTCGTTGAAAAGTAATGGAACGAAGAAATTTATCAGTTCAAAAATACTAAATCTAAAATTAAAGGAGACCACCAAGTCAGAATCGTATCGGCCCGCCATGTCGGTTCAGAAAGTATCTTTCTAGACCAAGCCGACGTCTCGGCTAATTTCGAATGGGTCGGTGATAAGAGGTTACGCAAAAAGAAGTGCGTACGACCAATACTACCGAGCAAGGCATAGAAAGTTTATGATTTACAGTGATTTTTAACGCCGAAACTTTGATCATTCAGAATTATTTCAAGTTAATACCTGGACTTGCTGCCTCGAGTGCTCAAGATTAGTTCATAAAAACTAACTATTTTAAATTCCTTATCGCTTGAATATTTCAAAAAGTGTAATAAATTTTGTAGGTTTGGTGAGCCTTTTTTTCAATTAAAAAACTGTTAAATGAAACTTCCTAGTTCAATAATCTTCTATTTTCTTATAATCTCCTTTCAACTTTATGCCCAAAAGTCTCCAATCGTCTCCAGTTCTTTAGTGTTTCCATTACAAGGAAAACACGTTCATGCGAGCAGCTTGGTGGTACTGCCGAATGGGGATAAACTCATCGTATGGTTTGAAGGCAATGGTGAAAGAACTTCTGACGATGTTAAACTAATGGGAGCTAGACTCGAAAAAGGCAAAAGCAAATGGTCTGAGCCTTTTTTAATGGCAGACACACCGAATATCCCTGATTGTAATCCTGTCCTATTTTTAAACAAAAAAAAACAGCTGTTTTTAGTTTGGATTGCAGTGCAAGCCAACAGATGGGAACAATCAATTTTGAGATTTAGAACCTCTTCGAATTATCTAAATCTTGGCCCACCGGTATGGGAGTGGCAAGATAATATACTTCTAAAACCGAATGATTCATTTGCGTTGGAAGTCGAGAAAAAACTAAAAGGCTTACCCGAACTCCCCGCAGGATGGGCCGGATATGCCCCCAAGTACGACGAAATGATTATTGAGAGCAGCAAAGATCCTGTAAAAAGAAGCTTTGGATGGATGACTAGAATCAAACCATTAATATTGGACAATGGAAAGGTAATTTTGCCGCTCTATTCTGACGGTTATAATATGTCTATAATGGCTATTTCTGCAGACCATGGAGAGAGTTGGAAACCTAGTAAGCCACTAGTAGGTAGAGGACCAATACAACCTGCATTGGCTTTAAGGAAAAATGGAAACGTCATAGCTTTGATGAGAGACAGCGGAGATGAGCCTTCAAGAGTTCAAAGAAGCGAATCCACCGACGGTGGCGAAACTTGGACAGCCGCCACCAAAACTGCCATACCCAATACTGCCAGTCTAGAACTATTGACATTAAAAGACGGTCGTTGGATATTTGTGGGTAATGATGTAGAGGATGGTAGATACAGACTTGGTCTTTACGTATCCAAAGACGAGGGTGAAACCTGGAAACACAGCTTTTATGTCGAAAATGACAGTACAAGAAAGATGAGTTTTTCCTACCCAAGTTTAACACAAACTATGAATGGCAACGTACTTGTAAGTTATTCATTTCACCCAACAAAAGATTTGAAATCAATTAAAGTGGTAGAAATAGAACCCAGCTTACTAAAATAAATACAGCTTTATTAATTTAGATTGCCCCTACACAGATTACCTCACATCTGAGTGGTTTTTGTAACTTAAAATAGCCCATTTCAAACTCTTTTGAAAGGTAATCTATAGGTTCTTTTTTTATAAAAATACGTTTAACAAACGACATTGGCTTTTTGAGTCCATTCAGAATTATCGATTGGTTGTTCGCTCCTGTCAATCGGATAAAATAATTAGCCGAAGGAGGAAAATCACCCATCAAACTAATCTTATATAGCCTACTTTCTTTACCACCCCAGTCAGACTCGAAGGCAGGATCAAAAGCTACTTGTGTCAACACTGCTGTTTTGGGCAAAATAATTACTCCATTCTTAACTTTCTCCAAAACGGTCTGATATAAGTTATTTGCATTAAAATATTCATTCTTTTTTAAATAATCATATTTATACTTGGCCTCATAAGCCACCGTCTGACGTTCGTTATTAACCATGCCATTTTCAAGATTGTAGGCATCCATCATCAGCGTTTCATTTTTCAGAATAAGATAATCTCTCGACTTAAGATACCAACCAATATAAAACACAATAAATAAAATAGACAGTCCCCATTGTATTTTTTTGAATGATTGGTTCTGGAAAATGAACGAAACACCAGCTAGGAAAATCAAAATTCCATAGATTTTATACCTAGATCCCAAAACACTTTCATAGCCTACAATCCAATAATTATAACGACTAACCACAATTATTCCCAGTGAAGCCGCTCCAAAAAAGAAAATGAGTTTCTCGAAATCATAAGTTTCCACCTTCCAGTTTTTCAGTAGCAAGTAAGTACTAAAAATAAATGTAACAAATCCCAAAATTCCTAAAACGAAAAAACCAAAATCATTATTAACTAACCTAAACTGACCTCCAACAGCTATAAAAAAACCCCACAAGAGCTCAATATTATATTTCAGCAAGTTGTCGAACAAATTAATACTTGAACTACCACTAACTCCTGAGCTCAAATATATGACCAGCTGAAGCAAAAAAACGGCTAGAATGATATAGCTATGGGGATGCCTTTTTCTGAAGAAAGCGTACAACAATACCAAGAAAACTGTCATAAATCCAAGAGCACTGCCAAAAGGCACAATAAAAAGGCAAATGTAAAAAAGTGTATTTGAGGTGGTACTAATCAACGCTTTTTTCTTTGAGATAAGATAAAATAACACCAAAGAAAACGAAACCGTAGCCAGTTGATAAGAAGCCACATCGTTTCTAAAAAACATCTCCCAGTTGCAATGACTGAGCAAAAGAAAACTTAAAAGCACTAGAAAAACAGGAAGATGCTTGTACTTTTTATAAAAAACCAGAACCAAAACAAATGTGTAGAGATTGACAAAATAGAGAATGATTCCAAAGTCAATCCTATTGAAAATACCCATGGGAATTAGCATGGATAGACGAATAAGAAACGGTCTACTTTCATTATCAGGAGTCATCAAAACAACTAATTTTTCACTAAAATCACTGGCATTGATATAATTATAAAAAAAATCCATGAAAACTCGGTGATCATCTTCAAAAGGAAAATTAATAGATTGTGAATTCAAAACCACAAAATGCAAAACAATAGGAATAATTGCCAAAAGGCATGGTATAATATGTTGTATTTTTCGATTTTTAATCATAATGTGCTGCTTAATCAACTTTAATAAGACATGGACTTTTCAACAGACAGATAACTCTTGAAGTTAATTTTATAAAGTCAGAATATACTGGGTTTATCAGATTGGCAAAAATAGATAATTTTTGAATGAAAAACCGCTATTGCCAAACTAAGCCGAGTCATTTTAATCTTTTCTTTACATTTGCCAAAATTTTTGTTGGTTCATGTTGCTTTATTTCCAAAAAATATTTCTAAGAAATTTACGAGTAGCGTATTATCGAAAAAATAAAATCCATCCTAGCATCCGTATTTCCACCAGAAATACAATTTACCTAACTATCTGACTATGAGTATTTACTCAAAAGTAACCGAAAAGATAAAATGGACTGTCGGCATCCACTCCTGCGTTTTATGTTGCCCAGTGTCTATTTTTATACCAGAAAAGGTCATTGTTCCTGCTGCGATCATAAAGTGACTTTTTATTCTTACAATGACTATCTCCGTAGCATTTATATGAGATAAAACTGTAATTCTTTGCCAAGAGAACGGGTATTAATGCAGGCCATAGAACGTTTTTATTCAAACTGGATGGAGCTTAGCATTCACGAATCCTCGCCAATTAAGAGAGGTACTAGTGTAAAAATAAGTAAAGGATGTAAGGACAACATAGCTTCTCAATTTTTCATAAGTCATCCATTTGGCAATTGGTAAATGGTGTCAGAAATGAAGATTTAGAGAATCAGAAATTCGAAAATAAAGCCTTTGACTTGGTAATTCCTAAGATATTCTTGAACACATAAATGAACCTGAAAAAACCTTAGCGGAAATACACCCGACTTTGAAAAAAGGTGGAACTCATATTCTTAAAGTTTCAACTTAAAACGGATTTCGCCCTGCTTTATGATGGGAACAATTTGACACAAATGCCTATTTAGAATTAGTGTTTATACCAGAGTTCCATGGCAATACATTTAACACCGATGGAACGCTTATGTTTCGGCATTATGGTTATCATTATTGACATGATAGAAAAAACACCGGAGTAACTTACATTCAGACCTAGAAAGAATGCGAAAACGGCATTAAAGGCCTCTAAAATGAAATAATTATCATCAAAAAGTAGAAATAAGCTAAAACAAGTTTGAAACAAAGCCAAGTGAATCAAAAAAAATATAATTTCAACAAATTTGGCATTTGTAAAAGGAACTACTATTTTTATTAAAATTATAGCCCATTAAACAAATATAATATGAAAACTAAACTATTCTTTGTGCTTATTGCACTCTCATTCTCTTCTTTCACTTTTGACCACATTTATGTTTGGGACAAATACAAACTTCAAATAACTGTTCCCGACGACTTTGAGGTAGTTAAAAACACAGATGAAGAGTTTGAAATGGCAGGAGATGGCATGGATTTGGCCATTACTATTTTTGCTGAAAAAATAACATTAGAAGAACTAGCGGAAGCAACTGTAGCTGGAGCAGAAGCCATGAAACTCACCGAAATAGACCAAGCCCATGAAACAAAAATCAATCAACTCGATGGGTTTTATGTAGAGGGTTTTCTCGAGGATCACAGAGTAATGTTCGCAGGATTAATGGACCAAAGAACCAAAACGACCTTATTCGTAGTAATCACTTTTGCCGATGATGATGAGAATGCCGAGGCAGAAGCCTTTAAAATCATAAATTCATTTAAAAGATTAAGATAGAGTTCGAAAGACATTCGTCATTTTAGGGTAAAATAGAATTAAATTCAAGTCTTAGCCAATTGGTTTAGAGCGAATTTAATTCTATTTTAATTTTAGTCAAAACTTAAGCGATACTCATTCTTAAAATAGCTTCTGTTGCAACTGCATCAATATCCCTATTCTCTCCATATTTTACATTTCTTTCTGCAAATCGTTTCTTTATTTCTTGGATGGTCTCCTCTCCTATTCCATACGCCGACGCTTGGGTTGGAATTCCGAGTGCTTCATAAAAAGCAATGGTTTGCTGAATTGCCGCTTCGGCTAGTTCATCATCTGTACCTTTTTCACCCCAAACTTCTTTCGCATATTGAATCATTTTGGCTTTTTTCGCATCCATTTTGTATCTCATCAAATGAGGTAAAACGACCGCCAAAGTACGAGCATGGTCAATTCCGTGTAAGGCAGTAAGTTCATGACCAATCTGATGTGTAGCCCAATCACTCGGCACTCCAAGCGAAATCCAGCCATTCAGAGCCACCGTAGCCGCCCACATAAAGTTGGACATATCGTCGTAGTTGGTTTGGTCGTGCATCACTTTTGGAGCTACTCCTATCAAAGTTTTGAGTACACTTTCAGCAAATTTATCTTGAATGAGTGCATTGACTGGATAGGTCAAATATTGTTCCATCACATGGGTAAAAGCATCTGCCAAGCCGTTGGCTATTTGTACTTTTGGCAACGAATACGTAGTCGTAGGATCTAAAATAGAAAACTGTGGATACAAAAGTGGACTTCCCATTCCGTACTTTTCTTGAGTTTCTTTTCTAGAAATCACACCACCTGAGTTCATTTCTGAGCCTGTGGCTGGCAAAGTCAATATCGCACCAAAAGGGGTAGCGACTTTGTATTTCGTTTTACCTAAAACAATATTGTCCCATTCATTTCCACCCTCAAAAGGTATGGCAGCTGATATAAACTTTGTACCATCCAACACCGAACCTCCACCGACAGATAATATAAAGTCAATTTTCTCGGCTCTTCCCAATTCTACAGCTTTCATCAAAGTCTCGAAGGTGGGATTAGGCTCAATGCCGCCAAATTCTATAATTTCAAAACCTGCAAGTGCAGATTTTGCCTGCTCATAAACACCGTTTTTGAATATACTACCACCGCCATAAGTCATCAAAACTTTGGCTCCCGCTGGAATATTCTTTGGCAAAGTTGCTATGGTATCTTTTCCGAAAATTATCTTAACGGGATTCCTAAATGTGAAGTTTGTGATCATTTTGCTTAATTATTTATCATTTAAAGTACTAACACGCTTTTTGTTGAATTAATTTTTAATTTTGAGAAAAAACAACCTAAAATGAGCTATTGTACTTACTGTAAAACACTTCCAGAAGACAACCACCACAGAATATACCATGACAATCATTATGGATTTCCAATTGAGTCCGACAATGAACTCTTCGAAAGGTTAGTTTTTGAAATAAACCAAGCGGGTCTTTCATGGGATTTGATTTTGAAAAAACAAGAGGCTTTTCGACAGGCCTATCACCAATTTGATATAGAAACAGTGGCAAATTACGACGAAAAAGAAGTGGAGAGATTATTAAATGATACTGGCGTGATTCGGAATAAACTAAAAGTCAATGCCGCGATACACAACGCCAAAGAGATACTGAAACTGCAAGCCGAACACGGAACCTTCAAAAACTGGATAGAACACCAGCATCCTAAAACCAAGGAAGAATGGGTGAAAATATTCAAAAAGACTTTTAAATTTACTGGTGGTGAGATAGTTAACGAATTCCTGATGAGTACAGGCTATCTTTCAGGAGCACATGATACAGGTTGTCACATTTTAAAAAAGATAAAAAATGGCAAAAATTGAGAGGAAAATAACAGAAAATGAAGCTTCGATTATGGATTTTCTTGGACAACGTTCGGGACGAATCCAAGAGAAAAGACAGTCTTCAATTGGCAAAAATGATAGAAAAAATAACGCAATCTCCTCCCAAAAATTTGGGGGCCAGCTATTATTAGTATCGGAAAACACCATTACAAATACGAAAGTGGTAGAGAGGAAGATATGCCAAAAGATGGTTTTTGACCAAGAAAAGACGCATTAGCACTTTACATTGGTGGAAATTCAGAGGAAAATTTAAACATTATTTCAGATTTGGGAAAT
>Ga0164293_10003232_pt1 | contig 13896 bp, 12 predicted proteins | sample GEODES118metaG_FD_111487 | JGI IMG/M metagenome (GOLD analysis project Ga0164293, IMG submission 111487) | Eutrophic lake water microbial communities from Lake Mendota, Wisconsin, USA - GEODES118 metaG | ecosystem: Environmental > Aquatic > Freshwater > Lake | place: USA: Lake Mendota...
GCCTACGGGGGCTCCTATTGGTGATTACGGCAACACCACAGTAACCACCGCTACAAACACACAATTTCTTTCTTCTTCCGCTGTAACACTAAATCCCGGAATGTATTGGGTGGGGTATGTTCCTTCTATTACTGCATCAACCGCGTTACGAGTTTATACTGCGGATACTATATTTACACAGAAAACGATGGGTATTCAAACCCCTACAAGTGCAACTTATACCCGTGGTTTTACTGGCTTTGCTCCACTACCTTCTACCATAGGAACTGTAACTGAATTTCTTTCTTCAACTCCTATTTGTCCACTACTTCAAATTCAATAAACTATGCCTGACATCAACGCATCATTCTTTCCTGTAAACGGTTTAAGTATTACCGGTAGTTCGGTTATAAACTTTGTTTCTGCTACAGGACCAACCACAAACAGCGTTCTGCGTTCTTCAGGAACCACAGGAAATGTTCTGTGGGGATATCCTGCAACGCCGGATCATTACACAGGCGGGTCTCGTTTGCTGATTCCGTGTAACAGTTCCACTCAGTCAGCAACTAACACAGGACTGTCGGCAGGAACGGTTGTGTATTTTCCTTTTGTGGTTTACTCAGCAGTTACCGTGAAGGCTGCGGTTTCTTCAACCGCAAGCACCCCAACCTTAACTGGCCCTGTTTACTGCAAACTGTATGGAACAGATCTAAGAATAGGTGGCCCTACAGGAGCACCCATTTCCGATTTAGGAACTATAACTGTAAATGCGGTTGCAAACACAATTTCTGTTTCTTCTGGTTCTGTCCAATTAACCCCCGGAATGTATTGGTTGGGTATGGGATTTACTGGAGCCGGTATAAACAATATGCGAAGAATTACTGCTGATACAAATCAAATTTCGCATACTTTTGGACAAGCCACTCCGGCAGGAACTCCCACATATTTTGTATATTTTTCTCAAGCAGGTATTACTGTGCCACCCGATACTGTTGGCGCAATAACCCAAGTAACCTCAGCCGTAGCGGTTGGGCCATTTCTACAAATGCAGTAATTCAACATGCCAGACATAAACGCACCATTCACAGTTATAAACGGAGTCTCTTTGACGGGAAATTCTTTAAAATTAACTCTTGCTCCATCAAACACTCCAAACACCGATTTAATTTTCCGTGCTACAGGAACTACCGGAAATGTTTATTGGTCGCCTCCTTCGCCATTCACCATACTGTCTAGCAGTTTGGGAGGAACAAAATACATTCCTCATATGTCGGGATCAACAGTTACTACGGGTGCTGCAAGTTCGGGTTCTAGCACCATAGTGTATTTTTATCCATACTGGATTACCTCTACAGAAACAGTAAACGCTTGTGCAATCAGCACAAACACCAATCCAACCGTAACAGGAACAATAACTGCAAAGGTTTATCGTTCGAGTGGAGGCAAACCTGTAGGTCCAACCATTGGAAATTTTGGAACCATAACCACTACTGCAAATTCGAATACGATATTTGTATCATCATCCTCGGTGACACTCTCACCCGGAATGTATTGGATTGGGGTATCGTATAGTGCTTCTTTAACAAATATGCGGGGACATACCGCAGAACCATCTACCATGTATAGAGTAATGGGTCACAGTAATAGTAGTGCTTTTAGTGCGCTTTATGTTTTACAGCAGTCTGGACCAACTTCTCCTCCAGAAACGGTTGGAACCCTCAATATTCAAACTTCGGCAACTCCTTCTCCTGGAATATGGTTACGCACATAAGGTGAAAGGATAAATATTCGTATGAAAATTTCTTATACCAATCCTGACGGCTCAACCACTCTAGTAGATAATCGTGAGTTCTATTCTTACAAAGACTACTACTTGAAATACATTCGTGAACGCGCACACGATTTGATAATAGCGGATGCTCCAGATTTTAAACAAAGAAACGCGGCTCTTGGATTGCTTTCTGATGCAGAAGCAAATGCAATTCGAGCACATATTCAAAGTATTCGCACAATTTCAAATCAAAAAGAAGCCGCACTAGAAGCCATCACATGGGATGGCGATCCTGCAACTCATGCGGCTGCGTGTGACCAAATAGAAACCATTACTTGGGATTGACACACAAATAATTAGTGCTATACTTGTGCGACTCCTCCGCTTTTGGGGGAGTCGTGTCCTAAATACAGGAACACTACAACTAGGAGAAATAAAATGAGTGACTTCAACGGATTGCCTACCCCATATCAGTCTTTCATCCATCTTTCGCGTTACAGCAGATGGATGCCCGAAAAGAATCGCAGAGAAACATGGGAGGAAACCGTTGCTCGTTATTTTAATTTCTTTGAGAAGCATCTTGAAACCAAGTGTGGATACAAGGTGGAAAAGTCGGTTCGCAACGAACTTGAAACTGCTGTTCTGAATCTTGAAGTGATGCCTTCCATGCGAGCATTGATGACCGCAGGCGAAGCACTTGAGCGTGACCATGTTGCAGGCTACAACTGTGCGTTCGTTGCTCTGAATCGTCTTCGTGCGTTTGATGAAATTCTTTACATCCTCATGTGCGGCACAGGCGTAGGCTTCTCGGTTGAGCAGCAGTTTGTAAACAAGTTGCCAACCATTGCAGAAGAGTTCAGCGATAGCGATACGGTAATCGTTGTTGAGGACAGCAAGATTGGTTGGGCAAAGGCATACAAGGAACTAATGTCGCTGCTTGTTGGCGGTCAGATTCCAAAGTGGGATACTTCAAAGGTTCGTGCTGCTGGCGCAAGACTGAAGACCTTTGGTGGTAGAGCATCGGGCCCAAGACCACTTGAAGACCTGTTCCGTTTCTGTGTTGATACCTTCAAGAAGGCGGCGGGACGCAAGTTGACTTCTATTGAAACGCACGATATCGTTTGCAAGATTGCCGAGATTGTTGTGGTTGGTGGCGTTCGTCGTTCCGCTCTCATTTCTCTATCTGATCTGAACGATGAGCGTATGCGTGGAGCCAAGACAGGTGCATGGTGGGAAGCCAACGCACAGCGAGCCTTGGCTAACAACTCTGCCGTCTACAAGGAGCGTCCTGAAGTTGGAACATTCATGGAAGAATGGCTATCACTTTACAACTCTAAGTCAGGCGAGCGTGGCATCTTTAATCGTGATGCTGCCAAGCGAACTGTTGCGAAGTTGGGTGATCGTCGTGATCCAAACCATGAGTTCGGAACTAATCCTTGCTCAGAGATTATTCTTCGTGATCGTGAGTTCTGCAATCTCAGCGAGGTTGTGGTTCGCAGAGAAGATACTGAAGAAACTCTGAAGCGTAAGGTTCGTCTTGCTGCTATTCTTGGCACATGGCAGGCTAGTCTTGTAGACTTCCGTTACCTGTCAAGCGAATGGCGTAAGAACTGTCAGGAGGAAGCCCTGCTTGGTGTATCTCTCACAGGCATCTTGGATAACCCAATCATGCGAGATAATCGTGAAGGTCTACACAATATGCTTAACGATCTTCGTGAACATGCCGTAGAAACAAACACAAAGTGGGCGAGCAAACTTAAGATTTCTCCTGCCGCAGCGATTAGTTGTGTGAAGCCAAGCGGAACCGTATCTCAGTTGACGGATGCGGCTTCAGGCATTCACGCTCGTCACAATCCGTATTATATTCGCACCGTTCGTGCAGATCGCAAAGATCCTCTGTGCCAATTCATGTTGGACAAGGGCTTCCCCGCAGAGCCGTGTGCCATGAAGCCAGATTCCGTCATGGTGTTCTCGTTCCCAATGAAGTCGCCCAAGGGCTGCATCACACGAAACGATATGACTGCGGTTGAGCATCTTGATCTGTGGCTCACCTATCAGAATCATTGGTGTGAACACAAGCCGTCAATTACTGTAACCGTTCGTGAACACGAATGGGTTGAAGTGGGTGCATGGGTCTACAAGCACTTGGATGCAGTATCAGGCATCTCGTTCCTACCACACTCGGATCACTCCTACAAGCAGGCTCCGTATCAGGACTGCACCAAGGAGGAATACGATGCGTTCGTATTGCGTATGCCTAAGGATGTGGATTGGACTGAGTTAAGCAAGTATGAAAAGGAAGATAATACCTCAGGCACTCAAACTTATGCTTGCTCGGCTAACTCATGCGAAATCGTAGACCTCGTGGCAAACTGACCCCCATAAATAATGGGGTGAAAATTGTAGGAATTGACTATTCGCTATGCTCGCCGTGTGTTGCTGTAACCACAGACGGCGGGCTATCCTACCAAGCCCATTATCTTACTTCGACTAAAAAATTTCTAGGTGATTTTAAATTTGGTAACTTTTTAATAAAAGGATGGGAATATCCTGCTTGGACGACACCCGAGGAACGCTACCAGGGGCTCTCAGAATGGGCTATACGCCTCGCTGGTGCGTCCGACCAAGTAATGATAGAGGACTACGCTCTTGGAGCCAAAGGGCGTGTTTTCCATATCGGAGAGAACGCTGGATTATTAAAATGGAAACTGTGGAACTCTAAAATTTCTTTTAAAGTTGTAGGCCCAACAGTTCTTAAAAAATGGGCAACAGGCAAAGGAAATGCCGACAAAGAGAAAATGCATGCCGCATTCCAAGAGCGTTTCGGATTAGATTTGCAAGCCCGTCTAGCAGGCGATAAAGGCAAGATAGGCAATCCGGTAAGTGATGTGGTAGATGCTGTTTGGTTGTGTCAATACGCTATAGAAAATTAAACTGCCACCACATTACCAATAGTAATACTACTGTTGTTTTATGGATTTATTGGACATAATTTATATTTTCTCATATTCTTGTAACTTCAGGATAAACCGTAATCATACCTTGAACAACACGCTGAACTTGTGTTCCATTTGAGGAATGCAATTCCACATCGTAAAAATAAACACCAGGCTTAACCGCAGCAGATCCTGTTGGGCCTAGAGAAACTATGATGTTTCCTGTTCCTCCTGTAAGGGAAGTTGTTAGGGATATGGCGGTTTCTGAAGTGTAATATTTACGCATCTGACAATAGGCTGTGCTGCCAGACAAACTGATGGCAACTCCTGCGCTGTCTTTAGCAACAACGCTGAACGCAAAGTTTGAGCCTTGATCCATATCGTGATTGATTGATACTGCCATTACTTTACCCTCTGTGCTAAGAAGTATTTACACGATACAACATTTCCGTTATAACTGCCGCACATACCTCTACTACGCCATTCGCCGGGAAGAGCGGCGTATGCTGACGATTCTACAACATTACCATTGTTCCAGTGAAATACCTGTTTAGTTTTTTCGTTATCGTCTACACGAACATAGATGTTTGTCATGCTTGAATTGACGGCAGGAGCGTTTTCTAAAAAAAGATCTTGGTTTTCAACAGGCGAACATAAAACTGCAACCGATACTATTGTTCCCACAGGATAATCGCAATCGGTTACACTAATAGAATTAGACGCAAGACACGGAAGTTGAACTCCAAGCATTTGTTGCTCGGTATATCGTTTTGCTTCGGTTAATTCTTCACGGATTTGTTGATCTGTTTTGTTTTTAAAAGCAAGCAACAACTCGTCTACTGTTTTTAAAGCATTTGCAACTTCTTGTTCTGTGTGTCGCTTTGCTTGAAACAGATACGCTTTGTTTTGAGTGTCAACATGTAATTGTGTGGATACATCCATGATTAGATAAATTCTAGTTCATCCACCGTAATGGAAAGATAGAAAGTTCTGTAGTCACCACCAGAATCAGCAGAATCCCAATTGAAGCGATAACGAACATTGCCGTCAAGGGTTCCAGTTCTTCCCTGTAATCCTCCGGCAGTATAATATTCTTCATCAAATCCCATAATGTGAACACCATTTCCGAACGAATTGTTTTGTTCTTCAGATGCGTCTTGATGAAGAACCAACCAACTATTTTTACCACTCAAATTTATTTGTTCCCAAGTGGTTCCACCATCTAAACTTCTAAGAACTATACCATTTCTTTGACTGCCTTGTGTATCCGTTGTATTTCTTGTTATGTGACCAGCAATAGTCAAAAACATTTTAGTTCCCGTAGTTTTTCTTGGGGTTACAATCACTTCAACATATGTTCCATCATCATAACCAATACCTGTGGTTGTATAATCCGAATCTCCATTTTCAATAAACGAGGCTTTGCAGGCTCTTTGTAAAATCCCACCACTAAAATTTAATTTAGCAATTTCTGCATCGGTATAAGCATTTGCTTCTTGTTTTGCTGTGGTAATGTCTAAGTTGGTTTGTGTGTTTTGCAGAACATCTTGTTCATCGGAGTGACGATTTGCTACCGCAACACCAGAATCAACAAGTTCCTGTGCTTCTGCACGACTTATACCACCTGCACCACCACCACCACCAAGTTGACTAACTGTAGCAAAGTGATTTGGATCGGTTCCAGGAACTCCTAGAACTTGAGCCTGAACTGTTATCTGACTGCCTGCTGCTGGTTGTATTGTGTTTACTTTTAATTCCGACATAGATTATCCTAGATAAAAAATTAGGGCTGTTGCGCCTCGACTAGTTCCAATACTAGGCAAAGATAGTGAGAAAGTATATGTGCCGCTAGAAGATACAGCGAATTGTGTAGCAGTTGAAGAAGTAATTTCTATAAGTCTTCCGTGTCCAGCATCACCACCTCTATTGTTTAGATGACTGTTTGTTGTAGTTAACGATAGAGATGTGGCTGATAAAGTTTGTAGTGAGTTTGAATTTTGATTACCGTCATTAAACTGAACACAAGAGGTAAATACTACAGCATATGTGCCTTGTTTTAATGTTATGGATTTACTTACTGCACTTGCCGGATTATTGGGAAGAGAAATATACTGAGTATTTCCTTTACTCATATTATCAACATAAGTCTTGTTAGCAAGATGATTGCCTATGGTTGGTAATACTGAACAGGTTGGTGGTTGGTTTGCAAAATTAGTTGCTTTCTCAAACGATGCGTCTTTGACGAACTGCGTCTTGTCCAAGAATCTTGTTGTCTCTGCTGCGTCTATCGTAAGTCGTTCTGTATTATTGACTCGTATACTCAAACTGCTGTCAGATTTGGCGTGTAGTGATGCCCATTCTGTGCTGCCTTGGTTGTTGGTGAATTGCAGAGTTGAATCGCCAAAACCCGGGCTTGTTGTTGCAGTTAGCGGGGCACGAATTCTAACACCAAAGTTTGAAGCGGGAACTGTTACCACTTCAACTGAACCTTCCATGTTTACTTTACCTTCAACACTTAAATCATAACCACTTCGGTTAACTCCACCAATCCCTACAGGATTATTGATTTTTACTGTGCCGCCAAGACCGCTAATTGTGTTTACTTTTAATTCTGACATGGATTATCCTTATGAAGTTGGCACACGCATGATGTAGCAAAGTGCGTAGTATGGAGGAAGATTCTTTCCTGTTCCTGATTCGCCAGCAGAAGCAATAGTTACATTTGTTTTGTCTGTGTTACTAGTGCTGTAAAGCCATAGATCTCCACCGCCTTGAGAACCACCGCCAGAAAGGCGAGATAGTCTACTCAATCCGGGTTTACCACCAATATTTGTTGGGGATAAACCACCTAAATTATCATCTGTAACAAAGAAGTGACCGTGACCTGGATCTGTAATTGTATGAGAGTGAGCACCAACAACAGCATCAGGTGAACCGCCGTTTTGATTTACGGTATAAGAATCTCCTGCTCCAACTATAAACTTATTAAGCAAGTTTGGTGTGGTGTAACCAAAAACTACTCTTCCATCACACAAAGCCCATCCTGCGGGTATAGAACTTGCTAGTCCATACCACATAATAATACCACCGAATGGAAACCCTTCAGTCCACACAGGAGGAAGTCCTGAACCTTGAGAGGTGAGAACTTGCTGTGAAGTTCCAGGCGTGTTATTTACAATAGAACCAACACGAAGAGGGCCAAGAACTTTAATTTCACCAGAACTTGTCACTTCAAACTGTTCGGTTCCAACAGAGTCCTGAACCACAACTCCAGGAGTTATTACAATCTTTGTGGCTAGTGCTGGACTAATTGTATCTACTTTTAATTCTGACATGGTTTACCTCATAGAATCTTCCAAACAAATCCTGCGTCAACGGTTACTATTTTTCCGCTCACTATACTTATGCCTGATCCAGGATCAATTGTATACACTCCGCTTGGAGTTTCTGGGAAAACTTGTGGGTTAAGATTTATAGTTGCATTAATTGTGGTTAACCCTGTGGAGTTGAACATACCGCCGTAGAACATGCCTTGAGTTGGCACAGTATTCCATGCAGGAGCAGCACCCGTGGTGTTTCCTGCAAACATGTGTGGCCCAATCTTGATGCCCGAGCCACGAACTTCAAGCGACATGGTTGGATTGTTGGTTCTGATACCAACCATACCACCACTATTTCCTGAACCGCCTGCCACATACACACCCCAATAACGGTGAACGCCTGTTAGACTTTCCACAGTTAGGTGCAGATCTTTGCTCACACCTGCAACAACTACCGCAGCATCTCCGCTACCTGCGCCTGTGGTGTATCCACCCATCAAGCGAAGATCATACGATTGTCCTGTCCAACCTACATTTGATGGGAATGGAGACACAAGATCTATCATGCCGCCAGATGCGCCACCTACAGTTAGTTTACCCCAACCGTATGGATTTTCTAGATCTACAAATGCTCCCTGAGAAGTAGCCGATCCTGCAAAGAACCGATACTTGCCCATGCCTGCAAAAGTTAAACCAGCATTCATCACAGGACTGTAGTGCGTATCTCCTGTTTCACGAGATAGAGCCTGAATGTTGTAACGAGCATTGGCTCGCTTCTGTGCAGTCATACCGCTGTCGGTATGCAATTCCTTCTGTGGTTGAATGTCGTGACGCACATAACGCTCATCGTGATTGTGCCCCGTCAAGATTAGAGCATTAACATTTGGTCTAGCACGAATGATCCAATAGGTTACTACTGCTGGTGGATACAGATAATCTCCGTAAACTCTTACAGTTCCTGTGGCTCCGCAGCCAGTGCAACCTTGGCAACCCGAGCATCCAACGCAATCAAAGATGCCGTCAATACGGTAACATGGACGAGATGCATCGCAGCATCCGCAACCTGTGCAACCCGGAGGCTGAACAGGCTGACAAATGTTGTCTTTCATCCACGCACAGTCTACTTGACCGAACGGATCTGAAGGCGGAGAACCCACCCATCCTTGAGCCGCGCACTCTTGGCAAAGAGTTCCACCTTGACGGCACAAATCGCAGTCTGTGCAAGTCTTAGACCAAGAAACTCCTGTGCAAGTGTTGGTTCCTGAAACTGTTCCTTGGCAACCATTCTTGACACATTGCCAACAAGCGCAACACTGTTGTCCCACGCAATCCGTTGCAGGATTTACGCAATCCGCAGTTCCGCAACCGCTGTCTTCAAAGCCTGGAATACAGACTCCGCACTCGGTTTCTGGTGTTCCAGGAACTAGTTCTGCAATAGGAGACTGAACATCTATCTGTGTTGATACATTTCCTGATCCTTTGGAAGTTCTTCCATCACCAACACCAGATCCTGTTGTGAAGAAGGTTGGAGACGCAAGATTTACTTCAATCTTATAATCAAGAGTGTGCAACACATCGCCAAGCACCATTGTCGAGCCATTATCAAATCCTGTGATTCCTGAACCTGCACCAAATATGGTGCGGTTTCTGAGATCGGGAATTAGTAGAGTTCCCCATGTGCTTAAGGAGTCGGTTCTATGTCGTCCATATAGACGAATCGAGAAATCTTCGGTTTGTTGTCCTGCTTGAGCAAGCAGAGTGATGAATTGAGTTCTATCGTAGCCGCTTTGAACAGGATTGCCGTTTATCTGCTCACGCAACGCTAGAGTCACTTCATAATCGCCGCTTGCTGAATAAACGCGAGCATCGCGTTCTGCCACAACAGCGTTAATTATCTTGGAGAAGATAACAATCTTGACAAGATCTCCTTGAGAAGTGTTTCTACTTGCTGTTGGTGGGGCTTGTAGACTTCTGTTACCACCCTTTACATACACATCAACAAGAGTTTTGCCGCCACCAGAACCTGCTTGATTGCCGTCTTCGTCGGTGAATGCTTGCGCTCTAGTTTCCAAAACCTTAAGGTCGGCATAGTATTTCTGACTATCAACTCTTCCGTCTGAAGTTCCTATGACATTGTAAAGTTCAGGATACAATCCTGGTCGAACTTTCTTGCCATCACACAACAACCATTCATCTGTTAGTTCGTTCAGTAGTCCTGTGTAAGACATAACTGAACCAACAGGAACTAGACCACGAGGATAAATTTCGTCGGAAGCAGAACCGCCAACAATCATGCCTGGTTCTGTTAGAACTATGCCTGTAGCAAAACGATTTGACGGAGTTCCTGTTAGTGATACAGGAATAAACACATTCTTTTCAATGTAGTATGGATCACCAAAGGTTGCACCAAAATCGGTTGTAAGACCTCCGCTCAATCCAAGCATCAGGGCAATACCTGGTGTTACATCGCCAGGAACTGGAATTGTTGCAAGACCGCTGTGGGTATACAAGAACTCGTTTGCGTTCAATACTTCGGTTACAATACCAAGAGTGTCTGCAAGATCTACCGACATTGGGCTTGCTTTAATATACTTCGCAGCAGTTGCCCCTTGAACAATAGAAACTTCTCGAATAATAACATTGCCTGCGGTTAAACCGTGGTTGGTCTGAAACACACGAATTCTGTTCGAATCCGAATCCAACCAGTTGGCATTTATGCGACCACGATAATCGGAAATTGCAATGCTGTATGCTGTGGAGCCCTTGTTGCCTTCGTTTGGTTCGGCTGCTCCACCGTAAGCATATCCTGTGGTCGCTCCTGCACCATCCAAGTAATCAGCATTGAATCCCTTGGCAAACATGTTGGCTGTTCCGCCAACAGTTGTAGAGAATGCAAATGGGCCGTTTGTTAAACCGTAAATTGTTGATAGTGTATATTCTGTGGCAGACTGACCTGTTCCGTATTTCAGGTAAAGCGGAGCACCCGAAGCAGTATAGCCGTAAGAAACCGACCAAGCACCCTTTGCATCATATGTGAGACGAATCGTTGGATCTACGGCTTGTCCGCTTGTTCCTATAAAATTAAAATCATTCTTGGAATCGCCTGCTGTGAGTGATTTATTTCTGTAATTCCTTGCGGTTATAAATCCAGTTTCTGTGTTTACTCCTAAGTTATGAGATGATACGAACGCACCGCTCGACAACTCCCAAGTAAACGATTTATCGCCACTTGCACCCTTAACAACAAATCCTGCACCATCTAAATTTGTATCGTCAAAGTATTCTGTGGTAGCACCATCAAACGAGATTAGACTGAAAGTTGCTCCTGTTACTGAGACAAATCTGATGAATCCGCCTGTTTGGAAATCTTCTGATCCACCAGCGGTAAACATTGAACCAACGCGAACTTGTGCTGTTAACCCGTTTACAGGGCCTGTAATCGACTTTACTACACCAATAACTTCTGCGGTAGTGCCTGGTGAATTTGCGTTATCATCATAGAACGCAGATGCACCCACAATTCCTATGGAATACAGTTGAAGAATGCTAGCCGATGGGCCTGTAATTGTAATCGTGCCAGCAGTTTGGTAAGCAATTTCAATTTGTTTATCTTCAATACGAAGATCGTTGGACGCAACAAAACTTTGATTTCCACCTACCAATAAATTTCCGTTAATCAACACATTACCGTCAAGTTCAAGATTTGTGAACTCAAGTTTAGGTGGAAGCATGTGTCTAGCCTGAACGGATTTTGGTGTTCCGTTGTATACGGTAGACACATCGCTCATATCCTTGAAGATGAACAGATCGTTTCCTGTTACACCATTGAGTCCTGTTGAAGGTGGTAGTGTTCCAGGATCAACGAACATCTTGCCACGGAAATTACTTCCCGCTAGGGTTGTATTTTGATGCCCCCAAGTAATTCCAGGGCCATTCTTAAATCCGATTCCGACAACACCATTATAATTGCAGTTACTCTTACCTGTTACTAGTTCAATACCTGTTAAACTAGCAACTTCATACATGTTTAGCGGATTAATCGCATCAATAATTTGGTTGGTTCTGTCATACCATGTGTGGAATGTGTCAGAAAGAACTAGACGCTGAATGCTGACAAGATCATTGCATCCTGCTCCTGTTCCACCTGCTCCTTGCAAAGGATCACAACATGTTGTGCAAGCACACCCAGGCCCTGTTGATCCTAAAGTTCCATCTGCGCCTGTTGCACCTGGAGGGCCGACAACACTTCCCGCATTAATATTTGTTCCATCTGAAAGAACAAGAATCAGGTTGCCGTCAGGAACGGAAACATAAGCGTTTACAACCGATGAACCCGCAGAACCAGAAATACCTGTAGCACCTGTCGGGCCTTGAACACCGGTGGTTCCTGGAGCACCAGTATTACCTGTTGGGCCTACTACAGTTCCTGCATCAATATTAAATGTTATGCCGGTTCCATAGTCTTGAATTGTCAGATAAAGTTTATTTCCTGACACAATTGCTTGAACAATTGAACTACCGGTTATACCTCTAATACCTGTAGCACCTGTAGCACCTGTGGTTCCTTGAGCACCAGTAGCACCAGTAGAACCTGTGGCTCCAGTTGCGCCTGTTCCGCCTGCTACGCCTGTAGCACCCGTTGCGCCTGTAGAACCAGTTGCACCTCCATTATATCCAGGCTCTCCTGCTAAAGAGAACAACCAATCTGACGCTGGTGTTGAGGTATTAGCGTGATTACTCTTTAGATCTGGAATAAATGCAAAGTTTGCTTGTGTTGCGTTGGTGACAACACCTTCAATCCAAACCGTGGTTGGATTAGCCTCACTCTTAATTCTTATACGACAACCAATTTCAAACGCCCAATACGAAGGACTAGGTGGAACTGTTGGTTTTAAAGAATACCCAACTCCTAGAGTTATAGTCGATATGGTGTGAGAGTCTGTGCTTTTTACACCACAATATCCACATCCCGTTGCGCCAGTAGCACCTGTTGCGCCAGTAGCACCTGTTGCGCCAGTAGCACCTGTTGCACCTGTTGCACCTGTTGCGCCAGTAGCACCTGTTGCACCTGTGGGGCCAGTTCCGCCGCCTGCGGTGTCAGTGCAGACATAAACGCCACCGCCAGTGTCTACACAATCGCAATCTGTGACACAACGATTATCGGTGCAGTTTGGGTAGCACGATTCGCAGTCTGTGCAATCAAAGGTCATTTCTGCCATTATTGGGTATTCCTGTCAATTAGGCGGGCTAGTAAATTTTTAATCTCGGAAATTTCAGTCTTCAGGTTATTTATCTCATTTTTTACAGAGTCTTCTTTCGCCTTGCGATTTTCTCGTTTTCTGTGGTATTCTTCAATCTCTGAACGATTAGTGAACAACAAGGCTCCACTTTCGGTGTCACGAACTATGGGTTCATTTTTAACTTTTAATCGGTCGGGTGTCATGTGGCTATCACTCTCATGGATTGAACAACTGGAACCACATTACCTAGCGAAGAATACATCACAAGTTTGACTGCAAAGGTTGAGAATTTATCTTTATCGGTCAACTCTAAGGTGTATCTGACTTCTTGGAATTCGCCTTCTGCCGTATTTGCATCGGTGGAAGCCGTCATCTTTTGATAACCACGAGTCTCAAAATAAGTGTTTGAATCCGACTCATCAGGCAGAGTTCTAGCAAACACTTCAATTGAAGATGGTGTAGGATTGCTGATCGTTAAGAACACATCCAAACGAGTAGCCGGATAATCCAAGTTTACTTTCTTGCTAATATAGCGGGACTTCGATCTTACCGAAGAGTCAACGCTTCTATTATCCGAACTAATTTCGCCGTTATCGTTTTGAGAGCCAACCTTGTTGTTGTTTACCAAATTCTCAACAGAAACGATACAA
>Ga0164293_10003240_pt1 | contig 13869 bp, 16 predicted proteins | sample GEODES118metaG_FD_111487 | JGI IMG/M metagenome (GOLD analysis project Ga0164293, IMG submission 111487) | Eutrophic lake water microbial communities from Lake Mendota, Wisconsin, USA - GEODES118 metaG | ecosystem: Environmental > Aquatic > Freshwater > Lake | place: USA: Lake Mendota...
CAGCTCCAGCAGGCGCGGTGGCGTGCTGCCGTCGTGCCAGGCCACCACGGTGGTGCTGCTGCCCAGGTCGATCGCGAGGGTTCCCGGCATGGCGCAGCAGGGCCCCTGCCCCGACCTTCCAACTCTGCCCTTCTAACCGGAGGGGCGCCGGTGCTGACCTAATCTCAGACAACAGAGTGGCCCTACATGCAGAGCAGCACCGATCTGAGTCCCAAGGATCTGGCCCAGCGTGCCGAGAGCCTGATCCGCTATTCCAGCAACCGTTACCTCACCACGGTGCGCATCGCCTATCGCGCCAAGCAGCGCCGCTTCGACGATTTCGATGGCCTGCTCGATGATTCGATGATCAAGCCCGTGCAGCGGGCGATCATCGAGCTCAGCGATGAGCAGGACCAGCCCGACCTCCTCCCCGGCTGATTTCACCCCTGCCCGGAAGCCGGCATGGAAGTGCAGGAGGGTGAGGGCTGGCGGCTGGTTATCGACCCGACACGTGCTTCGTTTCCCGTGCTGCTTGGCGGGCGCGACTGGGCCGTGGAGCTTGAGATCGGGGAGGCCCTGGCCCTGCGCCAGGTGGCGATGCGCCTGCTGGCCCAGCACGCTGACTTGGCCGACTCGCTGATGGAGGAGGAGGCGATCAGCCTGGAATTGGAGCAGGAGTTCGGCGCCTCACCCGCGGGCTGGTTGTGGGTCGCTCTGGAGGGGGATCGATCCACCTGGTGTCTGCGCTTTGTGCTCACGCCGGCTCCGGGTTCGAGGGCCGTGGAAGGGGGTTGGGATGCCCTGGCGAGTGCCGCCCTGGTGCCGGTGCTGGATCGGTTGGATGGGCTGTTTGCGGGTCCAGCCTGAGGCTGCTTTCGGGCTCAGCCTGAGATCGGCGACCACTGCCGAAGCCTGATAAGCACTGCTGATCGAAAGCGGTTTTCGGCGGTTCTCCACCGGATCAACGCGCTTTTCCCAAGCTTTTCTGCAGGCCCCGGCGCAAGGAAGGGTGGTTCCGGGCGGATCTGGGGAGAAACCCTGGTTTCAGCGCCCGGCCCTTGACGGCGGGCGCTGGCGGCTCCAGAGGTGGTGGAGTCGCGGCCGGCAGGACCGCTGCAGCTGGCTGCTGGCCCGATCTCAGCGTGCGACCGGGCGTCTGCCATCGCTTGGAGGCGGATTTGACGTGGGCGCTGCCATGTGGAGAACTGGTGGGCAGTTCAACAGGGGCAGGATGCCGGGCGGCGAAGCAGATACCGGAACGGTGAGCCTGAGGGCAGAGGTGCCCGAGCCCCTGCTGGAGGCGATGCAGGTGTTCATCGAGCGCCATCCCAACTGGGATCAGTACAGGCTGTTTCAGGCGGCACTTGCCGGTTTCCTGGTGCAGCACGGGGTGCGCAACCGTGGCGTCACCCGTTGCTACCTGGCCAATCTCTTCCCCGGCCAGGCCCGCTTCCGCCCCTCCGCCTCCCCCGTGCAGCGCAGCGAACGGGCGGCCTGAGCTGGTTAAGGGGCTTCCCCCAGCAGTTCGAACAGACGCAGGGCCGTGGGCTCCGGCACTGGCAGGATCGACAGCCGATTGCCCCGCCGCACCACCCCCAGCTCTTCGGGGCTGAAGTGCTCCTTGAGGGCATCGAGGGTCAGCACCGAGGCGAAGTTGCGCAGATGGCGCAGCCGGGCGCAGTCCCAGCGAGGCTTTTCCCGACTGGCGGCGGGATCGTGGTACTTGGAATCGGGATCGAACTGGCTCGGGTCCACCAGCCCCGTTTCCACCACCTCCATCAGTCCCACGATCCCCGGCGGCCGGGTGTTGGAGTGGTAGAAGAAGGCCTGGTCGCCCACGGCCATGGTTCGCATGAAGTTGCGGGCCTGGTAGTTGCGGATGCCATCCCAGAGGGTGGTGCCCTCCAGTTCGAGATGGTGGATGCCGTAGACCTCCGGCTCGCTTTTCATCAGCCAGTAGGCCATCAGAGAGCCTCCACCAGCCGCCGGAAATGGTCGCCCCTGGCTTCGAAGTCGGAGTACTGGTCGAAGCTGGCGCAGGCAGGCGAAAGCAGCACGCCGCGGCAGCCCAGCGGTCCAGCCAGGGCTGCGGCCCGTTCCACCGCCTCGTCCATGGTCTCCACCGCCACCACGGTGCCGCCATAGCCGCTGCCCTCCAGCAGGCCACCGAATTCGTCGCGGGCCGCCCCGAACAGCACCACGGCTGCTGCCTGGCGCTCCAGCTGCTCCAGCCAGGCCCTGGCCTCCCCCTGTTTCGACTGACCACCGGCCAGCACCACCAGCGGCCCCTGCAGGGCCCGCAGCGCCACCTCGGCGGCGTCGTAATTAGTGGCCTTGCTGTCATTGTACCAGACGGTGCCCTCGAGCTCCCGCACCCGCTCCAGTCGGTGCGGCACCCCCGGGAAGCTGCGCAGCGCCGCTTCGATCGTTTCGGCAGGGATGTTCCATGCGAGGGCCGTGGCCGCCGCCATCAACATGTTCTGGCGGTTGTGGGCACCGGGCATGGCCAGGGCATCGGCGGCGAACAGGTCGCCCCCGTGGTGGCAGACCCGGCCCGCTTCGATCCAGAGCAGGGGGTCGATGCCCGCCGGTAGGTCCTCGCGGCGGCCGGCGGTGACCCAGTCGGCATGATCCCAGCTGTCGGCCCGGGAGCGGATGTCGGGATCATCGGCATTGAGGATCCTCTTGCCGGCGTTGTTCAGCAGCTGGCGCTTGATCGCCCGGTAGTTGTCGAGGGTGCCGTGGCGTTCCAGGTGGTCGGGGGTGAGGGTGGTCCAGAGGCCGATCTCCGGGGTCAGTTCCGGAGCCGCTTCGATCTGATAGCTGCTCAGCTCCACCACCAGGCAATCGGGGCGCGGGCCGTTCTGTCGCTCCAGCGCCAGTTCGGCGGCAGAAAACCCGACGTTGCCGCAGAGGGGGGCATCCAGGCCGGCCTCCACCAGCAGGTGGTGCACCAGGTGGGTCACGGTGGTCTTGCCGTTCGTGCCGGTGATCCCGATCCAGGGGATGGAGGCCGTGGCCTGCCAGGCCGGGGTCATCTCCCCCTGCACCCGCACCCCCCGTTCCCGCAGTTGGTCGAGTACGGGATGGTCCCAGCGGATCCCGGGGCTCACCACCACGGTGCCTACCGGTGCGCCGCCATGCTCGAAGCTTTCGATCGCCAGGGGAGTGCCCAGTCGCACCTCGATCCCCTCCTGGCGCAGGGCTGCGGCCTTCGCTTCCAGTGCCGCATCGCTGCGGCTCTCGAACAGCAGCACCGTTTCGCCCCGGTTCCGCAGCAGGCGCGCCGCGCCGATACCGGATCTCCCTAGGCCGATCACCACGGTGGTCGTCGCTCCCGTGGCTGCCATCGTTCCGGACGGTTACAAAGGTTTAAAAAGAGTGGGCGATACTGGAATCGAACCAGTGACTCCTACCGTGTCAAGGTAGTGCTCTACCTCTGAGCTAATCGCCCGGTTGAGCAGATCGCCCGGGACTGGAGAAAGCTCTGGCCGTCAGGCCTTCGCTCTATTCCTCCAATACGGTGGAACTTAGCAGCTCAGCTGCGGATCATCTCGATCCGCAGCCTGCCGCGCTTGGTCTCCTGGACGGACTGAATCTCCAGTTCGCCGCGTCCCTCCAGTTGCACCCGGTCGCCCGGGGCCAGTTCGCGGCTGGGGCTGAGCATCGGTTGCCAGTTGATCCGCACCGCCCCCTGGCGGATCAGGGCCGCCATCCGACTGCGAGAGACGCCAAAACCGGCCGAGGCCACCGCGTCGAGGCGCAGGGACGCCTCCACACTGGCGATCGGCCGGGGGTGGCGACCGGCCGGCAGCTGCAGCTCCTGCAGGGGTCTGGTCTCGTGGTTCACCTCCACGCTGCGAACCAGGCCAGGCTTGCCCTCCAGGCGGTGGGCCAGTCGGGTGGTCACGATCGCCTGGGCCCCCCGGTCGCCCCGCAGCCACAGATCGCCCACCTCCCCGGGGTCGGCCCCGGCGGCGAGCAGGGACTGCCGGAATTCGGCGGTGGTGGCCGGATCAAACAGGAAATTGCCGGCGATTTCGAGCCCCGTGAGCGGGGGGGGAACCGCCGCCGCCGCCAGCGGGGCTTCCGCCCGCTGCAGCAGCAGGCAGCGGCGCTCGGCCCCGGCGTGGCCCCCTTCGCTGCCCACGCTCAGTTCACTGAGGCTCTGCAGGCGCTGCTCTGCGTCCTCGCGCACGGCGGCCTCGAGGAAGCCGGTCCATTGCGGCTCCCAGGTGCGCAGGGCCCGCTCGGCGGCATCAAGCACCGGCCCGAGGGCCTCGGCGTGGGGGCTTCCTTCCAGCAGGGATTGGCGCGGCAGCATCCGTTCAGGGGCAGGGGAGGGGAGGATCAGGCGGCAGAGGTGGAACCGGGTTCAGGATTCCCCTAGCCGCACCACGGCCTTCGGTCGGGCCTGTTGCAGCACGGTCCAGGGGATTTCCCCGCCCGGCCCCGTCTCTACCAGCAGCAGCCAGTTCCCTTCCTCCAGCCGGTTGCGCAGGCCGCGCACCCGATCGTCCTCTTCCGAACTGACGCTGGCGGCTGCCGCGTAGCTGCCCATCCAGCCCGACCCCATCCCCAGCAGGCCGCCGATCACCGGTTGCCCCCAGGGGCCGACGAAATCGAAGGTGTGCAGATCGGTGATGAAGGTGAAGGTGAGGCCGGCCAGGAAGCCGAACGGCATCAGCCAGCGGGCCATGCCGTGCTGCCGGCGGCGGCGGGCAGCGGCCGGATCGAGGCGGTCCACAGCGCTCAGCTCGGTTTCCCCCTTGCCGATCGCCACCAGCTGCGCCATCGGCGGCTGGCTGGCGGCCAGCTTGTCGCGCAGCTGATTCAGCCGTTTTCGGTCGTCCAGGACCACCACGACACTCATTCCCACAGCTGTGCTCCCAAGGTTGCTGGCGGCGCCGCCGGTGGCGGCGGATTCCGGGGTCGATTCTCCCCGCTCACTACACTGCACCTCCGGCCTGCTCCCTCCGGGGGCCCGATCCCTACCGCGTCCTTGCAGGGACGCTTATCGCCACCGCCGGTCATGACGAAGGTTCTGGTTTCCGATCCCATCGATCAGACGGGCATCGACATTCTTTCCCAGGTTGCGCAGGTGGATGTGCGCACTGGTCTCTCGCCCGACGAACTGAAACAGGCGATCGGCGAATACGACGCCCTGATGATCCGTTCCGGCACCCAGGTGACGGCCGATGTGATCGAGGCGGCCAGCCGGCTGCGGATCATCGGCCGTGCCGGCGTGGGCGTGGACAACGTGGACGTCCCCGCCGCCACCCGGCGGGGCGTGATCGTGGTCAACTCCCCCGAGGGCAACACCATCGCCGCGGCCGAGCATGCGCTGGCACTGATGCTCTCGCTCTCGCGCCATGTGCCCCACGCCCACGCCAGCACCATGGCCGGAGGCTGGGACCGCAAGACCTATGTGGGCAATGAGCTCTACAAGAAGAAGCTCGGGGTCGTGGGGCTCGGCAAGATCGGCTCCCACGTGGCCCGGGTGGCCCGTGCGATGGGCATGGAGCTGCTCGCTTACGACCCCTTCATCTCCCCCGAGCGGGCCCAGCAGCTGCAGGTGAAGCTGCTGCCCCTGCCCCAGTTGTTTGCGGAGGCCGATTACATCACCCTCCACCTGCCCCGCACCCCCGACACCGAGAACCTGGTGAACGCGGAGTTGCTGCGCACAATGAAGCCCACCGCCCGCCTGGTGAACTGCGCCCGCGGCGGCATCGTCGATGAGGCGGCCCTGGCCGAGGCGGTGGAGACCGGCGTGATCGCCGGCGCCGCCCTGGACGTGTTCGCCAAGGAGCCCCTGGCGGCGGATTCCCCGCTGCGTTCGGTGAAGGAGCGGCTGGTGCTGACCCCCCACCTGGGTGCCTCCACGGAAGAGGCCCAGGAGAACGTGGCGATCGATGTGGCCGAGCAGATCCGGGACGTGCTCCTGGGACTGCCTGCCCGCAGCGCCGTGAACATCCCCGGTCTTAATGCCGAGCTGATGGAACAGCTCAAGCCCCACCTGCAGCTGGCCGAAACCCTCGGCCAGCTGCTCAGCCAGCTCGCCGGCGGCCAGATTGCGGAGCTGGAGGTGCGGCTCCAGGGCGATTTCGCGGCCCATCCCGCCCAGCCCCTGGTGGTGGCCTCGCTCAAGGGCATCCTCTCCACCGCCCTGGGCGACAGCATCAACTACGTGAACGCCACCCTGGAGGCGAAGGAGCGGGGCATCAAGGTGCTTGAGGTGAAGGACGACGCCAGCCGCGATTTCGCTGGGGGCTCGCTCCAGCTGGTCGCCCGCGGCGGCAAGGGCAACCACAGCGTCACCGGTGCGGTGTTCGCCGATGGGGAGCTGCGGGTCACCACGATCGACGAATTCCCGGTGAACGTGGCCCCCAGCCGCCACATGCTGTTCACCCGCCACCGGGACATGCCCGGCATCATCGGCCAGCTCGGTTCGCTGCTGGGTGAGCACAACGTCAACATCGCCTCGATGCAGGTGGGGCGCCGCATCGTGCGCGGCGATGCCGTGATGGTGCTCAGCCTCGACGACCCCATCCCCCCGAGTCTGCTGGCCTCCATCCACACCATCAACGGCATCCAGGAAGCTCACCCGGTCACGCTCTGATGGCGAATGCACCCTTCCCCGGGCCGGCCGCCGGGGCGGCGCCTGGCCCGGCCTGGTGGCGGCTGGAGATGGCTTGTCCACCCGAACTCGAGGATTCCCTGCTCTGGAAGCTGCCGGAGCTGGGCATCGTCCGCATCGCCCTGCGCCATCGACCGGAGGCGCCGGCCGAACGGCAGCTCCTGGCCTGGCTTCCGGAGGTCGACTGGCCGGAATCCGAGCGGCGCGAGCTGGAGCGGGCCCTGCAGCCGCTCGGGGAGCCCTTCCAGCTGGAGCTGCCGCCGATCCATTGGAAACGCCAGCCCGATGAGGACTGGAGCCTCAGTTGGAAGCAGCACTGGCAGCCGGATCCGGTGGGCCAGCGGCTGCTGATCCTGCCGGCCTGGCTCGAGCTGCCGGCGGAGCATGGCGACCGGCTGGTGATCCGCATGGACCCCGGCAGTGCCTTCGGCACCGGCAGCCATCCCACCACCCGCCTCTGCCTTGAAGCGCTGGAGGCCTGCCCTCCCGTGGGCCTGCGGGTGGCCGATCTCGGCTGCGGCAGCGGTGTGCTCGCCCTGGCGGCGCTGCGGCTCGGGGCCGCTTCGGTGGCGGCGGCCGACACCGACTCCCTCGCCGAGCGGGCCACCCGCACCAACGCCGCTCTGAACGGCGACGGGTTGCCCGAGCGGATGCGGGTGGCCCAGGGATCGGTGGAGCAGCTGGCGGAGCTGCTGGAGGGCCAGCCTGCGGATCTGCTGCTCTGCAACATCCTGGCGCCTGTGATCGAGGCCCTCTGCCCCGCCTTCTCCACCGTGCTGGCGCCTGCCGGCATGGGCTATCTGAGCGGGCTGCTGGTGGATCAGGCACCTGGGTTGATCCAGGCCCTGGCTGCCCAGGGCTGGCAGGCGGAACTGACCGCCCAACAGGATCGCTGGGGCCTGCTCACGATCCGTAGGCACGGGAATGTTGCATAAGGCACGCTGATCTGTGCCCACGTTTTCATTGGCCTTCCCGGCTTGCGGGCCCAGGAATCACTGGAATGCCCCTCGGAGGATGTATGAAGGGCGGGTCCTACAGACCCTGGCTGTCGGGTGTCTGTGAGCTTCAATCCCTTCCATGGCTTCCTACAAGGTCACCCTCATCAACGAGAGCGAAGGCCTCAACAAGACCATCGAGGTTCCTGACGACCAGTACATCCTCGACGCAGCGGAAGAGCAGGGCATCGACCTGCCCTACTCCTGCCGCGCGGGCGCCTGCTCCACCTGTGCCGGCAAACTGACCGCAGGAACCGTTGATCAGTCCGACCAGAGCTTCCTGGACGACGACCAGATCGAAGCTGGTTTCGTGCTGACCTGCGTCGCCTATCCCACCTCCGACTGCACCATCAAGACCCACGCCGAAGAAGAGCTCTACTGAGCCAACGGCTTGCTCTTCCCTCTGCCACCCTTCGGGGTGGCTTTTTCATGTCCAGTCAGGTGGCCAGCGTGCAGGTGGATCAGGTGTTTGAAGCCGGCAGCGAACACGCCAGTCCCGGCGGGCAATACAGCTATCGGATCCTCGGACCCTGCTGCCGCCTGTTCGACCGGGAGGAACTGCCCTGGCCCTGCTGCCGGCTTGCCTGGCGCAGCAAGGAGCCCAGCTGGCGGCGGGTGGGGAAACGGCTGGTGGCCGATCTGGCGGCTCGTCGCTGCCCCTCCTACGCCGTCGAATTGCTCCAGCCGGGGGCCCGCCCCACCCGCACCGTGATCACCCTGTTCCCGCAGCGCCTGGCGCCGGCGCTGCAGGAGTGGTGGTACAGCAAGCTGCCCGCTTCGATGGAGCCGGATAACGGACAGCCGCCGTCGGCCGTACTGAGGCAGCCATGAAAAAAACCGGCCCCTCGGGGCCGGCTGGCAGAGCGTGAGGAATCCTTCGCTCAGAGCAGAAGCAGGCAGGAAGCGGGGATCAGAAGTAGATCTTGCCGCCGCCCCACTGGATGCCCTGAACCTTGGGGGCCACCAGGATGTAGCCGGCGATCAGGCGCAGGTCCTCTTCGTCGAGATCGCGCATCTTCACGAACACGTCGCTGGAGCGCTTGCTCGGGTGCACGTCAGAAATGCTGAACTCCCCGTCGAATGAGGTGGGGTCCTTCATGAAGTCCACCAGGGCGTCTACCGAGGTGCGGGGCGGGGTGGCCAGGGCCAGGGTCTCGGGGTCGAGGCCCACGTTCTGGTTGGTCTTGGTGATGCCGCCGGCATGGCAGCTTCCGCAGCTGTTGTTGAACAGGCTGCGCCCTGCCTTGATTTCCTTCTCGCTGAACGTGACCTGGGCGCCATCGGGCGTGGCGGGCACGGTGAGGGTCTCGGCATCCCAGCGGGCGGCCTGAGCCGGGCCGGCGAAGCAGACCAGCAGCGCCAGGGGCAGAACCAGCAGGGTCCGGGCGATGGCGCGAACGGCTGAGCGGAGTGAGGGGGCCATGGAAGAAGCCGGCGAAATGGCGGTTGGACCGCAACTGAGACCTTGTATCACGGGGGATGGGGCCACCGGAGCGGAATCTCGCGAACTGTTGCAGGTGTCAGTCTGGGCCCTCGTCGGGCAGCACGTCGATGCTGAGAAAGTCTCTGGCCACCTCCGTGGCTGGAAAGATCGACCGCGCCTCGGCCAGCAGGTCGTCGGGGGTCATCGGATTGCCCGGCAGATAGCGCGGACTGAGGTGGGTGAGCACCAGTCGGCGCACGCCGGCGGCAAGGGCCGTCTGGGCCGCCATCGTGCTGGTGGAATGCTGCCGCTGGATCGCCAGCTCCGCCTCGGCGTGAGAGAAGGTGGCTTCGTGGATCAGCAGGTCGGCGCCGCGGGCCAGCTCCACGGCGGCCTCGCTGAACACGGTGTCGGTGCAGTAGACGACGCTGCAGCCCGGCCGCGGTGGGCCGCAGAGGGCTGCGCCACGGATCACGCGACCATCGTCGAGGGTCACGCTCTGGCCCTGCTTCAGCCGGGCGTAGAGGGGCCCTGGAGGGATCCCCAGGCTGCGGGCCTTCTCCACGTCGAACCGCCCGGCTCGGGGCTTTCGGTCGATCCGGTAGGCGTAGGCAGGCACCCGGTGGGTCAGAGGGGCACAGCGAACGCTGATGTCGTCATCGTCGAGCAGGACGGCGCCACTGCGGGCCGCTTCCCGTACCCGGTGGGTGCGCAGCGGATAGCCGATCCGGGTGGAGGAGGTGCGCAGCACCCCCTCCAGATAGTCGCGCAGAGGATCGGGGCCGTAGAGGTCGATGCCCCGGCTGGCTCCGGCCAACCCCAGGCTGGCCAGCAGGCCCGGCAGCCCGAACACATGGTCGCCGTGCATGTGAGTGACGAAGATCCTGCGCAGCTGGGAGACCCGCAGCTCGCTGCGCAGAAACTGGTGCTGGGTGGCTTCGCCACAGTCGAACAGCCACAGCTCGGCGCGCTGGGGCAGCCGCAGGGCCACGGCCGAGACATTGCGGGCCCGGGTGGGAACGCCCGAACTGGTGCCCAGAAAGGTGACCTGCACGGCCCGTGGTGGCTGGAACCGCATGCTGCCACGCCAGGCTCCGGCCCGTTCGCCCTGGCGGGGGTGGCAACGGCTGGTCACAATGCCCTGGCTGTCCGTTCACCCCCGTGGCCTTCCCCCCCTGCCCCCGGCCCTTTGCCAGGGTTCTGCATGGCGGCCCGGCCCTGCATAAAGCCTTGCTGCGGCTTGCCTTGCTGCGGCTTGCCCTGCTGCCGCTCGCGATGCTGGCCACGGCACCGGAGCTGGGCTGGTCGGCGCCGCGGGCGGCTCAGCTGGCCGTGCCGCAGCTGGCGGGCAAACGTGTGGCGCGTAAAGGTCTGGAGGTGGCAGGCCCGGAGCCGGTGGTGCGGGTGCTGCTGCAGCAGGAAGGAAGTCTGGAGCTGGCGGCTGCCGCGGTGCCGCTGCGACTGGGGGATGGGAATGGCCGCACCCTTGTCGAGCTGCCTGCCGGAGAGACGCTGCGGCTGCGCATCAGCGACGGCGGCCTGGAGCTGGACCCGCCCGGACCGGCCGGGGCGGAGGTGCGCCGCACCCTTTCCCGCCAGGAGCTCTGGCTGGAGCCCCTGGCGCCCCGCCGCGGCGATGGCCAGTTTCTGCTCGAAGGGCGGCTGTATCGGGGGCGGCTGCGGTTGCGGCCCGTGGAAGGACGGCTGCAGGCGATCAACCACGTGGATGTGGAGAGTTACCTCTCCAGCGTGGTGGGCAGTGAGATGCCGGCCAGCTGGCCCCAGGCGGCGCTGAGGGCCCAGGCGGTGGCTGCCCGTACCTATGCCCTCAGCCATCGCAAGCCGGCGGCACCGTTCGATCTCAAGGCCAGCGTGGCCAGCCAGGTGTACCGGGGCGTGGTGGCGGAGACCGCCTCCACCCGGGAGGCGGTGGACCGTACCCGCCGCCAGGTGCTGATGCATGGCCAGGGGCTGATCAATGCCGTGTTCCACAGCAGCAGCGGTGGCATCACCGAGAACAGCGGCGACCTCTGGACCCGCCAGCTGCCCTACCTGGTGAGCGTTCCCGATTTCGATGAGCGCAGCCCTGTGGCCCGCTGGGAGAAGCGTTTCGATGTGGAGCAGCTCCAGCGCACCTTCCCGGAAACCGGCGGAGCCACCGCCATCGAGGTGCTCGCCAGCTCGGCTTCCGGGCGGGTACGCAAGGCCCGCATCCGCGGGCCTCTGGGGGAGATCGAACTCACCGGTCCCCAGTTGCGGCAGCGGCTCGACCTGCGCAGCACCCTGGTGCGTTTTCAGTTTCAGGCGCCGGAGCTGGCCAGCCTTTCCCCTCTGGCGGAGCGACTCCAGCCTCCACCGCCGCCCCCAGGGCTTCCGGGACTTCCGGGGGCGACGGCTGAACCGCTGGAACCGCTCCGGGTGCCCGGTCCCTCCCTGCTGGTGCTCGGCCGGGGCTTCGGCCATGGTGTAGGACTGAGCCAGTGGGGTGCCTATGGATTGGCGCTCCGCGGCAAGGGCCATGAGCAGATCCTCCGCCACTACTACCGAGGCGCTGAGCTGCGTCTCTACGAAGCCGCTCCCTGAGGCGCCAGCGGAGCTCCTCGTGCTGCCCGATGCCGAAGCGGTGGCCGAGCGGGTGGCCCAGCTGCTGCTGGAAGAGCGGCTGCTCCGTCCGGAGCGGCCCCTGGGGTTGGCCACCGGTCGCACGATGGAGCCGGTGTATCGGGCCCTGGGCCGGGCGTTCCTCGGGCAGCCGGCGGTGGAGCGGCAGCGCTTGCGCAGCCAGTGGCTGAGCTTCAACCTCGATGAGTATGTGGGCCTGGCCCCGGACCATCCCGGCTCCTTCGCCGCCACGATGGCCACGGCGCTGGTGGCACCCCTCGACCTCGATCCCCGCAGGGTGCATCTCCCGTCGGGTCTGGACCCCGATCCGCAGCGGGAGGCGGAACGCTACGGGCAGGCGCTGGCCAATGAGGGCGGCATCGGCCTGCAGCTGCTGGGCCTGGGTCTCAATGGTCACGTGGGGTTCAACGAGCCCCCCTGCGGGCCGATGGCAGCGTGTCGCTGTGTGGAGCTCCAGCCCGGCACCCGGGAGGCCAATGCCCCGGCCTTCGGCGGCGATCCCGCCGCCGTGCCTGCACTAGCGATCACCCTGGGGCTGCGGGAGATCCTGGAGGCCCGGAAGGTGGTGCTGGTGGTGACGGGTGCGGCCAAGGCCGGGGTGCTGCGTCGCTTCCTGGACCAGCCGCCCACGCCCGATCTGCCGGCCAGCTGGCTGCATGGTCATCCTGCGGTGCAGGTGATCGTGGACCGGGAAGCCCTGGGGAATCAGTAGGGGAGGGCAGCCTCGATCAGGCTGTCTTCGGCCTCGAGATTGGCGGTCACGCTGCGCACGTCGTCGAGTTCGTCGAGCACATCGAGCATCCTGAGGCAGGCCCGCAGGGCATCCGGATCGTCCACCTGGCAGGCCGTGCCCGGGATCCAGCGATGTTCCCAGCTGCTCACGGCCAGGCCGCGCCGGCGCATGCCGTCCTGCAGGGCCTCCAGATCGCTGTAGCTGCCCACGATCTCGGCTCCGTCTTCCTCGAGGGTGTAGCTCACCACGGCGGGGCCCCCCTCGGCTTCGAGCTCCAGCAGCTGTTCCAGCAGCAGCTCCTCCTCCAGGTCGGGCTGGTCGATCCGCACCACCGCGCGCTGCTCGAACAGATAGCTCACGCAGCCGGTTTCTCCGAGGTTGCCGCCGTGCTTGCTGAAGGCCAGCCGCAGCTCGGCGGCGGTGCGGTTGCGGTTGTCGGTGAAGGCCTCCACCAGCACCGCCACACCGCCGGCCCCGTAGCCCTCGTAGCGCACGGCCTCGAACTGCTGACCATCGCCGCCGCCCTGGCCGGAGCCCTTGGCGATCGCCCGATCGATGTTGGCGTTGGGTACCCCTGCCGCCTTGGCCTTCTCAATCGCGGTGCGCAGCTGGAAGTTGCCGGCCGGGTCAGCACCGCCCCTGGCGGCCACCATGATCTCGCGTCCCAGTCGGGTGAACACCGCCCCCCGCTTGGCATCCACCACCGCTTTGGTGCGCTTGATCTGGGCCCATTTGCTGTGGCCGGCCATCGCTGGTCTGGAGAGGACGAAGGAAGGGGAGGGGAAAGCAGAGCAGGAACGGCAGGGGTGGCGGCCCCGGACCGGCCATGGGCGGGTCAGCCGCTGGCGTCGAACACCAGGCGCGGCAGCAGCCGTTCGTCCGCATCGGCATGGGCGATCCCGGCCAGCACCCCCTCGGGGTTGAGGATCGCCACGGCCTGTTCCGCGCTGTGGAGGGACTGCGCCTGCAGCGGCCGGCCGCAACGCCAGCCTGCGAGTTCCCCGGGGTCCAGCTGCTGGCGGGGCAGGTGCGCCAGGGCGGGCAGTGGATCCTGGAGGGGCGGGGGCGGCTGCTGCTGGAGTCGATCCAGCGGCACCGCTCCTGCCAGGGAGAAGCCGAGGGCCCCGGTCCGCCGCAACTGGGCCAGGGTGCCGCCGCAGCCGAGCTGTTCCCCCAGATCGCGGGCCAGGGAGCGGATGTAGGTGCCGGCGGAACACTCCACTTCCAGATCGAGCGATCCGCTGGCCGGATCCCAGGCCAGCAGCGCAAGCCGATGGATCGTCACCGGACGGGGCGGCAGGTCGAGCGTTTCACCCCGCCGCACCCTGGCGTAGGCCCGCTCTCCTTCCACATGCACGGCCGAAACCTGGGGAGGACGCTGCTGGATCGGTCCGCGGAAGGCCTGCAGCTCTGCCTCAAGCTGCTCGAGATCCAGAACCGGCAGGGAATCGGCCCGCTGGAGCACATCCCCCTGCAGGTC
>Ga0164293_10003241_pt1 | contig 13867 bp, 14 predicted proteins | sample GEODES118metaG_FD_111487 | JGI IMG/M metagenome (GOLD analysis project Ga0164293, IMG submission 111487) | Eutrophic lake water microbial communities from Lake Mendota, Wisconsin, USA - GEODES118 metaG | ecosystem: Environmental > Aquatic > Freshwater > Lake | place: USA: Lake Mendota...
GACTGGGCCTACCTGCGGCAGCACTGCAGGGCCCTGGCCGACCCCCGCCAGGTGGTGGTGAACCCGGCGGTGATCTGGCAGTGCCAGGCTCCGGGCCAGGTGGTGGAACGGCGCAATTTCCGTGATCCGCGGGTGCGCGCGGCGGTGGCTGTGAATCCGGTCACCAGCCCGATCTTCAGCCCCGCATCGATGGCTGAACTGGCTGTGCCCCTGCTGGTGATCGCCGGCAGCCACGATCTGTTCGCTCCGCCAGTGTCCCAGCAGCTGGTGCCCTACGCGGCGATCCGCCAGGCGGATTCGTTGCTGGTGCTGCAGCGCAATGGCACCCACCTGTCCTTCCTCAATGGTGATGCCCCATTGCCGGCATTTCTGATCGGCCCGGACCGCCCCCTGGCCCAGCAGGACCTGCGCGCTCTGAGCCTGGCGTACTTTGACCGCCACCTGCGCCAGGGGCGGCCGGCCACCCTGTCCGTGCTGCCGGCCCACCAGGATGGCGGGGTGACGATGGGCAGGGACCCCTTGCCCCTGCTGCTCCGTCCCCGGCTGAGCGCCCAGCAGCTCAACGGGCTGCTGCCAGGCCTGAGCGCCACTCCCTAGTCCCCACACCCTGATGAACCATTGCCGTGGCTGACGACAGTCCTGCAGCGCTGATGCTCACGCGCCGCCTGGCCGTCAGGCCGGATGGGCCGGTCGAGCACTGGTGCCTGCCGCTGCAGGCCCATGAGCGCAGCCAGCTGCGCGGGCGCCGCGTCTGCCGTGGTGGCCAGGCGGTGCTGTTGCAGCTCCCCCGCCAGGAGCCCCTGCGTCCGGGCGAGTGGCTGCTGCCGGCGCCGGCCGCGCAGCCGCCGGTGGCGGTGGCGGTGGCGGTGGCGGTGGCGGTGGAGGTGCTTGCGGCCGAGGAGCCTGTGCTGGAGATCCGCGCCAGCGACGGCCTGGCCCTGCTGCAGGCGGCCTACCACCTGGGCAACCGCCACGTGGCCATGGAGATCCACGCCGATCGGCTGCTGCTGCTCGACGACAGCGTGCTGGCCGACCTGCTGCTGCGTCGTGGCCTGGCGGTGCGGCGGCTGCGGGCGCCGTTCCTCCCCGAAGCCGGGGCCTACGAGGGCCACCCTCACCCCCAGGGCCATGGCCATGCCCACGACGATGGCGCCTGAGCCGGTTCCACCTGGCGCTGCGGCGCGGCTGCGGTTGCTGCAGCTGGTGAGCCCCGCGCTGCCGGTGGGGGCCTTCAGTTATTCCGAGGGGCTGGAGGTGCTGGTGCAGGAGGGCCGCCTGCGCGATGCCGGCGCCCTGCTCGCCTGGTTGCGCGCCGAACTGGAGCGGGGCACCCTCACGCTCGAGACCGCCGCCCTCGCCGAGCTGGGTCAGGCCCTCGGCGACTGGCGCCAGGGCGGCGGCCCGGCCTGCGCCGCGTGCGAGCTCGACGGCTGGCTGCTGGCCCTGCGGGAAGCCCCGGAAGTGCGCGCCCAGCAGCGCCAGATGGGCGCCTCGCTGCTCCAGCTGCTGGCCGATCTGGGCTGGCCCTTGCCGCTGCCGCAGCCCGGGGGAGCCACACCGCCAACCCTGGCCTGGCCGGCGGCCTTCGCCTGGGCGGGCGTGTGTCTGCAGATCGGCTCCCCCGAGCTGGAGGAGGCCTACCTCTACGGCTGGACGGCCAACCAGATCAGTGCCGCCGTGCGCCTGGTGCCCCTGGGGGCCACCGAGGGCCAGCGGCTGCAGCTGCAGCTGGCCCCCCTGATCGCCGAGCGGGCCTCCGTGCTGGCGGCGGCCGATCCCCGCCAGCTCTGGAGCGGCGGCGTGGGCGCCGGCCTGGCCCAGTTGCGCCATGCTGAGCTCTACTCCCGGTTGTTCAGGAGCTGAGCGGGGCGATGAGCAAGCTGCGCGTGGGCGTAGCCGGGCCCGTGGGCTCGGGCAAGACCGCCCTGGTGGAGGCCCTCTGCCGTCGGCTGCGCGACCGGCTGCAGCTGGCGGTGGTCACCAACGACATCTACACCCAGGAAGACGCCCAGTTCCTCACCCGTGCCGGCGCCCTGGAACCCGAGCGCATCCGCGGCGTGGAAACGGGGGGCTGTCCCCACACCGCCATCCGCGAAGACTGCTCGATCAACCGGGCGGCGGTGGCCGAGCTGGAGGCGGCCTTCCCCGATCTGGATCTGGTGCTGGTGGAGAGCGGCGGCGACAACCTGGCCGCCAGCTTCAGCCCCGAGCTGGTGGATCTCTGCATCTACGTGATCGATGTGGCCGCCGGCGACAAGATTCCCCGCAAGGGCGGCCCCGGCATCACCCGCTCCGACCTGCTGGTGATCAACAAGATCGATCTGGCGCCGATGGTGGGGGCCAGCCTGGCGGTGATGGAGGCCGATACCGAGCGCATGCGCAGTGGCCGGCCCTGGTGTTTCACCAACATCCGCGACAACCAGGGATTGGATCGGGTGGAGGAATTTCTGTTGCAACAGCTACCGAATTAGCCTTTGCTTCTGGGCTCAAGCGGTGTCCCCTGGACTGCCAGCCAGGAAACGGTTGCTGTTGCTACATGCGGGCGACGTGTTGCTGAATACGTTCGCAATCACCGCTGAGATGCAGCGGATCTTTCAGCGGTTCATCCGTAGGAGCTTTCATGAATCCCTCCTTTCTGCGCACCGTGTTGACGCAGTCATCGCCTCTGCGGGTTGTGGCGGGGACCACGGCCCTGGCGATGTCGTTCTCCCTGGTGGCCTGTGGCGGCGGCGGCGAACAGGCCTCCGGTGATTTTGACGGTGAAGTGAAGGTGGGGATCCTTCACAGCCGTTCCGGCACCATGGCCATCTCCGAGAACACGGTGGCCGAAGCCGAGCTGATGGCGATCGATGAAATCAACGCCAAGGGCGGCATCACCATCGATGGCAAGAAGCTCAAGATCGTGCCCGTCGAGGAAGACGGGGCCTCTGACTGGCCCACCTTCGCTGAAAAAGCGAAGAAACTGATCGATCAGGATCAGGTGGCTGTGGTGTTCGGTGGCTGGACCTCCGCCAGCCGCAAGGCGATGCTGCCGGTGTTCGAGGCCAAGGATCACTTCCTCTACTACCCCATCCAGTACGAGGGGCAGGAGTGCTCCAAGAACATCTTCTACAGCGGTGCCACCCCCAACCAGCAGGCGGAGCCCGCTGTGGAGTGGCTGTTGAAGAACAAGGGCAAGGACTTCTTCCTGGTGGGCTCGGATTACGTGTATCCGCGCACCGCCAACACGATCATGAAGGAGCAGCTCAAGGCCCAGGGCGGCAAGGTGGTGGGTGAGGACTACCTGCCCCTCGGCAACACTGAGGTAGCGCCGATCATCGCCAAGATCAAGCAGGCCCTGCCCAATGGCGGTGTGATCGTCAACACCCTCAATGGCGACAGCAATGTGGCCTTCTTCAAGCAGCTCAAGGCCGCCGGCATCACCCCCGCCAACGGCTACTCGATCATGAGTTTCTCGATCGCCGAGGAGGAAGTGGCGGCGATCGGCCCTGAATACCTCGAAGGCACCTACGCCGCCTGGAACTTCTTCCAGTCGCTGGATACCCCTGAGTCGAAGAAGTTCACCGAGGCCTTCAAGGCCAAGTACGGCGACAACCGTGTGACCAACGACCCGGCAGAGGCCGCCTACATGATGGTGTATCTCTGGGCCCAGGCTGCAGAGAAGGCCAACAGCGTCGATGACAACGAGGTGCGCAAGGCTCTGATCGGCGTGAGCTTTGACGCTCCCGAAGGCAAGGTCACCGTGCAGCCCAACCACCACGTTGAGAAGCGCGTGCTGATCGGCGAGGTGCAGAAGGACGGCATGTTCAAGATCCTCGAGGACAAGGGCTTCGTGAAGCCCGTCGCCTGGAACCAGTTCGTGCCCGAAACCAAGGGCTACACCTGCGACTGGACCCGCACCGACGTGCCCGATCCCGGCAAGTTCAAGATGTGAGCCGGCTGCCCGGATGGAGCGGCGGGGGGGTGTGCCCTCCCGCCCCCCGTCTGCTGAAAGCCGCCCCTCCAGCTCACCCCAGGAGGTGTCGGGCTGCATGGGGCGGCTTTTGTGTTGGCTCTCCTGTCACGAGCCTTTGTTCTCCTTTGCAGTGCCCTCACGGGGCTCCATGGATCTCCTTTACGACACTCTCTTCAACGGTCTGGCCATCGGCTCGGTGCTGGTGCTGGCCGCCCTTGGCCTGGCCGTTGTCTTCGGCCTGATGGGCGTGATCAACATGGCCCACGGCGAATTGATGATGATCGGGGCCTACACCACCTTTGTGGTGCAGAACCTGTTCAAGGATGGACCCCTCCAAGCCCTCTTCCCGCTCTATATCCTGATTGCGATTCCAGCGGCTTTTCTGGTGAGCGGCCTGTTCGGCCTGCTGCTGGAGAAAACGGTGATCCGCCGCCTCTACGGCCGGCCTCTGGAGACCTTGCTGGCCACCTGGGGGGTGAGCCTGATCCTGCAGCAGTTCGTGCGCTCGGTGAGCAGCGCCTTTGCCCTCGGGTTGATCCTGGCGGTGGCCGTGGGTTTGCTGCTGCCGCGCTTCACCCCTCAGCGCTGGTGGCAGCGGCGCTGGACGCCCCTGCTGGCCGTGGGCTCCTGGCTGGTCGCCGGTGTGCTGGGCATTGCCGCAGCCCTTTCGCTCTCGGGCGTCCGGAGTCTGCGCCAGCCCTGGTTCAGCGCCCGCAACATCGACGTCATCGCTCCCCAGTGGCTGCGCGGCTCGATTGAGGTGGGCGGCATCACCATGCCCACCGCCCGCCTGTTCATCGTGGCGCTCACTGTGGTGGCCCTGGTGCTGGTCACCTGGTTCCTGCAGAAGAGCGCCTGGGGTATCCGCATCCGGGCCGTCACCCAGAACCGCTCGATGAGCAACTGCCTGGGCATTCCCACGGACAAAGTCGACGCCCTCACCTTTCTGGTGGGCTCGGGTCTGGCCGGCGTGGCCGGCGTGGCCGTGAGTCTGCTCGGCTCGGTGGGGCCCAACCTCGGCGGCAACTACATCGTGGATTGCTTCATGGTGGTGGTGCTCGGTGGTGTGGGCAAGCTGCTCGGCACCGTGGTGGCTGCCCTCGGCATCGGCATCCTCAGTTATGTGATCGGTTCGGGCTCGCTGCTGCTGGTGTGGCCGGCGATGCCCAGCGGCCTCAATGAGCTGGTCACCTTCTTTGCCACCACCTCGATGGCCAAGGTGCTGGTGTTTGCCCTGATCGTGGTGTTTCTGCAGTACAGGCCCGCCGGCCTGTTCCCGCAGAAGGGCCGCATGGTGGAGGCCTGACCCATGGAGCGTTCTCACGTGGCCCGTCCCGGTTGGCAGCGCTGGCTGATCTGGGCGGTGATTGTGGTGCTGGCGGTGGTGCTGCCGGTTCTGTTGCCTCCCTTCCGTCTCAACCTGCTCGGTCGTTTTCTGGCCCTGGGAATCGCAGCCCTGGGCATCGATCTGATCTGGGGATTCACCGGCATGCTCAGCCTTGGGCAGGGCATCTTCTTCTCCCTCGGTGGCTATGCCGTTGGCATGCATCTGCAGTTGCTGGCGCTGGAGCCCGGCAAGCTGCCCGAATTCTTCGGCCTCTATGGCGTGCAGGCCCTGCCGGCCTTCTGGCAGCCCTTCAATTCCGCTTTGTTCACCTTCTTCGCCATCTGGGTGATTCCGGCGTTGGTGGCCGGCGTGCTCGGCTACCTGGTGTTCCGCAACCGCATCAAGGGGGTGTACTTCTCGATCCTCACCCAGGCGGCCCTGCTGGTGTTCTTCAACTTCTTCAACGGCCAGCAGAAGCTGATCAACGGCACCAACGGCCTCAAGACCGACACCGCCCGCATCTTCGGTGAACTGGTGGGCAGTGATGGGATGCAGCGGAATCTGTTCTGGCTCACCATGCTGCTGGTGATCGGGGCCTGGTTTCTCTGCCGCTGGCTCACCCGCGGCCGCTTTGGCGATGCCCTGATCGCCATCCGCGACGACGAACCCCGGCTGCGCTTCACCGGCTACAACCCCACCGCCTACAAGACCGTGGTGTTCGCCGTTGCCGGGGCCCTGGCCGGCATCAGCGGCGCCCTCTACACCGTGCAGTCGGGCATCGTGTCGCCCCAGTACATGGCGGTGCCCTTCTCGATCGAGATGGTGATCTGGGTGGCGGTGGGCGGCCGCGGCACCCTGATCGGCGCGGTGATCGGCGCGGTGCTGATCAACTACGCCAAGAGTCTGGTGAGTGAGGCCCTGCCGGAAACCTGGCTGTTCATTCAGGGCGGCCTGTTCCTGCTGGTGGTGACGGCCCTGCCGGATGGCCTGGTGGGCTGGTGGCGCAATGGCGGTCCGGGCCGCATCCAGGCGATGGTGGGCTGGCCGCCGCTGGCGCCCACCTACCCGGAGCTCGATCTCGATCCGGCCGTGCAGGCCGAGAAAGTTGAACTGGAAGGAGGTGCACGATGACAACGGCGATGGCCAGGCCCGCCGCTCCTGGGAGCGCAGCCGATCCCCTGCTCGAGCTGCGTGGGGTGAGCGTGAGCTTCGATGGCTTCTGGGCCCTCAACGACCTCAACCTGCGCCTGGCACCCGGAGAGCTGCGGGCGGTGATCGGGCCGAACGGCGCCGGCAAGACCACCTTCCTTGATGTGATTACCGGCAAGGTGAAGCCCACCAAGGGGAGTGTGTTCTTCCGTGGCCGCTCCCTGGTGGGCACCGCCGAGCACCGCATCGCCCGCCTCGGCATCGGCCGCAAGTTCCAGACCCCGCGCGTTTATCAGAACCTCACACCCCGCCGCAATCTGGAGCTGGCGGTGAGCCGGCGCTCCTCGCCGCTCGATCTGTTGTTCGGGCGTCTCGACGCCACTGCCCGTGACCGGGTGCAGCATCTGCTCGGGGTGGTGGGCCTGGAGCCCCATGCCAACCAGCTGGCCGGCGGCCTCTCCCACGGCCAGAAGCAATGGCTGGAGATCGCCATGCTTGTGGCCCAGGATCCCCAGCTGCTGCTGGTGGATGAACCGGTGGCGGGCCTCACCGACGAAGAGACCGCGCGCACCGCCGATCTGCTCAAGCAGCTGGCGGGCGAGCACACCGTGCTGGTGATCGAGCACGACATGGAGTTCATCCGCGATCTGCGGGCTCCGGTCACGGTGCTGCACGAGGGCCATGTGCTCTGCGAGGGCTCGATGGACCAGGTGCAGAGCGATCCGAAGGTGATCGAGGTGTATCTCGGCAGCGAGACGGAGGGGGAATTCCGATGACGCTGCCGATCGACGCTTCAGCCAGCGATCCCGTTTTCACCAGCGCCCCCGTGTCAGCCAACCATCCCAGCCACGATCCCAGCGGCGCCCCGCTGCCGCCCACCCTCCAGGTGCAGGGGCTCAATGTGTACTACGGCGAGAGCCACATCCTGCGCGATGTGGACCTCACCGTGCAGCCCGGCCAGATGGTGTGTCTGATCGGCCGTAACGGTGTGGGCAAGACCACCCTGCTCAAGACCGTGATCGGCCTGCTGCGCCAGCGCCGTGGTTCGGTGCACCTGCAGGAGCGGGAGGTGTCGGCTCTGCCGCCCCACAGCCGCGCCAAGGGGGGCATCGGCTACGTGCCCCAGGGCCGGGAAATCATTCCCCAGCTCACGGTGCGCGAAAACCTGCTGCTCGGGATGGAAGCCCTGCCGGGAGGCCTGGCGCGCAACCGGCACATCGATCCGATCGTGTTCGAGCTGTTCCCGATCCTGGAGAAGTTCCTCAATCGCCGCGGCGGTGACCTCTCCGGTGGTCAGCAACAGCAGCTGGCCATCGCCCGCGCCCTGCTCGGCAAGCCCAAGCTGCTGCTGCTCGATGAGCCCACCGAGGGCATCCAGCCCTCGGTGGTGCTCGACATCGAGCGAGCCGTGCGCCGCATCATCGAGACCACCGGCATCAGCGTGCTGCTGGTGGAGCAGCACCTGCACTTCGTGCGCCAGGCCGACTGGTACTACGCCATGCAGAAGGGCGGGGTGGTGGCCAGCGGCTCCACCAGCGACCTGAGCAAGGACGTGGTGGAGCGCTTCCTGAGCGTCTGACCGCCGGGCGGCCCGTCTTCAGCTGGGGGTGTCCTGCAGCAGCCGCTGCCAGAGGCTTTGGGCCTCGGCGGCGGCGCTGGCTGTTCCGTTCGGTGCGCCTGCCCAGGCCAGGGGGGCGGCCCCCAGGTGGCTGATCGGCCGGCAGCCGAGGCTGTTCAGCAGCAGGGCGCCGGTGCTGCCGAGCAGGTCGGCTTCACCCAGCTCCCCCAGACCGGCCTCGCGCGCCAGCCCCAGCTCCAGGGCCCGGGCCCGCATCACCCCCGGCAGGCAGCCGCTGGCGAGGGGAGGGGTGAGCCAGCGGCCCTGCCGCCGCACCAGCAGGTTGGCGCTGCTGCCGCAGCAGAGGCCGCCGGCGCTGCTGACCAGCAGGGCGTCGCCGGCTCCGGCGGCCTCGGCCTGGCGCCGGGCCTGGATCGCCGGGCCATAGGCGAAGGTCTTGCAGCGGCTGAGCAGGCTGGTGGCGCTGCGCTCCTCAGTGGGGCTCACGATCACCCGTACCGGCTCGAAGCAGGGCGCGGCGGCGCTGAGCTGCAGCCAGAAACGGTGGTGGCAGGAGTCCGGGATGCCAATGCCCCGGGTTGCCCCGGTTGCCGAGCCCCGGCTCCAGTTGAGGCGCAGGGCTCCCTGCTCGATACCGCTGCGCCGCACCGCTTCGTTGATCAGCGGCTCCAGTTGGGCGGCCAGCGGCGGTGGGTCCATGCCCAGCAGTGCAGCCCCTTGCTGCCAGCGGGCCAGGTGCTCCGCCAGCAGCAGGGCACTGCCGCCGTTCACCAGCAGCGTTTCAAACAGCCCATCGGCCAGCAGCAGGCCCCGATCGATGAGAGGGATCCCCAGCTCCCGGGGCAGTCCCCAGCGCCCGCTGGCGGCCGGTCCGTCGATCCAGGCGATCACCGGCTCAGCCATCGTCGCCGCTCAGGGCCTGCAGCAGTGGCTGCAGTTTCCAGCCGAGCTCCTCCGCTTCGGCCTGCGGATCGGAGTCGGCCACGATGCCGCAGCCGGCGTGGACGCGCAGCCGCCGTCCCTGCACGAACAGCGAGCGGATCAGGATGCTGCTGTCCAGGCTGTGGCGGCCCCGCAGCCGGAACAGGCTGCCGCAGTAGGGGCCCCGCGCCACCCGTTCCAGCCCATTGAGCCGCTGGCAGGCGCGGATCTTGGGGGCACCGGTGATCGAGCCCCCGGGCCAGCAGGCGCGCAGCAGCTCGGCGGCACCCAGCCCCTGGCGCAGCTGGCCCTCCACCACCGAGGTGAGGTGGTGCACCTGGCTGTAGCTCTCCAGGCCCACCAGCTGGGGCACCCGCACCGATCCCGGTCGGCACACCCGGCCCAGGTCGTTGCGCAGCAGGTCCACGATCATCACGTTTTCGGCGCGGTCCTTGGGGCTGCTCACCAGCTCCGCCGCCGCATCGGCATCCGCCTGGGGGTTGTGGTGGCGTGGCCGGGTGCCCTTGATCGGCCGGGTTTGCACCAGCCCATTCTCCGTCAGGTGCAGGAAGCGCTCCGGCGATGCCGAAAGGATCGCTTCCCCGGAAGCCGCAGCTCCGGCGATGGCCAGGCCGGCGAAGGGGGCCGGGCAATGCAGGCGCAGCCGCTGGTACAGGGCCAGCAGGGCTTGCGGCTGCGCTGGCTCCCCGAGCAGCTGTTCGCAGCAGCTGGTGAGATTCGCCTGGAACAGATCCCCTGCGGTGATCAGCTCCTGCAGCTGGTGCACGCCCGCAGCGAAGTCTCCGGCATCGCCGTGCCACTGCCAGCCGTCCAGCGGCAGCCGGGGGGGCGGGAGAGGATCGGCCACGCCTGCCGGTTGGGGAATGGGCGGTGCATCCAGGGCCTGAATCAGCCCCTCCAGCCGCCGGCCCATGCCGTCCAGCCGTCGTGGGTCCTCCCCCTCCAGCCACAGCTGCCGGCTCCCAGGTTCAAACACCAGCAGCGGGTCCACCCGCATCGCCCAGAGCACCGCCATCCCGGGCTCCTGCCAGTGGCTGCCGGGTTCCAGCCAGGCCGCCGCCTCGTAGCCCAGCCAGCCCAGCCAGTGGCCGCCATCGGCCTGCAGCTCGGCCAGCACCGCAAACGGGTCGCGGGCCTCGGCATCGCCCGGCAGGCCCCGGCACAGCACCTCGGCCTGGGGTTCGATCGCCAGGAAGCTGCGCTCGCCCAGCCGGGAGCCATCGCTGTCCAGCCACACCAGCCCCGGCTGTTCCAGCTGGGGCAGCAGGGCGTTGAGCAGCCGCTCGGGGGTGCACCAGGGCAGGGCCCGGCGATGGCTGGCGCTCATGGCCGGGCGCCACTGCTCAGGCTGGCCAGGCCGGCGGCGACCAGGGCGTCGTCGCGGATGCGGCAGCTGTCGCAGACCCCGCAGGGTGCGCTGCCGCCGCTGTAGCAGCTCCAGGTGCTGGCGATCGGCACCCCCAGCCGTTGGGCTTCGCGCACGATCTCCGTTTTGCTCCACTCCACCAGCGGGGCCCATAGCCGGGCTCCATGCCCCTCGCGTCCCGCCTTGCTCGCCAGGTCGGCCAGGGTCTGGAAAGCGGCCAGGTAGTCGGGCCGGCAGTCGGGGTAGCCGGAGTAGTCCACGGCATTCACGCCCAGCACCAGCCGTTCGGCGCCGCGGGCCTCCGCCAGGCTCAGGCCCAGGGCGATGAACACGGTGTTGCGCCCCGGCACGTAGGTGCTGGGGATCACCCCTGCCTGTACCCCGGCGGTGGGCACGGCGATTGCCGCGTCGGTGAGGGCCGAGCCGCCCCAGGCCGCCAGGTTCACCTGGATGGTGTGGTGTTCGCTCAGGCCCAGGCTGGCGGCCACCTGCCGAGCCGCCTCCAGCTCGCGGCGATGGCGCTGGCCGTAATCGAAGGAGAGCCCGATCACCCGGTAGCCCGCCTCCTGGGCCAGGGCCGCGGCGGTGGCGGAATCCAGGCCACCGGAGAGCAGGACGATGGCGCTGGGCTGCGCTCCGGCTGCGGGGATGGGGTGCTGGGGCTGTGGCATGGACGTTGGCGGGCTGGGCGTCGGAGCCGATCCCGGCTGGAGAGCGAGTGGTGAGGTGTTGCAGTCCCCATCCTCTCTGAGGTTGCCCCTGGACGGGGGCCGCGGGCGCGGTCACGATGACGCCAGTGCTGCCCGAAACCTGTGATCCGTGCTTCAGCTGGCTGGGGGCGCCTGGCCATGGTGCTCACCCTGTTGGCCGGCCTGGGGTTACCTGCCGCCGTTCGGGCCATTCCCCGGCTGGATCTCAAGCCCTACCCGGCGGCGGCGGCGGGTCAGCGCCGCTGGGTGATCCAGCTGCCGGGTGTGCTGAAGCCCAGCAGCGATCCGGCCATCTCCGCCAACCCGGCCGACTGGCGGGTGGAGCTGATCGTGGGGCGGGAGCTGGAGGTGGACTGCAACCGCCAGCTGCTGCGCGGCCGGATTGAGGCGGAGACGATTCCCGGCTGGGGGTATCGCATCTTTCGGGTGAGTGGTGGCGATCTGGCGGCCTCCACCCGCATGGCCTGCCCGCCGGACCAGCCACCCCGCCGCCAGTTCGTGGCCCTGGGCGGCGAACCCACGGTGGTGCGTTACAACGCCAGCCTGCCGATCGTGGTGTACGCCCCGCGCGATCTGCAGGTGCGCTGGCGGTTGTGGAAAGCGGAAACAACCCAGCAGAAGGCCCAGCAGCTCTGACCTCCGCCCCCTTCAGCGCACACCCAGCAGCTTGTGGCTCTGCAGACTGAGCCGCCATCCGGGCGACCGGCGCACGTGCTCGAGGGCCAGCTCCAGGCCGGAATCACTCTGCCAGCCCGGCTGCAGCAGCAGGGCCGGCCGGTTGCCGGTGGCCTGGGCGGCAGCCGCCATGGCCTCGGCGAAGGCCAGATCCTCCTGCCCATGCACCACCACCTTCAGCTCCTGGCAGGCGATGAGCAGCGTGGGCTCTGGAGGACTGTGGCGCTTGGGCGAAAGTGTGATCCAGGCGAACCGGCCTGACAGTGGATCCACGCCGCTGGTCTCCAGGTGGAGGGGCAGTTCCGTCTCTGCCAGGGCTGCACAGAGGGGCCCCAGGTTGTGGTGCAGCGGCTCGCCGCCGGTGATCACCACGAAGCCCGCCCCGGCGGCCGCGGCGGCCGTGGTTTCCGCCGCCAGCTCAGCGGGCGAGCGCCGGGGATGGACCTCCTGGGGCCAGGAGTGTTTGGTGTCACACCAGCTGCAGCCCACCGCGCAGCCCCCCAGGCGGATGAAGAAGGCGCTGCGGCCGGCGTGCAGCCCTTCCCCCTGCAGAGAGTGAAAGGTCTCCACCACGGGCAGGGCGATGGTGTCGGCGCCGGTGGCCTTGCTCGCTGGCGGTCTTGCTCGCTGGGGGCATTGCTTCACGCTGAGCCTCAGTGGAGAACGGCGGAGAACGGCTGGCCGCGGCCTTGGCTCAGGCACTGTTGCCACCAGACCATAGGGAGGCCAGGTGGCGAGGCGTTCCACGGCACAGGCCGCAGTGGCGCGGAGTTGGCAGGATGCGCAGATCAGACAGGTTGCCGATGGATCAGGTGGATGTTTCCCGGCTGGCGCGCTACCGCCTCCTGCGCCCCTACCTGCGGCAGGTGGTGCTGGAGGAAGCATTGGAGGGGATCGCTCTCAGTGATGACGATGGTGCGGCGGCGCAACGTCGCTTTGTTCAGGAGAATTCCATTGAGAATCAGGAGGGGTTGGAGGCCTTCTGCCGTTATCACCAGCTCTCGGCAGCGGATTTGCAGTATCAGATCACCTATCCGCTGCGTCTGCGTGCTTTTGCGGATCGTCAGTTCGGTGCGCAGGCTGAGTCCCGCTTTCTGAAGCGCAAGCCCGGCCTCGACCAAGTGGTGTACAGCCTGCTGCGCACGGAAGATGCTGGACTGGCCCGGGAGTTGTGCCTCCAGATCCGGGAAGGGGAGGCCAGTTTCGCCGACCTTGCCGCCGTGCATGCGGATGGTCCGGAGCGTGCCACCCGCGGCATTGTGGGTCCCGTTCCTCTCGATCAGGGCCACCCGGATCTTGTGAATCGGTTGCGCACAGCTGAACCGGGGGTTGTGCTGGATCCATTTGCTATAGAATCATGGTGGATCCTGGTGCGTCTGGAGAGTTTTGTGCCGGCTGTCTTTGGGCCCGAAGCAGCCCATGCCATGACCCAGGAGATGCTGGAAGAGTGGCTTGAGGAGCAGGTGGATCAGCGTCTGCTGGCACTGTCAAGTCAGCCCTCCTCTCCGTGATGGCAGGGTTGCCCAGCGTTTCTCTCGACCGACCGCGCTGTTCATCTCTAGGATCGCTGGATTGTTCAGGGGTTCAGCCAACGCTTCAGGCTCAGGTTTGTTTGCCCGGTTTGTCCATCACCGGTTTCCCCATCCGTTGAACAACGCCCACGTTGATGTCTCCAGCCGATCTATCCAATCCTTCCCTCCTTGGAAGCCATCCCGCTTTCGCCGGGATCAGCACGCGGGCCGCCGAGCGACTGGAGCGCCAGGCTGAGCTTCGACGGTTCCGCCTGGGCCAGCCCCTCTGCCATGACACGCTCATCCCGGCGGAGGTGCTCCTGATCCGCACGGGCACAGCGCGGCTGCTCTGGCAGGAGGGAGGGGTGCTCAGGACGGCTGAGAAGCTCGGACCGGGCAGTTTCGTGGGCCTGGCTTCGCTGCTGCGGGCGATGGCCTGTGAGGAGGTGGCGGCCGCCTCCGAGCTGGAGGCCCTGGCGATCCCCGATCAGTTGGTGCTGGAGCTGCTGAAGCAGGAGTCCTCGTTCGCTGACTGGGCGGCATCCCAGCTGTTCAGTGCCGAGAGCCTGGCCCTGGTGGGATCGTTGCTCGGGCGCCGGGCCCAGGTCGGTGTGCCGGTGCTGGAGGCCTGGCGTGAGCTGCACGGGCAGGCC
>Ga0164293_10003242_pt1 | contig 13864 bp, 10 predicted proteins | sample GEODES118metaG_FD_111487 | JGI IMG/M metagenome (GOLD analysis project Ga0164293, IMG submission 111487) | Eutrophic lake water microbial communities from Lake Mendota, Wisconsin, USA - GEODES118 metaG | ecosystem: Environmental > Aquatic > Freshwater > Lake | place: USA: Lake Mendota...
ACATTGCGGCAATCATGGCGCGGATGCGCGGCGCGGCGGTGCGCGACGATTACGAGGCGCTGCTCGATGCGATCCGGGTCGTCACCGGCGAGATACGCTTCGCGCTCGGCATCCAGCTGATCGAGGGGCTGGCCGATCCGCTCGACATTGCCCGCGCGCTGTCGCGCACCGCCGAGGCTGCGCTCCAGCTCGCCGCCGATGCGACGGCGCAGGAATTTGCCGCCAAGCATGGCCGGATCGCAGGCAGCGAATTGCTGATCCTCGGGCTCGGACGGCTGGGCGGCGGGGCGCTGACCCATGCCTCCGACCTCGATATCGTTTACCTGTTCACCGGCGATTTCGCTGCCCAGTCCGACGGCCCGCGTCCCTTGGGCGGCACGGTCTATTACAACCGCCTCGCCAGCCGCGTCAGCGCCGCGCTCTCGGTGCCGACGGCGCAGGGCGCGCTCTACGAGGTCGATACGCGCCTCAGGCCGCAGGGCAATCAGGGGCCGCTGGCGGTGAGCTGCGAGGCATTCGGCAAGTATCAGCGCGAGGCGGCCTGGACGTGGGAGCATATGGCGCTGACCCGTGCACGGGTGCTCTATGGCTCGCAGGCCGCGCGCGCCGAGCTTGGCGCGGTGCTCGACGAAATCCTGCGCGCGCCGCGCGACAAGGCGATGCTGCGCGATGCGGTGCTCTCGATGCGCAGCGAAATGGCGCGGCACAAGCAGCCCGGCGGCCCGATCGATGCCAAGCTGATGCGCGGCGGGCTGGTCGACTGCGAGTTCCTCGTCCACTACCTGCAATTGAAGGGCGAGACCGCGGGCGGTGCGCCGCTGGCCGAAGCGCAACCGCTGGCGCTCGATCCCGATCTTGCAGTGGCGCTGGGCGGGCTGGTCGCGGCGGGCCTGCTTCCGGCCGATCTGCCCCAGCCGCACGCCTTGATGAGCCGGATGCTGGTGGCCGGACGCCTGCTCGCCCCCGATGGCCGCGAACCCCCGCCGAGCGGCGCGCAGGCGCTGGCGCGGGCCTGCGGGTTCGATAGCTACGCGGCGCTGCTGGAAGCCTTCGGCGCGGCGCGGCGCGGCGTGGCGCAGGCGTGGAAACAAATTCTGGGCACGGACATTCTCGAAGGTGAACAGGAGACCGATTGATGAGCAACTTCCCCGGCGTCGGCGACGCCATTCCCGATATCGCCATGGAAACCCCCGAAGGCGGCCAGGTGAAGCCCTCGGACTTTGCCGGATCGAAGCTGGTGATCTTCTTCTATCCCAAGGACGACACCCCTGGCTGCACAACCGAGAACAAGGATTTCTCAGGCCTGAAGGCCGATTTCGACGCGGCGGGGACGAAGCTTCTCGGCGTGAGCAAGGATCCGGCCAAGAAGCACGCCAAGTTTATCGCCAAGCACGGCCTCACCGCGCCGCTGGCGAGTGATTCCGAAGAAGGCGGGCTGTCCGATGCACTCGGCGTGTGGGCGGAAAAGCAGATGTACGGCAAGACCTATATGGGCATGGTGCGCGCGACCTATCTGGTGGATGCCTCGGGCAAGATTGCGCGGATCTGGGACAAGGTGAAGGTCGCCGGCCACGCCGAAGACGTGCTCGCCGCGGCCCAAGCGCTTTAACCTCAGCCGCTCTGAACCGGGCCATGACCTCGGTTGCCAGCGCCATCCGCGCCGCCCTGCTTACGCCTGCGCCGCGCGCCAAGTGCTTTGCCGCGCGCGAGGTGGCGCGGGCGTGGCGCAAGGGCGCGCTGGACTGGCGGTTTGACGTCACGATGCCCGATACCCCGGCCTGGCCCGATTCGCCCGAACTGCTGCCCCCCGGCCAGATGCCCAAGCGCCGCAGGGGCGGGTCTGAGGCCGGACGAATCGCGCTGTGGCACAGCCTGGCGCATATCGAATTCGTCGCGATCGACCTCGCGCTCGACATGGCAGGACGATTCGGCGCGGCAATGGGCGAGGAGTTCGTCGGCGATTTCCTCGATGTTGCGGCGGACGAGGCGATGCATTTCGCGTTGCTCGCCCGCAAGCTCGAATCACTCTTCAGCCACTATGGCGCGCTGCCGGCCCATGCGGGTCTGTGGGAAGCGGCTTATGCCACGCGGGGCGATGTCGCCGCGCGGCTGGCGGTGGTGCCGATGGTGCTCGAAGCGCGCGGTCTTGACGTCACTCCGGCCACGCTCGAACGGGTCGAAGCGGCGGGCGATGCGCATGGCGCAAAAATTCTCAAACGCATTCTTGACGACGAAATCCGACACGTTGCTTTTGGCACCAAGCACTTCTTGCGCTGTGCCGCGACGGAGCGTGCAAGCCCGCAATCCCTTTGGCAGACCCTCGTAAAGCGCCACTTTCGGGGCAGCATTAAGCCACCGTTCAACGACTCAGCGCGTCTTGCAGCCGGTTTGTCGCGGGAATTTTACACAGAGATTGCACATTAACGACTCACCCGGATAACCACGATCCAGCAGAAGCGCGCAAAAGACGTGCTCAACAATCGAACGGCGCCAAACGCCGAAATCGAGGACCGGGTCAGTTATGAAGTTTGCCGCGCGTTACATGTCGAAGCTGGTCGCCCTGTGCGGCGCAGCATTCCTGGTTTCCGCCGGCGCAGCTCCCGCTTTTGCCAACACCGCGAATTCCGCCACCACCACCGCCAACGCCAACGCCGACATTGTCGAGCCGGTGCGCCCCGAGCAGGTCGATCCGCTCGCAAGCGGTGACCAGCGCTTCAAGTCGCTGTTTTCCAGCTGGACCGCGATCGAGCGCACCAGCCCGCAGGCCGGCAGCCTCGCGGAAACTGCCTATTCCGCGCCCTTCGCCCAGCCGACTGTCTCGGTGCCCTCGCGCATGCCGCTTGAAGGCGCCTCGCTCACCAGCGGCTACGGGATGCGCACCCACCCGGTGCTGGGTGGCCGCCGCCAGCACGCCGGGATCGATCTCGCCGCGCCGACCGGCACCCCGGTCTATGCAACGGCTGACGGCGTGGTCGGCCGCGCTGACTGGTATTCGAGCTACGGGCTCTACATCGCCATCGAACATGGCGCTGCGATGCAGACCCGCTACGCGCACCTCTCGCGCCTCGCGGTGGCCGCGGGCGACAATGTCAAGAAGGGCGACCTCATCGGCTATGTCGGCTCGACCGGCCGTTCGACCGGTCCGCACCTTCACTACGAAGTCCGCATTGATGGCCAGGCCGTCAATCCGATCCCCTATATGGTCGAGAGCGAAGCACAGCTTGCCTATGCGCGCGACGGCCGCTTGACCGGCCAGGGCGGCCAGTAAGCGAGCCAAGCGGCGCCATCAGAGCATGGCGCCTTTGTGCCGGCAAAAGGCACAAAAACTGACAATGGCCAGCGATAGAGCGTGGTAATGATCCCCCAATCAATCAGGGGGGAAATCTACCATGCGCTTTCTTATCACCGCCGCGCTGATCGCCGTCTCGGCTTCGGGCGCCCTTGCTCAGACGACCGTCACGCCGGAGCAAAAGGCCAAGGCCGAAGCCGCCGCCAAGGCGCTTGCCGCCGCCGATGCCAACAAGGACGGCAAGTGGGACAAGACCGAATGGGCCGCCGCCGGCCGCCGGCCCGCCGCCTTTGGCAAGGTCGATAGCAACAAGGACGGTTTTGTTGACAAGGCCGAGTTGAAGGCCGCTGCGGCCGCGCGCGCCAACTAACGCTCCGGGGCCCGGGGACGCCTTCCTAGCCTCCGGCTAACCGCTGGTATTGGCGGGCTTGCAGTCCATTCGTTTCCGTATATTGTATATGGCGAATCACGGCGGTCTTGCTTCACCGGAACGCGGTTGACCGGACAGGTTGGCCCGTAAGTTGCGGCAAGCTACGCAAAGGAATTGCCCGCTGTAGGCGGGCCGGACATTGGAGAGGGTGTCCGAACATGGCGGCGGGTTATCCCGCCGCCTTTTTTTCTTGTCCGGCGCTCGTGTGAAGCCCCGCCCGACGCCCGCTCCAATCGGTAGCAATTCCCATACCGTTTTTGCTTGCGGGCCGTCCCGCTCCCGCTAGATTTCTTTGCCAGAGAGCCAGTGCGTCCGCCTGTCGGAACGCCGCTGGGAAGGAGAGAAATCATGTCGATGCATCCCATCGCGCACGCCGCGCGCCGTCCCGATCACCCCGCTGTCATCATGACCGGATCGGGCAAGCAGATCACTTATGGCGAAATGGAGGCGGAATCGAACCGCTTTGCGCACCTGCTGCGCGCCCACGGGATCAATGCGGGCGATGCCTTCGCGGTGCTGCTGGAAAACCGGATCGAGTACTTCACGCTGATCTGGGGGTCGCAGCGCGCCGGCACGATGCTGGTGCCGATCTCCTCGCGCCTGACCGCGCCCGAGGTTGCCTACATCATCCGCGACGCGCAGGCGAGCCTGCTGATCACCAGCGGCTATTTCTCCGGCGTGCTGGAGGATATCCGCAAGGAATGCCCGGGCCTCACCGTGCTGGTGATGGATGCCAAAGAGCTTGGGGGCGGGCCTGAGGACTTCGCCGCCGCGCTGGCCGCCCGGCCGAGTGATCCGATCCCCGACCAGAGCGTCGGCTTGCTGATGCTCTATTCGAGCGGCACCACCGGGCGGCCCAAAGGCATCCGCCCCGCACCCCCTGAAGACCCCGATCCCGCCGCCCCCGTCGCGCTGCTCGGCTTGGCGACAATGGGCATGGGGATGCCGGCCGATGGCTCGATGGTCTACCTCTCGCCCGCCCCGCTCTATCATGCCGCGCCGATCGGTTGGTGCTCGGTCGTGCACCGCTTGGGCGGGACGGTGGTGATGATGGAGAAGTTCGATCCCGAGGAGGCGCTGAAGGCGATCGAACGCTACAAGGTGACCGACAGCCAGTGGGTGCCGACCCATTTCGTGCGCTTCCTCAAGCTCGATCCCGCGCTGCGCAGCCGTTACGACCTCTCCAGCCACCAGCGCGCGATCCACGCCGCCGCGCCCTGCCCGGTGCCGATCAAGCGGGAAATGATCGAATGGTGGGGGCCGATCGTCAACGAATACTACGCCGGCAGCGAGATGATCGGGATGACGCTGGTGAAGTCCGAGCACTGGCTCGCCAAGCCCGGCACGGTCGGCGTCGCGGTGCATGGCAAGGTTCATGTCTGCGGGCCGGAGGGCGAGGAGCTTGGCTCCGATCAGGACGGGTTGATCTTCTTCGAGAACATCAACCTGCCGACCTATCACAATGATCCCGCCAAGACCGCCGAGGCGATGCACCCCAAGGGCTGGATGACGCTCGGCGATATCGGCCACCTCGACAAGGACGGCTTCCTGTTCCTGACCGACCGCAAGAGCCACATGATCATCTCGGGCGGGGTGAACATCTACCCGCAGGAGATCGAGAACCTGCTGGTCACCCACCCCAAGATCATGGACGCCGCGGTGATCGGGGCGCCTTGCCCTGATCTGGGCGAAAAGGTCGTCGCGGTGGTGCAGCCGCGCGACATGGCCGATGCCGGCCCTGCGTTGGAGGCGGAACTGCGCGACTTCCTCAGCGCCAGCCTCTCGAAGATCAAGATGCCCAAGCTGTTCGACTTCCGCCCCGAACTGCCGCGCGAGGCGAACGGCAAGCTCTACAAGCGTGAACTGCGCGACGAATATGCCGCCAAGGCCGCTGCCGCATGAGCGTGGCCAAAAACGAGGCGGCGGTTCTCTCGGGCGATCTCGCGCGGCGGGTGATCGATCCGCATGCCTATGCGCAGTGGGACGGGCTGCTCGACACCTTCGATGCCATCCGAGAGACGACGCCGGTGGTGCGCGTTCAGCCCGATACGCCGGGGCTGTTCGATCCCTTCTGGCTGGTCACCCGCTATGATGATGTGATGCGGATATCGAAGGACAACGCCGCCTTCCTCAACAACCCGCGCCCGGTGGTGTTCAGCTTCAATCAGGCGATCGAATTCAGCCGCGCGGCGACGGGATCGAACATGCTGGTCGATTCGCTGGTGGTGTTCGACGCGCCGATCCACCCCAAATATCGCAAGCTCACGCAGGAATGGTTCATGCCGAGGAACCTTGCGCGGTTGGAGGATGAACTGCGCACGCTGGCCGCGCAGACGGTCGACCGGATGCTCGAACAGGGCGGCGAAGTGGACTTCGTGAAGGAAGTCTCCGGCCCCTATCCCTTGCGCGTGGTGATGCAGATCCTCGGCGTCCCGCCCGAGGATGAATTCCGGATGCAGATGCTCACCCAGCAATTGTTCGGCGGGCAGGACAAGGACCTCTCGGGCAGCGGCATGGACAAGATGACCCCCGAACAGGTGGTGCAGATTGTTGCGGGCGCGGTGAAGACCTTCGAGGATTATTTCGCCGCGCTCGCCGAAGAGCGCCGCCGCAACCCCACCGACGATGTCGCCAGCGTCATCGCCAATGCGCTGGTCGACGGCCAGCCGCTCCCGCCGCGGGACATGGCGGGATACTATATCATCGTCGCCACCGCCGGGCATGACACCACCTCGGCCAGCACCGCAGGCGCGATGCAGGCGCTCGCCCATGATCCTGCGCAATGGGCGCGGGTCAAAGCCGACCGCTCGCTGCTGCCCGGCATTGTCGAAGAGGCGATCCGCTGGACCAGCCCGGTGCAGCACTTCATGCGCACCGCCGCCGAAGACGTCGAACTCGGCGGGCAGCAGGTGAAGGCGGGCGACTGGCTGATGATCAACTACGTCGCTGCCAACCATGACCCTGCGCAATTCCCCGACCCGCGCCGATTCGATGCCGCGCGCTCACCCAACCGGCACCTCGCCTTTGGCGCAGGCGCGCACCAATGCCTCGGGCTGCATCTGGCGCGGCTGGAGATGCGGATCCTGTTCGAAGCCCTGCTCGACCGGGTTGCGGCGGTGGAGCCCGCAGGCGAGGCCAAGCGCGCCAGCAGCACCTTTGTCGGCGGGCTGAAGAGCCTGCCGCTGAAAGTGACGCCGGCCTAGGGCGCGGCGCGCTTTCCTACTCGCGGGCGGGCTGACACAATCGCCCGCATGACCTGTCGGACCCCCTTATGCCCGCCGTTTCGCAAGGTGGCTGCGGCGGGGCCAGTTTTTCTGTTCCTGGACAGTGTCTCATGTGTCTCCAACAGGAGACGGGCGAGCGGATCGGGCGGGACTACTTCAGCAGATCGAGCGCGATTCGCCGCACTTCGGCGCCCATGTCGGGACGCGCCAGAGCAATCGCCAGCGTCGCCTCGACAAAGCCGGTCTTGCTGCCGCAGTCATAGCGTGCGCCGTCAAAGGTCACCGCGTGGAACGGCTGGGTGCCGATCATCTTGGCCATCGCGTCGGTCAGCTGGATCTCGCCGCCCGCGCCCTTGCCCTGGTTCTCGAGCACCCGCATCACCTCGGGCTGGAGGATGTAGCGGCCCGAGACGATCTTGTTCGAGGGCGCGTCGGCTTGCTTCGGCTTCTCCACCAGTCCGTGCACCTCGGTCAGCGCGCCGACCTGCGCGCCGGGGTCAATCACGCCATAGGACGACACCTGCTCCATCGGCACTTCGAGCACCGAAATCAGGTTTCCGCCCACCTCGTTATAGGCCTCGACCATCTGCTTCATGCAGCCGGTGCCGCCTTCGCGCGCCACCATCAGCTCGTCGGGCAGGAAGATCGCGAAGGGCTCGTCGCCCACGATAGCGCGCGCGCACCAGATCGCATGGCCGAGGCCGAGCGGCACCTGCTGGCGCACCGCGATCACATCACCGGGGGTCGCGCGGGTGCATTCGAGGACGCTGAGATCCTTGCCGCGCTCGGTCATGGTCTGTTCGAGTTCGAAGGCGATGTCGAAATGCTCGACGATCCCGGTCTTGCCGCGCCCGGTGATGAAGATCATCTGTTCGATCCCCGCCTCGCGCGCTTCGTCGACCGCATACTGGATCAGCGGGCGGTCAACGACCGGGAGCAGTTCCTTGGGCACCACCTTGGTCGCCGGCAGGAACCGCGTGCCGAGCCCGGCAACGGGGAATACAGCCTTCCTGATCGGCCTGTGCTTGGTCGAGGGATGGGCAGTCATATGCGCCTCTCTATTCGATTGGCCTTGGTTGGTTCGGCCTTACGCTTTCCGTGCCGCGCCCACCGGCGCTCGTCAATCGCACTGTTGGCGGCGAGACGCGCCATGTTGCGCCAAAAGCACTTTTCTCTAAGGCTGTCGGGATGGACAAACTCATCATTCGCGGCGGCAACCGCCTTTCCGGCTCGATCCCCATTTCAGGGGCCAAGAATGCCGCGCTCACGCTCATTCCCTGCGCGCTGCTCACCGAGGAGCCGTTGACCCTGCGCAACCTGCCGCGCCTCGCTGATATTGACGGGTTCCAGCACCTGATGAACCAGTTCGGCGTCACGACGGTCATTCAGGGGACGCGCCCGGAGGATTTCGGACGGGTGATGAGCATGGAGGCGACGCGGATCACCTCGAATGTCGCGCCCTATGATCTGGTGCGCAAGATGCGCGCCTCGATCCTGGTGCTCGGCCCGATGCTGGCGCGCAGCGGCGAGGCGACCGTCTCGATGCCCGGCGGCTGCGCAATCGGCAACCGCCCGATCGACCTGCACCTGAAGGCGCTGGAGGCTTTCGGCGCGCATATCGAGCTCGCGGCGGGCTACGTGAAGGCCACGCAGCCCGATGGCGGGATGCCGGGCGGCGATTTCGACTTCCCGGTGGTCAGCGTCGGCGCGACAGAGAATGCGCTGATGGCGGCCGTGCTGGCAAACGGCACCAGCCGCTTGTTCAACGCCGCGCGCGAGCCCGAGATTGTCGATCTGTGCAACATGCTTCTCGCCATGGGCGCGGAGATCGAAGGCATCGGCACCTCCACGCTCACCATCCACGGGGTCAAGCGCCTGCACGGCGCGACCTACCGCGTCATGCCGGACCGGATCGAGGCGGGCTCCTATGCCTGCGCGGCGGCGATCACCGGGGGCGAAGTGCGGCTCGGAGGCGCGCGCGCTGACGAGATGATGGCGACGATCCACGCCTTGCAGGCCATCGGCTGCGAAGTGACGTGGGATGCCAATGGCATGAACGTGAAGGCTGACGGCGCACTGAAGGCGACCAACCTCACCACCGCGCCCTATCCGGGGCTCGCCACCGACATGCAGGCGCAGCTGATGGCGCTGCTGTGCAAGGCCGAGGGCACCAGCGTGCTCAAGGAAACGATCTTCGAGAACCGCTTCATGCACGTGCCCGAACTGGCGCGGATGGGGGCGGACATCACCACCGAAGGCCGCACCGCGATCGTCAAGGGTGTCGAGCGCCTCACCGGCGCCGAAGTCATGGCGACCGACCTGCGCGCCTCGATGAGCCTCGTGATCGCCGCGCTGGCTGCGGAAGGCGAGACCACCGTGCGGCGGCTCTATCACCTCGATCGCGGTTACGAGCGGCTGGAGGAAAAGCTCCAGCTGGTCGGCGCGGATATCGAGCGGGTCGACGACTAGGGCTGACCCGCGCGCGGCCTCAGTAGCCCATCATCCCGGCAAGCTCGGTAAGGCTGGACGCCGACCATTCCCACGTCTGCGCGTAATGCGCGTCAGGCGCCGGCGCCCCGCCATATTCGGTCGGGCGATCGACATAGGCGGTCAGCAGCCCGCAGCTGCGCGCGGCGGCAAGATCGCCGTGATGCGCGGCGACGAGGCATAACTCACCCGGCGCGATACCCAGCAATTCGGCGGTGCGCAGATAGGCCTGGGGATCGGGCTTGTAGGCTCCGCTGACCTCCGCGCCGAGGATTGCGTCCCACGGCAAGCCTCCGCGCCGCGCCATTGCGAGCAGCAGCGCGACATTCCCGTTCGAAAGCGTGACAATCGGCAGCCGCGCCTTCAGCCGGGTCAGTCCCTCGACCGTATCCGGCCATGGATCGAGCCGGTGCCAGGCGCGGTTCCAGTCTTCAAGCAGCCCCGCGTCGATGTTGGCCGGGTCGATATCGCGTTCGCGCAAGGCGGCTTCAAGCATCTCGCGGTGGAGCACATCCAGCACCGCGAAGGCGCGGCCCGATTTCCGCATCCCGATCATCGCCGCGATATACTGCCCGCGCCATGCATCGGCGAAAGCGGCCGCATCGACATCGCCTCGCCCGATCGTCGCGAGGAACACCGCGGACTCGCGCGTGATGCTTGTGCGCCAGTCGACTACCGTGCCGAACACGTCGAAGGCGAGCGCCTTGGGAAGAACCGAAGCGGACATGCCTCAGCGCGGCAATTCGCTAATCCCCATCAGCGCTTCATCGACGCTGCGTGCGCATTGGCGGCCTTCGCGGATCGCCCAGACGACGAGGCTCTGCCCGCGCCGCATGTCGCCGCAGGCAAACACGCCCGGCTCGCTGGTGGCGTAGCTTTCGGTATCCGCATCGACATTGCCGCGCGCGCTGAGCGCCACGCCCGCCTGTTCGAGCAGCCCGGCCTTGACCGGTCCGACAAAGCCCATCGCCAGCAGGATGAGATCGGCGGGGATGACAAACTCGCTGCCTTCCATCTCGCGCATCTGGCCGCCCGACCACTCGACGCGGACGCATTCGAGCCCGGTCATGGTCTCGCCGTCACCCAGCACGCGCTTGGCCAGCACCGCCCAGTCGCGCTCGACGCCTTCCTGGTGGCTGGAGGAGGTGCGCAGCTTCATCGGCCAATCGGGCCAGGTCAGTGCCTTGTCTTCCGTTTCCGGCGGCTTGGGCATGATTTCGAGCTGGGTGACGCTTTTCGCGCCCTGCCGGTTCGAGGTGCCGACACAATCGCTGCCGGTATCGCCGCCGCCGATAACGACGACATGCTTGCCGGTCGCGGTGAGGCTGCCGCGCGGGGCAGCGCGCAGCTCGTCATCGCCTGCGACGCGCTTGTTCTGCTGGGTCAGGAATTCCATCGCCATCCGCACGCCCGGCATTTCCGCGCCGGGGATCGCCAGCGGGCGCGCATCTTCCGCGCCGCCGGCCAGAACCACCGCGTCGAAATTCTCGCGGAGCGAGGCAAAGGAGATATCGACGCCGACTTCCTTGGAGGTTTTGAACGTCACCCCTTCGGCTTCCATCTGCACGCAGCGGCGGTTGATGAGGTGCTTTTCCATCTTGAAGTCGGGGATGCCGTAACGCAGCAAGCCGCCGACCCGGTCCGACTTTTCGAATACGGTGACGCTATGCCCCGCGCGCGCCAGCTGCTGCGCGCAGGCGAGCCCGGCGGGGCCCGAACCAACCACCGCAACCGACTTGCCGGTCTTGGTCTCGGGCAGTTTGGGGGTAATCCAGCCTTCCTTCCACCCGCGATCAACAATGGCGCATTCGATCGACTTGATGGTGACCGGCTGGTCGATGATGTTGAGCGTGCAGGCAGCCTCGCACGGGGCGGGACAGATGCGCCCGGTAAATTCGGGGAAGTTGTTGGTGGTGTGGAGCATGTCGAGCGCACGCTTCCAGTCCGCCTCGTAGACGAGGTGGTTCCAGTCCGGGATCATGTTGTTCACCGGACAGCCGTTGTGGCAGTAGGGAATCCCGCAATTCATGCAGCGCGAGGCCTGTGCGCGAAGCGTCGCATCATCCGGCTGGATGACGAATTCGCGGTAGTTCTTCAGCCGTTCTTTCGGATCGAGATAGTCGCGCTCGCGGCGGTCCAGCTCGAGAAATCCGGTTTCCTTGCCCACGAGGTCAAATCTCCGATTTGGCTGAAGCCCCCGCGCAGGCGGGGGTCCAGCTGACATTGAGGTTGTTCGCCAAACTGGCGTTATCTGGGCCCCTGCCTTCGCAGGGGTGACGGGGTTGCATCAATTCACTCCGCTGCGACGCTTGCCGCTTCGTTGCGTTCGGCTTCGAGCCGCTGCAGCGCCGCGGCATAGTCGCGCGGCATCACCTTGACGAAGCGGGTCAGCGCCGCGTCCCAGTCCGCCAGCAGCGCGCCCGCCAGCATGCTGCCGGTGTGAAGCTGGTGCCGTTCGACGAGGATGCGCAGCCGCTCGGCATCGTGGCGCAGCATGTCGCCCATGCCGAAGTCGTTCACCGAGCGCGGACGCTGGGCCGGGCGGCCCGTCCCGTCCTCGGCATCAGGCCCGGCCGCGATCGGCAGCAGGTCGACCTGCGCGTGGTTGACGAGGTTGGTGAAGGCGCCGTCAGGGTCATAGACATAGGCGACCCCGCCGCTCATGCCCGCCGCGAAGTTGCGCCCGGTCTTGCCGAGCACAACCACCACGCCGCCGGTCATGTATTCGCAGGCATGATCGCCCGCGCCTTCGACCACGGCGATCGCGCCCGAGTTCCGCACCGCGAAGCGTTCGCCCGCGACGCCGTTGAAATAGGCCTCGCCCGCGATCGCGCCGTAGAGCACGGTGTTGCCGACGATGATGTTCTCGTCCGAGGCGCGCGGGGCGGCTTCGGGCTGGCGTACGATGATGCGACCCCCGGAGAGTCCTTTGCCGACATAGTCATTGGCATCGCCGACCAGATCGAGCGTCACGCCGTGCGCCAGCCATGCGCCGAAGCTCTGCCCGGCCACGCCCGCCAGATTGATGCGGATCGTGTCGGTCGGCAGACCTTCGTGCCCGTGCGCCTTGGCGATCTCGCCCGAAAGCATCGCGCCGACGGTGCGGTGGACGTTGCGGACCGGCAGCGCGATCTGCACCGGCTGCTTTGTATCAATGGCACTGCGGCAATCGGCGATCAGCTGGTTGTCGAGCGCGCCTTCGAGCCCGTGATCCTGGGCCCCGGTGTTGTGCAGCGGCGCGCCGTCCTTGACCTTCACCCGGTGGAGAATGCGCGACAGGTCGATCCCGCGCGCCTTCCAGTGGCGTTCCATCCGCCGGGTATCGAGCAGATCGACCCGGCCGACCATCTCGGCGACCGTGCGTATGCCGAGTTCGGCCATGATCGCCCGCAGTTCCTCGGCGACGAAGAACATGTAGTTGACCACGTGTTCGGGCTGGCCGGTGAAGCGCGCGCGCAGCACCGGATCCTGCGTCGCCACGCCGACGGGGCAGGTGTTGAGATGGCACTTGCGCATCATGATGCAGCCCGCCGCAATCAGCGGCGCCGTGGCAAAACCGAACTCGTCCGCGCCGAGCAGCGCGCCGATCGCGACATCGCGCCCGGTGCGCAGGCCGCCGTCGACCTGCACCGCGATGCGGCTGCGCAGATCGTTGAGCAGCAGCGTCTGCTGGGTTTCAGCGAGGCCGATTTCCCACGGAGAGCCCGCATGCGTCAGGCTGGTGAGCGGCGATGCGCCCGTCCCGCCGTCATAGCCCGCGATCGTCACGTGATCGGCGCGCGCCTTGGAAACGCCCGCAGCGACCGTGCCGACGCCGACTTCGGACACCAGCTTCACCGAAATCCGGGCGACCGGGTTCACGTTCTTGAGATCGTGGATCAGCTGCGCCAAGTCTTCGATTGAATAGATGTCGTGGTGCGGCGGGGGCGAGATCAGGCCCACGCCCGGGGTCGAGTGCCGCACCGCGCCGATGCGCTTGTCGACCTTGTGACCGGGCAGCTGGCCGCCCTCGCCGGGCTTTGCCCCTTGCGCCATCTTGATCTGGATATCGTCCGAATTGACGAGATATTCGGTGGTCACGCCGAAGCGGCCCGAGGCGACCTGCTTGATCCGGCTGCGCATCGAATCGCCGTTTGCCAGCGGGGTGAACCGGAACGGCTCCTCCCCGCCTTCGCCGGTGTTCGAGCGACCGCCGATGCGGTTCATCGCGATCGCCATAGTCGAGTGCGCTTCGTGGCTGATCGAGCCCAGGCTCATCGCGCCGGTGGAGAAGCGCTTGACGATTTCTACTGCCGGCTCAACTTCTTCCATCGGGATCGGCTTGTTGGCCGGCTTGAATTCGAGCAGCCCGCGGATCGTCAGCAGCCGCTCGGACTGCTCGTTGATGCTGGCGGCAAACTCGGCGTAGTTCTTGGGATCATTGCCGCGCACCGC
>Ga0164293_10003243_pt1 | contig 13864 bp, 12 predicted proteins | sample GEODES118metaG_FD_111487 | JGI IMG/M metagenome (GOLD analysis project Ga0164293, IMG submission 111487) | Eutrophic lake water microbial communities from Lake Mendota, Wisconsin, USA - GEODES118 metaG | ecosystem: Environmental > Aquatic > Freshwater > Lake | place: USA: Lake Mendota...
ACGATTTTGAAGACGCGGACGTTGCCGGTGAAGATGCCGATGGCGCGGTTGGCGTCGAAGAAGGAGTCGTCGCTGTAGATGAGGGTGCGATTGGCTTCGACTTTGGCGTCCAGGAGAGGGGTGGGTTTGAGGGGGAGGGGTTTGGGGGATCCGGGGGAGGCTTGAGTGGCGGGAGGAGGGGTGGCGGGGTTGCCAGCGGGGGTGGGTGAGGAGGGGGCAGGGGTGGTGTTTTGCGCGACGATGACGTTGGCGGCGGTTGGGGGAGAATCGTCTTCGACGGTTGTCGCCTTGCGGATGGGTTGGTTGAAGGCTTTGCGGCCTTCTTCGCTGAGGTTGGCGAGGGCGGTGGAGAGTTGGGTTTCGCCAGCGATGGAGCGGGCTTTTTCCATGAGGGAGGCTTCGGGTGGCGTGGCGGTGGCGGCGCGGGCGGCGAGGGGGTTGGGTTGGGTGGAATCGGTGGCAGAGCGGGCGGCTTCGGCGAGTCGGCTGGCGGCGGCTTGGGCGAGGCGTTTTTGGGCGGCCTGAGCGGATTCGGTATCTTCTTTTTCGCGGCGGCGGTTGGCGGCATCGAGGATGTCGGACTGCTGGGCGGGGGCGGCCTGGGAGAGCAGGACGAGCAGGACGAGGATGAGAGGGCGGCAGAGAGGGGAGTTCATGGCTGAGGTTTGGCCGGGGTGCCTGAGGAAGGAGGGGTGTAAGGGAGGGCCTTGGGGAGGGCTTTTTCGGGAGCTGGAGGGGGGGCGGGTTTTTGGATGAGTTTGGCGGCGTCGTGGATGATCATGCGAACGTTGCCGGTCATGCGGCCCTGGGAGGAGTGGGTATCGAAGACGAGAGAGTCGCCTTCGATTTCGTAGTCGACGTTGGTGACCTTGCTGCGGTCGTCACTGCGCAGGATCTGGTTGGTCATGTTGTAGATGGCGGTGGGCATGGTGACGACGACATTGTCTTTCGGGGAGTCACCGAAGAGGCGGATAGTCATGATTTCGGCGCGGAGGCGGGTGTCGTCGATGCGGGTGAGGACATCTGCTTCGACGATGGAGCTGGCTTTGCCTTCTGAGAAACTGGGGATGTAGACGCCGAGGTTGGGGCGCTGGGCGGGGATTTTGCTGCCGAAGGCGGAAAGGCCGGAGCCTGCGGAGGAAGATTCGGCTGCGGCGGATTCGGAGGAGGATTTGGGCTTCTTTTTTGGCTTGGGTTTGGAGTCGACGGCATGACCGGGCAGCGTGGCGAGCAGGAGGCTGGCAGCGCAGACGAGGAGCCTATGAAGGAAGGACTCAGGCAGCGGCATGGACGAGTTGATGAATTTGGGTGAGTTGCTGAAGGAGGGCTTCCAATTGGTCGAGGGGAATCTGATTGGGGCCGTCGGAGAGGGCTTCGGCGGGGTTAGGGTGGGTCTCGATGAAGACGCCGTCGCAGCCAGCGGCGACGGCGGCGCGGGCGAGGACAGGGGCGAGGATGCCGTCGCCACCGGTGCTGGTGCCTTGTCCGCCGGGGCGCTGGACGGAGTGGGTGGCGTCGAAGATAGCGCGGTGGCCGAGTTCGCGCATCCAGTAGAGGGATCTCATATCAGCTACCAGGTTCTGATAGCCAAAGGTGGTGCCGCGTTCAGTAAAAAAGAAATTCTTGCAGCCGATGCTGAGCAGTTTGTCGGCGATGTTTTGGACGTCCCAGGGGGCCATGAACTGGCCTTTTTTGACGTTGACGGCGCGACCGGTTTTGCCGGCGGTGAGGATGAGGTCGGTCTGGCGGGAGAGGAAGGCGGGGATTTGGAGGAGGTCGATGAATTCGGCGGCTTGCTCGGCTTCTTCAGGGCTGTGGACGTCGGTGGTGACGGGGACGCCGATGGAGCGGCCGACGTCGGCAAGGAGTGCGCAACCTTTCTTGCAGCCGAGGCCGCGGAAGCTTTTGCCGGAGGTGCGGTTGGCTTTGTCGTAGGAGGCTTTGAAGATCCAGCGAAGGTTGTTGCGGTCGGCGATGGTTTTGAGGCGGGCGGCGATGTCGCGAATGAAGGGTTCGCTTTCGATGACGCAGGGGCCGAGGATGAAGACGGGTTGAGAGCCGTCCATAACGACGGAACCGATGGTGATCTGGGGGAGAACGGGCATGTAGGGGGGAGATGGCGCGGTATCAGGGGCCCGGGAAGGGTTCTGGTATTGATTTGTTGTTACAGAAAATCAAGGGGAGCACAATCTTCAAGCGTTTAATTTTAGGGGGAATCCGGGGTCAAACCAGTTTGAGGCGGGTGAGGTCCTGGGTATCGACTAGGCCGACGGGGGTGCCTTCGGCATTGACGACGACGATGTCATCGACGCGGTGGTGGTCGAGGGTGGAGAGGACCTCGACGGCGAGTTTTTCGGCTTGGATGGTGACGGGATGGGTGGTGAGGTAGGTGCTGACGGGGTGTTCGGCGATGGCGGGGTTTTTTTGGAAGGCACGGACGAAGTCGCCATGGGTGAAGACGCCGGCGAGTTTGCCGGAGGGGGTGGTAGCGATGGCGACGCCGGAGCGGGCGCGGGTCATGGCTTCGAGGGCGACTCGGACGGTGGTTTCGGGGGTGATGAGGGCGAGTTGGAGGTCTTTGCGCATGACGTCACCGACGCGAGTGAGGAGGGCGCGGCCGAGGCTGCCGCCGGGGTGGAGGGAGGCGAAGTCTTCGCTGCGGAAGCCGCGGGCTTCGAGAAGGACCATGGCGAGGGCGTCACAGAGGACCAGCATGGTGGTCGTGCTGGAGGTGGGGGCGAGATTGAGGGGGCAGGCCTCGCGTTCGACGTGGACGTCGAGGGAGACGTCGGCGTGGCGGGCAAGCATGGAGTCGGCGTTGCCGGTGAGGGCGACGAGGGTGATTTGGCGGCGTTTGAGGTGGGGGAGGAGCGTTAACAGTTCGGCGGTTTCGCCGCTGGCGCTGAGGGTGAAGACGAGATCGCCTTCGGCGACGATGCCGAGGTCGCCGTGGAGGGCGTCGCCAACGTTGAGGAGGACGGTGGGGGCGCCGGTGCTGTTGAGGGTGGCGGCGAATTTGCTGGCGATGTTGCCGCTTTTGCCGACACCACAGACGACGAATTTTTTGCCCGAGGCGAGGGCGGCGAGCATGTGGTCGATGGCGGAAGTGAAGTCGTGGCCGACGCGGTCTTGGAGGCGCTGGAGTTCGCGGATTTCGAGTTCAATGACGCGTTGTGCTTTTTCGGGATAATTCATGTGACAGAGAGAGACGGAACGGCAGAATGGGGGTGCCCGGACCGGGAGGCGCCCAGTAAGCGATCGGGCCGGAGGTTAGACCCAGACCCAGCCAGCATCAATGCCGAATCCCCCGACTGTCGCAGTGTATGTGCCCGAGTTTTTGAAGCTCGACATGATGCATGTGTATCGGCAAATTTCGGCGTTTGAAGGGGTGAGGTGTCATGTGTTCACGCACAAGATTGAGAACACGGAGCATTTTAATTTTCATGTGAGGCGGTTGCATGTGTTGCCGAAGCCGAAGTTGAGGTGGTGGCGGCGCTGGGTGGCGAAGCATGTGAAGAAGGAGCCGTGGGAGTTGTTTGACTGGGAGTTGCGGCGGTTTGTGCTGGAGTTGACGCGGGTGGATGCGGGGTTGCTGCATGTGTTTTTCGGGCATATTGCGCCGCAGTTTCGGACGTTGATGAAGGTGTGGCCGCATCCGGTGGTGGTGTCGTTTCATGGGGCGGATGCGGGGGTGAATATGAACAAGCCGGGGCATTTGAAGGCGATGCGGGAGGTGTTTGAATTGGGGGATCGGATGCTGTGCCGGACGGAGAGTTTGGGGCGTGACTTGGTGGCTTTGGGGTGTCCGCCGGAGAAGATTGGGATCTGGAGAACGGGGGTGCCGCTGGCGGAATGGCCGTTTCGGCCGAGAGTGGGTCCGGAGGATGGGGTGTGGAAGCTGCTGCAGGTGTGCCGGTTTGTGGACAAGAAGGGGTTGGATTTAACGCTGAGGGCGTTTGCTGGAGTGAAGAAGCGGTATCCGGGTGCGGTGCTGACGCTGGTGGGGGACGGGCCGAAGATGGCGGAGATGAAGGCGTTGGTGGCGGAGCTTGGGTTAGGGGATGCGGTGGTGTTTCCGGGGTTTGTGAATCAGTGGGAGGTGAGGAAACTGATTCTGGCGGGGCATGTGTTCATTCATCCGAGTCGGACCTCGGCGGATGGGAATCGGGAGGGGATTCCGAATGCGGCGCTGGAGGCGATGGCGTCGGGGATGCCGGTGGTGGCGACGACGCACGGAGGGTTTCCGGAGGCGATTGTGTCTGGGGAGAGCGGGATTCTGGTGGAGGAGAATCGGGCGGACTTGATCGAGCAGGCGATTTTAGAACTGCTGGGGGACGAGGCCTTGAGGATGAGGCTGGGGGAAGGCGGTCGGAAGGTGGTGGAGGTGAAGTTTGACCGGGCGGTGCAGGTCAAGGTGCTGGAGGGCTTTTATCGCGATGCGATGGCGGACTACTGAACGCGGACGAGTTGGGAGGGGGTGAGGCCTTTGACTTGGGGGGCATCGCGATAGGATTCGAGTTTGCCGGAGACTTGGAGGCGTTTTCCGGGAAGGTCATCGAGGATCCAGTCGGTGGATTTTTCGAGCATTTGCTTGGAGATGAAAATGTTGAAGGTGGTGCCGTCGAACTTGATGAGTTTGTGACCGGAGGCACCGAGGGTGACGACTTCGGTGACGGTGCCGACTAGGGTGGCGTCCTGGCCGATGAGGGCGTTGATTTGGGCGATGTCGGTGGCTTCGATGGCAGCGCCGGCGACCGGGGCGGTGGCGGGTGTCATGGCCGCTGGGGCAACGGCGGGTGTGGTGGGGGTTGTTGAGGTGGCGGCAGCTGGGGTTGTTGGAGGAGCAGGAGTTGCGGCGGGAGCGGAAACGGTAGCTGGTGCGGGTGCTGAGGCCGTGCCGAGGCCGAGGAATTCGATGAGTTTGGCGCGGCTGCGGTCGGAGAGATTGGCGAGGGGGACGGGTTGTTCACGACCGTCTTTGAGGATGAAAGTGACCTGGCCGGGGACAACGGTTTTGACCGAGGCTTCGAACATGGCGCCTTGGCTTGTGACCCAGGTGTCGATGGTCTGAGCGGAGAGGGTGCCGAGGGTGAGGCAAAGGGCGGCGAGTGTCAGGGGAGATTTTGACATGAGGGGATGATGGGCGAATTGCTGGATTGAGCAAGTGCAATTGGCGTCAGCGATTTAGCAATTGATTGAGGATGGTGGCGGCGCGGTGGTAGGCGCCGGGTTCGCCGAGTGTGGTGACGACCTGGGCGAGGTCGGTTTGGAGGGCCGAGCGTGCGGAGGGGTCGCCGGTGAGGCGGAGCATTTCGGCGGCGAGGGAGTCGGGAGTGAGGGTGTGCTGGATGAGTTCTTTGACGACTTCGCGTTTGGCGAGGATGTTGACCATGCCGAGGTGTTTGATGCGGACGACGGATTTGCCGACGAGGTAGGTGAGCCAGTTGACGTGGTAGACGAGGGCGTAGGGGAGGCCGAAGCAGGCGGCTTCGAGGGTGGCGGTGCCGGAGGCGACGGCGCCGGCGGTGGCGCGCTGCATGAGGTCGTAGGCGGTGCCGGTTTCGATCCAGGAGGCGGCTTCGGGGAGGCCGGCGGCTTGCGCCATGGCGGTCATTTCGGCGGCGAGGGTGGGGTTGGCGGCGGAGATGGCGAAGCGGGTTTCGGGGTGCTGTTTGCGGATGATTTTTGTGGCCTCGAGCATGACGGGGAGGAGGCGGCGGACTTCGTTTTTGCGACTGCCGGGGAACCAGCCGATGAGATTGGGTTCGCGTGGGTCGGAGCGGCGGAGTTGGGCGGTGCGATCGACCATGGGGTGACCACCGAACTCGGTGGGGAGGCCGCTGGCTTCGTAGAAGGGTTTTTCGAAAGGGAAGATGCAGATCATGAGGTCGAGGACCCGGGCCATGACCTTGACGCGGCCTTTTTTCCAGGCCCAGACTTGGGGGCTGATGTAGTAGATGAGTTTGCCGGTGTAACCGCCTTCGCGGAGGGCTTTGGCGACGCGGAGGTTGAAGCCGGGGTAATCGACGAGGATGACGGCGGTGGGAGCGGTGGTGAGGATTTGGGAGACGGTTTCGTTGAAGCGCTGCTTGAAGTAGCCGTACATTTTGAGGACCTCCCAGAGGCCAACGACACCGGCGGTCTCAACCCAATCGGTGATGTTTTCGCCACCAACGGTTTTCATTTTGGGGCCGCCGAGGCCGCTGAATTGGGTATCGGGGTTGAGGCCGAGCAGGGCCTGCATGAGGCCGGAGCCGTGGGTGTCACCGCTCAATTCTCCGGCGATGATGAAGAGGTGGCTCATGCCGGGGAGGCGAGGGAGGCGTTGCGTTCGATTTGGTCGGTGATTTGGAGGGCGATGCGGAGGGCTTCGGCGCCTTCCTGGCCGGAGACGACGGGACGTTTGCCCTGGCGGGCGCACTCGACGAAGGCGGCGATTTCAAGTTTGAGGGGTTCGTCTTTTTCGATTTCGACGGCTTCGCGGATGATTTGGTGGCCGTCTTTGCGGTAGATCCAGCCGCTTTGATCCTGGTAGTCGAGGGAGAGGTAGCAGTCGGACTGGAAGACGCGGATTTTGCGCATCTTTTCGGGGCTGACGCGGGAGGTGGTGAGGTTGGCGATGCAGCCGTTGGCGAATTTGAGGCGGGCGTTGGCGATGTCCTCGCGCTGCATGAGGACAGGGATGCCGACGGCGTCGACATCAACGAGGGGGCTCTTCACCAGGTGGAGGACGATCTCGATGTCGTGGATCATGAGGTCGAGCACGACGCCGATGTCGATGCTGCGATTGGGGAAGGGAGAGAGGCGGTGGGTTTCGATGAAACGAGGGGCGTTGAGGCGCTCTTCGAGTTGGCGGAGGACGGGGTTGAAGCGTTCGATGTGACCGACCTGGAGGATGGCGTTGTTGGCCTGGGCGAGGTTGATGAGGAGTTGGGCTTCGGCGTAACTCTCGGTGATGGGTTTTTCGACGAGGACGTGGCGGCCTTTGGCGAGGAGGATTTCGCCGACGGGGCGATGGTAGATGGTGGGGACGGCGACGGTGGCGGCGTCCACGGAGTCGGCAAAGGTGTGCAGGTCGGGGATGACGGGGACGTGGTATTGGGCGGCGAGTTCTTCGGCCCGGGCGGTGTCGGCATCGTGTATGCCGGCGAAGGTGATGCGGCCGTCACTGTTGGCGGCGAGTTCGGCCATGATGCGGACGTGATTGCGGCCGATGGCGCCGCAGCCGGCGACGCCGATGCGGAAGGGGGGCTGGGACGATGAGGGCATGTGGGGGTCAACTAGGCAAGATCGAGGGCGGGTGCAAGTTGTGGTTGATTGGCGAAGTGAGGGTTTGATTCAGGTGAGGAAGTGGAATGACGGGTTGGAATGAAAAATGAGCCTGGGCTTGCGAGCGGCTTCGGATTGAGATTTAATGAGGGCATGCCTGACAGGAAGAGCGCCTCAAAGTCGATCAAGTCTGCTGCCGCCCAATTGGTCAGGGATTTGCCCGATTCTGCCAGCTGGGATGATTTGATGTATGAGATCTTTGTGAGGCAAAAGGTGGAGGCGGGGTTGGCCGATTTGAAAGAAGGAAGGCAGCATGATCACGCAGCGATTTTGAGCGAGTTTGTTCGTGCGGGATGAAAATTGTTTGGTCGGATCAAAGTCGAGATGACTTGAGGGCCATCCGAGATTTTATCGGAAGGGACTCTGAGCACTATGCGCAGTTGCAGATTGAGCGCATCATTCGGCGAATTGAGCGTGTTGCTGGGATGCCGACGATGGGGCACCCCATTCACGAGTTTCCAAAGTCAGATTTGCGGGAATGTCACGAAGGCGGGTATCGAATCATTTACCGATTTGATGACAGCGAGCTACAGGTCGTCACGCTGGTGCACATGAGGCAAAAGATGAATCGAAGACGGATTCGGTGAGGGGAGGCGAGCCAGCGGCTCGCTCCACATGCGACTAGCCGCCGAGGCGGGGGCGTTTGAATTTGCTGCCGCCGAGTTTGGGGCGGCCGCCTTTCATGCCGGGGAAGCCGGGCATGCCCATGCCGCCCATACCGGGCATGCCGCCGGGCATTTTGCCGCCGCCGGGGGCGCCGCCGCCGAAGAGGCCGCCGGCGAGTTGGGCCATGGCGCCTTTGTTTTTCATGAGGCCGCGCATCATGTCGAACTGTTTGATGAGTTGATTGACTTCCATGACGGGGCGGCCGGAGCCGTTGGCAATGCGTTTGCGGCGGGAGCCGTTGAGGAGGTCGGGTTTGGAGCGTTCGGCGGGGGTCATGGAGAGGACCATGGCTTCGACGTGCTTCATGCGTTTGTCGTTTACCGCACCTCCGAGTTCCTTCATTTTGCTCATGCCCGGGATCATGCCGAGGATGCCTTCAAGGGGTCCGAGCTTTTTCATGAAGCGCATCTGGGAGAGGAAGTCGTTGAAGTCGAACTTGGCTTCCTCAAAGCGTTTGGCCATGCGGAGGGCCTCTTTTTCATCGATCTCTTCGGCGGCTTTTTCGACGAGGGAGACGACGTCGCCCATGCCGAGGATGCGCTGGGCCATGCGGTCGGGGTGGAAGACTTCGAGTTGCTCGACTTTTTCCCCGACGCCGAGGAATTTGACGGGGCAGCCGGTGACCTGACGCATGGAGAGGAGGGCGCCGCCGCGGGCGTCGCCATCCAGTTTGGTCATGATGAGGCCGGTGACGCCGATGGCTTCGTTGAAGGTTTTGGCGACGGAGACGGCTTGCTGGCCGGTGGCGGCGTCGGCGACGAGGAGGGTCTCGCTGGGTTGGACAAGGGAGGCGACTTTTTTGAGTTCGTCGATGAGGGCGCTGTCGATGTCCTGTCGGCCGGCGGTGTCGAAGATGGCGACCACGGAGCCTTGTTGGGCGAGCCATTCGAGGGAGGCTTTGGCGGCGCGGACGGGATCGATTTCGCCGGGTGCGGGGGCCCAGACGGGGGTGTTGAGGGAATCGCCGAGGACCTGGAGCTGCTTGATGGCGGCGGGGCGATAGAGGTCGAGGGCGATGAGGACGGGGCGTTTGCCTTGTTTTTTGAGCCAGTTGGCGAGCTTGGCGGAGGTGGTGGTTTTGCCGGCGCCGTTGAGGCCGACCATGAGGATGCGGTGGGGGGGCTCCAGGTTCAGGGCGGAGGAGCCGCCGCCGAGGATTTTGACGAGTTCGTCGTTGAAGATTTTGACGATTTGCTGGCCTGGGGAGACGGAGCGGAGGACTTCCTCGCCCATGGCTTCGGTTTTGACGGCTTCGAGGAGGTCTTTGGTGACCTGGAAATCGACGTCGGCCTCGAGGAGGGCGAGGCGGATGTCCTTCATGGCGTCGGTGATATTCGACTCGCTGATGCGGCCGAGTCCGCGCAGTTTTTTGAAGGCGTCTTCGAGTTTGTCGGTGAGGAGAGAGAACATGGCTTAAAGGGGAGGGTAGACTAGGAATGGGCGGGAGGCAAAAGCGGAATCGGTGCGCTTTGCGCTGTTTGCTGTTCGCGGTTTGAAGGTTGGGGGGCAGGGAGAGGTGCAGAAGGGAGGGCCTGCGATCATGACTGCAATTCGAAGCGTCAGCTAGGCGTCACATCTGAAAGTATTCACCGATGCGGTCGTGAATGACCTGCATTTCTTCGATGGTGAGTGCACCAAGTCTTCGCATCAAGCGCACGGTTGGCACGGATTGAATCTGCTGTAGATGGAAGGCTCCGTCTTTCAAGAAGGTTTTGGCGATGCTGATTTCCCAGCGATTGCCACGCAAAGCGGTCGTGTGCGGAATGATCGTTACCAAAGCCAACTCATTGTTGTTTGGGTATCCAGTCATCAACAGGCAAGGACGGACTTTGCCAGCGAGACCCAGGTCCACCTGCCAAACCTCACCTGCGGTCATTTCGCGGATTCCTCGGCTTCCATGGCATCCAACATTGCGAACCCCATGGCTGCGGAGTGCTCACAGACAGCGATGTCGCCAGCTTCGGCTTCAGTCAATTCGATCTCAAACAATCGCAATGCGACCTCCCGACGTTGTGGGCCGGTTAAAGAGGGAAGTTCTTCGATGACCTGGGTAAAGCTCACTGTGGGAAACGGATAGATTTTGTTTGGGATACAGTCAACCTATAAGGCGCATTCAAGTGATGGAGGATTGTTGGGGGAGGGTGGGGTGTGAAAAGGGGTTGCGAAGGGGGCGGGTGTTGGTAACGCTCGGGGCAACCATGATCATTGTTCCCAAAATCCGAGGTTTTATTTGTACGACGGCTCATCCTGAGGGGTGCGCGAAGCATGTGGCGGATCAGATTGCGGTGGTGAAGGGGCGGGGTCTGATTGAGAACGGGCCGAAGAAGGTGCTCGTGATTGGGTCTTCGACTGGGTATGGGCTGTCTTCGCGGATTGCGGCGGCGTTTGGGTCGAATGCGGCGACGATGGGGGTGTTTTTTGAGAAGCCGGCGGAGAGTGATCGCTGTGGGACGGCGGGATGGTACAATTCGGCGGCGTTTGAGAAAGAGGCGGCGGCGGCGGGGCTGTATGCGCGGTCGTTCAATGGGGATGCGTTTTCGGATGAGATGAAGGCGACGGTGATTGAGGCGATCAAGGCGGATCTGGGGCAGGTGGATTGTGTGATTTACAGTTTGGCGTCGCCGAGGCGGACGCATCCGAAGACGGGGGAGGTTTTCAAGTCGGTGTTGAAGCCGGTGGGTGAGACGTTTGTGGACAAGAATCTGAACACGACGACGGGGGTGGTGAATGAGGTGAGCATCGAGCCGGTGCAGGGGGATGACATTGCGCAGACGGTGGCGGTAATGGGTGGGGAAGATTGGGAGATGTGGATCGATGCTTTGCTGGGGGCGGGTGTACTGGCGCCGGGGGTGCAGACGGTGTCGTATTCGTACATTGGGCCGGAGGTGACTTGGCCGATTTATAAGAATGGGACGATTGGGCTGGCGAAAGAGGATTTGGAGCGGGTGCAGCGGGTGCTGGACGGGAAGCTGGCGGCGCTGGGGGGGAAGGCTTGGGTTTCGGTGAACAAGGCGCTGGTGACGCAGGCGAGTTCAGCGATTCCGGTGGTGCCGCTGTATATCTCATTGCTTTACAAGGTGATGAAGGCGGCGGGGAGTCATGAGGATTGCATTGAGCAGATGGACCGGTTGTTTCGGGATCGGTTGGGGAGAGATGCGCAGCCGGATGAGGCGGGGAGGATTCGTTTGGATGACTGGGAGATGGCGGATGACGTGCAGGCGCTGGTGGGTCAGCGGTGGAAGGAAGTGACGACGGAGAATCTGGCTGAGTTGGCGGATTTTGAGGGGTATCAGACGAGCTTTTTGAGGTTGTTCGGGTTTGGGCTGGAGGGAGTGGACTACGCGGCGGAGACGGATCCGAATGTGATGGTGCCGTCGCTAGCTTAAACGAGGATGCAACTTTTGCGGGGTGGGTGGGGTTTTAGCGGGATGCTAAAACTCTACGCTTTTGTTGTTGGTTGCTTGGTCTGTTCGGGGGTTCAGGGGGCTGAGGCGTGGGTGTTGAAGGATTGGATGGTGGATGGGCTGCGGCGGGAGGCGCTGGTGCATGTGCCGGAGGTGAAGGCGGGGGAGCGGATGCCGCTGGTGTTTGCTTTTCATGGGCATGGGGGGAACATGCGGAATGCGACGCGGAGTTTTCGGATGGATGAGGTTTGGCCGGAGGCGCTGGTGGTGTGCATGCAGGGAGTGCCGACGCCGGGGAGATTGACGGATCCGGAGGGGAAGAAGAATGGGTGGCAGTCGGGGGCGGGTGACCAAGGGGACAGGGATTTGAAGTTTTTTGATGCAGTGTTTGCGACGATGAAGGCAGAGCATGTGGTGGATGAGGATCGGGTGTATGCGATGGGGCATTCGAATGGGGGTGGGTTCACGTATTTGCTGTGGGCGGAGCGGGGGGAGCTTTTTGCGGCGATGGGGCCTTCGGGGTCGGCGGCGAGGCAGTCGTTGGGGTCTCTGAAGCCGAAGCCGGTGATTCATGTGGCGGGGGAGGGGGATCCGCTGGTGAAGTATAGCTGGCAGAAGAGCATGATGGAGGCCTTGCGGGTGCTGAATCAATGCGGGCCCGGGGAGGCTTGGGATCAGGATGCGAACTGCACGCTGTATCCGTCAGCGATTGGGGTGCCGGTGGTGACGGCGATTCATCCGGGGGGGCATGAGTATCCGAAGGGAGCGCCGGGGGTGATTGCGAAGTTTTTCAAGCAGCACCGTCGGGTGGCTGCCGGGACGGCTACGGTTTCGGGTTCAGCCGCCAAATCTGGTAGCTGAACATGGATTCGAGGCCGGGGAGTTGGGCGTGGGATTTGAAGTCGCCGCTGGTGGTGACGCGTTGAGTGAGTTCGGGGAGGCGTTCTTGGGTGGTTGCGCCGCCGCAGATGACGGCCATGAGGGGGCGTTTGTCTTCGCGAGCGAGGCGGATGAGGGCTTCGAGTTGCTCGGGTTTTTCGACGACGACGGCGCGGGGGTCGTAGCTGTGGAGTTGGCGGTCGCTGACGCCGAAGGTGATGGCAAGGGCTTCGGGGTATTGTTCGCGGTAGCTGGCGACGGCATCGTGGATGGGTTGGCGGTCGTGTTCGACGAAGCGGGAGCGGGCGTCTTTGGTGGTGATGCCGAAGAGGGCGACGAGGAGCATGATGGCACCGGGAGCGGTGCGGTCTGACCAGGGCAGGAGGGCGTGGCAGGCGAGGGGGATGGCGAGGCAGAGAGGGAGCAGGAGGTAGAGGAGATACCAGGAGAGCATGGACTGACCGGCGGCGATGTTGTGAGCGATGGCGATGAGGCCGCCGAGAAGAGGAACCCAGATGAAGAGGCGAGAAGACGGGGGGCTGATGAGGGCCATGAAGAAGCCGGAGAGAGCGAGGATGGGCAGGGTGTAGCCGAGGAGAGGGATCCAGGAGGGGGAGACTTGTTGAGCGATCCAACTGGTGCCGAGATGGAGGTCGGGGAGGGGGTTGGCGTAGAGGATGCCAGCGGCGAGGTGGCTGCCGATGTCGCGCGCCCATTCGACACCGATGGGGGTGTTGAGGACTTTTTCGCGGCTGAGGAAATCGATCAACTGAGGGACAGAGGGAAGCATCCAGATGAGGACGGGAATGGTGGCGATGAGATTGAAGCCGATGAGGGTGCGGATGCGGCGGTATTCGCGGCGGCGCAGGATTTCCCAGAAGGCGAGAAGGTTGAGGGCGACGGCGATGTAGAGAGAGCCGGCGAAGCAGAGGAGGAAGGAGGCTTGGGCGAGGGCGAAGAGGAGCCAGGAGCTGACTTTGTCGCGTCGGAGGGCATGCAGGAGTGCCAGCAAAGCGACCATGATGAAGAAGAGCATCAAGGAGTAGCCGCGGGCTTCGACGGCGTAGCGGACGTGCCAGGGGTGGAGGGTCAATAGAGCGGCGGCGCCGAGGCCGATGGAGGGTTTTCGCATTTCGACGCCGGCGAGAGCGAGGGCGATGATGGTGAAGAGGCCGGCGATGAAAGAGGGGAGGCGGATGACGGTTTCGCTGAAGGTCTCCTCGGGTTTGCCGCGCAGGAAGTGCCAGGCGTCGAGGCTGAGGCGTGCGAGGGTGGATTGGAGGAGGTGGTTGTTGCCGTTGAAGTTGTGAAAGAGGGTTTCATCCCAGGTGACTTTTTCGAAGGCGAGGGAGTTGTCGGGCTGGGGGACTTGCTCGCCGTGGAAGTAACGGCGGAGGGCGTATTCTTCGTCGTTCCAAAGGCTGTGGGTGAGTTCGGGAGCGCGGATGACCACGGCACCGGTTAGGATCATCATGAGGATGAGGTGAAAGGCGGGGCCTGAGTGGGAGGGAGGGAGGCCGGGGCGGCGGGGGGCGTTGCGACCGCCGGGCATCCAGAGGGGAGAGGTCAGAAGGAGGAGGCCGCCG
>Ga0164293_10003244_pt1 | contig 13862 bp, 13 predicted proteins | sample GEODES118metaG_FD_111487 | JGI IMG/M metagenome (GOLD analysis project Ga0164293, IMG submission 111487) | Eutrophic lake water microbial communities from Lake Mendota, Wisconsin, USA - GEODES118 metaG | ecosystem: Environmental > Aquatic > Freshwater > Lake | place: USA: Lake Mendota...
AACTCCTGCGCTCACCACCACTTATCGTGTAAGAGGTACATCCCTACAAGGATGCCAGTTGGAAGACACAGTAAAAATTTCCGTGGTGCAACCGAGTACTGTGGTTGGGTCACCAAATGATAGCCTATGCCTTGGCCAGGGGATGCAACTGTTTGCAAGTGGCACCCAATTGTACAGTTGGTCGCCGGCAACGGGCTTGAATGATCCCAATAGCTCGTCTCCCATAGCGAGGCCAACAACTACTACCACTTATGTAGTAACTGGTTCCGACTCGAGGGGTTGTTTTATTACAAGGGACTCGATAACCATCTCAGTATTCCCTTTACCAGTCTTCGATCTGGGTCCCAATGTGAGCATAAAGGCTGGATTTGGAATTAAATTCTTGCCCGACACATCAAATGACCTGGTCAGTATTCAATGGTCGCCCCAGAATTCGTTAAGCTGCACAGACTGCTTTGATCCGGTGGCTTCTCCCAAACAAAAGACCCAGTATACAGCAACTGTCACCAATAATGGTGGTTGCGTAACCATAGACCAGATCACCGTGTCCGTGATATGCACCAACGAAAACTTATTCATTCCGAATACGTTTTCTCCCAATAATGATGGCATGAATGAGGTGTTTTATCCCAGGGGCAGAGGGATCCTGACAGTGAAAAGCATGCGGATATTCAGCCGGTGGGGACAGCAGGTATTCTGGAGGCAAAATTTCCTAGCGAACGATGCATCAGCAGGCTGGAATGGAACGTTTAATGGTGTACCCCTGTCTGCAGACGTGTACGTATATATGATCGATGTGGTTTGCGAGAACAACACCATAGTGACCTTGAAAGGAGATGTGATGTTAACCCGATAATTGAAGACATTGAGAAAGAACGGCGCATATAAAAAATATTTACTAATTCCCCTGCTGGTCCTGGGAAACCTCTCGGGCCTGCTGGCGCAGGATCTGCATTTCTCACAGTTTTTTGAAGCCCCGCTATTGAGAAACCCCTCCCTTGCCGGGTTGTACGACGGCGATATAAGGGTTCAGGGAGTTTACAGAAACCAATGGAATTCGGTTTCCTTCCCGTATCAAACCGGATCACTGAATGCGGAATACAAATTTCCTGTTGGCAAAGGGGACGACTTTTTCACAGCTGGTATTCAATTCATGTTTGACAGGGCCGGAACAGTTGCGCTGACCACCACCCATTTTCTACCCGCGCTGAACTTCCACAAATCCCTGAGTGAATCGAGGAATACTTATTTGTCGTTGGGCTTCATGGGAGGAATGGTCAGCCGAAGACTCGACAGGGCAAAAGTCACCACCAATAACCAGTACGACGGTTTTGGGTATAATGGATCATTGCCGGATGGTGAAACCTTCAATGCTAATTACTCGTACCTGGACATGACCGTGGGTATGAGTCTTAGCACCAGCTTAGGCAGCGAAGAGCAGCACCTCATCTTCGGTGGTATCGCCTATCATCACTTCAATAAACCCATTAACGCGTTTTACAGAAATATCAACCATCTCCCAAAATGGGTGCTCTCGGGTGGCTTTAAGATGAATCTTGATTATATGAGTTATGTTACTTTCCAGGGTGATTATAACAGACAGGGCCCCCATCAGACCGCCATTGCCGGCGCCATGTATTCCAGAAAAGTTGGTGATGAAGATGTTCCAACATACACCGTTCACCTTGGATCTTATTACCGCTTTAAAGATGCCCTTATTCCGGTTGTAAAAATGGACTGGTATCCTTTTTCACTGGCCTTCAGCTACGATATCAACATGTCTACCCTTACAACAGCCAGCGCGAGCCGAGGTGGCATCGAGACTTCCCTCTCATACATCACCTTCCTCGATAACGACAACTCGAGTAAGGAGAAATTAATGTGCCCTAAGTTTTAGATTTCCCTGAACAATGCCGCTCCCTTTTTGTTTAATTTATTTTTACAAACGCTAAGCAATATGATTGGCACTAAAGCCCCCGATTTCAGTTTATTTGACAACGCAAAGAAAAAAGTAACCCTCAGCGAATTCAAGGGCAAAAACGTTGTCCTTCTTTTCTTCCCCCAGGCATTTACAAGCGTCTGTACCGAGGAGCTATGTTCGGTAAGTGATAACATGCACCACTACGAAGACCTGGATGCACAGGTCCTTGGAATTTCCGTTGATTCAGTATTTACCCTCGATAAATACCACAATGACCAGCAATATCATTTTCCCCTCTTGTCTGATTTCAATAAGGAAGTGAGCAGGGCCTACAACAGCCTTTACGATACCTGGATATTCGATATGAAAGGAGTTTCCAAAAGATCGGCCTTCGTGATCGATAAGGAGGGAGTGATCCGGTACGCCGAAGTTCTTGACAATCCCGGTCTTCAGCCCGACTTCAACGCAATAAAAAACACGCTGGCCTCGTTACAGTAGAGGCAAATGGTTGAAAATCAATTATCCGCCGTATCTGGTGTCAGGTATTGCTAATTCGGGGGAAATGAATTAGTTTACATTAATTACCTTTGAGCTGATGCGCATTTTTACGTGTTTGATCTTATTGTTGGTCTTTTCTTCAGCGGGCATGTCGCAGGACAGGTCCGTACAGAGTTCAGTGCCTTCATCCAACACCGCGCGATACGTCAGGTTCTATCCCAATCCGGCTACTACGTTCATTAATATCGAGTTCCAGCATTCCCTTTTAAAGAGTTCCAGCTTCCAGGTGTATAATTTCCTTGGAAAGAAAGTGATCGAAATGCCGGACATCGCCAATAGAACGAGAATCGATCTTACCGGTTACAGCAGGGGTATTTATATCTATCAGTTGAGAGATAAGAACGGCAAAATCATTGAGTCTGGAAAGTTCCAGGTTGAAAAATGACCAGCAGTTTACGAATCATAAAATCATGCAGGGGTCACCGTTAGGCGACCCTTTTCTTTGCCTTTGCTTCTTTATCCAAGCCCGGTCCTAAAGAACCTGCACGATCAGGAATTTGAGATAATGGGTGTTTTCAAGCCCCCTGATGATTGGATGGTCGGCTGACTGGTGTTGAAAAACTACCTGCCTCAGCTTCCTGCGCGCATCCCAGGCAGCCATATGAATGGTTTCGAGAAACATTTCCGCATTAACCAGGTTTGTACAGGATGAAGTCACCAGGAATCCTCCGGGCTTAACCAATTTCATTCCACGCAGGTTGATTTCCTTATACCCGGTGATGGCCTTTTGGATATTGTCGCGCGTCTTTGTGAATGATGGCGGGTCAAGCATCACTACATCCCACGTTTTGCTTTCGCGCGTCCATTGCTTCAGGATATCGAAAGCATTTACCTCCATGAATTTGCATACGTCCTGCAAACCGTTCAACCTTGCATTTCGCTCACTCTGGGCGATAGCGCTGGCTGATATATCAAGGCCGAGCACAGACCTGGCGCCATAGTAGCCGGCGTGCAATTCAAAGGTGCCGGTATAACAAAAAGCACCCAGTACGTCTGCTCCCTTCACAATATGCTGAATCGCCCTTCGATTATCCTGCTGATCGAGAAAATATCCTGTTTTTTGCCCATGTTCGATGTCTACATGGAATGTCAGGCCGTTTTCGTTGATCAGGATATCGGTGTTAAAGGGAGCCGATAAAAACCCTTTTTGCTGGGGTAACCCTTCCAACTCCCGCACAGGAACATCATTTCTTTCATAGATACCTTTGGGGTTGAACACCGTTTCTATGGCTTTTACGATGGCTGGTTTCCATTTGTCCATCCCCAGTGCCAGTGTTTGCAGCACGAAATAGTCGTTGAACTTATCAATGATCAATTGTGGCATGTCATCCGCTTCGCCAAAGATCAGCCGGCAGTTCTCTGCATACCCCAGTTTCTTGCGATATTCCCAGGCTGCGATGATCCGCGAAAGGAAAAAGTTCTCGTTGATCTCATCCGTTTTCTTGCGGGTAAGCAGCCTCACAATGATCTGTGACTGTGGATTAATGTAGCCTTTGCCGAGAAATTTTCCATCGGGAGTTTCCACGGTAACGGTATCGCCTGGTTCATAGGTTCCTTTTATATCCTGTACCTCATTCCCGAAAATCCACGGATGTCCGTTCAAAACACGGTGGCCGATCCTCTTTTTCAATACAACTGTTGCCATGGTGCGAAATTAGTATTATCGGTACAATAAGCCCTTAGAGTTCCATCTCCCTAAAAATCATCTTAACTTTATTTCAAAATTGGAAAATGAGAATTGGATCAATGCACCTTTTTGTGCTGTTTACGTTACTAACCGCGGTTTCCTGTTCAACTTCTAAGTATCAGAATGGGTTTGTTTATAAGCCCGCTCATCAGGGGCCCGGCTTTTCTGGCAATATGACCGGTGAAACTGCCACTCCGATAGCAAACGAATCAGCTACAGACTTGCAGCCTGCTGCATTAGCATCTTCAGAAATTTCAAATACCCAGGATAATGCCCCAACCGCTTCTCTTGCCCCGGGTGAGAAATCTCCACCCATGGCGGTCGGCACAAGCGGTTTGCCAGAACTGGCCATGCTTTCAAGGCTGGCCAATGAACAGGCTGCCACAGCAAAGATCTCCGAACCGGCGAACGCCGGCCATTTTGTAAGGGAACTTGCTACAGCCTATGCAACGGAAAAGCAACTGACGCTTTCAGGTAAACAACTTAGAAAGTTGGACCGATATGCTGCTAAACTGGAGAAAAAACAACAGAAAAATGCAGATGTAGACTGGGGCCCCCAAAACAATCTGGAAATTTTTATCCTCGCGGCAGCCGGGGTGGGCCTCATTGTAGGCCTGTTTTCAGGAATTGGCTGGCTCGTTTTCATCGTTGCCGCGCTCGCCTATCTTTATGTAAAACTGCTCGCCTAAGCCATCGAATTGACAATTTGGCTTATTGGCTTGCCTTGGCAAGCCTTTTGACAGTTATTGGGAACGGAAAATCAATAATAATGGGAGAAAAAGAAGTCAACGCCGACAATTATCAGTCGGAAAACGCTGAAGATCTGTCTATGGGCATCAATACGGATGATTCCATACCGGGTTCTGAAAGGCTTAATGAGTCTCTTTCGGACGGCAATACCGACAAAAGGGATGTCGAACTGCAGGAGCAAAAAGAGAAATACCTCAGGCTTTATGCAGACTTCGACAATTATAAGCGCCGCACTGCCAAAGAGAAGGTAGAACTGATCCAGACTGCCGGTAAAGAGGTCATCCAAAGCATGCTGGAGGTGATCGACGATATGGAACGGGCCCAAAAGCAAATGGCCGCCACTGACGAGGTCAAAATTGTCAAAGAAGGTGTACTATTGGTATTCCATAAACTAAAGAACACCCTTCAGGCAAAAGGATTGAAAGAAATGGAAAGTATAGGGAGAGAGTTCAATCCAGACATGCATGAAGCGATCACGGAAATTGCTTCCCCGGGCAACGAAGGTAAAGTGATTGACCAGGTGGAGAAAGGATATTACCTGAATGACAAGATCATTCGATTTGCAAAAGTGGTAGTAGGTAAATAAGTATTCTGAAGGTATCATGAGTAAAAGAGATTATTACGAAATATTGGGTGTAGCGAAGTCTGCCACGGCCGATGAGATCAAGAAAGCCTATCGCAAAGTAGCTATGCAGTTCCACCCCGATAGAAATCCGGGGGATAAATCAGCAGAGGAAAAATTTAAGGAAGCCGCTGAGGCCTATGAGATCCTGAGCGATCAGGACAAGCGTGCGCAGTACGACCGGTTTGGACATGCTGGTGTTGCCGGCAACGCGAGGGGTGGTTATGGTGGCGGAGGCATGAACATGGATGATATCTTCAGCCAGTTCGGCGATATCTTCGGAGAAGACATCTTTGAAAACTTCTTCGGCGGAAATGGAAGGGGCAGGGCACAGGGCGGAAGGCCCAGGGGTTCAAGGGGCTCCAACCTGCGGATTAAGCTCAAACTCAATTATGAAGAGATCGCCAAAGGCGCTTCCAAGACCGTTAAGGTTAAAAAATATATTGTCTGCACCACATGCGCTGGAAACGGCGCCAAAGACAAAAACTCGATTCAATCTTGCGGTACCTGCGGCGGGAGTGGACAGGTGAGGCGGGTTACAAATACTTTTCTGGGACAGATGCAAACGGTGACTACCTGCCCTACTTGTAATGGAGAAGGTACAACGGTGACCCATAAATGCGGCTCTTGCAAAGGGGAAGGGCGTGTATACGGAGAGGAAACCGTGACCATGGATATCCCTGCGGGGGTTCAGGAAGGCATGCAGCTAAATCTGGGCGGAAAGGGAAATGCAGGGGAAAGAGGCGGCTCACCCGGAGACCTGATCATTCTGATAGAAGAAGAGCAACATGAACACCTGCAACGAGACGGCCTGAATGTGGTGTACGACCTCCATATTTCTATTCCTGATGCAATATTCGGAACCAATCTTGAGGTTCCCACCATAGACGGCAAGGCAAAGATCAAAATACCAGCGGGAACCCAAAGCGGAAAAATATTTCGCTTGAAAGGAAAAGGGTTTCCTTCGATCAATAATAGTTATGAAAAGGGTGATCAACTGATTCATGTGAATGTATGGACGCCGCAACACTTGAATGCCGAAGAGAGGTCTCAGATGGAAAAGTTCCAGGCTTCAGATAATTTTGCCCCGAAACCGGAGAAGAACGAGAAGAGCTTTTTCGAAAAGGTGAAGGAGATGTTTGGTTAGCAGTTTTCTTTTTCTTTATGGGGGAATATATCTTCTGGGCTTTCACAACCAGATCCAGGAATTCTTTCTGGATTTTATCGGAGGTATCCACTGCGTTCTGGGTAATAGCAACCAGATCAGTCCAACTGGAATTTTTTACATACTCGGATTTTCGCAATAAAGCGCCGAACAACGTAACAGCTGTGGCAAACCGTACAAAACTTTTTGCATCTTTGAACTCACTGTAATCGAGTGGACATTGATAGTTTGCAAAACGGGACAGCCCGGATCCGGGAAATTTGTAGTGGACTCCAACCGAGGCAATGGTGTACTTTAAATCGGGAGAATGGAGTGATGCGAGATTTTTATTGGTTGGCTCCAACTCAAACACGGCAATTACAGTATGTCCGGACCCGATCTCTCCGCCTTCCAACACACTTCCCGAATCAGCCAAAGCAGCTCGTTTATTATCAAAACCAATGAGTCTGTAAGACTTTACCAGGTCAGGATTAAAATCAACATTCATATACACATCATCTGCTGCCGCATACAAAGTTTGTGTAAACTCTTTCACCAATACTTTTTCACCTTCCTGTTCATTGTCCAGGTAAGCAAAGTTGCCGTTGCCTTTTTTTGCAAGCACTTCGATTTTCGAATCCTTGTAATTCCCCATTCCAACACCTAAACAGGTAAGGTAGATCCCGGTCTGTTTCATTCGGGTGATCAATTCCTCCAATTGTTTTTCACTGTTCTGACCTACATTGAAATCACCATCTGTGGCAATGATCACGCGATTGTTGCCACCCTTTATAAATTTATTCTGGGCCAGCCGGTATGCCTGCAGTATACCCGCTTCACCAGGGGTGGAACCAGCGGGAGAGAGGTCTTCAATTGCCTGATATATCTTCTTCTTGTCTTCCCCGCTCGTTGGTGGTAGCATTACCCCCACCACACCACCATAAACTACAATGGAAACCGTATCTATCGGGCGGAGATTCTCAACCAATTTTCTGAAAGATGACTTCAGCAGTGGAAGCCTGTTAGGCATATCCATAGATCCCGAAACATCAATCAAAAACACGAGATTACTTGGCGGTACCGCATCGATATTCAATTTCCTGGTGTTTACCTGCAAATGCAATAACTGGTTACCCGGTGTCCAGGGAGAAGAAGTGACAGATGCGGTTACTGAAAAAATACTGTCCTGCTGAGGCTCACTATAATTGAAATTGAAATAATTCAGCATCTCCTCAATTCTCACTCCGTCTGGAGGTACTTCACTGCTCATATTGATGAATCGCCGTGCGTTGCTATAGGATGCTCGGTCAACATTCAATACGAGTCGGGTACTGGGGTATCTAGCAGCTTCAATAAAACGATTCTCAATTAACGCATTGTACGTTTCATCCCCTGCTGCCCATTTCTTCTCTTCCGAGGCCTGCATATTGCCGGTGACCGAAAGCAGGGAATGCTTATGCAGGCTGGCTGTGTAGGGAAGCATCTTTAGAGTAACCGAAATGAACTTGGTTGCATTGACCGGAACAGTCAGCTTTTCATACCCCTCCAGCAGGAAAATCAGCGTATCACTCGCTTTTGCTGTAAGTATCCCGAAAGAACCCCCAACGCCTGAGGAATAAGGGAGCCCAGTGGAATGCAGAATGATTTTTACGTTCTGTAAACCATTGTTCTTCTCGTCTTTCACTTCGCCCCGTATGTAATACTGGGCGCTAACAGAGGTAGAAAGGAAGAGGAACACAGTAAGCAAAGTATGTGTCCTGAATAGTTTCAAAGGCTTTGATTAGACCACCTGGTAAATTTCTGGGAGGTTTCGGCCAAGACCATCATAATCAAGGCCATAACCAATGACGAATTTCTCAGGGATCGAGAATCCAAGATAATCAATGTTTACCGGATATACCATACTTTCCGGTTTATGCAGCAATGCACAGATCTTCAGGGATTTCGGATTCTGATGGTGCAATTGTGGCAGGAACGCATGCAGCGTTCTGCCCGTATCTATGATATCCTCAACGATCACAACATCCCTCTCATGCATTTCAACGTCAAGGCCGATCGATGTGATCACATTTCCGGTTGAGCGGGTGCCTTTATAGGAAGCTAGTTTGATAAAACAGATCTCTGCGGGGATGGTGATATTTTTAAAAAGGTCTGAGGCGAACATAAATGAACCGCTCAAAATCGCGATAAACAAGGGTTGCTTATCCTTATAATCCTGGTCGATCTCCGAAGCAAGCTTTTTGACACAGGTTTCAATTTTCGATGCGCTGATATAAGGCCTGAACTGTTTGTCGTGGACCCGGTAAAATTCCATCTGTGTCAATTCAACTATTGGAGGTACGCCAGCCTTGGTCTTGCCGGCCCCTGGTTTTGAAGATACAGTTTTTCCCCCGGAGCGGGCTTCATGTCGGCACTCAGCTGGTTGTAACTTAAAAGACTTTCCAGCCTGATACCTTGCTTCTGGCTGATGGAATAAAGATCTTCCCCATCTTCAACAACATGAAATTCCTTTTCACCTTGTTTGCGCTTACGCTGTAAAAACACCAGTTGATCAGCAGGTAATACCGTTTCACCGGCAGTAAGATCGTTGAAGTCGATGATCCAGTCGGGATTAAGTAAAAATTTATCAGCTATATCCTTCAACGGAGTACCAGCCTTCGCATAAATAACCTTTGTATTATTGATCTTAAACTCACCTGCGGGGTAAATACTCTTCTTCACATCGGTCTTCTTAATGTCGGTCTTTTTCGCTGCCGGAGGTGCTGCAGATGCAGGTATAACACTTGTCACCGCCGGCTGAACAGCAGCCGTTGAAGTCATGGTCTCTTGCGCCTTTCGGCCAAGGGCAATAAATGAATAGTCGTTCAGGTTGTATTGTTCGATGTATTTGATCAGGATCTGGGGATACTTTGGGTTGGTTGCATAGCCCGCAGCTTTTAGTCCCTGAGCCCACCCCTTGTAATCTAATGGATCGAGGTTAAATAAGGAACTGTAGCGTGCTGTATTCTTGAGATAATCAGAATGATCCTTATAGGAGTCTTCTGCGGAAGGGTATTTCCTGAAACATTCGCCCTGCTCGTCGTCATCATGGTAAACCTTCTCTCCGGTCCACCAGGACTTGCACTTAATGCCAAAATGATTATTTGACCTCATCACAAGATTACTCCTCCCTGCCTCAGTTTCCAAAATGCCCTGGGCAAGTTTGATGGAAGCGGGAACACCAGTCCTTTGCATTTCTGTAATAGCAAGTTCACGGTATGTTTCAATGTATTTTTTGACCACTTCCGAGCGGCCTGATTGAGAAGAAACCTGGCTATTCAAAGCCAGTGCAATCAGTAATAATGTAAATCTGAACTTCATTGGAATCTCATTTTTTTCGGATCAGCATCAGTCCATCTCTTACAGTGAGCAGGACAGACTCTATTCTCCCGTCTTCTTTAATGTGTTCATTGAAAGCCTGTATGGCTTTTGCGTTTTTGCCTTTCACCTCATCTTCCAAAACCTGGCCGTGAAACAATACATTGTCAGCCAGAATAAACCCTCCTGACTTCAACTCTGGCATCACTGCTTCAAAATACCTAACATAATTTATCTTGTCGGCGTCGATAAATACGAGGTCCCACGGACGTTTTAACGTTTCAATAATTTCAAGTGCATCACCCTGGTGCACGGTGATCATGTCACTGAAACTGCTTTTTCCAACAAACCGTCTTGCACGTTCCACATCAGCCTCCCGGAGTTCTATGGTATGCAGATGCCCACCTTCTTCAAGCCCGGCCGCCAAACACAAAGCGCTATATCCAGATAACGTACCAATTTCCAGTACATTATGTGGGCGGACCATATAACTTAACATTTGAAGGAATTTCCCCTGAACATGACCGCTCAGCATACCCGGATTGGGGTGATCATTATGGGTTTGTTCAGAAATCTCTCTCAGCAATGCCTCTTCTGGGGTTGAATACTGAGCCGAATAGGCATTCGCCCTGTCAATGATCCATTCCACGCTGTAAAAATAGGGCTTATGAATTGGAAATCTGTGGTTTCTGCGAGATAATCCAAAGACCGGTGAAAGTGAGCAACCCATTGATAATCAACAGTTCAAGCCCAATTTCAAAACTTCCGAACAGTTTCGCCTGGTATTTATCAACAATATAGCAGATCAGTGGTGCCACTATGGCTATCACTGGCACATATCGGTCAATCACTTTTCTGCTGGTCAGGATCCCGAAAGAAAACAGACCCAGCAGGGGGCCGTAGGTATACCCCGCCACTTTTAGAATCACCGTGATCATACTCGAATTATTGACCTTATAGAATACCATCACAAAGGCGAGGAAAACAAGTGCAAATCCGATGTGGACCCTCTGGCGGGTCCGTTTTTTCTTCACCTCATTCCAGTCGTCCCGCCTCTGGAGTCCAAGAATATCTATACAAAAGGAGGATGTTAATGCGGTGATGGCCCCATCGGCGCTTGGGAAAAGGGCTGAGATCAGCGCAATAATGAAAATGACCGAGATCACAGGAGGCATATGCTCTAGCGCCACCACTGGGAATATCTTGTCACCTGTCGCTGATATGCCCTTTGTTTCAGCAAATAAATACAGTAGGCCACCGAGGAAAAGGAACAATAAATTAACGAGCATGAGGATCACCGAAAAGCTGATCATATTTTTTTGGGAGTCGGCCAGTGTTCTCACGCTGATGTTTTTTTGCATCATCTCCTGGTCCATTCCGGTCATGGTAATGGTTATAAACGCGCCTGCCATGATCTGCTTCAGAAAGAAGAAGCGGGAAGTTGGGTCTGTAATAAAAATATTCGTATAATTTTTTTCATCCATGGCCCTTAAGGCTGACCCCATATCATAATTCATGGTATTCAGGATGTACACTACGCAAACCACCAATCCGATCAGCATACCCGTTGTTTGTAGCATATCTGTCCAAACGATCGTTTTAACCCCGCCTTCATAGGTATACAATAAGATCATCACCAGGATGATCAGTGTGGTAAGCCAAAAAGGAACGCCAAACGAGGTTAGGATGGCATCCTGTAGGATCTTGACAACCAGGTAAAGCCTGGCAGTGGCTCCCAGCGTGCGTGAGAGTATAAAATAGGACGCCCCTGTTTTATACGAAACAAAGCCAAGCCTGGTCCCCAAATAATTGTAGATCGATGTCAGGTTTAACCGGTAATACAAGGGCAATAATACCAGGGCAATGACAACATAACCGATAAGGTAGCCAATGACCACCTGGAAGTAGGAAAAAGCCGTAGTGCCTACTGCCCCGGGGACACTGACAAAGGTGACACCTGAGAGTGAGGTGCCGATCATGCCAAAGGCTACCACCATCCAGTTGGAATTCTTGTTGCCAATAAAAAACGAATCGTTGTTAGAGTTCCTTGAAGTATACCATGCTACCCCGAGCAACACCAGAAAATACCCGATCACAAACGTAAACAGCAGTTGTGGCGACATCAGTAAAAAAATATATGGTTACTTAGAAGTTAACACCAAAAGTGAAAAAAGCATTTCTTCCGTAGGGCGATAAGTTATCCTGAATAATATCGTACTGTAACATGGCGATCATCCTGCCTCTGGCTCCCATAGGAAGAGACGCGCCAACGCCTACCAGAAAAGAAGGCACAAACCTGGGATCTATTTTAGAATCACTAAGACCCTCTACCCGGGTTGTACCCCAAACATAATTGAGTTCAGGCTGAGCATTCAGCAGAATGAATTTGTAAGGATTCAATCTTCCAAAAATGTTCAGGCCGGCATAGCCTAAGGTATTCTTTACCTCCCTGCTCCCGGAATAATATTTATCACTTTGATAGATAAAGTTGACCCCTGCGCCTGCACTGAATATCGGGCTGACACGGTATCCCACTTGCGGGGATATATTGATGAACGTGAAGTTGCCGAAAGTAACCCCAAAGTTCCCACCGAAATACAACCGCTCGGGGTCCAGGCCTTTCTTCTTTACTCCTTCCATTTCAGCAGGTTGTTCTGCTTTCTCGATTTCCTTCTCCTGCCCCACTACCTGAACCACAAACATCAGCACCAATAAAGTCAACCCAAGAATTCTCTTTTTCATAGTCTTACATTTAGCTCTTTAGTAAACCCGGTATCATTAACGGTTTATCATATGAAAATAAACTAATGCTCCAAATAGTGGATGACAAATTAGTTGGCTGCCCGGTGATTTATCGAACTTGATCAGATAATTGAAGTACGCGGGCATGTGCGCGTAAAGATAAAATTTAAAAATTAAGTATGCTATCTGAAACTGGGACAGAGCGACTGGCGGAGACTTCCATTCATTTCAGTATAAAAGCCCTGATATTGAAGGTATACTTCTGAAGCACCGTTCATATTATTGTAATTCTTCAGAGATGAGGTGGTGGCATCGTAAGAGAACATAAGGCGGAGGTTCTTCCATTGATAACCGATCATGGGAATAAATGCATCGCCGGTACGATAATATACGCCCCCAATAAGTTGCTGGTCTCCGTCACCTGAAAGATTATAGTTTGCATGCATGCCAAAAACGAGTTCCGTTGCCTTTGTCTGGGAACTGAAATAGCTTGATGGATTAATGATCCACTGGTCGTTCAGTTTGATCACGGCATCTGCAAAAGCGATATACCTTGGGCTGAGTCGATTATCGTAGATAGGTGAAGCAGTAAAAAAAGTCTCCCTTGGTTTATTTACATGATGTGCAGAAACCCCTGCGTGCACGTAAATATCATCGGTAGGAAACCAGGCGTAGTTCAGCCCTACCTGCATATCAAAATAAGAAGTATTATTTGCGTTGAAGGTCTCACCAGAAGGGGCCTGGGCGTCAAACAATTTTCCATTCCACTGGTTATCAAAGCTAAACCTTGTAACATCGACCCGTTTGGTGGAAATGCCAACATTAAATCCAGCACTGATCAAACCCGTATTTCCAATCATCTGGTGATACGCTGCTGAGCCATAGATCTTGGTAGAAGTGAGATTGCCTGATCCTGCAACGTCCCTTAGGATCACCCCACCAAGGCCTACCCAGCCGGTCTCAAACCGATCGCGGAACACCTGGGCGTCGCCATAAATACTGATGGTTTTATAAGGCACGGGGATGGAGGACCATTGGTTTCGGTAATGGGCACCCAGCCTGTAGTCAGAATCAGGAATAA
>Ga0164293_10003245_pt1 | contig 13860 bp, 12 predicted proteins | sample GEODES118metaG_FD_111487 | JGI IMG/M metagenome (GOLD analysis project Ga0164293, IMG submission 111487) | Eutrophic lake water microbial communities from Lake Mendota, Wisconsin, USA - GEODES118 metaG | ecosystem: Environmental > Aquatic > Freshwater > Lake | place: USA: Lake Mendota...
AGGGCATCGGTTATATTATTTATTACGGAGATATATTTATTAAACATAAAATTATATTATATTATTATATCAATATTTATATATCGTAGAAATGTCTTTTGATACATTTTGCGGACAAGAACCGACAGACCCTAACACATACCAAAAAGTCCTCACAAGGTTTCTACCGCCGTTGGGTATTCTGGCGGTGAATGCTGGGGCAAATATAACTATCGTAAATCCAGCAGCACCAATCATATCCGTAGCAAATCCACTCAACGCAACACTAAACTTTGGCGGTCAATCCCTACAAGACAGCGGAGGTAATGTGGGGGCAGCAGGGCAGTTCCTATCCGCTGGTGCTGGAGGACAAACCCTATGGGCGAACCAAACCGACCCAACAGTAGATACTACAAACGCAAATGCCGTTGTGTATCCAGTTTTCGTGGATGGGGGAGGAGGTCTGCCTCGCCAACTTCTTTGCGATGATACGGCAACGCCGATTAGCGTCAATTGTGCGACTGGTGATTTTATCGTCGTGGATACAATACGAGTTCAGTCCGCAGGAGCAGTTGCGGTCGGCAAATCAATCGCTTCGGTCGCCCCTCAACAAGCGTCCGCCATAGCGGTTGGATTGAACGCAGCGAGAGATAATCAAGGTGGGTCGGCGGTGGCGATTGGTGCGACGTCTGGCGATATTAGTCAAGGTGCGAATGCGGTGGCGATTGGTGCGAATGCTGGACGAGACACGCAAGGAAATCAATCCGTAGCAGTCGGTCAAAGCACAGGTGAGTTCAATCAAGGAGCAAACGCAACGGCGTTGGGACACAACGCAGGAAACAACACACAAGGGGCAAATACGGTGGCGGTAGGTCATAACGCAGCAGACACAAACCAAGGAACGAATGCTGTATCGGTGGGACATAATTGCGGTGAGAATAACCAGTCCGCAGGAGCAGTTGCGATGGGTTTTGACGCAGGACAAAATAACCAAGGCGTCAATTCTGTTGCGATTGGTCGTGAAGCAGGGCAAGAGACGCAGGGATTACAAGCAGTCGCAGTCGGCAGTTTTTCTGGTGAGAATACACAATCAGCAAACGCAACAGCGGTAGGTTTTCAAGCAGGACAGACGACACAAGGAGCGTCGGCAGTCGCCGTAGGTTTTCAATCAGGACAGACGAACCAGAGTTCTAATGCGGTCAGCGTGGGTAGATTAGCAGGAAACGCAAACCAATTGGTAGGGGCAATCGCCATAGGAAATACCGCAGGGCAGACCTCACAACAGACCTCCGCAATCGCCATAGGGGTTGCTGCTGGAAACAACACTCAATCGGCGAATGCTGTTGCGATTGGTAATACCGCAGGACAGACAAATCAATCTGTTCGGTCGGTGGCGGTAGGGTTCGGTGCTGGAACAACGACACAAGGTCAAGAGGCGGTGGCGATTGGAGACGACGCTGGAAATAATAATCAAGGGGCATCGGCGGTTGCCGTAGGGAATGGTGCTGGAACAACGACACAAGGAGCGTCGGCGGTCGCCGTAGGGGATGGTGCTGGAAATAATAATCAAGGGACAAACGCCGTAGCGATTGGAAACCTCGCAGGACAGACAAACCAGTTCGCAGGAAGTATTGCTATAAATGCGACTGGTGTTGCGGTCAATCCAGCAGCAGCAGGATTTTTTGTTGCCCCAGTTCGCTCTCTAACCGCCAACCAAACCCAGCAACTTCAATATAATTCTACAACAAAAGAGGTGATTGCGTTTCCAAATAGTCAAAATATTATGATGGAGGATTTTGATATGTTTGATACTACTGCTGGGTTTGTCGGCAATACAATATCTTTTGCTGAAAGCGGTTCTGGAAATACAACTTATTTTAGTGGTGTATTTGAACCAACAATTCTTACTGGTGCTTTATATCGTAGAGGTTTTATTCAATTATTCTCTGGGGCGACAGCAGGAAATAGCACTCAAAATCTCGGCGACCTTATGTTTTCGTATGCGAATATATCCAAAGTCAGTTTTGGTATAATGCCTCACGGAAACGCCAACTTATCAACAGCGACAACACCAGCAGGATTTATCGTTCAACAAATCGGCATTACATCGGCAACGTCAGCAACAGGGGTTCAAACAAGTAATACTGTTATGTGGCGTCTATCATCGTCGTCGGCAACTATTCCTACTTGGCAATTTGTAATCAATAATGTAGTCCAATTTACACTAACATTAGCGAACGGCGATATGACTGCTAAATGGTGTCGTGCTGAAATTAATGTAGTTTATGGCGGTGCTACTACTGCGAATGTTTCTGGAACTTGGTATAATCTCACAGATGGGACGAGTGAAGCAACTGGGACGTATGTGATTACCCAAGGTGTAGGGTTTCCAAATCCTCTAACAACCCCTAATACAGTCGGTCTCGTGATGGGTTCTCAAACTTCTAATGCTGTCGCAAAATATTTGGGTGTGGATTATGTAGAACTACAACAAGTCAATTTACTCCCAGTAGGAAGTGGAACAACTGAAACGACTGGAAGATAATGCTTTTAGCACAAACAATTAATCTGTAAAGATTATTAGATATAAAATTATATTATCTAATAATATAACAACTATGTCGTTCAATACATTTTGCGGTCAAGACCCTACAAACGCAGCAACATATAATAAAGTCCTCGCAGAGTTCCTACCAGCAGCAGGAGGGGGTGGTAATCCTTCCGTCAATACTACAAACGCAAATGCCGTTGTATTTCCAGTACTCGTTGCGGCAACAGGGGCAGCACAGCAACTCCTCGCCGACGACGGTGCTACGCCGATTAGCGTGAATGCTGCGACTGGTGATTTTATTGTCGTGGATACGTTAAAAATAAACCAAACGCAAGTTGCCTTGGGGAAGGGTGCTGGGGCGGTTAATCAAGGAGGGCAGGGGGTCGCGATTGGGTTGAACGCAGGGCAAACTAATCAAAGTGCGGAAGCGGTGGCGATTGGCGACCTTGCTGGAAATAACGGACAAGGGATAGATAGTATTGCGATTGGTGATGCTGCTGGACAGACAACACAAGGAAACGGAGCAATTGCGATTGGTTCTGGTGCTGGAAATACAAATCAAAGGGGGAACGCTGTGGCGATTGGTGCGAATGCTGGTTTTAACACGCAATCAGCATCAACGGTGGCGATTGGGAATGGAGCAGGGCAGACGACACAAGGAAACGCTTCTGTTGCGGTTGGACAGAACGCAGGGCAAACTAATCAAGCAGGTTCTTCTACTGCTATTGGAGCAGGAGCAGGTCAAACTAATCAAGGGGGGCAATCCGTAGCGATTGGGTTGAACTGTGGAACGAATACGCAGGGTGCTAATAGTGTTGCTGTGGGTGTTAGTGCTGGAGGGACAACACAGGGGACGACTGCCGTAGCGATTGGATTTCAAGCAGGGGAAACTAATCAAGCAGCGGATAGTGTTGCGATTGGCGATGCTGCTGGACAGACAAATCAAGGGGCGGATAGTATTGCGATTGGCGACCGTGCTGGGCGGACGACGCAGGAAATAGAATGCGTGGCGGTAGGACACGAAGCAGGAGAAACGACACAAAGGTTAAGGTCAGTTGCGGTTGGATATAGAGCAGCAAGGGTAAATCAAGGAACAGAAAGCGTGGCGATTGGGAATACCGCAGGACAGACAAATCAAGGAGTAGGGAGTATTGCGATTGGGTCTGCTGCTGGTTGGACTAGTCAAGGAGGAGGGGGGGTGGCGATTGGAACAGGAGCAGGTCAAAATCAATTGGCGGATGCGATTGCGATAGGCGAGGAAGCAGGGCGGAACAATCAACAAGCAAACTCCGTTGCGATTGGGGCAAGAGCAGGGACTAGCACACAGGCAACGAACGCAGTAGCGGTTGGTGTTGATGCTGGAAGAATAACACAAGGAGCAGGGGCGGTGGCGATAGGCAGAGAGGCAGGGCGAAACATTCAAGGAATAGATGCGGTCGCAATCGGCAACGATGCTGGTGATGATAATCAAGCACCAGAAGCAATTGCGATTGGTAAGGAGGCAGGAATGACGGCACAGAAGGCAGATGCGGTTGCGATTGGTGTTGCTGCTGGGAAAACAACACAGGCAGCGAACGCAGTTGCGATTGGTGCTGGTGCTGGTGAAAATAATCAAGGGGAAGATACTATTGCGATTGGACGTGTCGCAGGGCAAACCAATCAACCACCAAACTCCATCGCCATTAATGCTTCTGGTGTTGCCTTAAATCCTACTGGAAGTGGTTTTTTTGTAAATCCTATCAAATCACGAGCATTAGGGATAGGTGTTGGCGTGATGTTTTACGACGCAACAACAGGAGAAGTTGTTTTCAGCACTACCTAATTAATTTTAGAAATAATATTATAAATATATATCTATAATAATATACAAATGTCGTTCAATACTTTCTGCGGACAAGACCCAACGAACGCAGCAACATATAACAAGTTGCTACTACAATTCCAAGAGATAGAGACATTAGATTATGAGACCGTGAATATCACAGATACAAACGCCAACGCCACCTTTTTTCCAGTTATAACGAACGCTGCTGGAACAGGACAGAGGTCGTTATTTAGTGATGATGGCGGTTTTGGTAATGCTCCAATTATTATAAATCCAGCGGCAGATATTTTTCTTTTGGGGTTTTTTTCCTCTGGTTATTCGCTTGGTGGTGGAGGTGCTGTTAGGGCGGTAGGTGCTGGGAATAATGGTTTCTTTAATGCTGGAACAGATATAATCGGTATTGGGACTGCTGCGAATAACCAGAACGCAGGTGCTTATAGTATTGCGATTGGTGATGTAGCAAATAATAATGCTGCTGCTGCTGGTTCAATCGTTATAAACGCTACTGGAAATGTATTGAATGCTACTGGGAATAGTAGATTACACATAAGCGGTATGCGAGGACTTCCATATTTATCAGGATTTAATCAACTCTTCTACAATCCAGCAACAAGCGAGTTATTTTATTCTACTACTCCTTGAAGATTAATTTTAAAAATAATATTATAAATATATATCTATAATAATAATATACAAATGTCGTTCAATACATTTTGCGGACAAGACCCAGCAGACCCCCTCACATTCGGCAAACTTTTAAGTGAGTTCCAAGAAGACCAACCAGTCCCCCCAGCGAATACGGTATTGATTACCGATACAAACGCAAACGCAAACTTACCTTTTGTTCTAACTAATGTTGCTGGAACTGGACAGAGGTCGTTATTTAGCGATGGGTTGGTTAGTCCTTATAATGTAAATCCTTTCACAGGCGACGTCAATTTAGGGGCAGCACTTCGTATATACGATGTCAATCAAGCAATCCCTACGAGTAAAATCGCATTTGGAAGTGGTGCTGGGACAAATAATCAAGCAGGGAATAGTGTCGCAGTAGGGACACAAGCAGGAGAAACCAATCTGGGACAAGATAGTATCGCCATCGGTTATAGAGCAGCACAAGCAGGTCTCGCAGCAAACTCCATCTGTATTAATGCTACTGGTGCTGCCCTCAATCCAGCAGCAGCAGGGGTTTATATCGCCCCTATTCGTGGTGTTGCTCTCGGTATTGGATTAGGAAGGATACAATATGACCCAGCAACAGCGGAACTGGTATATAGCACGAATTAATCCAGTTGTATATAACATACCCCCTTCTTCAATCCGCCATTTCTATTTTTAGGGGTACGTCTCTCTTCGTATTCTTTAATACATACCGTTTTGGTAATCGGTATATAATAAACCTTCTTTGTCCGTATCGCATTCTCTCGTTCATCTGGACGCAAAGTGTTCGTATGGTCGCCTATCTTGATTTCATCGTCCCCCATTATATCATCGCACTTCGCATAATAAATACCATCAAGCAAGTTCCAGATGATATAATCGTTCCACGCAACCTTCGCCACATTAATCAGCAATCCGTCCTTCGCCTCCTTGCTGTCGCTCAAAAGGTCTCTCGTCTTCACTTCATATTTCGCCCCTTTGCTCCCTACATAGTCGTTGCTGTCCCAGTCGCTACTCACCAACCTAAAATTGTGGTCGTTAAAAAAATTACGCAAAATCGGCAACAAAGCAATTTCTTCCGCCTTACCTACCTTCAAATCCTCTTCGCAAGTATTCCGCATCGTTATTAGATTAGTAATTGATAATTTATTTAAATCCTTTTGGGCGTAAATAATCAATTTGTATTATTCCTTCACCGACATCATCGTATCAAAATACGACCGTGTTTTCATACAATACCCCCAGTAGTGTTCCAGTAGTTCTTGCGACCCTTCGCACTTGTGTTGGCAGATAGGACACAGTATAACTTCAACAAGGGGTCGTGGGGTCATCGGTTCAGCGTCCCCAATTTTTTCGTCATTCTGGATAATCTCGTAGTCAGCAAAATCTTCTACCAAACTACCAACGTCCATTCCAGTAAAATACTCTATAATAGTAATACATATATTATATTAATATTAAATTATATATATTTATATATAAAATGCCGAGAAAGAAGAATATCTCCGTGGAAATTGCCCCTCTAAATGCCGACATAACACGAGAGTTAGTTCAAGACCCATTAGACGATAAGGAACTCCGTGCCGTTCTCGGCAGACACGCTAAAATTGTCCCCTACCACAAATTAAGTGAATATTCAAGCATAGACGAACTCCTCCCTAAACCAAAGGACGCCATAGTTTTATTATACGAAAATCGCCCTATGGACGGACACTGGGTCGCAATAACAAAAAACAACGGTGAAATCAGTTTCTTTGACCCCTACGGCGAGGTTATTGATAAGCAACTGAAATATTCCAACTACTCTAAACAAAGGGTTCAAGGCGAGGGGGACACATCCCTACATAACCTCCTATCCACGAGCAAACTCCCAGTATATTTTAACGACTACAAGTATCAACGAGACGGTGGTGGTGTGAATACTTGCGGAAGGCACGTCGCTAATTTTATTCGGTATAACCTTAATGAAGGGTTGGATTTAGAAGATTATAATGAGATGATGATGAAAACCCAAAAAGAAACTGGACTACCCTATGATGAACTCATCGCCAAGATAGTTCCAATCCATATTCCTCACCCAGACGACGCTATGCGACAAACATCGTCCGCCGACATCACATTACAACGAGGACTGGGTGGGGCGAGACCCCTAAACCCTTCTCTATGGGAGGAGGTAAAAGCATATACTCGTACTCGGTTTCCTAAATGGTCTGCGTACGCTTCTGGGTTTGCTTCTAAAATATATAAGGAAAAAGGCGGTAAATGGGAGGACGACGGCAAGGGTCGTCCCCTTAAAAGATGGTTTCGTGAAGTTTGGACTGACGTCGGCGGTAAGGACTATCCAGTATTCCGCCCTACTAAACGCATCTCCAAAGACACACCACTAACCGCAAGTGAGGTTTCGCCTACGAACCTTCGCAAACAAACCGCCCTAAAACAGAAGATTAGGGGCGAGAAGAACCTTCCAGCATTCGTGGGTGGCGGTGGTATGTTTGACCGACTTTGGTAGATTGGTAGATGGTTTTCGTCTTATAGAAACATTCCATAAAACGAAAAAAAATGGGGACTGCGTCCCTCGTTGATTTTAACGCTACGGCATCAACAAACTTGGGGGGGGTTCGTTATTCTTCTTCCTCTTCCTCCTTCATCTTATACCACAGCAGCACTCCTCGTGCGTGTTTCTTGTGTCCGTTCTCATCGTTGTATTTGTGGTCGCCACGATAATTCTTCTTATACAACGCATTCGTTTCAAAGAAGTCCTTGATTGCCGTCTTCTTCCAGCAGTCCTTCGCCAGTTCTCGTCGGTCATCAATCCATCCGTGAATAGCAACCACCAAGTCCTTTATTTCAATACAAGGAATATCCATCGTCGGCGTGTCTGGATTGTGTGGGACTTCATCGCAGATTTCGTTCATAATGCGGTGGATTTGAATGTTGCTGGTGAGATACTTCTTCGTCCTATCACGCACCTCTGGGGGAACAAAGTCGCCCAACCGAAAGTCCGCATTCATAAGTTCTTTCAAGTGTCGCAACACGAGGCACATCATCGCCGAGCGACGAGGGAAACGCCAACTATCCTCTTTCAACATAGGGTTTCCACGCATAATCCCCTCCGCCTCATTCACCTCCTCCTCAATTTCGGTAAATCGGTTGGGGAAGTGAATATCTATGAACCGCTCCGCCTCCGCTCCGTTGGGTTGGGGGTCTTCTTGTAAATCCAACCGAGCATTACACTCAATCCCCCAAGTTCCGTGATTGAGGATTTCGGTTCTGTTGCTGTAAAGCATTCTCGCTTGAAGACCAGCACCGCCAGTTATTTTTTTGAGTGTCGCATTACACAGTTTCTTCGTTTTCTTCGGTTCAGCAGCGAGACACCACCGTTTTTTATCCACCTTCGCCAACGCAGGATTGCCGTTGGTTGCGTTGATGGGGTCGGTGTAGATTTCGTAGGGCAGCGTAGGGTAGGCGTATTCGTTCCCAAGAACCGCCGCCCAAAACTCGTTCAACAACCCCTTTCCGTTGCGTCCAGCACCATTAAACACAAGGAACTTTTCAAGGCATTTTCCAACCAGAGAACTCGCGTAAATCGTAAGCATTAGTGTTCGCACCGCAGGGTTAGGTAATATCCCAGCGAGGACGCCAAGAACCTCGTCCATCTTCACGGCAAAGTCGCCAGTCAGTTCAACACCCTCATCACACGCAGCGTTGTATTTCAACCAGTCGTCTTCTTCAAACGCCCAACCAGTCGTCATACTAACAAAGTCGTCTCTTTCGTAGGGGCGAAACTTGAACTCCTTGAAATCAAACACTCCGTTCGTGAAACCAAGCAAATCGCCGTTCGCATCAAAGATTACATCGTCATTCATCGTTGTCTCACACGCCCCAAAAATCTTGTTGCGTGTAAATGTGTCTTGTAGATGCTCGGCGAACTTCGTCGCCTTCCCTTCGCATTCCGCCATTTTTTCGGTCAGTTCATCGCTCAAAATCTCCTCACCGATTTTCTCTTTGATTTTCTCAACTTCGTCCAGAATAGAGATGGGGATAAGTTCCGTGATGAGCGTCGCCAACTGACGAGGGTTTTCTTTGGGCGAGTGCGACTTCCAGCGGTTATTGCCTTCCTCCCAGCATTTCCACTCCCCCTCCTTGAAGATAAACTGTTTGGGATATTCCCTTTTGATGTACCGAGCAACACCAGCATCGGTCTTAATCCCCATAGGGTCATTCAGTCGCTTCAAAAGGGTCTCAATATCGCTTTTCACTTCCTTCTCGTCAAACTCAATAAAGTCATCCGTAAGACCGTTCCAGTTCAGCGAGGTCTCCATCTCCTTCTGTTCCCAGCACACATCATAACCGAGTTCGCTGCTCCATTTGTTAAGGGCAACGACAAACTTCGGTATATCCCCAAACTCTTTGAGGACATTCTTCGTGAGGCACTTGAACCCATCGTATTCGTATTCAAACACATTATCCAGCAACTCGGTTGTTTTCTGGTGCTTGAAAACGGCGGTCTCCTTCCCAATCCGCTCCATCAGTCCGCCAACCAAACGGATTTCGTGTTCTTGTGCGTAGTAGGATAAGAAGGTCAGTTCCCATCCAGCATCCTTGCCCTTGCCTTCGCCGTTCTTCTTCGTCGCCCTCGCAAACTCCTTCAAGACATCGTTCGCCTTGATGAGTTCCTTGTTGATGCGGTGTAGTTCGTCGGTAAGTTCTCGGTGATACTGGGGCATATCACCTTTGAGGTGGTGTTCCTTGTAAATCCGCTCTATGTTCGGTTGTCCGCCTCCGTAGAGCGTTGAATTGATGATGTCCTTGACCGCCTTGATGCTTCGCTTGTCGCTGGGGTTAAGCGAAAACGCATCGTAGAACAACTTGCGAACCTCTGCTTTTTTCTCCACCCAGCGAGTAATCGCAGGGCATTTGATATTGTGTTTAGAGCAGATGTTCTTGAAAATGGAGGCGTGGGCGGAGGCGAGGTCAAAATCCGTGTAGTCGTCTCTGGCGATGAGGTTGCGAATATCACGAGGCAAAGCACTCAAAGACAACATTCCAGCAGGATACGCTCTGCCCCAACCCTTCTTTCCAAGTCGCTTGTATTCGGTGCTGACGCAACCATTCTTGATTTTGCGATAATAGAGTTGGAGGTGATTGAGCGGTGAGTTGATTTTCGTCTCCCTCAATTGCGATGCGAGGTGGGGTTTCATCATCGCAGGATTGTAGGGTTCATCGCTCACTTGTCCGCTCTTCAACAACCACGCAATCTTGCGTCTATCAACAACCTCACGAGCATTCGTGCGGAGGATGAAGTTCGGTTGTGCGGTTTTCAGCAGCGTCAAGGGTGGGGTTGCCTTCGCTGGTGCTTGGGGGGGGGTCGCCATTCTTCCTAAATCTTGGGGAGGGGGTTCTACAATAGGTATAGAATATTCTTTAAATTGTTTTTCTATTTGTTGATTTTGTTTTTTCGGTAAAACCTTGATTATTTTCTGCGTCGTCTTGGGTTGCGTTGCGTCCATCGTGGATTGGATTGTCTGCTGATATATCTTGATATGGTTATTTGATTTCAATTTTTTATTTTATGAATGTAAAAATCCAGAAAAAAATGTAAAATTAGGATTTGAATAAAATCAATTTGATTTTTTACGAAATCAATTTTTTTCAAGATGTCTCCAGATGTCGTCTGGATTTATAGTGGAAATAAAAAAAATTGAAATCTATTTTCTATTTCAAGATATATAGCAGCGACACAGCAATTCAATATGGCGAACAATCAGCAGAGAACTTATTCAGCAGCAGAGATGGAAGCGATGAAGAAACAGAAGGCGTTTGCGTGGGCGAAGGTCTTTCAATTACACGCAGAAGGAGCGGAGAATGCCTTCGCATTTGGAGGAATGTTTGGTCGTGCGAATGGTCGCCTCCAACGCCCAGCGGAGTTCCCACCACACATTACGGAGCAGATGTGGGAGATGGCGAACCGTCTCAACGAGACCTACACTTGCCCCATTTGTACGGACTTGACGACGAGGGAAACATTTCATCTTACGACTTGCGGACATATCCTTTGTAAATCGTGCTACGAGCGTCTAGGCGACCTCGCACCTTTGGGAACGAAACCAAAATGTCCTACTTGCCGTAGAAACATCTAAAAAAACAAATCATTTTGGAGCGGTGGATTTTGCTCCATTTTTTTTCATTTTTATAGTGAAAAAAAAGTAAATTGAAAACTTGAAATCTATCTTCTAAATCTGTAGTTTAAGCAACAACAAGGATGACAGAACGAGTTCCCCTTCCCCTCTCTTTTACGAGTAATGCGACAGTTTTCAACGACGTTATGAGACGGACACTTTTGGAGAACCGTGGTATTTTGAGTGTAGATGAGATTACTGCTTTGGTTAAAATCAAAACACTTGAAGAACAGTATGGCAGCAAGATTTGTCTTAAAGCATCACGAGAATTGATGATTGAAGAAAGAAAAGAAAAAAGAAGGCGTGAAAAAGAACTCCAACTTCAGCGTGAAGAGGACGAGAAGGAGATGAGGAGGATGAAGAAACAACAAAAAGAAGATGAAAAGCGTGGTGGAAGTGAATGGTCTTTACACCTTAAAGAATTGGAAAGGGAAAAGGAAAGAGAAGCAGAACGCAGGATGCGTGATGCTGAAGACCGCAAACTGCGTGAAGAAGATTTTGAGCGACGCTTGAAAGAACTTGAACGAAAAGAAAAAGAACGCAAAGAAGATGAAAAGCGTGAGAAGGAACAAAAAGCAAAAGAGGCAATTGAGCGTAAGGCAAAGAAGGATGCCGAGAAAGCAGAAAAACAGAAACAGTTTCAGCGACGCAAGTAAGAAAAAAAAGGCGAACCACGGCGTCGCCACATATTTTTTTTAGTTTTTGAGGACGATAATCGCATCGCCGAGTGGGTTCATAGAGAAGACCGCAATATCCCACTCCCTCACATAAACTTTGGTTGCCCCCTTGTCGCCACGCATCATCATAACTGGTGATTTGTAGGGAATGTCGTAGTTGGGGCAGTTCTTCCACGCTGGGTTGCTTCTGGTGGGGACGAGAACGGCGAGGATGTGCTTACCTTTGGGGATGCGGTCTTTGAATGCGTAGCGGAGTTTTCCCTTGTCCAATCTGGCGGTGATGTCTTCGTAGAGGTCTTGGTTGCTGTGGTCGGCGGTGGTCTGTGAAACGGTGAGAATGGTTGTGCCAACATAGAACCTCTTGAACTCTTCGTTGTCGGTGAGGCGGTCAAGTTGGGATTGGGTGATTTTTTTGCCTTTTTTGAGAACAAATCCCATAAACTCTTCTCTGTTTTGTTCGTGTTGGGTGTTGTATTGCGTCGCCCACTTCGTCGTGAAGAAGCGAGGGTCGTGTTGGAAGGTCTCCGTTGGGAAGATGATATTGGTGTGAAACTCGGTCTCGGTCATCGTGTTCTTGTTTGTCTTGTTCAAGTGATATAAACCTTCATATTGGAAATCCATTTCAATTTTTTTTGAAATGAGTGAAAACTTGGACATCTTCATAAAACTACTCATCCTCCATATAATTCAATTTTTTTTCAATTTACTTTTTTTTGAGTGAAAATCCCATTCCCCAATTCCCCACTTTTTCGTCCTTTTCCAAAAGTATTGCGTAGGGACAAAAAGTCCTACCAAACTACCAAAAAAAATAGATTATTAATTCACTATGTTATAGAGGGAAAGGGCGTTTGTAAATAATCAACACTTTTTTAACCTTCGGTACTTTGGTAGGAAGGTAGGATAAATTGCTTAACGCGTAGGGGTATATTCCTTGGACTTTTGGGGACAGAGACCATTTATGGTAAGGTCTAAACTCTACGCATCACGAACTACCAATCTACCAATCTACCTATTGAATGGTTTCACTACGCAGTTTCAATATCCGTAAAGGAACTTAAAGAGACGTGGGTATAGAAAAACAAGGTATTTCTTTTTCTTTACTGAATATAAGATGGAACTCGTCATCACGGAAAAGGCAGAGGACAACTCGGTTAAGTTTAGGTGCGACCTATGCGACTACAACCCCTACCAAGCGTGGTGTAAGGGCAATACGGCACGGTTTCACGCGGCGTTGATGAAGCACAAGCAAACCGCACGACATCGTGAGGCGGAGGCGTTTGCGAGGGGCGAACAACCAGTAAGCATAAGTAAGGGAGGGGTCATCTCGGCAGACGTCCCCCACCCACCGACCCAACCATACTACATTTCTAAACTGGAAAATATGATTGATAAATTAGAGCAACGCATAGATGCTCTCAATTCAGCATACGAACCGAGCGAAGCGAGTAGCGAATATAATCTAAATTATCTTGGTAGTTTGGTAGATGATTTTCGCCATACAGAAAGTTTTGGGAAAATCGTAAAAAGTGGGGAATTGGGGACTGGGGATATTGAAAGTCGCCAGTCGCCAGTTTCAACGGATTTTGGTAGTTTGGTAGGAGATTTTCGCCATCCAGAAAGTTTTGGGAAAATCGTAAAAAGTGGGGAATTGGGGACTGGGGGGAGGGACGTCCTCTATGCGTATCATTTTAAGGAATTGGAGGTGGAGGCGTTGCGGAACTATGGCGATAGGTCGTCCATAACGAATATGAATGCTTTGGGGGCGGTTTGTAGGTTGTTGTCGTGGGTGGAGGTGTATGAGAGGGACGAGGGGCGTAGGGAGAAGAGTTTAGCGTTTTTGAAGAAGACACGAATGATGATGGAGAAGTTGGAGGCGATGAAGAAGGAAGGATGGAGGATTGATGACGACGATTTCAACGCCATCGGCGAGAGATTGGACGATATTCTGGAATATGATTTCACAGTATATAAATAATAGGGGGACAGTATATA
>Ga0164293_10003247_pt1 | contig 13853 bp, 9 predicted proteins | sample GEODES118metaG_FD_111487 | JGI IMG/M metagenome (GOLD analysis project Ga0164293, IMG submission 111487) | Eutrophic lake water microbial communities from Lake Mendota, Wisconsin, USA - GEODES118 metaG | ecosystem: Environmental > Aquatic > Freshwater > Lake | place: USA: Lake Mendota, Wisconsin...
ATTTTTTACCTAAAAATCTGAAAAAATACGTTTTTCGAAGACCAAGTTGACAGAATTGCAAAAACGAGGGGATTGCCTAGCTTTGCAAAAGAAAACCATTTCATTACGCATTGAAAAAAGTTGCCTTTTACACCTTAGGTTGCAAGTTGAATTTCTCCGAAACGTCGACCATTTCTCGACAGTTTGAGGAAAAGGGATTCCTGAAAGTGGATTTTCAGGAGAGTCCCGACATTTTTATCATCAACACCTGTTCGGTGACCGACAACGCAGACAAGAAGTGTAAAAAGCTGGTCAAAGAGGCTAAAAAAATCTCTCCCGACTCCTATGTGGCGATTATCGGTTGCTACGCCCAGTTGAAACCCACCGAAATCGCCGAGATCGAAGGGGTAGATGCCGTGCTCGGCGCTGCCGAAAAATTCCGATTGCTCGAGTTACTCGACGGATTCGCTAAGGAACAAGAGACCAAGGTGCTGGCCAGCGAGATCGCGGCAGCGAATAGCTTTGAGACCTCCTACTCCCTGCACGACCGCACGCGCACCTTCTTAAAGGTGCAGGACGGCTGCAACTACGGCTGTGCCTTTTGTACCATCCCCCTCGCACGGGGAAAAAGCAGGAGCTCGACCATTCTCTCTATCCTAGCCTCGGCGCGTGACATTGCTGCTACCGAGGTGAAGGAAGTAGTGCTGACGGGGGTGAATATCGGAGACTTTGGGATCGTGGACGGCAAGCGGGATTCCCGCTTTGCTGACCTGGTGATGGCCTTAGACGAGGTGGAAGGCATTGCGCGCTTCCGCATCTCTTCCATCGAGCCCAACCTACTCACCAACGAGATCATTGAATTTGTCGCGCAATCCAAGCGCTTTGTACCTCACTTCCATATCCCGCTTCAATCCGGGTCGAACACGATCCTGCGCAAAATGGGGCGCCGCTACCTCCGGGAATTGTACGAGGATCGGGTAAGTAAAATCAAGACCCTCCTCCCCCATGCCTGCATTGGCGTGGATGTGATCGTGGGCTTCCCTGGGGAGACGGACGAGCTGTTCTTAGAAACTTACAACTTCCTAAACGAGTTGGATATCTCCTACCTCCATGTATTTACCTATTCCGAGCGCGCGAATACCCGTGCCGTGGAACTGGAAGGCGTAGTACCGATGAAAAAACGAAACGAGCGTTCCAAGATGCTGCGGATCCTTTCCGAGAAAAAGCGCCGTAAATTTTACGAGGAGAATCTGGGGCAGACCTTTACCGTACTTTTTGAGGAGGATGTGGAAAATGGGATGATGCATGGGTTCACCGAGAACTACATCCGCGTCGCCGCCAAATACGACCCCATCCTGATCAACGAACTGAAGCAAGTGACTTTGGATGAGATCTTGGAGACGGGGAACGTCGGGGTGCGGGAGCCTGCCTTCGGCAGGCCGGCCGGCATGCTAGCCGAAGGTTAGCCAATCCGCAGAATAATCCTTGTATTTTTTTGTCTCGCAAAGACGCAAAGCCGCAAAGAAATCCCCCCGGCCCCCTTTCAAGTGCCTGTCCCGATGAATATCGGGAGGGAGTCGCATCCCTGCTCCCTTAACTATTCAATTCAGAAAGATAATCTTCTGAGTAAAAAATCTGAATTACTTATTTCCCAAGTTGAGGACCAGTTGGGAAGACTCCCCCTTACAAGGGGGATAAAGGGGGATTTTTGTAGGATTTTGTGGGGGATTTTTTTTCATTTCTTCCCCAACACCATCCCCACCCGACTCGGCAAATAAAGCAACAACTCCTGATTCGCATGGGTGGAATAGCTCAGGTTGGAATCGATACGGTCAAAGCCCCCAAATTCAGGAGCATCGGAATGCAAGACCACCTGGTAATCCCCTGCGCTAGGCACTGGAATCGCAAAGCCTTCGTAGGAGTCGCTAGGATGAAGAGAAAACACAAAAATCAAGTTGCCACGGGTGTAGGCGAGCACCTTTTTAGTAGGCTCCAAGTACAATTGCTGGGCCGGACCGGACGAAAGTAAGGAATATTGAGTCACCAATTGGATCATCGCCTTGTCCCAAGCCGCTAGCTGTTGGTACCGCAACAGTGGATCATCCACCAAGGACCATTGCCGGCGGGCATAGAGGTAACTCCAGTCGTTGCCCTCCCGAGGGAAATCCACCCATTCGGGATGCCCAAACTCATTGCCAATAAAATTCAAATACCCTTCCCCACCCAACGAGAGCGTGAGTAGGCGGATCAACTTGTGTAAAGCAATTCCTCGGTCGATGACCAGATTTTGCTCCAATACAGACATGGAAAAATACATTTCCTTATCCATCAACCAGAAGGCAAGGCTCTTGTCCCCGACCAAGGCCTGATCGTGGCTCTCTGCATAGGCGATGGATTTTTCCTTGGCAGGCCGGTTGGTCAGCTCATGCCATAAGTCAAACAGGTCCCACTGCTCGTCGGTCTTGTGCTTCAGCGTGCGAATCCAGAAGTCCGGAATCCCCATGGCCAAGCGAAAATCAAAACCAATCCCCCCTTCTTCTATCTGTCGACTCAGTCCCGGCATGCCGCTCACCTCTTCTGCGATGGAGAGCGCATCCGGATTCACTGCATGAATGAGCGTGTTGGCCAACTGAAAGTACGTCAAAGCCTCCTCGTCCACTCCAGCATTGAAGTAGTGGTCAGCGCTATCAAAGGTGATCAACCCGTGGTGGTGGTACAGCATGGAAGTGGCCCCATCAAAGCGGAAGCCATCGAAGTGAAACTCCTCCATCCAGTAGCGAATGCTGGAAAGCAGAAACTGTTGCACCTCCCACTTGCCGTAGTTGAACAGTTTGGAATCCCAACCCGCATGGTAGCCCCGCTCTCCGGCATGAAAGTAGCCGTCTTCGGTGCCGTCAAATTCGTTGAGGCCCTCATTAATATTTTTTACAGCATGGGAATGCACCAAGTCCATGATGACGGCTATCCCCATGCGGTGAGCTGCATTGATCAAGGATTTGAGTTCCTCCGGTGTCCCAAACCGGGAGGAGGGTGCAAAAAAATTGGACACGTGGTAGCCAAAGGAACCGTAATACGGATGCTCCATCACTGCCATCAACTGAATGGCGGTGTAGCCCGCAGCCTGGATGCGGGGAAGGATGTTTTTTTCAAATTCGAGGTAGGTGCCTACCCCCTCTTTTTCCTGCGCCATGCCTACGTGGCATTCGTAGATGAGCAGCATGGAGGTGGATTTTTTTAAGATAAATTTTTGATCAGTCCATTGGAACGGGTTTTCTGGAAACCAGAGTTGGCCGGCAAAATCCTTCGTCTCCTCGTCCTGCACAACACGGCGTATGTAGGCTGGAATGCGGTCTAGGTCGCTGTTGTTGGCGCCGATGACCCGAACCTTCAGTTTGCTTCCATGAACAAAGGACTCTTGGTATTGGGTTTGGGGCAAGAAAATCTCCCAATCCCCTCGGGTGTTTTTTCGCAAGGGGTGGGAAGATCGGTCCCAGCCGTTAAAATCCCCAATAAGGTACATGGCTTGGGCATGGGGAGCCCACTCCCGATAGGTCCAACCCTTACGAATGGGATCTACTTGAATCCCGTAATACTCGTGGCTGCTCGCAAATTCGACGATAGTTCCGGCGTAGTCTGTAATGGCCTGAATCGCTGCTTGGTAGCGGTCATAGCGCCGCTGGATTACTTCCGCATAGGGCTGCAACCAGGTTTCCTCGTCCAGAAGTGCGAAAGGAGTAGACACAAAAAATTAGGTTTAGAGATGGGGAGTGAAATTAGGGAAAAAGGTTGAAAATGGAAGAAAAAAAGCGCTTCAGTAATATACCATACTCACTAATTGTAAGATTTATGTGTCGCCACCTTCGGGGCTCTTGAAACTTAAAACACCAATATACCCCCGGTTTCACCGAGGGTCATCATTGTTTTGCCTCTTCGAGGCATTTTGGCAACACCAATAAATTTTAACCTAAAAATGCTTTTAGGTTAACCGTTGAAACATATTTTGGACATTGTTTTCAATGTTAGATCCGAAGGATCAAAACGTTTATGACCCCCGGTGAAGCCGGGGGTAAGGGATATACAATGAATTTTAAGCCCCGAAGGGGCGCAACTAGACATTTAAGTTATCCAATAGGTAATCCTTTACTTTAAAAAATACCGCTCATCAATCTCGATTTGATGTTCAGAAAGTATTGTTCTGAATTCTTCTTCAAAACTCTGCATTTTATGATGTTCCTTTTGCTTTTTAATGTATCCAATGAGTTGGTTTTTCTATCTGTAAGAAACTGTAAAACAGCCGTATCCCTCCGCCCATCCTGTAAACTGTGGGAAAAAATTAGATTTCTTAATCCAAACACTTGAAAACACTTTGATGTCCTTGACCATATCGGCTACACTATGGCTAGGATGAATGTTTAGTAGTAAATGGAGGTGATCTTCTGTTCCATTGATTTGTAATAGTTTCGAATTTTTATTCTTCACAATCCCCCAAATGAAAGCATAAAGCGATTCACAATGCTGGTTTGAAATGGTGGGATTTGATGATTTGGTATGGAATACCACGTGGTAATAGACATTTCTATAGGAGCTCATAAAAAAGTAGATTTAGTATTAAAAAATAAAAGTTTAAAAAAGAGTAAAGTGGTAATTGGAATTTGGTACGCAAGCGGTGGAAAAAAGTTTAATCTGCAGATTAGAAAAAAAAACGGCTCCTTTCAGAGCCGCTTTCTTTACTTAAACATATCACTAATTTACTTTACTAAATCAAAGAGGTCTTGAAGATTAAACCTTCGGTCCGCCGCGGCGGATCAAAGGTTCTTAGAATCGATCGAGGTTCATCACCTTGTTCCAAACGGCTACGAAGTCCTTCACGAAACGGGCTTTGCCGTCCTCGCAAGCGTACACTTCTGCATAGGCTCTCAATTCAGAGTTGGAACCGAAGATCAAGTCTGCACGAGTACCCGTCCACTTTGGTTCGCCTGTTTTGCGGTCGCTTCCTACAAAGACTGTTTCCTTATCGGAAGTGGCTCTCCAGGTAGTACCCATGTCCAAGACATTCACGAAGAAGTCGTTGGTCAATTGACCAGGTCTGTTCGTGAAGACTCCATGCTTGCCTCCGTCCCAGTTGGCACCAAGGGCACGCATCCCGCCTAGCAAAGCGGTCATTTCAGGAGCGGTCAAGGTCAAAAGCTGCGCTTTGTCAATTAAAGCCTCTTCTGCCTTCACTCGGCAATCGGCACTCATGTAGTTGCTAAATCCATCAGCCCATGGCTTCATCCAAGCGAAAGATTCCACTTCGGTTTCTGCCTGAGTTGCATCCATACGACCTGGAGTAAATGGTACTGCTACCGCATGTCCTGCATCTTTGGCTGCCTTTTCGATAGCTGCGACACCGGCCAAGACGATCAAGTCGGCAAGGGAAACTTTCTTTCCACCTGTTGCGCTTGCATTGAATTGCGTTTGGATGCCTTCCAATACGGTCAATACCTTGTTCAACTGTTCAGGATTGTTGGCTTCCCAGTTTTTCTGAGGCTCTAGACGAACGCGCGCACCATTGGCACCGCCACGGAAGTCAGAACCACGGAAAGTGGATGCAGAAGCCCATGCAGTAGAAACCAATTCCGCTACAGTTAAGCCTGAAGCTAGGATACTGGCTTTCAAAGAAGCAATATCCGCTGCATCTACCAAAGGATGGTTTACTGCTGGAATTGGATCTTGCCAGATCAAATTTTCCGCAGGTACTTCAGGACCCTTGTAACGGGCCTTAGGTCCCATGTCACGGTGGGTCAGTTTGAACCAAGCACGTGCAAATGCGTCTGCGAAGTAGGCTGGATCCTCGTAGAATTTACGAGACACCTTTTCGTAGGCTGGATCAAAACGCATGGACAAGTCCGTGGTCAACATAAACGGCTTGTGGAACTTGCCTGGAGTGTGTGCATCTGGGATGATGGCTTCAGCATTCACTGCCTCCCACTGCTGTGCGCCAGCAGGGCTGTGTACCATTTTCCACTCGTATTCAAATAGGAATTTGAAGTAATCGTGGCCCCATTTGGCAGGGGTAGAAGTCCATGCGCCTTCCAAACCAGAGGTGATGGTGTCTGCACCATGACCAGTGCCATAAGTACTGTTCCAACCTGTGCTCATCTCTTGGATGGATGCTCCAGCAGGCTCAGGACCTACGTATTTGCCTGGGTCGGCTGCACCGTGGGTTTTACCGAAGGTGTGACCACCAGCGATCAAGGCAACAGTTTCCTCGTCGTTCATCGCCATACGGCCAAACGTTTCGCGGATAGCTTTTGCTGCCAAAAGTGGATCAGCTACCTTGTCTGGACCTTCTGGATTGACATAGATTAAGCCCATTTCAGTAGCTCCTAGTGGATGTGCAAGTGCTTCTGGGTTACGGTGGGAAACCCACTCCGTCTCATTACCCCAGAAAATATCTTGTTCAGGCTCCCAGATGTCCGTACGGCCACCACCAAATCCGAAGGTCTTGAAACCCATGGATTCCATAGCCACGTTGCCTGTAAGCACCAAAATGTCAGCCCAAGACAATTTCTGTCCATACTTCTGTTTGATTGGCCAAAGTAGCAAACGTGCCTTGTCTAGGTTGGCATTGTCTGGCCAGGAGTTGAGCGGAGCAAAACGCTGCGCACCTGTTCCTGCACCACCACGACCGTCCTGTACGCGGTAGGTACCGGCTGCATGCCAAGACATACGTACCATAAAAGGTCCGTAATGTCCGTAATCTGCTGGCCACCAGTCTTGAGAAGTAGTCAATACTTTTTCGATGTCCGCTTTTACCTCTGCAAGGTTCAGGCTTTCAAATTCCTTCGCGTAGTCAAAGCCTTCTTCCAAGGGATTGGAGAGGGTTGAATGCTGACGCAAAATGTTTAATTTCAGTTGGTTAGGCCACCAATCTTGGTTTTGCATGCCCTTGCCTGCTGCTGCAGCCATTGAGCCATTGTGGAAAGGACATTTTGCGATGTCGCCTCCGTTTTTTCCGTGTGTATCCATAATTATGTTTTAGTTTATCGAGATAGAATACGAAGTTAAGAAAAGAAAAATGTATGTAATTATTTTTTCGATTGATAAAAACTATGAGATATGTTGAGAATTAAAAATGGGAATGGAGGATGTATTTCAATTTTAAAAAATCCATCTTAAAATTAAAAAATCCCCGTGCGCCGCGGCGTACGGGGCAGGCTCCCCTTGCCCCCTTGGTAAGAGCCTATCCCGATCCGCCGCGGCGGATCGGGAGGGAGTCACCCAAATTGAACTTCAAGCAGATAATAGCAAATTAAAAATCCTATTCTACAGAAAGTATTTGATGAGCGCTAAGATGTAAATCCCCCTTTAAAGGGGGCAAGGGGGATTTAACTCAATCCAAAAAATCCCCTTAACCCCCTTGGTAAGGGGGAGTCGCACCAACTAAACTCCAAACACATACTCCTAATTTGAAAACCCTATTTTGTAATTCATGGTTGAGGAACGCCAAGATGTAACTCCCCCTTACAAGGGGGCTGGGAGCCTGCCCCGCAGAATTGCGGGGGATTTCAAGCAGGAAAGATCTCCTACTTCTTCCTTTTTTGCGCAGCGGTCCACTCCATAATCGTCACTGGACGGCCATTGAGGAGAACGGGAGAGCCATCCTTATCTGTGCGGGCAACGTTCGCATGGGAATACACCCAAGACCAGTGCCCATTGTAGTGAAAATCTTTGCCTCCGAAAAAGCCCGTTACGTCGGTTACATTGTCATAAAGCGATAGATATACATTCTTTGCACCTGCCTTTTTCATGCGATCATACAAGGGAATTACCGTCTCATCGGCCTTGGTGGTCATATCATCCTTGGCATGCACAAACCAGATCGGCACTTGCTTCAACAATTGTACCTGCGCGTCGCTGATAAACTCATTATTATATGCAAGTGCAGAAATGTAACCCGCAGCAAAGTAAGTTGGATGCTCCAAAATCAATTTGAGCGACATGTAGCCTCCGTTCGAACAACCCCCCACGTAAATTCGGGTTGGATCTATTATCGGGTTTTTAGCTACAAAATCTTCAATTAAGGCAAAAACGGCTGCATTGTAAATGTCGTTTGTTTGTCCGCGAGTCATGCCTTCACCAGCATTCATCCAGAAGGTGGGCGTCTGAGGAGCCAATACAAAAGCTCCTCCCCCAAATAGGGTTTGAATCTCAGGCGAAGCATAGTTGAAGGCCTTGTTGCCCATCAATGCGATCGTCGGATCGGTTCCTCCTTCTCCTCCACCGTGAAGCCAGATGATCAAAGGTGTTTTGCCGGTCGGTTCTTTCGGTGAAAAAGCGCCATAAGTCAGCGTAGTTCCTTGGTGGGTGAATTTTCCAGTCAAATCAAACTCGTCTACAACAGGCCGTACTCGGTCTTTTTCCTGGTTCCAGGTAGCCCCAGTTTTGCCATGAACCACTGTCACCCCATAGTCAATCCAGACGTTGGAAGCACGGTTGCCCATGCGGAGGTATTGTATCCCAGAACCCAGGGGATTGATTGGACTTACAGCAAGGACTAGGGTCAAATGGGAGCCATTTTCGATACGATTTCCCTTTTCATCCGAGGAATAGGTGTAGACCACAGTTCGCTTGCCCGAGGCCTGGGCCGCAGGAATCTCTCCCAAAGAAGTAGAACGGGTCACAAAAACCTCAAAGTCTGCTGGGTTCGTATCTTTTCCAACCTGGGCCTGGTGCAAGACTACCTTACTTGCGGCAGGCCCCCAATCAAAGCCCTCCATCACGAGAGTATAGGTGCCTGGAGTTGTAGGAGGCGTGCTCGCCCACAAGGAGGCGAATGACAAAAAGAAAAGAAAGGCAAGCGATAGCATCTTTTTCATGAGATTTTGGGTCAAGGTTTAAGTGGAATGAATATTCAAAAAAAAGCGGACAATACCATCAAAAATTATGCTGTCGGTAAATATTGGCAGCAAGGAAAACATTCACTTGGCTAGTGGAAGCACATAAAAAAACAAACTGGCTGAAATCAGCCGGTTTGAATTTGAAAGTCTTTAAGTAATCAGGTCTAAAAAGCAGTGCTTATTCGTAGCGCAAGGATTCGATAGGATCCAGTTTGCTCGCCTTGAAGGCTGGGATATAACCTGCCAGCAAGCCCACGATAATACAAATCACGAAGGAAATAACCATCCATAACCAAGGAACTAAGAACCCACCTGGGCCAATAAAGTTGGCGATGACGTTGCCAATCAAGATTCCGAGCACCATCCCAAAAATTCCTCCAATCACACAGATAGTAATCGCTTCCATTAAGAACTGCTGTCGGATTTGAAGTGGGGTTGCACCTAGTGCCTTGCGGATGCCTATTTCGCGAGTACGCTCGGTCACCGATACGAGCATGATATTCATCAAACCAATAGCAGCACCCAGAAGGGTGATAAAGCCGATGCCAAAACCGCCAACACGCAGGTAGCCGGCCACCTCTTCCAAACTTTCCGCTACGGACTCACTTTTGGACAGTTCAAAGGAGTCAGGTTGCGCAACACGATCCTGACGAATCTTGCGCATCATGCCAGTGGCCTGTCCCATTTCGTAATCAATTTTCCCAGGATCGGAAGCTACCCCCGTGATGCGGTAGTTGAAGGTGCCTCGATAATCAAGTCGAGCTGCATTTTCAATAGGAATCAAAATCTGTCGGTCTGCTCCCTGATCCTGCCCCACTCCTCCTTGCTTGTCCAACACCCCAATAACGGTGTAAGGCTTTCCAAAAATGGTAATGGATTGATTGATGGCTTCTTCCCCCTCTGTAAACAAGGTTTCTTCCAATTCCTTACCGATGATGGCCACATTATTGCCATAGCGAACTTCCATTTGGGAGAAATTACGGCCCTCTAGCAACTTCATGGCTTTGATAGCAATGTAGTTTTCATCTCCTCCACGAACGCGGATATTGGGATTGGTTTTTTTGGATCCACGCTTAATCTCAGCAATCCCAGAAGCAGAAGCAAAGACGGTAGAAATGCCGATGGAGGCATATTCCTCCTTGAATTGCTGAGCTTCCCGGAAAGTGATAGGTGGATAGGTTTTTTCGGTTTTACCCTCCTGAACGACCCTGCCTCCGCTGGAACCGCTACTTACTAGATCAAATGAGTTAGCCCCAAGTCCTGCAAAACTTTCCGCAATTTGAGCCTTGATGCCATCAATCGCAGTTAGCATGCCTACCAAGGAAGATATTCCGATGGCAATAATGGCCCCAGTCAACACCGTTCTGAGAAGGTGTAACTTTACCGAGGTAAGGGCTTCGCGGACATTTTCGATCAAATTCATGGAATGTTCGTTTTGGAACAGCTAATACTAGTTGGTTCTACTTCTTTCTCTGAAGTATAGGTAAAAAAAAGATTTTCCTGCAAGTTACCTTCAAATTTTAGGTGAAAAGTTAAATGGAGGATTTTTTTTGTAGAAAACCTGTACCTCGTATCAATAAGCAATCTCACTTTCCTGCCTACGGCAGGTTATTTTTCTCTCGCAAAGGCGCAGAGACGCAAAGAAATCTAACTGCGAACGACTCTTGGCTCTTGGTTCTTGTATCTTTTTTTTTGCGCGCAAAGACGCGAAGACGCAAAGAGATCTAACTGCAAACGGCTCTAGTTTCTTGGCTCTTGGCTCTTGGCTCTCGTTTCTTTATTCTTTTCGCTCGCAAAGGCGCAGAGACGCAAAGAAATCTATGCGCAAACGGCTCTTGGTTCTTGTCTCTTGCTTCTTGATACTTGATACTAGCTACTTGATACTAGCTACTTGATACTCATCTTTGTACTTCGTACTTGGTACATGGTACCTTGTACTTCGTACAATTAGTCAAACAAATACCAGCTTATCCCAAGATCCAAGAAGGACCGGTAGCCGGTGTAGTCAGGTGTCACAAAATAGCCTTCCTGAGCCATCAAACCAGCATTCAGGTGGTTGTACTTGAACAATACTCGAGTTCGGTTGATTCGGAAATCCAAGAATAGATCCAACACGGGATAGCCCAACACCTCGAAGTTATTTTGTAAGTGAAACTGTTGCAGGGAAGGCTGATACGCATCCGCGTAAAAAGAAGATCGAAAACGCACATCCATTCCCATCTGCACGTAGACATTTTCGTCAAAAAGTGGCCCGTCAAAATAGAAGCGCGTGTTGTTGTACCAGGCAGGAATCCGAAGCACATCGGCAGATTCTCCAGAGACCTGGGTGTAGATCAACTCGGAGTCTACCTTAAATTTCTTTCCGATGGGTAGCGTGGCCTTTACCGAAGGCATCATCAAGAAAATCTGCCCAGCAGCCTGTTGGGCGGTCATTGCTGTCCCTAAAAAGACATGATTATTGATTCGTGTCAATGTCAAACTGGGGCGCAACTGGATTTTTTTCAAAGGAACTTTCACAGTTCCCTTCAACTGATCTACTCCGATATCATTAAAATTATTGCTCCACTCTCGGTGATTGCCTCGGTATTGCTGATGAAATAGGCTCGGTTTGTACAAGGCCTTGGTGTAGTCCACATCCAACCAAGGGGAAATAAATAGCCCGTGCAATCGAAAGTTGCCTGGCAGCAAATACTCCCCATCCGCCTGCAGCTGCCAGGTATCGGAAAGCTTGCCAATCAACTCCCCACCTACATACACCTCGGTGAAAGTGCGTGTGGGATCCGCCAGTTGTGGTGACCAGCGATTGCCATTCCTCAACTTTGCAAAGGTATTGTAATAAAAGCCTTTGTAGGTTCCCTTGAGTCCCAACTCATTTCTCCACTCTGCAAAGTCGTTGCGGTTTTGGGTGCTATCGGGATCGATCAAGCGCTCCTTGGGGAAAAATAAACCGTCTGATCCGCTAAGCAAGGATTCAAATACCAGGGCTTGATTTTTACGGTCCAGTACGTGGTAAAACTGCAGGCCATTGCCGAGCTTGAACTCTTGGTATAAATGGTACTCCTGTCTCAGTTCTCGGGCCCTGGACTGCTGCAGCCAAACTTTGGCATCCTCATAGGTAAAGTAAAGCGAGGTAGGATCCACCTCCGTAGGAACAATTCCTCCAATCTCGTTGACTACATGCTTCATCCGAGAAAAGGAACCCAATAGCCAGTACCTGCCATTTTCAGAGCGGTAGTTAGTGTGGAGTGCATAGGCATTCTGGATCACCATATTATCCTCCCTTTTGGAAGGATTCAGGGTTTTACGCACCCGCTGCGTCATAAACTCAAATCCAATATTCCAGCGCGGATTCACATTTCGCGCAAAGGATAGGTCGAGCATATTTCGATGCCCACCCCCAAAAAATGCAGCCATTTCTGTAAAGGATGACTTGGTATCGTAGAACTTACGCTGAGAAGGGTCTTTAAAATAGAGGTCATAGGCATCAAATCCTGAGCTCAACCCGATTTGATCGGGTAAGCCAAAGTAAACTGGCTTGGCAGCAGAACCGATGTTTCCCAGATCCTGGTATTTCCACCCCGACTTGGCCACTGGATCGTAGTTGTGAAAATTGTTGAGCAGCGTATCCACCTCATAGAGAACTAGGCTGTTGCGCTTGATGGCCTGCTCGTAAAAATAGAGCGTAGTTTTGGGTCCATACACCTGCTTGGTACTATCGTCCAAAAGGGTTCGTCGACCTTCTGGATCTTCAACTTCCTTGGGATCTGCCAGTTGCCTCCCGGAACGAGCAGCGGCAGGATTACCAGGATTTACCGGTTGGTTTGGACGAGGAACAGGGCGCTGTCCAAAAGCAGCTTGTGCTATTAGAAGTAAGCTAACTATCGAAAGACTGAGGAGCTTCCTGATCACGGGTGAAGAAGGTTTTTTCGTAGCCTTTGGAGCAGCTGCGCCTCTTGACTTGGGTCGAGCGCTACCTGAATAGGCAGGGCAAAAATCGGAATTTTCGACCACATTTCGGTCGCAGCAAGGGATTTAAGTTTCACTGCATCCTTTTCTGTAGTCAACAGCACGGCATGTTGCCCCTTTTCTTGTCCCAAAACCTCCAAAATCCGCCCTGCATCTTCTGAGTTGTAAGCATAGTGATCTGAAAAGGAAAAGGATTTTACCACGGTAAATTGCTGCTGGCAATAGGTAAAAAACGGCCCATTATCCGCCAGACCTGCAAGCGCAATGACCGAAGTAAAGTCGGTTTGGGCAGGCCCAGCTACCTGATAGGGCTCCCCGTAACTGGTGGAAGAATACAAGAGTAATGCACCTGCATTCAGGTAAGGAGAGATGCTTTGCTTCAATCTATTTTTCTCCTCCAAGCTCAGTTCGGAAGGACACTTGGTCACCACCACTATATCCGCACGCTTCGCACCTGCACGAGACTCCCGAAGTCGGCCCATGGGAAGTAGGTAATCGTTGGAGAATGGGGAACTGTAAGGAGTCAACACAATTCGAAAATTAGGATTCAATTTTCGGTGTTGAAAGGCATCGTCTAATACAAGGAGTTGAAGGTCGGGAAGAAGTTGCTGTATCTTTTGCGTAGCCCCTACTCGATCTTCTCCAACAAAAACAGGAACCGCTCCTTTAAAATTGGTGTAAAGTTGCAAGGGTTCGTCCCCTACCTCCGCCGCAGCACTATTCGGAAGCACTTGACGAAAACCAGTGGTTTTGCGTCCATATCCACGACTAAGCGTAGCGAGCTTTACCTCATCCCGTAGTTGGCGAACCAAAAATTCCACCCAAGGGGTTTTACCCGTGCCGCCAACCGACAAATTCCCAACGACCAGCGTAGGAATTGGGGATTTCTGACTTTTCAGCAGTCCTCGGTCAAACAGAAAGTTTCGTGCCGCAGTAATCCCATGAAAAAGAAAAGCTGCCGGAGCGAGTAGGTAGGCGTACCAAGGCATTGAATAGAATTGCTATTTTTGTTCAAATTAAAGAAAA
>Ga0164293_10003248_pt1 | contig 13853 bp, 10 predicted proteins | sample GEODES118metaG_FD_111487 | JGI IMG/M metagenome (GOLD analysis project Ga0164293, IMG submission 111487) | Eutrophic lake water microbial communities from Lake Mendota, Wisconsin, USA - GEODES118 metaG | ecosystem: Environmental > Aquatic > Freshwater > Lake | place: USA: Lake Mendota...
AAAAAGAATTAGGAATACCAATTGTTGCGGTGAATCCAAGAAAAAACAAGGGCATTACAGAATTAAAAAAAGCGTTGCAACAATTAACGTTAAATACAAGCGCCGGTAATGAAAAAAAATTTATTGACGTAAAAAAATTAGCGCCTACTGCAATAGATGGCGTTCATCAAATAGTGCCAGGCTTAAGTGATTATGGTGCTACACATTATTTAATCAACCACGAAAGTTTTCCGTTAGCAAAAGAAACACATACTCAAATTGATGAACTAGTTACAGCACATCAATTTAATTCAACCAAAACACAGGCCGAAGAAATTTTGCAACGTTATAGTCAGATCAGAGACGTCATGCGAAGGTATGTAGTGGAGCCGGGGCCTTTAGAAAAAAAGATTTTTTCAGATAAGTTAGATAATATTTTATTACACCGAGTTTGGGGTTATGTCATATTACTAGCGGTGTTATTTATTTTATTTCAAAGTGTTTATTGGCTAGCAAGTTTTCCAATGGATGGCATTGAGTGGGCCTTTGCAAAAGGCGGAAGCACTTTGTCAGCGTGGCTTCCAGAAGCATGGTGGAGTAATTTAATGGTGAATGGACTGGTGGCTGGCCTCAGCGGTATTTTAGTATTTGTGCCACAAATCATGATTTTATTTGGATTGATCACCATACTCGAAGACAGTGGTTATATGGCACGCATCAGTTTTTTAAGTGATAGACTCATGCGTAAAGTGGGGCTGAATGGAAAAAGTGTAATGCCCATGGTAAGTGGTTTTGCATGCGCCGTACCAGCCATTATGAGTGCGCGCAATATTGAAAATAAAAAAGAAAGGTTGTTAACGATACTCGTTACGCCACTCATGAGTTGTAGTGCCCGATTACCCGTTTTTACCATTCTAATTTCACTTGTTGTTGACAACAAATACTACTTTGGATTTTTAAGTTTACAAGGGCTTGTAATGATGGGTCTTTATTTATTAGGTATTGTGATGGCCTTGTTGGTGAGCTATATATTAAAGTGGTTTATTACGATTCAGGAAAAAAGCTTTTTTATTTTAGAACTTCCCATGTATAGAGCACCTCGTTGGAAAAACGTAGGAATCACCATGCTCGAAAAAGCTAAAATATTTGTAACAGATGCCGGTAAAGTGATCATGGTCATTAGCCTCCTATTATGGTTTTTAAGTAGCTATGGGCCTGGTGATCAAATAGCAAATACTACTAAAAAGTATGAAGCACTCCATCAAGTGTTGCCTACAAAAAAAGATTCTTTACAAAAAGAATATGCTGCCGAAAAATTACAACACTCCTATGCGGGTATTTTAGGAAAAGCCATTGAGCCTGCTATTACGCCGCTTGGATACGACTGGAAAATTGGTATAGCCCTCATCACTTCCTTTGCTGCAAGAGAGGTTTTTGTAGGCACTATGGCCACTTTGTATAGCGTAGAAGACAGTGAAGACAGCTCACTCAGACAAAAGCTAGCTGCGGCTAAGCATCCAGATGGAACCAAAGTATACACCTTAGCGGCCGGGCTTTCACTCATGATATTTTATTTATTAGCCATGCAGTGTATGAGTACGCTCGCTGTTGTTAAAAGAGAAACAAAATCTTGGAAATGGCCAGCGTTTCAACTGGTGTATATGACGGCCCTGGCGTATGGCATGAGCTGGTTAACCTATGTTTTGTTTAGTTAAAAAATGCGCCCATTTAACGCATCATTATTTATAGGTTTCCCATAATAATTTAGAAACTTTTCGCGCAAGTTCCCAAGCCTCATTTTGAGATCCCCAACTGGTGTCTTTGTTATTTTTGGTACAAATACAAAAAACGTAACGGGCATTTTTTCCGGATACATACACCACTTCACTTCTACTGGCATTAACTGCTCCGTTTTTACTAGCAACAAAAACATCGGGCGGAATTTGTGAAAGCGCTTCTTCGTCCCAATAATTTCTGCCCAGTAAACGAAGCATTTTTTCGGAAGAAGCAGTATCTAATAAATTTCGGTTTGCTAATGCTTCAAACATAGTAGCTATTTCTTTTGGACTGGTTTGTCCCCATCCAAACTTATCTCTACCTGCTTCTCTACCAGGTGTTCTACTATTAACCCTAGTAGCCGTATAACCAATGCTATCGAGGATTTGATTGATTCTTGTTCCAGTGCCGGCTAGTGATTGTAGCCACAAACTTGCGGTATTATCACTCGTTGTTAGCATGAGCATGATCACTTTACTAAGCTCTACTTTTTCGTTGTGTTTTAGTGATGCTAGTAAATCGGAACCTGCATAAAACAAAGAATCTTTATAGGTTAATTCCTGATGGTATTTGAGTTCGCCTTTATTCAATTTATCGATGATGCCTATAAGTATGGGCACCTTTACCATACTCGCCGTTGGAAAAATACTATCCGCATTGATGCTTACGGTTTTACCAGTATGCAAATCTTTTACATAAATACCCACGTCACCTTTAAAACCAGCAATCATATCTTGTACTTGTTGCTGTAATTTTTTATTTACTTTTTGTGCTTGCGCAGGAACAAGTGCAACTACAAAAATGAAAGCAAGTAAATTCTTCATAAAGTTTATTTCTTTTTGGGATTGCCTAAAATTTCTTGTCCATGATTTTTTGAATCCGGCTTGGTAATAATTTTTTCTATCACGCCATTTTCATCGATAATAAAAGTAGTACGCAGGGTTCCCATATAGGTTTTACCCATAAACTTTTTTTCGGCCCAAACGCCATATTTTTCATGAATCACAAGGTCTGTGTCGGCAATAAGCGGAAACGGCAACTCGTGCTTGGCTATAAATTTGAGGTGGCTTTTTTGGTCGTCGGAGCTCACCCCTACCACTTGGTAGCCCTTTTTGGCCAATGCTGTATAATTGTCCCTGAGGTTACAGGCCTGCACCGTACAGGTGGGGGTCATGTCGTGGGGGTAGAAGTACAAGACCAGCTTTTGGCCCTTAAAACTAGACAGGGCAATGGTTTTACCGTTTTGGTCGAGGCCTTTAAAGGCGGGTGCTTTGGATCCTTCTTGTAACATTTTGGCTATTTTGGTGTATTAAAAATAAGGAGGTAACACCTGTATAATAAAATTAACCTCAATTAGTTCAAAAAAAATACCCCCTTCTGCTCCCCCTTTATTAAATTTGCACAATTTATTTTTTAGTTCCTATGCCAAAAGACAATTCTATAAAATCGGTACTTATTGTTGGTTCTGGGCCCATTATTATTGGCCAGGCCTGCGAATTTGACTATTCTGGTTCTCAAGCAGCTAGAAGTTTGCGTGAAGAGGGTATTAAAGTGATTTTGATTAATTCAAATCCTGCCACCATCATGACAGACCCGATGATGGCAGATAAAGTTTACTTGTTGCCGCTCACCATCGAAAGTATCGAGCAAATTTTACAAGAAAATGATATCGACGCCGTACTTCCTACCATGGGTGGTCAAACGGCCTTAAACCTTTGTAAAGAAGCCGACGAAATTGGTATTTGGAACAAATACAATGTACGCATGATTGGTGTAGACGTTGCAGCTATTGATACCGCAGAAGACCGTGAGAAGTTTAGACAGCTCATGGTAAATATTGGTATTGCTGTAGCCCCTAGCCGAGTAGCCAATAGTTTTTTAGAAGGAAAAGAATTTGCGCAAGAAATTGGATTCCCACTTGTAATCAGACCTTCATTTACACTAGGTGGAACGGGTGGTGGATTTGTACATAGTAAAGATGATTTAGATGCTGCACTCGAAAGAGGTTTAAAAGCTTCCCCAATACATGAAGTACTAGTAGAAAAAGCGGTACTTGGATGGAAAGAATATGAACTAGAACTATTACGTGACCAAAATGATAATGTTGTTATCATTTGTACCGTAGAAAATTTAGACCCGATGGGTGTGCACACCGGAGATTCTATAACGGTTGCACCTGCGATGACACTTAGTGATTCGGCTTTCCAAGACATGCGCAACAAAGCCATTTTAATGATGCGTTCTCTAGGTAATTTTTCGGGTGGATGTAATGTGCAATTTGCTCTCAACCCTTCTACCGAAGAATTGATTGCTGTAGAAATCAATCCGCGCGTGAGTAGATCATCAGCACTGGCATCAAAAGCAACGGGTTATCCAATTGCTAAAATTGCAGCTAAACTTGCCATTGGATATAGTTTAGATGAATTAAAAAATCAAATCACGCAAACAACTTCTGCATATTTTGAACCAGCACTTGATTACGTTATTGTAAAAGTGCCGCGTTGGAATTTTGATAAATTTAAAGGCGCTAACGACACACTTGGTTTACAAATGAAGAGTGTGGGTGAGGTAATGGCCATCGGAAGAAACTTTAAAGAAGCGATACAAAAAGCTTGTCAGAGTCTAGAAAATGAAGCAGTTGGCTTAGGCTACTACGGTAAGAGTCTCATGAAAAGTGAAGACCTTGTAGAATATATTAAAACTCCAAAATGGGACCGTATTTTTAGAATTAAAGATGCGCTCATGGCAGGTTCTACCGTTAAATCTATTGCACAAGCAACCGGCATTGACAGATGGTTCTTAAACCAGATTTTACAAATTTGTAACATCGAAAAAGAAATTGCAACGCATACATTAGAAACGCTTCCTGAAAGCTTATTAAAAGAAGCTAAAAAATGTGGTTTCGGTGACGTACAAATTTCTAAAATCTTACAAGGCGATTGCACAGACGAACAAGTGTATGAAAAAAGAAAAGCATTAGGCATTACTAGGGTTTACAAAATGGTAGATACCTGTAGCGCCGAGTTTGAAGCAAAGACACCATATTTTTATAGCACTTTTGAAGGATAAAATATACTTCTTATGAAATTACAAGACATACAAGTACAAAACGAAAAAGAAACACGCGGTGGATTTGGTGAAGGCATTCACGAAATCGGAAAAGAAAATGAAAATGTAGTGGTACTTACTGCAGATCTAGCAGGTTCATTAAAACTAGGTCCCTTCATCAAAGATTTTCCAAACCGTTTTGTACAAGTAGGTATTGCAGAAGCCAACATGATTGGTATTGCTGCAGGTATGACCATTGGAGGTAAAATTCCGTACACTACCACTTTTGCAAATTTTAGCACGGGTAGGGTGTATGATCAAATCAGACAAAGCGTTGCGTATAGTAACAAAAATGTAAAAATTTGTGCATCACACGCGGGGCTTACCCTTGGTGAAGATGGCGCAACACACCAAATATTAGAAGACATTGGACTGATGAAAATGCTTCCTGGCATGACGGTAATCGTTCCTTGTGATTTCAACCAAACCAAGGCAGCTACCAAAGCCATTGCATCATACGAAGGTCCTGTTTATTTAAGATTTGGTCGTCCAAAATGGCCAAACTTTACAGCTGTGGATGGTAGTGATTTTGTAATTGGCAAAGCGCAACAATTATCGGAAGGAACCGACGTAAGTATTTTTGCTTGCGGTCATATGGTTTGGAAAGCTATTGAGGCTGGACGTATTTTAGAAGAAAAAGGATTGAGTGTAGAAGTAATTAATATTCATACCATCAAGCCTCTTGATGAAGAAGCAATTGTTCGTTCTATTCGAAAAACCAAATGTGCTGTAACTGTAGAAGAACACAATATCATTGGTGGACTTGGTGATAGTGTTGCACAAGTTGCTGCAAAACACTGCCCTATTCCAATCGAGTATGTTGGCACCAACGATACTTTTGGAGAGAGTGGTACACCTACTCAACTACTTACAAAGTACGGATTAGACACGCCATTTATTGTTGCTGCTGCCGAAAAAGTAATCGCAAGAAAATAGTATTAGAATTTATTACGGCGCTAAGCGCTCAATTTTCCAATTCGCATCGGATCTAGTGTCTGTAGCTGCATTATATGCACTGGCTTCAATTGTATACCTGATGCGGTCGTGTAAACGGCTTGATCTTCCTTGCCAAAATTCGATACTTCTTGGTTTTACAATATAGCCACCCCAATGGTCGGGTCTTTCGATAGAATCATTGGCAAAAATTGAACTGTACCTTTCTACATTTTGTTCAATCACCAATCTATTTTCAATAACTGCACTTTGTGGTGATGCCCAAGCACCAATTCTACTAGAAGCTGGACGTGAATTAAAATAACGATCACTTTCTTCGGCACTCACTTTTTGAACGGTACCTTCAATTCGTATTTGTCTTTCTAATTCTTTCCAGAAAAAAACAATTGCAGCGTTTGGATTTTGTGCTAAATTTTTTCCTTTGTCACTTTCGTAATTTGTAAAAAAAATAAAACCATTTGGGTTGTATCCTTTTAAGAGTACGATGCGCGCAGCAGGCACACCGGCAGCATTAACAGTAGCTAGTGTCATGGCATTGACTTCATCAATTTGTGATGCCACAGCTTCATTCCACCAGCGGGTAAATTGATCAATGGGATTTGCAGCAACATCGGACTCTTCTAGTGAAGCCAACTTATAATCTTTTCTGATATCTGCAATTTCGTTACTCATGGTATTTTTTTATGCGATTTCTTCCACAGCTTTAATATGCTTACCAGATACAAAAATATAAACAGCCGGTACGACAAACAAAGTTAAAAATAAGCTGAAGAAAATACCACCCACAATTACAATACCAAGTGGCATTCGAGACGTTGCTGCAGCACCTAAACTAAGTGCAATAGGCAGCGCACCAAGCGCGGTAGCTAGGCTCGTCATTAGAATTGGACGTAAACGTTGTGAAGCTGCTTCTAACACGGCTTCTTTTTTAGCCAACCCTTCTATTCTTTTATTATTCGCAAATTCTACAATTAATATTCCGTTTTTGGTCACTAGCCCAATAAGCATGATCATACCAATTTGAGAGAATATATTAAGTGTTTGATCAAACATCCATAAACTGATCAGTGCACCTGCAATCGCAAGTGGTACCGTAATCATAATAATAAATGGATCTTTAAAACTTTCAAATTGTCCAGCTAGTACTAAGTAAATAAGCAAAAGTGCTAATAAAAATGCAAATGTGGTATTAGATGAGCTTTCTTTAAAATCACGCGAAGGACCACCATAAGAGGTATGAAAACTTTCATCCAACAAACGCTTAGATATTTCATCCATCGCTTTTACGCCATCACCAATCGTTTTACCTTCTGCTAAGGATGCACTAATGGTAGCAGATCTAAACCGGTTGTAGTGATAAAGTGTGGGTGGATTAGAGCTTTCTTTTAAATCCACAACAGCAGAGAGTGGAATCATTTCACCACGGTTATTACGCACATATAAACTTAAAATATCGTTAGGGGTTTGTCGATCACTTAATGAAACCTGAGAAATAACATCGTACTGCTTTCCTTTCATGGTAAAATACGCCAATCTTCGACCACTAAAGGCACTAGACACCACATCAGCAACATCAGATATAGATAAACCTAAGTCTTTTGCTTTTATTCGATCAATCGTTAATTGAAGTTCGGGTTTACTAAACTTTAAATTTACGTCTACGTTCTGGAATGTCTTGTCTTTTCTTGCTTCTTCTAAAAATTTTGGAATCATTGATTTTATTTTCTCAAACTCCAAGTTTTGTAAAATAAGTTGGATTGGAAGCGCGCCTCTAGAACCAAGTCCTACAGATATTGTTTGCTCCTCTACAGGAAAAATTCTTGCATTGTTAAACTGCGGTAATTTTTTAGTAACCGCTTTTACAATATCACTTTGCGATCTTTTACGGTCTTCCGGATCTACCAGAGCAATTCTTGCCGTACCACCATTTACGCCACCATTACCACTAAACCCAGGTATCGACGCAAACACAAATGATTTTTCAGGAATAGAATCTGATAAATAATCGGTGAGGCCCCCTGCCACTTCAGACATATAATTAAAGGACGCACCTTCTGGACCCGTCATTTGGAAACGAATACTACTTCTATCTTCGAGGGGTGCGAGTTCTGAAGGCAAATTTGTGCCAACAAAATAGATAGCGCCTAAACAAAACACCACAATAACCCATGCAATCCACCTTACCCTTACAAAAGCAGCTAATAATCGCTTATAGCCATTTTCCATGCCCCTGAAAAACGGTTCAGTTTGGTCGTAAAATTTACCATGACCTGCACCTTTTTTAGTTAAGAGCACATTTAATACAGGCGTGATGGTTAAAGAAACAAAGGCAGATATTAATACAGCCGCTGCTACAGTAATTCCAAATTCTCTAAATAAACTTCCTACAAAACCTTGTAAGAAAATTACTGGTAAAAACACAACAGCAAGCGTAATGGAAGTTGAAATAACAGCAAAAAATATTTCTTTACTGCCTTCTAATGCCGCCCTTCTAATAGGTAATCCAAGTTCTAATTTTCTAAATATATTTTCGGTTACAACAATTCCATCATCCACTACGAGTCCTGTAGCGAGTACAATACCAAGTAAGGTTAATACATTGATGGAGAATCCAAAAATGTACATGACAAAAAATGTAGCGATGAGTGAAATAGGAATGTCAATGATTGGACGAATCGCAATAAGCCAGTTTCTGAAGAAAAAGAAAATAACCAGTACCACTAATGTAAATGAAATGAGTAGGGTCTCTTCTACTTCTTTAATGGCTCTTCTAACATTTTTTGTTTGGTCAATTAATGGCGTGAATTCAAAATCACCTTTTTCGTTTTTCTTAATCTCCTCAACCCGCTTATAAAACTCATCTGCAATTTTAATATAGTTAGCACCCGGTTGTGGTGAAATAATAACACCAACACCATTAATGCCATTTAACTTCCAACTATACTCTTCTTGCTCTGGACCAATTTCAACTTTTGCAATATCTTTTAAACGTATAATTCCAGATTCGTTTTCTACAATAATTAAATTTTTGAAATCATCTTCTGTTTGCAATTTACCCAGTGCTCTAATGGTTAATTCTGTTTTATTACCATAGAGTTTACCTGAAGGAATCTCTACATTTTCTCTATTGAGTGCCGTTCTAAAATCAGCATAAGTAAGATTAAACGCATTGAGTTTATTGGGATCAATCCAAATGCGCATAGCAGGACGCTTCTGCCCAAAAATACTTACGGAGCTTACTTCAGGAATCGTTTGAAATCTTTCTTGTAGTACATTTTCTGCATATTCGCTAAGTTCCATGAGGCCCTTAGTTTTACTTTGTACGGCCATGAGCAAAATAAAATCACTACTCGCATCAGATTTACTAACAACGGGTGAGGCATCAATATCTTGAGGTAAATTTCTGGTGGCCTGGCTCACTTTATCTCTAACATCATTGGCTGCCGCTTCTAAATCCTGATCCACTTCAAATTCAATACTAATATTACTTGAACCATTATTACTAGAAGAGTTAATGGTTTTAATACCCGGAATACCATTAATAGATTTCTCTAAAGGTTCTGTGATTTGACTTTCAATAATATCTGCATTGGCACCAGCGTAGGAGGTACGCACATTAACAACGGGTGGATCGATAGCTGGATATTCACGAACCGATAAAAAATTATACCCAACAACGCCAAATAAAATGATGAGTAAATTCATCACTGTGGCAAGTATGGGTCTTTTGAGTGCTAGTTCAGAAATATTCATAATTAGTCTAGCGTTGCAATGTCACTTAATAATTTTACACTTCTTACTTTAACCGGCGAATTTGGTTTTACAAATAATACACCACTCACAGCAATACTATCACCCACCGATAACCCTTTAACAACTTGCACAAGGCCTTCATTTCTTTCGCCTGTTTCCACCTCAACGAGCTGTCCTATACCATCTTTTACAACCACTACTTTTTTAACAGTTGACTCTGGAATGATACAATTAGACGGAATTAAAATACTGTTAGCAGGTGTAGAAGCATCAATAGATATTTTTACAAAAGCACCTAAGTTAAATGCCTGTCCTCTTAATAAAGCACGCACTTTTAAATTTCGTGTAGTCGCATTGATAAGGGGCTCTGTCGCTATCACAACGGCATCAGATTTTGTTTTATTATCTGCAGATTGCACATGCACAATAGTACCTTTTTTAATTTTTTGCGCATAAATTTCAGGAACCGAGAAGTCAATTTTAAGTTGATTGACTTGTTGAATCGTTGTTATAACTGTAGCAGGTGTAAGGTAGGCGCCCATGCTAATCATACGAAGACCTAAGATTCCAGCAAAAGGCGCTTTAATAACCGTTTTGTCAAGCTGGGCTTGCAATACAGATAAATCTGCCTTTAATGTATTGACTTGATTGAGTACTACGTCATAATCTACTTGGTTGATGCCTCCAATTGACAATAGTTTTTTGAGTCTTTGTTCATTTTTTTGCGCGAGATCTAATTGCACATTTATTTTTTGTTGCGACGCTTTTAAATCAGCATCATTAATACGCGCTAAAACAGTACCTGCAGCAACCGTGGACCCTTCTGGAATTTGTAAAAAAGTAACGCGGCCGCTTACTTCAGATTGAATGGTTGTCATTTCGTTTGGAAGGACCGAACCATTCACTTCAATTTGTTTATTGATTTTATTATTTGATGCAATAATAACGTCCACGATAGCGGCTTTAGGACCTCCATCTTTTTGTTTTTTTTGATCAGGCTTACCTTTACAGGCTACTAGTGCTAAAAGAAGCACTATGGGTAGACAACATCTTTTCAAAGCATTCAATTTAGGAGCCTTAAAGGTAAATTATTTGCTCAATAAATAGAGCAAAACCTAATTAGAACGGTCTCTAGAACCTACCTTATGAAAAAACCAATCCGATTGATTGTACTTGTACTGTGTAAGGTTGTATTTGTAGACATTCTCCTTCGTAGCAATGCTTAAAAGGTAGCCTGTTCCTTTAATGGCCCCCTCACTTTTAGTTCGAATGGTTAACTGATGGTATTCTTTAGAAGTGATGTTGACCCTGAAATCGTGTTTTTTATCGGTGAGCACGAGGTTTTCTTCTAATACCTGCCCATCTAGTAGTACCGATAGCGTATCGTGGTCAAGGGCACCTGTTTCTGCAATAGAAAAGTCGATATAAAAAGATTTGGTAAGCAGCGTATCAAAATTACTTGTGGAAGGCGCCCAGTTTTCAATGTCAGTTACCCCAGGTAGCACATGTACAACATCATTCCACTGAATAAGAAGTTCTGGATTCACATTAACAGATTGTATGCTTGGCTGAAAGCTAAATTTACCCAACCTGCTTTTTCCAAAAGGACTTTCCCAAATACCACTAAATACAACACTCGTATCTGTAAAAATAAAATCACCATGGAGGTCAAATAAACTAGGCGTATTTTCTGTTTCATTCACTAAACATCGAACCGCTTTGGCATAGTAACTATATTTTTGGTTGGGGGTAATAGATAGATAAAATAAATAAGCGCTTAGCTTTTTTTGATCGGCACTAAAAGTAGTAAGCACCGCCATGATATGATTAGCAGTATCAATAATTTCTAATTTAGCTTTGGTGTACGTTCTTGATTTCGAAAGCGACATCGTACCCGCATACATAGGTGGAACATTAACAATACGGCCAGCCTGTGCATCTACTCGAATACGAGATTCAGTGTCTACTTCTCTAACACCATCAGGCTCAAACACAATGGCACCATACCATACGCCGGTTTTATTTTGTGCAGACAATGCAACAAATAAAAAACAAAATAGGATTGTGATAAGTAGGCGCATAAGCCTAAAGATAATTAATCATCACGACGACGCAAACTACCGCGAAATGAATTTTTGGTTCGCCTATAAATTTCAAGCTGCTTTTCGATGTAATAACCGAATTCCAAATCATTCATTTTTGTAACGAGCTCGTATGGGGGTCTAAAGCGAACCATAAACGTGTCTAATTCCGGTGATTTTAGGAGTGTAATTTTTCGAACAAAAGCTTTACTAAATCTAAAGTTGACATATTTTTCTTGCTCTTGATCGATTAGTCTTTTTTGTAAAAATTCCATGTTTTGGTTGCGCTTAAACCTAAACATATTGATGATGGCTTCTAAATCAAATCCTACCGTTAACCCGCCAGGATTGTAATTGGGATTGGATGACAATCTAAGTCCTGGTTTTTGGAAATTAAACGCTTTGGCATTGTCAATTCTATTTTGAATTGAATCGTATTTGTAATAATTATTACGCACTTTCACTTCAGGCAAATCAGTGGCCTTTACATGAATCATAATATTAAAATTGTCTAGATTAGAAATGGTATCAACAGGGTATTTCATGGTGTTTTTACCAATCATTGAAAACCAAATAGAATCTGTTTTTAAAACGGTAACGATATACCTGCCTGCCGAATCTGTAATGCCTCCTCGTCCCGATGTGGAACGAACGGCTACTGCCTCTAATGGATTACGAGCGGTTAAGTCATAGACAGTTCCTGCAATGGTTACATACTGCGCGGAGGCTTTAGGCATTTGGCCTACTAATAGGCAAAAAACAATAATAAAAGGGAGTAACCTTCGCTTCAAATGCAACAGTTTTAAATGTAATATTATAACAGTAAGCGCAGATTACCGCATTTGAAGCTATAATTTAACTAGTTTTTAGTGAAGCAATAAACCCAATAAAAATATAGACGCCACAATAAGAGGTGCAGGTATTTTATTGATGCGAAGTAATAAAACAGTACCCACAACAACCAACCACTGTATCCACAAATAACTAGCAGCGGCAGGATCTGAAAAATGGTCTTTCATCAAATAAGCAGTAGCGCCAAATAAAATACCGGCAACGGCTGCATTAATGCCTTCCAATGATCTAAATATTACCACATAGCGTTTTACATAACTCCATACAGGGAAAAAGAACAGTACTAAAAAAGCACTCGGTAAAAAAATGCCTATTGCGCCAATAATAATACCAAGTATTTGTGCAGATGCTCCTTCCGACCGCATGGTCATACCACCAGAAAATGCTGCAATAGAAAAAACAGGACCTGGTATAGCCCTTACGATACCTGAACCGGTTAAAAAGTCGGCTTGGTTCATTTTTAATACATCACGTTTATTATCGATGATACGTTTAGAAGCAGGCCTGGTTACATACTGCTCGTATAGGAGTGGCATGAGCACATCACCACCGCCAAATACCAAACTTCCGTTACGGTAGTTGTGTTCAAATAAGTTAAACGCTTTTCTATTTTCCCAATTATTGCGGGTAGCTGTTTCGGATAAATAACCAGCGAGTGCAAAGCATGCAATAAATAAAAATAAGTTCACCCACTTAATTTTTTTAACGGGCTTTTCTTTTTCAGGAATTCTTTTATCGCTAAAATTTGTTGCAATACCAGAAACTACAATTAATGCAGGAAATATCCATGGTGTTTTAAAAAATAAAAATGTAGCTGCAGCACCAACTACCAGTATCACACGTGTAATGGTATTATGAACGGCAATGTTTAAAATTTTTAATGCAGAATAAGCAATAAACCCGATTGCCATGGGTCTAATAAATTTAAACGCTCCAATTACCTGATTTTTATCCTCGAAATAATTGAGTAAAAATGAAAGCCCACCCATGAGTGCACATGCAGGTGTAATCCAAATTAAAAGCGTTAATACCGCTAATCTATAGCCACCTCTTTTATAACCAATCAGCGCCAATGTTTGTGTAGAAGAAGCACCGGGCAAGAGTTGACAAAACCCATTGTACTCCAGTAATTCAGCTTCTGTAACATCTCTACGCTTATGCACAAAAGTTTTCATCATCATACCCAGGTGTCCTTGCGGACCACCAAAAGCTGTTAAGCTATGCCAAATAACGGCGCGTAAAAATGGTATATGACGAAGTAAAGCCAAAGTTATTTTTTTAATCCAATTTCGCGAAGCCTTTCATCTAAGTATTCACCAGCAGTAGCATCAGGATATGCTTTTGGATGTG
>Ga0164293_10003250_pt1 | contig 13850 bp, 10 predicted proteins | sample GEODES118metaG_FD_111487 | JGI IMG/M metagenome (GOLD analysis project Ga0164293, IMG submission 111487) | Eutrophic lake water microbial communities from Lake Mendota, Wisconsin, USA - GEODES118 metaG | ecosystem: Environmental > Aquatic > Freshwater > Lake | place: USA: Lake Mendota...
GACAACGTCGGTGACAATGTCGGCGACTGCGCCGGTATGGCCGCCGACCTGTTCGAGACCTATGCGGTCACCCTCGTCGCCACCATGCTGCTCGGCGGCCTGATGCTGACGGGCGTCGGCAGCTCGGCGATCATCTACCCGCTTGCGCTCGGCGCTGCCTCCATCGTCGCCTCCATCGTCGGCACCTTCTTCGTGAGGGTGAGCGACGGCGGCAAGATCATGAACGCGCTCTACAAGGGCGTGATCGTCTCAGGCGTGGTGTCTGCGGTCGCCTTCTGGTTCATCACCGAGTCGCTGATGCCCGCGCACTTCACCTCGATGTTCGGTTGTGCGCTGATCGGCCTCGCGCTGACGGCGGCGATGATCGTCATCACCGAGTACTACACCGCCACGGAATACAGCCCGGTGCGCAAGATCGCCGAGGCCTCGCAGACGGGTCATGCGACGAACATGATCGCCGGTCTCGGTGTATCGATGAAGTCCACCGCACTGCCGGTGCTCGCGGTCTGCGCCGCGATCTGGGGCTCCTACACGCTCGGCGAGAACGGCGAGGCCGGTCACGGTCTCTACGGTATCGCCATCGCGGCGACCTCGATGCTGTCGTTGACCGGCATGATCGTGGCGCTCGATGCCTACGGTCCGATCACCGACAACGCAGGCGGCATCGCCGAGATGGCGGGACTCGACAAGAAGGTCCGCAACATCACCGACCCGCTCGATGCCGTGGGTAACACCACCAAGGCGGTGACCAAAGGCTATGCGATCGGCTCGGCGGGTCTTGCGGCACTCGTGCTGTTCGCCGACTACACCCTCAAGCTCGAGGCGCATCTGGCCGCCACCGGGCGCCCGATGGTCGAGTTCTCGCTGTCGGATCCGGCCGTGATCATCGGCCTCTTCATCGGTGGTCTCGTGCCCTACCTGTTCGGTGCGATGGCGATGGAAGCCGTCGGACGCGCAGCGGGCTCGGTGGTCACCGAAGTGCGGCGCCAGTTCCGCGAGATCCCCGGCATCATGGACGGCACCGGCAAGCCCGATTACTCCACGGCGGTCGACCTGCTCACCAAGTCGGCGATCAAAGAGATGGTGGTGCCCTCGCTGCTGCCGATCCTGGTACCAGTCGTGGTGGCCTTCGGCATGAACGCGCTGATGGGTGACGGCGCCGGCATCCGCGCCCTCGGTGGTCTGCTCATCGGCACCATCGTCACGGGCCTCTTCGTCGCCATCTCGATGTGCACGGGTGGTGGTGCTTGGGACAACGCCAAAAAATACATCGAAGAAGGTCATTTCGGCGGCAAGGGCTCCGAGGCCCACAAGGCCGCGGTCACCGGTGACACCGTCGGCGATCCGTACAAGGACACCGCGGGTCCGGCCATCAACCCGTTGATCAAGATCATCAACATCGTGGCGCTATTGCTGGTGCCGCTGCTCTGAGCGGCCCCGCCATCGACAAGCGAAGAAGGCCCCGGAAACGGGGCCTTTTTTTGTCTCAGAGAACGCTTCTCAGAACACCCTGCCCGGTTCGCCGATGCGCGCCCGGTACGCCCCAGGCGGCTCCCGTGGATCATCGGCGCTGCGCGGTTGCACAGGCGGAGCGTTGGGGTCGGGCACCAGTAGCCGCCAAGCCTGGGCGGGGCGCTTCGCAGCCCAGAAGAGGCCCCCAAGGCCCTGCGGTACCGCTCGCCGCTCGGGCAGATCGGGCGGCTGGCGGCGCGGACGGATGACGACCTCGTCGAGCTCTGCCGTCCAAGGCGCACCCAACTCGTCGCGCGGTACATGCCGACGCAGATCGCCGGGACGCAGATCGAGGCGCGGCGGCGCGGCCTCGCCCACAGCCGTGGCATCCGCCACCGCCACCTCGGAGGGGTCGCTACCGGTCGCCATCGCGGGGCTGCCCCCCAGCAGGGCAACCACCATTCCAGCAGTGACGCAAGCCCTTGCGCGCCCAGACAGGCCGTATAAAGTCATGGTCTCTTTGCTCTTCTCGGAGTACACGTCGTGCGCCATCTTTTGTCCCAGACCGCTTGTCTGACCGCTGCCCTGTTTCTGACCCTGACGGCCCCGCTTACCGCGCCGGCCCTGGCCGCCGAGAAGGCCGCAAAACCCGCCGCGAGCGCCGCCAAACTGCCCGCGCCGCAGAAGATCACCTCGGTCGAGGGAATCACCGAATACCGCCTCGCCAACGGCCTGACGGTACTCCTCTTCCCGGACGGCTCCAAGCCGACCATCACCGTGAACATCACCTACCTCGTAGGATCGCGCCACGAAGGCTACGGCGAGAGCGGCATGGCTCATCTGCTCGAGCACATGGTGTTCAAGGGCACACCGCGGCACCCCAACATCCCGCAGGAACTCACCGCCCGCGGGGCGCGCCCGAACGGCACCACTTGGTACGACCGCACCAACTATTTCGAGACCTTCGCAGCCACCGACGACAACCTGCGCTGGGCCCTCGACCTCGAAGCCGACCGCATGATCAATTCCTTCATCAAGGAGGAAGACCTCAAGAGCGAGTTCTCCGTGGTGCGCAACGAGTTCGAGTCCGGCGAGAACAACCCCTCGCGCGTGCTGCTGCAGCGGGTCATGTCCACCGCCTATCTTTGGCACAACTACGGCAAGACGACCATCGGATCGCGTGAGGACATCGAGCGCGTACCGGTCGCCAACCTGCGGGCTTTTTACCGCAACTACTACCAGCCCGACAACGCGGTGCTGACCGTCACCGGCAAGATCGACGAAGCGAAGACGCTCGCCTGGGTCAATGAATTCTTCGGCCCGATCCCGCGTCCGCAGCGTATCCTGCAGCCGACCTACACCGCCGAACCCACGCAGGATGGCGAGCGTCACGCCGTGCTGCGCCGGGTCGGCGATCTTCAGGTCACCGCCGCCGGTTATCACATCCCGGCCGGCGCCCACCCGGACTTCGTCGCCGTGGAAGTGTTGGCCGAGGTGCTCACCAACGAGCCCTCGGGGCGCCTGTACAAGGCGTTGGTGGAGACCGGCAAGGCGAGCAGCGTCGGCGGTTTCGCCTTCGAACTGAAGGACCCGGGCTACATGTATTTCTCGGCGGAGGTCCTCAAGGACAAACCGGTGGCGGATGCCACGCAGACGATGCTCGGGCTGCTCGATACGCTCGCCTCGAATCCGGTCACCGCGGATGAAGTCACCCGCGCACGGAACACCCTGCTGAAAGACTTCGAGCTCACCTACAACAACAGCGAGCGCGTCGGGCTCGGACTCTCCGAGTATGTCTCGAAGGGTGACTGGCGGCTGTGGTTCCTGTCGCGCGACCGCCTCGAGAAGGTCACGGCCGCCGACGTCAACCGGGTCGCCATGGCGTACCTCAAGCCTTCGAACCGCACCACCGGCTTGTTCGTCCCGGATGCCGCCCCCGTACGGGCGACGATCCCGGCCGCGGATGAGCCTTCGGTGATGCTCGCCGGATACACCGGTCGCGCCATGCTCAAGCAGGCGGAGGCTTTCGATCCCTCGCCGGCCAACATCGACGCACGCACCCGCAGCGAGACGCTGCCCGGCGGCGCGAAGTACAGCTTCCTCGCCAAATCCACCCGCGGTGGCGCCGTGACGGCGAACATCGTGCTGCGTCTCGGCGACCGGAATTCATTGGCCGGTCGGTCGACCGTGACCGAACTCACGGCGGCGATGCTGCGTCGCGGCACCGCGAACCGCTCGTTGCAACAGATCAACGACGAACTCGACAAGCTGAAGTCCACGGTCAGCATCGGCGGCGGCGGACAGACCGTGAACGTCTCGGTGGTCTCTACTCGGGACAATCTCGCACCGACACTGGACATCGTCACCGACCTCTTGCGCAATCCGGTGTTCCCGGAAGCCGAATTCGTCAAGCTGCGCGATGAGGCGCTCGCCGGTCTCGATCAGCAGCGAAGCGAACCGCAGGCCATCGCAGCGCGTGAGAGCGCCCGCATCACCTCGCCCTGGCCCGCCGACGACTTCCGTCGGGTGCGCAGCTTCGAGGAAGAGGCGGTCGCGATCCGCGGCACCTCGGTCGCCGACCTGCGGCGGTTCCATGCCGATTTCTACGGTGCCTCGGACGCTACCGCCGCGGTCGTCGGCGACTTCGACGAGACCACCACGCGCGCCGCACTCGGTGCGATGCTGGCTGGCTGGTCTGCCAAACAGGTCTACGAGCGCGCACCGGGCAACAGCTTCGACATCCCGGGGAGCAGCCGCCAGGTGATCACGCCGGACAAGACCAACGCAGTGATGATCGCGCGGCTGAACCTGCCGCTGCGCGACGATGATCCGGACTTCGCCGCGCTCACCCTCGCCAACTACATGCTGGGGGGCGGCTTCCTCAACTCGCGGCTCGCCACCCGCATCCGCCAAAAAGAGGGCATCAGCTACGGCGTGTCGTCCTTCCTGCAGGCGTCCTCCTTGGACAAGGACGGCGCTTTCGGCACCTTCGCGATCTACAACCCGCAGAACTCAGCCCGCCTGATCGCGGCCTATCGTGAAGAGCTCGCCAAGATGCTGGATGAGGGTTTCACCGAGGCCGAACTCAAGGACGCGCGCAGCGGCTGGCTGCAGGGGCGCAGCGTCAGCCGTTCGCAGGATCGCGAGTTGGTCAGCCGACTGCAGTCCTATAGGTTCCTCGATCGGACGCTCGCCTGGGATGAGGCCCTCGAGGCCCGGGTAGCGACGCTGACCGTGGCTGATGTGAATGCCGCGGTGAAGCGCTGGATCCGTCCGCAAGACCTCACGATCGTCGAGGCGGGCGATTTCCGGGCGAAGCCCTGACCACGACACGACCAGATCCGTCGTTCCGGATCTGACGGCTTGGCAGCGGGGTGGAAAAGCAGTACTTTTCCGCCCCGCCCACCCGCCTACACCCCATGCTGGACACCATGCACACCGACACTGCCCGCGATCAGATGGTCCAGCAGCAATTGCGCGCCTGGCATGTGCTCTCTCAGCCGGTGCTCGACACCTTTGCGCGCATCCCTCGCGAGGCGTTCGTACCGCCGGCGTTCCGCGAGGTGGCCTATGCGGACACCGGGATCCCCTTGGGCGGCGGCGATCACATGCTGGCGCCCAAGATCGGCGGTCGCATCCTGCAGACGGTCGCGCCGAAGCCGACCGACCGCGTGCTCGAGATCGGCAGCGGATCGGGTTTCCTGACCGCTTGTCTGGCGGCGCACGCTTGCTCGGTACGATCGATCGAGATCCGAGCGGACCTTGCGCAGCAGGCGACGACGAACCTCCGGACTGTCGGGGTGCGCAATGCCACCGTCGAGCATCGCGACGCCTACGCACGGGAAGCACTCGGCAGCAGCGAGTACGAGGTCATCGTGCTCACCGGCTCGCTGCCCGCGCGGGATGCGCGCTTCGAGGAGCGGCTTGCACCCGGCGGCCGCCTCTTCGTGGTGCTCGGTACCGGGACCACCCTGCACGCGAGCCTCGGCGAGCGCGGCGCAGACGGTACGCTTCAGTGGAGCGTGCTCTTCGAGACCGCGCTCAAGCCGCTGTCAGGCGCGCCCGTACCCTCCTCATTCAGTTTCTGACGGCCATGGTCCACGACATCACCCCCGAAGCGCTGCAAGCCCGCCTGCAGTCCGGCGAATCATTGGTCGTCATCGATGTGCGCGAAGCCCATGAACTCGAGATCTCGAGCCTGCCCTTCGCACATCACATCCCCATGGGTGACATCCCGACTCGCCTCAGCGAGATCGACCCAGCGGCCACCACGGTGGTGATGTGCCGCTCCGGTGCTCGTAGCATGCAGGTCGCCCGCTTCTTGGAGAGTCGCGGATTCCGCTCGGTCAGCAATCTGACCGGGGGAATATTGGCGTGGGGGGAACGAATCGACCCCTCATTGCGTCCATACTAGCGGCCTGAATCTCCCCGCCTTCCGCCAACTGTTATACTTGCCTATAACACCCCGTCGAGGTCTTGTTTATGAAGCGCGCTTTGGTGCTGACGCTCGGTCTGTTCGTCTCGATGTCCGCCTCCCACGCAGAGGATCTGAAGGCCGTCTACGAACGCGCCCTCTCCAACGACCCTCAGATCCGCGAGGCCGATGCCTTGCGTCTGGCGGCCCGGGAGTCCAAGCCCCAGGCACTGGCCGCACTGCTGCCGCAGATCTCCGGCTCCGCGAGCCGCAGCAAATCCGATAACCGTACCGAAGGTCAGTTCCCGCAAGAGATCGAACAGCCCACGGGATCCGGCAACCGCGTGGTCGTCAACTTCATCTCCTCGAGCGACTCCGAGCCGGAGACCGACCGGTGGAGCCTGGATCTGCGGCAAAGCGTCTTTTCCTGGTCCGATTGGATGAACCTCAAACGAGCCGACCGCCAGGTCGCGCAGGCTGAGGCCGACTATGCGGTCGCCCAGCAATCTTTGATCCTGCGGGTCTCCGAAGCCTACTTCAACGTCCTCGCCGCCCAAGACCAGGTCTCGGCGCAGAACTCCGCGCTCGAGGCGATCACGCGCCAGCTCGAGCAGTCCGAAAAGCGCTTCGAGGTCGGCTTGATCGCCATCACCGATGTGCAGGAAGCCAAGGCCGCGCGTGACAGCGCCGCTGCCGCCGTCATCGCCTCGAAGCGTCAGCTGGCCTCCAACGAGGAGCTGCTGCGCGAGATCACCGCCGAGAAATATTCGACGCTCGCCAAGCCGGGCGATGCGATGCCGCTCAAGAGCCCGGACCCGGCCGACGAGGACCAATGGGTGGCACGCGCCATGGAGCAGAACCTCTCGCTCATCTCGAGCCGTCTCGCCGCCGATATCGCGCGCGACAATGTCCGCTCGGCGTTCGGCGGACATCTGCCGGAAGTCGACCTTGTCGCCAGCCGCAGCAACAGCGACCAGACAAGCCCCATCGATTTCGCGAGCGGCAACACCGGTCTCCGTACCAACGACACGGACGACACGACCTACTCCTTGCAGTTGTCGGTACCGATCTTCTCCGGCGGCGGCACGCAATCGCGGGTGCGCCAGAGCGAGTACCAGTGGCAAGCTGCGCGCGAGCGTTTCGCACGCGTCTCGCGCCAGACCGAGCGTCAATCGCGTGATGCCTATCTCGGCGTGTTGAGCGAGATGTCGCGCGTCGCCGCTCTGCGGCAAGCGCTCGAATCGAACCAGACGGCGCTGAAGGCGACCGAAGCCGGTTACGAGGTCGGCACCCGGACCACCGTGGATGTCCTCGAATCGCGTCGCAATCTCGTGCAGGCGCAGACCAACTACTCCCGCAGCCGCTACGACTACATCCTGAACGTGCTCAAACTGCGCCTCGCATCCGGCACGCTCGACCGTGCGGCGCTCGAAGAGGTCAACGGTTGGCTGACGGAGTCTGTGCCGGTCCGATAAGCGGCTCGATCAGCGCTTCGAGGCGTTGCAGCGTGCCGCGGTTGCGCGCCACCATCGCCTGACCTAGCGCACCGCGTCGGCGCCGTTCCGCGGGGTCCCTTGCGAGCCCAAGCAGCGCGGCAGCCAACCCGCTCGCATCCGCCACCATCTCCACTGCGCCCTCTGACACGAGCGCTCGGGCGATCTCCTCGGCGTTGAACACATACGGTCCCGTCAGCGACGGCACCGCGAGCGCGGCAGGCTCGAGCAGGTTGTGACCGCCGACCGGCACCAGACTGCCGCCGACGAACGCCACATCCGCCGCGGCGTACCACTCGACCAGTTCGCCGAGGCTGTCGAGCAGCAACACTTGGGTGTCGACGGCCACCGCAACACCCGCCGATCGTCTTACATGGCGCACGCCGCGCGCCTCGAGCGCCGAGGCCACCGCAGCGAAACGCGGCGGATGTCGTGGCGCCAACACCAGCAGGTTCGGGATACCCGCAGCCTCGAGCGCGCGCTGCGCATCGATCGCAGCGTCTTCCTCGCCCTCGTGGGTGCTGCCCGCGACCCACAGGAACCGATCGGTGGCGGCGCAGGCCACGCGCCGCGCGGCACCACGCTCAAGGATGTCCGCCGGCAGCTCGAAATCGAACTTGATGTTGCCCACCACATGGGTCTTCGCGGGATTGGCGCCGATGGCACGGAAGCGCTCGGCATCGTCCTCACCCTGTGCCGCGATGACGATACCGTGCGAGAGGGTCTCGTGGAAAAGGCTGGCCAACAGCCGGTAGCGCCCCACGGAACGCGGCGAGATGCGGGCGCTCGCCAGCACCAGGGGCACGCCGCGCCGGCCGCAGGTGCGGAACAGGTTGGGCCAAAGTTCGGTCTCGAGGATCACCGCAAGGCGGGGCCTGACGCGGTCGAAGAACCGCCGGACGCTGCCCGGCAGGTCGTAGGGCAGGTAGCGCACATCGATGGTGTCACCGAACGCGGCACGCGCGCGCGCCTTGCCGGTCGGCGTGACGGTGGTGAGCACGAGCGGCACGCCCGGGTAGCGCCGCTGAAGTGACCGCACCAACGCGACCGCCGCCTGCACCTCCCCCACCGACACCGCATGCACCCAGATCGCAGGCTCCGCCGTCGTCGCACCGAAACCGAAGCGCTCGGGGAGGCCCTGCCAATAGCTGCGGTCCCGTAGGCCGCGCCACAGCAGCACGAGGCAAGCGATCGGCGCGAGGAGGTAGACGATGAACTGGTAGACGACCTGCATCATCGCTGCGCGGGGGCGGCTGCGGCGTCGGCCCGCATCTTGCCGTCCCGATAACCCGCAAGCAGCGCCGTCCACAGCGTTTCATTGAACCGCCCCGCAGGCAGCGCGTCACAGATCTTCAGGATCGAGCGCCGCAGCCGCACCAGATTGGCGTCGCACCAAAGACCGGGTTCACGCAGGTCGCCGCGGTCGAAGTCGATGAGCCACCAGCGCTGCGCGCCGTCCACCAGGATGTTGTGGGCGTTGAGGTCGGCGTGGAAAACGTTTTCACGATGGAACTGCGCGATCAAGCGCCCAACCGCGATCCAATCAGCGACCTGCAGCGCGCCCATCGACAAACGCTCGGCGAAGGTCTGGGTGTCGGGGATCATCTCGGTGATCAGATCGCCGCGATAGAAAAGGCCATCAAGCACCACCCTCGCACCGACGGGCACCGACACCGGCAGGCCGATCGCATGCAGATAGACGAGCAACAAGAACTCGCGTACCGGTCGGGTCGAGATCTCCCGCCGGAAGAGGTAACGATCTGAGGACAGGCGTGCCATGAGGCCACCGCGCCGATAGTGCCGCAGCGCATATCGCCGGCCACCGTCCTCGAAAAAGAGCGTCGTGCCGCGGCCATGTGCCGCACCGCGAATCGCACCACGCGCCGCCCACCAGGCCGGCTCGAACCAGAAGGCGCTCAAATTGTCGGCGCTCAAGGGCTCGTATAGCATGACCGATGCACCGTCCTGCTCCCGCCGGATGCCGGGACCGATCACGCGCCAATCGAACATGCCCGACACCCTCCCTGCCATGACCCCACCCGCGACCGTCTGCCTGTTGCGGCTGTCTGCCATCGGCGACACCTGCCATGTCGTACCGTTGCTGCGCACGCTGCAGCGCGTGTGGCCGCAGACCCGCTTCACCTGGCTCATCGGCCGGGCCGAGGCACGCCTGATGCTGCCCTTGCTGCCCGAGGTCGAGTTTATCACCGTCGACAAGCGTGCCGGGCTTACCGGACTGCGCGCGCTGCGCCGGAGCCTCGCCGACCGACGCTTCGACCTCCTGCTGCACCTGCAGCTCTCGCTGCGCGCCAGCGCCGTGGCCGCCGTGGTGCCGGCGCGACGCAAGCTGGGGTTCGACCGGGCTCGCGCCCGTGAACTGCAGTGGCTTTTCACAGACGCGAAGATCGCACCGCGGCAACGCGAGCATGTGCTCGACAGCTTCCTCGGCTTCGCCGACGCCTGCGGCGTGCACGATCGCGTGCTGGCCTGGGACCTGCCGCTGCCCGCCGATGCGCTGGACTATGCGCGCACCCATATCCCCGATGGCACGCGTGCCCTCGTGATCAGCGCCTGCTCGAGCCATGAGCGTCGCAACTGGCTGCCGGAGCGCTATGCCGCAGTCGCCGCGCATGCCGTGCGCCGTCATGGCCTCAAGGTCATCCTCGCCGGTGGCCCCGGACCCGTGGAACGCGCCATGGCCGACGCCATCATCGCGGCTTGCCACGAACCGCTCACCGATCAGGTCGGCAAGGACACCCTGCCCCAGATGCTCGCACTGCTCGCGCGTGCGCAGGCCCTCTTGGCCCCGGACACCGGTCCTGCCCACATGGCGACCATGGTCGGCACGCCCGTGGTCGGGCTCTACGCCTGTACGAACCCCGCGCGCAGCGGGCCGTACCTCTCGCGGCGATGGTGCGTCGACGCCTTCCCAGAGGCCACTGTGAAGTTCCGTGGCTCGACACCCGAGCGTTTACCCTGGGCCACCAAGATCGAGGAACCTGGCGTGATGGCGCTGATCAGCGTCGAGGACACCTGCAACCGACTCGACGCCCTGCTAGCATCTCATCCATGAAAGATATCCTCGTGCCGATCTCGCCCGGTGAGCTGCTCGACAAGATCACCATCCTGCGCATCAAGTCGGCCCGCATGACCGACGAGACCAAATTGCGCAACGTGCGGGTCGAACTCGACGCCCTCGAGCAGACCTGGCGCGAAAGCGGCGCCGCGATCCCGGCGGTCGCCGCTGACGAGGCCGCCCTGCAGAAGGTCAACGAAGAACTTTGGGACATCGAAGACCGTATCCGCAACAAAGAGCGGGCCGGCGAATTCGACGCCGTGTTCATCGAGCTGGCGCGCGCGGTATATGTGACGAACGACGAGCGTGCCCGCTTCAAGAAGAACATCAACATGACGCTCGGCTCGCGTCTCGTCGAAGAGAAGTCCTACCAGCCGTATCGTTGAGGTCGAAGCCCGACCGGGCTCAGCGCCGCAGCGTGTATTCCGCGCCGCAATACGGACACTTGGCCTCGCCGGTCTGCTCGATCGACAGATAGACCTTGGGGTGTGAGTTCCAGAGCGACATCTGCGGCATCGGGCAGGAGAGGGGCAGGTCCAGGACGGAGACTTCGTACTGGTTCTGGGCGTTCGGTTGCAGCAGGTTTGGCGCGCTCATGGCCCGATTATACCTCCGGACTCCCCAACGCCTCGTCCCAGATCGCCGCCACCGCCGCGCGCGCCTCCCGGTACTCACTGCCGTCGATCACCGCACCCTCGCCGCGCAAGGCACGCTGGTGGCCGCGTGCGCGGTAGAGGCGATACGCGTCGGTGAGCCGATCGACCGTCGCCTGCGGCACCAGATCACCCGAGGCCAGCGTTTCGAGCTGGCGGATGGTGTCGGCGTACATCGCCACCGCCGGGTGGCGCTCCGCCTCGCGCAGCGCCCAGTACTGTGCGAGGAACTCGATATCGGCGATGCCACCGCGACCCTGCTTGAGGTCGAAACCGTCGGTGTCTGAGCGGTCGAGCTCGCGCCGCATGCGCGTGCGCATCGAGGTCACCTCCTCACGCAGCGTGTCACGCCGTACATGGTGGGTGAGCAGGTCGATGCGCAGCGATTCGAAGGCCGCCCGCAAAGCCGGCGCACCGGCCACCGCCCGCGCGTGCAGCAGCGCCTGGTGCTCCCAAGTCCAAGCCTCGCCGCGCTGGTAGTCACCGAACGCCCCGATCCCGGTGACGAGCATCCCGCCCTTACCGCTCGGCCGCAGCCGCGTGTCGACCTCGTAGAGCCGACCGGCGCGCGAATGTACGGTGAGGATGTGCACGATGCGTTGTGCGAGACGCACGAAGAACACCTGGTTATCGAGCGGGCGCTCACCACGGGTCTCTTGCACCAGCCCGTGGGAGTCATGGAGGAAAACGAGGTCGAGGTCTGAGCCGTAGCCGAGTTCCATCCCGCCCAACTTCCCATATCCGACCGCACACACCTCGACATCCTGCGGTACCCCATCCTCGCGCTCACGCCAGGTCGGCACTCCGAACTGCGCGGTCATCTGCGCCCATCCTTGGCGCAACGCCTGCTCGATGACGAGCTCGGCGATGTCTGTCAGACGATCCGAGACATGCATCACGGTCAGCCGTCCGGTGATCTCGGCGATCGCCACCCGGAACACCGCCGCATTCTTGAACTGGGCCAAGGCCTCGACCGACTGTTCGGGGTCCTCCGGCGACACCCTCGCGAGGCGGTCTTCGAGGTCGGCGGCGAGCTCGGCACGGTCCGGCGTCTCGAGGAGCGAACGCTCATCGAGCAGCTCATCGAGCAGCAAGGGATGCGCGGCGAGCTGTGCGACCAGAAAATCGCCGCCGCGACAGACCGCCATGAAGCGCTCCCGCGCTGCGGGATTTTCATTGAGCAGCGCGAAATAGGCCGAACGCCCGCCGATCGCCTCGATGACCCGCAGCATGCGCCTCGTCATCACGAGCGCGTCGTCGTCGGCCCCGAGCGCGGCGAGCAACGAAGGCAGCAGTTGCTGCAGGCGCCGCATCCCCGCTGCATCGAGCCGCCGCGGCAGTGCGCCGTCGCGCAGATCGAGGACCAACCGTGCTATCTCGCCCGCGGACTCGCTGCCGTGGCCTACGAGGCGGTCCGAAAGCAGGTCGCGTATCCCCTCGAGACCCAAAGAATCATCCCAGATCCCGGCGAGCGCCGCGGCATCGCCGGCAGCGCCCACCGGGCGCGGTGCCGCCGCGTCGTCCGCGCCGCGCCCACCATCCGCGTCCGTCGGCCTGAACACCAAGGACTGGAATGCGCGCTGCACCTTGGATTGGTGCGCACCCAAGGTCACGCACAGGGCCGCCCAGTCCGGCTCGCCCATCGCACGCGCGAGCTGGATGCGCGAGATCTCGTCCTGCGGCAGCGCATGCACCTGCGCGTCCCGCAGCATCTGCAGGCGATTCTCGATCGTGCGCAGATAGCGGTAGGCGGCATCGAGATCCTGTACCACCTGCGGGCGCAGGAGCTTCTGACGGCCGAGCTGCGGCAGCACCTCGAGCAGCCGCGATCCTTGCAGGCGACGGTCCTGCCCACCCCGTATGAGCTGCAACGCCTGCACGATGAACTCGATCTCACGGATGCCGCCGGGGCCGAGTTTCAGGTGATCGACGAGGTCCTTGCGGGCGACCTGCTTCTCGATGAGCCCCTTCATCTCGCGCAGGCTGTCGAAGACCCCGAAGTCGAGGTAGCGGCGATATACGAAGGGACGCACCGCTTCGCCGTAGAGATCGGCATAGGCCTCGGCACCCGTGATCGCGCGCGCCTTCACCCACGCGTAGCGCTCCCAGTCGCGTCCATGCTGGAGCAGATAGCCCTCGAAGGAGGCGAAGCTGCAGGCGAGCGGCCCGGAATCCCCGAACGGCCGCAGCCGCATATCGACACGGAACACGAATCCGTCGACCGTCACCGCCGCAAGCAGCCGGATCAGCGCCTGCCCGAGCCTGAGGAAGAACTCCTCGTGGCTGACCGGCGCCGCAGCTTGCGTCTCCCCGTGTCCGGGGAACAGGAACACGAGGTCGATGTCGGAGGAGAAGTTGAGCTCGCGGCCGCCGAGCTTGCCCATGCCGACCACCACGAGCGGCATCGGCTCGCCGTCTGCGTAGGCGGGGCTGCCGTAACGGGCGGTGGTGAGCGCCCAGGCCTCACGCAGCGCGAGCGCGACGGCATCGTCCGCGAACGCAGAGAGGTCCTCGAGGGTCTCCTCGAGCGAGGCCGCACCCGCAAGGTCGCGCCAAGCGATACGCACCATCTCGCGACGCCGCCAGCGGCGCAGCCACGACTGCCACTCAGGTTCGGGTGCGCCAGGCTCTGGCGCAAGACCCGCAGGCCAGCATGCCTCACCGCCCGCCGTCCGCAAGCGGTTCAGGGCATCACTTCGTGCGAGGTCGGACCAGAGCGCCGGATCACGCGCGAAGGCCTCCGCCACGAACGGGCTGCAGGC
>Ga0164293_10003251_pt1 | contig 13847 bp, 6 predicted proteins | sample GEODES118metaG_FD_111487 | JGI IMG/M metagenome (GOLD analysis project Ga0164293, IMG submission 111487) | Eutrophic lake water microbial communities from Lake Mendota, Wisconsin, USA - GEODES118 metaG | ecosystem: Environmental > Aquatic > Freshwater > Lake | place: USA: Lake Mendota, Wisconsin...
GCCCCATCGCGCCGGGGCGGCGCTCCCACTCCCACAATGCTCGCCAGCCATTGAAGGGGGCAGCTTCACCCTGACACGAGGATTGAGGGGGGCAGCTGCACCCTCTCACGGGACGATTGAGGGAGGGGGGTGGGAGCTGCGCCCTCGCAGCGATGCAGCGCCTGACCCAAGGCCGCATCGCGCCGGGGCGGCGGTCCTACAGATACTTAAGACCGCTCAGCGCCACCAATCGCCCGTCTTGGGCAAGGTCTTGCGCAGACCCATGGAGTGGACCACGTGGTCCTCAATGTGCTGGGCCGGAACGGTGAATTCCATCACGATGTTGGGCGGCGCACCCGGTATGCCCTGCACCGCATGCGGCCATGCAGGCGGGTCGCCCTTGTACAGATAGCCGGTGATCACATGGCCCAGCATGCTCTGCGCCGGCCACAGGCCGGCGTATTTGCGCAGCAAGGAGAAGGTGCGCAGGGTGTAGCTCAAAAAACCACGGCCGCTGGTGTAGCGGGCGTCCTGGGGTGACAGCAGGTCTGGGTTCAGGCCGTCCATGCCTTGGACCTGCTCACCGACCTTGACGATGAAGCCCGCGCCTTGCTCGGCCAAGGTGCGCTCATAGGCCAGCAGCGCCAGCGCATCGCTGGCAAAGCGCTCACGCCAGACCACCGAGGCGCCCAACGAACTGACGGCGCGCAAGCACCAGCCTGAAGCGTCGAAGCGATAGATCCAGATCCAGATCTGCTGGCCGTCGAACATGTCGCGCCTTTGCAAGGGCGAAAACTCCGCCACCGGTCGACTCGGCTTGGGAGACGTTGCGGGCAAAGCGGGGGGCATGGCTGGGGGGCTGATCGAAAAAACAGGCGGAGTTTCAATATTGTTATCCATATGTTACAAAACTATGGATAGATTGATAAAATAAGTTAAAAATGCACAAGATTGTGAATTTAAGCTTCATCGGAGACGCGACTCAGAAGCAGGACGCAAGCCTGCGCATGGGCCTGCGCGTTCGTGCGCTTTTATTCATCTCTATCTTTCTCGCGCTGGCCATCGGTATCACGGTGGTGGCCATGTCCTGGAATGCACGCACCATCGTGATCGAACAGGTCGAGCGCGACGTGGATGTCCTCTCGCGGGTGCTCTCTCAGTCCATCTCGATCTCTCAGCAACTGCCCGATCAGGTGGAAGATGTGCTGGGGCAGGGCATGCAAGCCACAGCCACCGCCTTGTCGCACTTTGTCGCCGCCGCAGAACAGGCCGGGCGCAGCCCGGACCAGATCAAGGCATCGCTCAAACGGGTGATCGCCAGCTCCATGATCGCCGAGATCTGGATCACCGACTCCAAGGGCCGCGCTTATCTGAACGCGCCACTCGAAGGCATCGACTTCACCTTCAATCCCGACCCCAAGGTGCAGGCCCAGGCCTCGGCCTTCTGGCCCCTGCTCGATGGCCAGACCAGCGTGATCAACCAGCCGATGATGCGGCGCGAAATTGACAACAAGCACTTCAAGTATGTGGGTGTGCCCGGCGTGGACAAGCCTCGCATCGTGCAGGTTGGCACGCCCGGGCAGTCTCTGCAAGCCTTGCGGGACGAGGTGGGCGTGCAAAAGCTGGTGCGGGTGCTGGTCGCCAGTGGCGCGCTCAAAGCCATCCATGTCGTTCAAAAAGACATGACCGAGCTGGCTTCGGAAGTGGCCGGCAGCGACAACCGTGCAAGCCTGGACAACAAGCAGAAGGAAGTCCTGCGCGACGTCATAGCCACCGGCAAGAGCCGCACCGAGATCAAGGCCAAGCACATCGAGGTTTTTCAAAGCATACGCGACGAATTTGACACGTCCATCGGCGCATTCGTCGTGCAGTTGCCCCGTCAGGGCCTCGATGACCTGCTCACCGAGCAAGCCCTGGCCGCCCTGGCCATTGGCATCGTGATTTTCCTGATCGGCGGCATGGTCAGCCTGTCATTTGCCGACCGGATCGCCAAACCGATTGGCACCGTGACCCAGGTAGCAGGCCAGGTGGGTCAAGGTGATTTCGGTCGCCTTGAGCAGCTCGAGCGTACCAGCGAGCGCACCGACGAAATTGGCGAACTGGCGCGGGTGTTCAAGACCATGGCCAACGATGTGCGCAACCGCGAGCGGGTGCTCGATGAACTGGTGGGCCAGCGCACCCGCGAACTGGCCGACAAGAACCTGGCCCTGTCCGATGCGCAGGCGCTGATCACCAAGGAACTGGATCTGGCACGGCGCCTGCAGCTGGCCATCCTGCCCGAACATTTCCCGGCCACAGCGCGCTGCAGCGGCTATGCCCGCATGCTGCCAGCCACCCAAATGGGCGGCGATTTTTACGACTTCGTCGCCCTGCCCGATGGGCGCGTGGCAATGGTCATGGCTGACGTCTCTGGCAAGGGGGTGACTGCCGCCTTCTTCATGGCAGTTGCACGCACCAGCATCAACAGCCTGGTGCGCCAAAGCGCCAGCGTGGGCCAGTGCCTGGCGCTGGCCAACGACGAGTTGTGCCGGCAAAACCCGCTGGACCTGTTCGTCACCGTTTTCCTGGCCATCTTTGATCCGGTGACCGGCCGCCTGGACTATGCCAACGGGGGACACAACCCGCCCCTGATTCGCCACGCCGACGGGCGCACAGGCTGGCTCGATCCGACCGGTGATATGGCACTGGGCGTCATGCCCGACATGCCCTTTAGCAGCGCCAGCGTACAGCTGGAGCCCGGCGACCTGTTCCTGGCCTACACCGACGGCGTGACCGAGGCCTTTGACGCGCAACTGGAGGCCTACGGCGAGCAGCGCCTGCTGGACCTGCTGCGCCTGGCCAAAGACCCGGCCCCTGCGACGGTGGTCGAACAACTTTTCAGCGAGGTGGCGGGCTTTGCAGACGGCGCGCCGCAGTCGGACGACATCACTGTGGCTGCTTTATTTTGGGAAGGGCAAGCATCATGACTACTGAGCAAACTCTCAAAGAGGTCAAAAAATCCCCAGGCCGTGCCCGCAAGGTAGGCCTGCCAGCAACCGCTGAGGTGGCGCCGACCGTACCGCTGATCCCGCTGCCCGGCGATGCCCAGGCCTATGGCGCTTACTTGAGTTTTCTGGCGCTGGTGGCCCGCAGCGCAGCGAGCAAGCCCGGCGCGCTCGACGAGATTGACCCCAATGAGACCGCGCTGCTGGAGATCGTGATCCTGCGCTGGGCCAAAGGCGCGCCCATGACGGTGCGCCAGACGATTGCCATGGCCCATCTGGGTTCACCAGCGACCCTGCACAAGCGCCTGATGCGCCTGCGCGCCGGTAACTTCCTGCAGCTGCAAGACGTCGCCGGTGACCGCCGTGTCAAACAACTGGTGGCCGGTCCCCGCGGCATCGAGTACATCGAATCTATGGGCCGCCACCTGCTCAAGGCCAAGCGCAGCCCGGCTGGCCGCAGCAGCACAGAGTCACCCTGAAAGCTGCCGGCAGCCAGGCGGCACGAAACAGCTGCGGCGCCGATCAGGGCTGGGACTAAGGCGTGCTCTGGCTCTGAGTCTGGTCCGGGCTGCCCTGATCGATGGCAAAAGCCAGTGCGGCCTGCGCTTGTACCCGGCCGGCCGGTTGAGTGCTACCGCTGTTGTGCAAGAAGCCCAGCGCCGGCAGAGCCACAGACTCGCCCCGCGGGCTCAGATACCGCTGCAGACTGACCCGCAATGGTGCGTCGGCCTCGGGGTCGGCGCTGCCTACCCAAGCCATGATCTGAGCGACCTCGTGGTCGAACTCGTTAGAGTCCAGTGAGCCCACCGAGCCTGGGCGTGAGTTCATGCGACTGCTATTGCCCTGCGACAGCGCCCGGCTGCGGGTATGCAACACGCCATCGAGGCGTGCACCATCGCCAGCGGCAAATTGCACAGCCCATTGCCGCTCACTCGTGCGCTGCTCCGGCCCACCAGCGGCTTGCTGGATCGGCGTTGGCTGAACAGGGCGCTGACCTGTGATTCCTAAACCTGACATCAAAAATCCCCTCACAAACGGCCCCTGACCCACCCTGGGTGCGAGGCTCCGCCGAACACCAGCCTCACACCAATGGGTGGGACGACAGCAGCCCCTCTGCCTCGGTCTGCCCCTGCGCCACCCGACCGGCCCGCACGATCAGCTCGCGCAAATGGGTCCAGGCCGCACGCAAGTCGGTGGCGGCATCGAGCACTTGCGCCAGGGTGTGCTTCAAGCCTTCACCACTGAGGCCCTCTACAGCCACCTCCCGCGAGAGCATCAGCGTGTTGTCCACGCTCACGAAGGCGGTCGCGCCGTGGGTAAACCGGGTGATGCTGTTGAGCTGGTGCAAGAGCAGCAAGCGCTCGCGCTGGGCCGGGTCAGGGCTGGCGTCCTGCAGCTTGAAAATTTCCACATCGATCACCGCCTTGTCTTCCAGTGGATGCAAAAAGATGAAGGCAAACAGGCCGTCATGCTCAAAACTGACCTCGGCGCCCTCATCGAAGCCGCTGGCATCCGCCCCAAGCGCCTGCACGAAGTCCCGCACGGCCTGCAAATAGGCTTGTTCAGTGCTCATGTTCCATCCAAATGGCATCCCCGGTCGGTCCGCACCAAGACCAGGGAAATTCCAAAAATTGTAATTTAAAGTAAACCAATCTTACACGGACCGCCAGCCGCTGCGCGGCCTGGCGCATCAGGTCCACCGGCAGGCCCGGCCTACCCCGCAGCGAAGCTGCAAAGGCAGGCACCGACCCGTTCAAGCTTCTTCCAAAAATTTTTACATTTTGATACGATTCGGGGGTCTAAAAAGTCACTCGAATACCATGCGCAACCCTGCCGCTTCCAAGCCCAATTTCGCAGCCCAGCTCAAGCCCGCCGCTGCTGAGCAGCCTGGTCACAGCGAGCAGGCCAGCACCGCGCCCGAACAGCCTGCCAATCAAGCAGCCGCCGTTGCACGCCCCAGGCGTCGCCATCCAGCGCAGGACTTGCAAGCCCCTGAGGCAGCCGCGGCGCTGCAAGCGCAGCCGCCCAGCCCCCAGGATACGAGCTCGGAAGAAGGCTATTCTGAAGCCCGCCCCGAGACAGCCGCTGGGCTATCGGCGCAGCCCGCAGCCGATCAGCTGGAGCTGTTTGGCTCCCTGGACTGGCCCACACTCACGCAGCGCCTGCCGGGCAGCCTGCTGGCCGATGCCAGCGGCGCAGCCTTGCCCAGCAACAGCACGCCAGGCACAGCAGGGTCAGCAGCGTCCGGAGCCAGTGGCGCCAGCGCGGCCGGCGGTATCAGTGGCGGCACGCTCCTGGGCTTGGGCGCTCTGGCTGTCGTCGGCGCAGCGGCGGCCGCAAGCCATTCACCCGCACCCGCTCCGGCTCCCGCTCCGGCGCCTGCGCCGCCGGCCGATACCCGGGCCCCAAGCCTGCAATCGATCAGCGCCTCAGCCAGCGCCGACACCATCAGCCTGCAATACGACGAAGCGCTGTCTGGCACACAAGTTCCGACAGCCGGCCAATTCACCGTGGTGCAAGCCGGTCAGACCCTGGCCGTCAGCGCGCTGAGCGTTGAAGGCAATGTGCTCACGCTCAAGCTGGCAGGCGATCTGAAGGCCGGTGCCTTCAGCCTGGCCTACCGGGACGGTACAGCAGGCAACGATGCCAACGCGATCCAAGACGCCAGCGGCAACGATGCAGCCAGCCTGCTGCGCGGCATCGCCGCCGACGGCTACCTCCTGGGCGCGAGCATCTACATCGACGCCAATGGCGACGGCATCGCCCAAGCCCATGAGGACACCGGCGTCAAAACCGGCGCTGACGGCAGCTTCATCCTCAGCGATGTACCCGCCGGCAAGGGCTTGCTGGCCGTCGGTGGCATCAACACCGACACTGGAATTGCCAACACCTGGACCCTGAGCAGCCCGGCCGGCTCGGGCGTGATCAACCCGCTGACCACCTTGATGCAGGAGATGATCGCCGCCGCCACGCTGGGCGGCAGCACGCCGGAGCAGCGCATCAGCCTGGCATCGGCTCAGCTTGCACTGGCCTTGGGCCTGAACCTGCCCGCCGACGGCGACTTCAGCCGCTATGACCCGCTGGCCGACGCCAGCGCAGCCGGACTCGCCGCGCAAAAAATCGCGGCGCAATTGGCTGTGCTGACCGAACTGGCCAGCGGCGATGTCAGCGCTCAGCATGCGCTGATCAAGGCCCTGGCAGCCGATCTGGCCAATGACACCGTCGCCGCGCCCCTGGCCACTGCCGGCCGCATCGCCGCAGCGTTGACGGCAGCTGGCATCGCCGGCGCCAACAGCCTTGAGCTGGCTCAGGCCCTGGGTCGGCTGGCCACCAGCAACTCTTTCGAGGCTTTGTCACAGGCCCAATCCCAGGAACTCGGGCTGGGCCTGGCCAGCGGCGGCGGCGGCGCGCCCAGCGCCCTGATCGGCGCCGCCAAGCTCCAGCTCAAAGCCGGCGAAAAAACCCTGCTGGCTTTCAGCTTCAGTGAACCGGTAACTGGCTTTGATCTGGGCGATGTCAGCATCAGCGGCGCGCAGTTGTCGGATCTGACGGCCCTGCCCGGCGGGCGCAGCTACAGCGCAACGCTCACCACCCTGCCCTCAACCCACGGCGCCATCACCGTCGCTCTGGGCGCTGGCAGCTACACCAATGCCGCTGGCGTCGCAGGCAGTGCCGCCATCGGACCGGCCGCGCTCAGCGCTGACAACCGCGCGCCGCTGGCCGAGATCACCCTTCAAACCCAGCCCCTGGGCGTGGGTCAGAGCAGCAGCGTGAGCTTCAGCTTTGACGAGCCTCTGTCCTTCTTTGACACCAGCCAGGTCAAGGCGCTCAAAGGCAGCTTGGCGAACTTCCAAGCCCTCGACAGCCGCAGCTACACCGCCACCTTCACGCCGACCGACGGCCTGCAAAGCACCATGGCGCTGATCGAGCTGCCCGCCAGCGCCTACGCCGACACCGCAGGCATTGCCGGCATCGCTACCGGCACAGGCTTTACCGTCGATACCCTGCCACCGATGCTCAACATCAGCAGCGACAAGGCCTCCCTCAAGCTCGGTGAGACGGCCGCACTGACCCTGCGTTTTAGCGAGCCGGTCAAGGGCCTGAGCACCGAGGACTTCGCCACCGCCGGCCGTGGCACCGTGTCGAACTTCCAGACGATAGACAGCCGCACCTATAGCGCCACCTTCACGCCCGCCGACAACCTCGCCGGCGAAGCCCCCATCAGCCTGGCCGCCGACGCTTACCGGGACCTGGTGGGCAACGCTGGCGCAGCCGAAGTGGGTCTGTCCCTGCGGGTTGACAACCTCAGGCCCAGCCTGAGCATCAGCAGCACCGCCTCGACCCTGATCGCAGGCCAAAGCGCCACCCTGACCTTCACCTTTGACGAAGCCGTCACCGGTTTTGATGCGGCCGACGTGGCCCTCACCAATGGCAGCCTGAGCGCATGGAATGCGGCCACTGGCGCCCAGGCGGGCAAGGTCTTTACCGCCACCTTCACCCCGACCGCCGATTTCGCCGGCCCCAGCGGCAGCGTGAACGTGGCGGCCAACGCTTACACCGATCTGGCCGGTAACGCGCCGCTTGCAGCCAGCAACCTGAGTCTGGTGATCGACACCCGCGCTCCGCAGGTGCTGTCCATCAGTGCAGACGGCGCCAGCGACACCATCACCATCACCTTCGACAGCGTGCTCAAGGCCGAGCAGCTGCCAGCGACTTCGGCCTTCCAGATCAGCCAGGGCAATGCCACGCTCAATGCAGGCGCCCTGAGCCTTAGCAGCAATGTGTTGACCCTCAGCGGCATTACCGGCCTGAACTCCGGCCCCTTCAACCTGAGCTACGCCCCGCCGCAGGGTCAGGCGCGCCTGCAAGACCTGCGCGGCAACGCGGTGGCGCCCATCGTGCAACTGATCGTGGCCGACGGCTACATCCGCGGCGCCAAGATCTACATCGACACCAACAACGACGGCATCGCGCAAGACAGCGAATTCACCGGCGTGAGTACCGGCTTAGACGGCAGCGTCGTCATGCCCGCCGGCGTGGCAGCGGGCACCATCTTGGCGGTCGGTGGCATCAACAACGACACCGGCATCGCCAACACCATGACACTGGCCGCGCCGGCGGGCTCGCTGGTGATCAACCCGCTGACCACCTTGGTGCAGCAAGTAGCACGCGACAGCGGCGGCGACGCCAGCGCCGCCCGCCTCAAGGTCTCACGCGCGCTCGGCCTGGATGAAACCCTGGACCTGACCCGCTACGACCCTCTGGCCAACCCCGGCAGTGCCAGCGCCCTGGCCGTGCAAAAAGCCGCCGCCAAAGTAGCCACCCTGGCCGCCAGCGTCGGCGATGGGCAGGCCGATCTGGTGCAAGCCTTGGCACAAACCATTGTGCAGTTGGCCTCGCAGCCCAGCCCCACAGTGCTGCAGCTGAGCGAGCCAGCCACCTTGCAAAGCCTGCTCGGCAAAGCCGGCCTGAGCGTGAGCAGCGAGCAACTGCAAAGCCTGCAGACCGATCTGGGCAGCATCGCCAGCGCCGAGAACCTCGGCCAAATCAGCCAGGCCCAATCGGTCGCGCTTGACAGCGTAGCGCCCGCTGCGCCTGTCATCAAGATGGTCTTGCCCAGCAGCATGGGCGAGCCAGCCAGTGCCACCGTGTGCCTGCCCTTGAGCGCCAAGGACGGCAGCGCCGCCACCGCAGGCGATGTGCTCACCCTGAGCCTGGCCGGCGGCGGCAGCATGGTCCATACCCTGACCCAGGCCGACATCAAGGCAGGCCATGTAAGCCTGATCCTGCCGGCCACCATGATCGATGCCCAAGGCAGCTCCTTGTCAGCCGTTCTGACCGACCAGGCCGGCCACCAAAGCCCGACAGCCACCCTGGCCGACGCCGGTTCTGACACGCTGAACCTGGCCAACACCCTGGGCCCGACCATGAAGATGGCCCTGCAGTCGCTGGCCAACCAAGACCTGCCCGTGATCGGCTCGCTCGAAGAAATGATCTCGATGATCTGGGAGCAGATGCAGAGCGACCTGGCCAGTGTGCCCCTGGGCAAGCTCACTCCCGTATCGAGCGGGGGCGGTGCAAGGCCGGCCGGTGGGGTCGACACCACCAGCGACTACGGCGAAGGCTCAGACCTCTACGCCTTGATGTTCGATGAGGTAGCGCCCGCCGACAACAGCAGCGAGGTGATACCCGCCGAGGACGACCCCTTCAACGAATTGCCCGCCCCAGACAACTCACAAGACTACCCCGCGCCGCCCGACTCGCCCACGCCAACGAGCTACAGCAAACCCCTGGTCGGCCGCAACACCGGCGCCCAGTACTACCCTGAGGACGTTCCCTTCTGGCCCAATGCGCTCAACTACAACGCACAGACCGGCGAGTTCACCTTCAACTACTCCAAGAGTTTCCAGGTGGCAGACCTGCCCATGCTCGGCCAGATCGGCGACGAAGGGCTGCAGGCAAAGATCGATGCCAACCTCGGCGGCTACCTGACCTTCAGCTACGACCTGCAGGGCAAGCTCGACGCTCAGAAATTCATGGTGCTCGACACCACCAAGTCCAAGGTCGAGTTCTACACCAACCTGGGGGTCTCGGAAGGCTCGATGATCGGCGGCCAGCTCGGCCCGCTGACCATCATCGGCACCGACGTGGAGAGCCAATACGCCTCCAAGGACGCCAAGCGCAAGAACACCGGCATCGAGGCCAGTGCCACGGTCTACCTCAAGGACTACGACGAAAAGTCGGACGACAGGCTCACCCTCGACGCCAAGACCCTGGGTAAATTTGGCAAGGCCATCACAGCCGGGACTTTTAAGGCCAGCGATTACTTTAACCTCGTCGTCGACGTCGAGGGGCGCCTGTCCACCCAACTGCTGGGCCAGATCGATCTGAACCTGCCGCTAGAGGAGCTCAACACCTCTGCACTGATCGATCTCTTCGGGCTGCCCACCTCCTGGAAAACCACCACAGACAAAGTCGACGACTTCATTGACCAAGTCGACAGCCTACTGGGCATTTTCAGCCCGCAGGTCAGTACCGTGCTGACGGTGCCAGTCGACTATGTCTATGACTCCCGCGACTCGGCCCGCAACAAAACGGTCTACCAGACCATACACATGGACGATGTGGCGGTTGGCCTGGACACCCTGATCACCAAGACCATGGGCCCGGGCATCGAAATGCTCGACACCGTGATGGCGCCGCTGTACTGGGTTGAAGACCTGATGAACACCGAGCTGCCGCCCTTGGGCCGGGTAGACCTGCTGATGGATCCTGCCGATTACGACTGGCCCGAGGTGGCTGAAGACATCGTGATGACGGTGGCCAACTCCCCGGTGACCCTGGTCAATGGCCTGCTCGACAAGCTTGAAGACGGGATGGACCGCAATAAGGACGGCTCCATCACCGTGTTTGAAGGCATGCGCGGGATGATCGACCTCTACCAGGAGATGGCTCTGGCCATCAAATCATTCTGGAACAAGCTCAGCAGCGACGGCGGAAAAATCGTCATGGACGCGGTCACCGCGGCCTTCACCGCAGTGGGCGTGCCCATAGGCACCTTCACCAGCATCCTCGACACCATAGCCCAGTCGGTAACCTCACCGGGTCAAGGGCAGCGCAGCCCGATTGACCAGGTGCAGTTTGCCCTGGACATCACCGAGCGGGTGCTCAAGGGCATCGACCAGCTGCAAAGCCTGAGCGGCCAGTACGAGGCAGCGCTCTACCAAATGAGTGCGCTGGACTCTGCCGGCCAGGGCAGCGCGCTCAGCCTGCCGCTGGGCAGCTACGCCTTCGACATCACCAACGGCCAGTTCAACCAGTCCCGCGGTGCCTTCGAAGCCAAAGGCCCGGGCTATGTCCCGCCACCTGGCTCGGACCCATTCCTTGACCTGACCCCAAAGCAGGCCATCCAGAAAATCTACAAGGAAGTCACCGCAGGCACCATCAGCAACACCACCGTCAGCGTGGGTCTGTTCCAGAAAGCAGGCCTGGATTTCAGCACCGTCGAGGCCTACAAAGGGCTGGGCTTCAAGGGCGTGGACGATAGCAACTTCGCCGGCATGATCGACCTGCTCAAAACCCGGCGCAGTAGCATCTTCGACTCCGGCAAAAACTGGGCCGACGACAGCGTGGTCGACAAAAACGCCGACGGGGTCATCGACGCGAGCATGGGCAGCTTTGCCGCCGAATTCGAGGAGCTGATCCACTACGGCCGCGTGCTCAACCTGGCCAACGGGCAGCCCGACTTCCCCGGCTGGAAGCTGGGCACCTGGGGCGAGAGCCTGTACGAATTGACGGATGGAGCGGCGCGGACGAAAAAAGAGGTCTGGAAACGCAACAGGTATCACAGGTGGCTAGACAAGACGGCGACCGACTATGAGTATGGCGGCACCAGCGCCTCGGCACTTCTCAAGCGCATGATCGGCGGCATGCAAGAGTCCAATCTGGACTCGGCCGAAGACCTGACGAAACTCTGGCGCATCCTGCATGACTGGGAAGACCTGATGTCCAACAAAACGGTGTACTCGAGCATCCGGGCTCACAAGGAAGGTAATGACGACCCCGAAGAAGATCAGCTGGTCAAGTTCTACCCTAGTTTCGAGGATTTGGCTTTTCTGGGAATGCCGATCAACTCTCGCAGCGACGATCTGCGCAAAGCCATCGGCAAGTACATCCTGGACGAACCCTGGGATAGCGACTGGGATAAGCCGCGTGTCTTCGAAGGAATCTATGACGAAGTCAGGAACGGAATCCTCGGCCTGAACAAGGCCTACGACGCAGCAACCGGTGCCACCAATGCGGCGCAAAAAGATGTGCTCAAAAAGGTCATGGACCTGGCCGACAACACAGGCACGCCACTGACCCAAAACGACCTGCTGACCCTGGACATCAGCAACGTGGGCAGTGACTGGCTAGCCCTGTTCAACGGCGTGATCAAGACGACTTACAGCGGCTCCGAAATCGGTACCGTGATGAAAGTCAGAGAGGTGGCCAATGCCGTCGCGCAATTTGCAAAGGTCGTCAATGACCAGAACATCGACGACCAGGATTTCTACCGCGCCATGGAAAAAATCCTGGGCACAAGCTTGGTGAAAGATCTCGAGCATGTGCTGCGGGCCAATACTGGCAGCGCAGACGTCACCTACAGTAGCTTCACGCTGCCGGCCCTGGTGGAAGACATTTTCAAAGCACGCACCCGGGACCAGGTCGACACGCTCGATGAGGTCCAGAAAATATTTGACATCACCGACAAGATCACCCGCCTGACCATGGCCAATCAGAAGTTGTTTGACAACTCCAAGAACACCAACAAGGTGGCGGACCGCGACGACGACTATGACAATAAGTATTACAACTACAACCAAAAGCTGACCACCGAAGAGATGGCCCTTATAGGCTTTAAGGACTTCACCGCCACCGAGCTCAACGACGGCTATGGCGGTGGCTTGGTCCCTGCGCTCAAAAATTACAACTACACCGGGAAATATTACGATTTCAGCACCAGCGGCTGGACCAAAAGTGGCTGGGTCTACAAGACCATACCGCAGCTTTCCAGCCCTATGACGCTGGACGTGTTCACACGGCTGGCCAACCAGACCACCCAGCTCGGATTTTTCGGCGAACTGCTCAATGAAATACCCGATCTCAAGAAGTTCTACCTTTCCCTGCTGGATAACGGCTTTGCCTTTCCCTTCCTCAACGATTCGGCACTGATTCAAAAGCTCTGGCTGGGTGAACCGGTCGACCTGTTCACCTTCGATCCGCCCTTTCGTCAATGGCTGACCCAAGCCTCGGGGGGGGTCAAAGCCAACACGGGCGTAGACCTGAGTGCGGCGATAGACGCCCTGTCCAGCCCGATCAAGCTGTTCGACGTGGATCTGCTGGCCATGGGACTGAAGGCCGCCGGCGTGCCCACCAGCGTGCTGGACACCATCTTGCCAGTGCAGATTCCGCTCAAGGGAATTTTTGAAGCGAGCATCGTGCCCCGCCTGTCCTTTGGCGCTGACACCGGTGGTCTGAATAAGTGGTGGAACACCGACTATTCAGCCGACGGCAGCACCCTCGGTGACATCGGGCTGGGCATCGTCGACCTGCTCAATGGCTTTTACATCCGGGACAGCTATATGCAGGGTGGCGGCCTGGTCGACCTGCCCGAGCTTGAAATCAACATGAGCCTGCTGGGCCAGCTCGGCATTCAGGTTGGCAAGCCCGACTACATTGTTGACGCTCAGGCCAATGTCACTGCGGGCTTTGACCTTAAGCTGGCCATGGACCTCGAAAACTCAGATGTGTATGGCAAGGTCAGGCTGTCTGACATGGTCGGCCAGTTGTTCAGCGACCCGCTGGAAGTTCTGGATGTCAAGGCAGCGCTAGACTTTTTCCTCAAGGCTCAGGCCGGTGCTTCCATCGACTTCAGCCCCGACAAGGGTGAACTCTCGACCACGATGAGCCTGCTGGCCAGCGCCGCCAGCGCTTTCAGCGAGTTCTTCTACGACACCGACCAGTTCAAGTGGGGGCCTTACGAAACAGGCAATACCTGGCCCATCATCGACGAGAACCCGGATACATCCGCGCCGTCCCTGTCAGAACTTCTTGGGCGGGTGATCGGCTAAGGGGTGGGCGCTGCGCCCTCACAGCGATAGGGCTGGACTTGTAGGAGCTGCGCCCTCACAACGGTGGGGCTGGACTTGTAGGAGCTGCGCCCTCGCAGCGATGGGGCTCCATCAGGCACTGAAGCTGTTTAAAGGCCGCATCGCGCCGGGGCGGCGCTCCCACATCGGAATCAAACGCTATCGCCCCTGAGGGAGTGTCACCTGCGCCCTCACAACGGTGGGGCTGGACTTGTAGGAGCTGCGCCCTCGCAGCGATGGGGCTCGATCAGGC